>ERZ795047.2126-NODE-2126-length-19362-cov-4.359455_pt1 | contig 19362 bp, 9 predicted proteins | sample MGYA00375131_ERZ795047 | MGnify/ENA primary metagenome ERZ795047 (study PRJEB30176, sample SAMN05720228) | activated sludge metagenome | isolation source: Anaerobic digester | place: Japan | collected 2015-05-20 ...
AGGATCAACCAGACTCAATTCCACTCCTATTACAAATGCAACCTGCTACCAGGATAACAGCAGCGGCAGCGGAGAGTATTCAGTACGGGCAGTTATCGGGGGGCAGGAGCAGGCAGCAAGCACTGCCGAGCATGTGCTTTCATCCAATTATCTCAGAATTCCACTGAGAAATGTTTCAGGGTACAGGGCCGGTGATGCCAGTTGCGGTGATCTTGACGGTGATGGGCAGTACGAGCTTGTGGTCAAAGAGGAAAGGTCTCCCAGAGACAATTCACAAAGCGGAACAACCGGAGAAGTCAAACTGACTGCATACAAACTGGATGGTACTTTTATGTGGAGAATCGATCTGGGGGTTAATATCCGGGAGGGTGAACACTACACACAATTTATGGTTTACGACCTGGATGGCGACGGAAGTGCTGAAATTGCATGTAAAACCGCTCCGGGTACAAAAGACGGGACCGGATCATTTTTAAGGACCGGCCCTGCTGCTTCCGATAATGATAATGCCAATTACCGCAATTCAGGGGGGTATGTTCTCGATGGTCCGGAATACTTTACAATATTCAGCGGGAAAACCGGTGCTGAACTCGCAACTATCAGTTACAAACCTCCAAGGGGGAACGTATCCAACTGGGGGGACAATTATGGCAACCGTGTGGACCGTTTTCTAGCCTGTGTTGCTTACCTTGATGGTGTTAATCCAAGCGTTGTGGCATGCCGCGGGTACTATACACGCACTTGTCTCTGGGCTCTTGACTGGCGCAATGGCAAACTGACCGAGCGCTGGTTCTTTGACTCCAATGCATCAGGAAACAGCAGAGCTGCGGGGCAGGGCAACCATAATCTCAGTGTGGGTGATGTAGATGGCGATGGGCGACAGGAAATAGTGTATGGGGCCTGCACCATTGACGATGATGGCAGGTTTATCGGAACATCAAGAGTAGGACACGGAGATGCCGCCGCCTTGTCTGATATCGATCCCGACCGCCCTGGTCTGGAGTACTGGTCATGCCACGAGAGTGGCCGATGTGCTGATCTGCGCGATCCATCCAAGGCAGATGGCGGTGTCCTGTGGTCAAAGCCAGGCACCGGTGACGTGGGACGCGCAACAGCAGCAGATATTACAGCCGCTCACAAAGGCATGGAATGCTGGGCCTCTACAGGCGTTGGTCTTTACAATTGCAAAGGACAGTCCATATCCGGTTCAACGGGATCGATGGCATTTGTAATATGGTGGGATGGGGATCTCTTGCGCGAATTTCTCGCAGGTACAAAAGTTACAAAATTCGGCGGAGGCACACTTCTAAGCACATCAGGAGTATCCACAATCAATGGAACCAAAGCGGTCCCGAATCTCCAGGCAGACCTCTTTGGCGACTGGCGAGAAGAGGTCATTTTCACCACAGGAAGTGAGCTGCGGATCTACACTACAACAATTCCCACAACCCATCGTCTCTATACTCTGATGCATGATACACACTACCGTGTAAGCATTGCCTGGCAGAATGTCGCCTATAATCAGCCGCCGTTTACAGGTTTTTACCTGGGCGACGGCATGAAACTTCCGCAACCAAAACCGGATATCACCTATCCGGGCACAGTGAAAATTGAAGCCAGATCTACAGTACCGCATAACTCAGGCACAAAACTGGTACGCGACATTCAGTTTAGTCCATCCACCCTTTCCTTTATTTTTAATAAACATAATAAAAACGTCAGAATTGATCTTTTTTCAATCGACGGGCAAAGGGTATTCAGCAGAAAAGTAAACAGCACATCCGGTGCAGTATCGGTCAGTTTGCCAAAGAAGAGTCTGCATAATGGTTATTATCTGTTAAAAATAACATTGGATGGAGTTTCAGAACTGTACAGAATATGCGTCTTCAATTAATGAAATATCCGGATTACAATTTCACGGCAAAGCATTTTTCATGCTTTGCCGCATATTGATTTGGAAACCGGCAGCCTATTCTTTACGAATTAAGATGATTTTCTTCCCGAAGGATTGTTGAAATCAGTGGGCTCAGAATCACCGGTATGGGACCTCAGGCCGGTTCCTTTTCAGAAGACCTGTTTAAAAAACCCATCGATACGAGAAACAGGAATTCTAAAACAAAAACACCGGCAAGTAAACCAATTCCTGAGTAAGTGAATCCATAGGAATGAAGGCCAACACCCAGAAGGTTTACACCGATCCATGCAAGCATCACCATAAGAATACTGATTACTGCGCATGCAGATGTTAAAGCCGACCCGATAATCTTTCCTCTTTTTGCATGAACCACTGCAGAACCCCATAGTATTATCAGTAAGGCTCCGTTTTCTTTTGGATCCCACCCCCAGAACCTTCCCCAGGCCTGATCCGCCCACATTCCCCCTAACATGGTTCCAGCAACCGTAAAAGCAAGCCCGAGGAGCATAAAGATGTACACTGCTTCAGATGTTGATTGTGTAACCTTTTTATCTGTTTTCAATGCTCTCTGAATCAGATGTATATGTCCCAGCAGCCCGGAGGCAAGGAATCCTGCATATCCGGTTGAAATCGTCACAATATGAATCGTAAGCCAGAAGCTGGAATTCAATACTGCGGTAATAACCCCGAAAGTATCGCCATTAACCGCATACCTGCCTGATATTACCAGAAATAAAAATCCTCCGCACGATGCAATCAATTTACCAAGGTTACGTTTTTGAATCAGATCGAGTCCTGTGCCCAGTATCACAATTATCCACGATACAAAAACAAACGTTTCATACAGACTTGCCAGCGGCGGGCGCAACTGTATGAATATCCTTAAAATTAAGCCTGTAGTCTGCAGCAGCCATCCACACCCGATTAAAAAGAGACTGGCAACCCCCGCCCATTTATGGCCATAAAACATCCCAAAGAGAGTAGCAAATATTGCCAGTACAAGAAGAATTCTGGCCCAGAAAAACAGATTTAATCTGTTATATAGAATTTCAAGTCCAGGGAAAGGATAATCCTTGTATTTTACAGATGTTAAATGATCGACTGCGTCAGCGAAAGAAGCGACATCCCGGTTCAGATATGCGGCTCTCATATGAAGAAGTAACCTGACCTGATTGTCTTTCAGTGCCTTGTTTCCAGATTTACCAAGGTATCCCCAGATACTGTACCATTCCTCATTTCCATTTTCATTTACATGTATGATAGGCGGCGGAGCATTCTGCATCTGTGAACTCAGTGCGTGCATTGTACGGACAAGCCTCAGCAGTTCCGATTCACCGCTTGTCAATGAATCAAGTTGTTTACTGTTTAGATTCTCCATAGCAGCAGAAAAAACATGAGACAACCGGATCATTTCGCTGTAGGAATAGGGATGATTTAACCGAAGCCGCAGCGATGAAGCCAGTGCGCTGTCTGAAATGGTAAATGCTTCAAAAGGATCAAATGCACTGAACATTGAACCCAGTGCGTTATATTCCTGTACATTATGCCACAGTTGCATAATTTCCCGTTCAAAAGGCTGAATTTCAGAAAATTCTCTTTTTGAAAGGGAGATTGCAATCTGCTCGCATTTTCCAAGCGCATTGTACAGTTCTGTATAGCGATAACGCCGTTTATACGGCCCCTCGATGCCAAGAGCATCCACTGTTTCCGGATTAATGATTCTGAAACATTGTAAGGTGTCAATTTTCCCGGGATTGAACATGAGCTCCAGAAGCCACTCCAGTGCACTCATACCGCCAATTTTTCCGCGCCCGGATATCTGAATGAGCTTTTTCCGGGCATACGAATGAAGAGGCATTTTCCGCCCCTCATCCAGAACAATAATTCTGCCTGCCCTGCTGAAATCAATTTTCGAATCATCCTCTGAGAAAACGCATGCAAAAAGCAGGAATATTATAAAAGCGGTTTTCAGCAGAGATTGATTGCTGCAGAGAGGTCTATTTTCCATCAGAGATATGCCCCGGTTCAGATTTGCTTCTCCAGATGACAAGAAGCAGAAGATGAATAATGAACCCCGCGATCATGAGGATGCTTGCTGTATAGGGGAAGAGGCGGTATGGATTATACACAACCGAAATATTGACAGCCTCATTGCCTCCGTCATTTGAAAATGACGCCTGATAAAAAGTATACGATCCATGCCTGAATGGCTTGTTCATCGACACTTTCACTTCTCTGACCAGTTTATCACTGCTGACCAGAATCTGGCTCTCCACCTTTTTGAGTGTTTTTGTGCCTGGATAGAACTTACCATGGAAATCGATCAGTTTCAAATTGACAGGTAATGGAACCGCGGAATGACGCATTGAAACTAACACAGTGTCAAATCCACAAATATAAGAAAACGGCTGTTCATTGCTCTTAAGCACTACTTCCTTTTCAAACCTGAAATTACATAATTCATCGATTATAAGTGCAGCCTGACAACCCTGAATGTTTTCCTGCCCATCGTGAGATTCCTTTATTCTGCCGACACTTCTCACTTTAAATTTCATACCTGTATTTGGAAATACTATTTCCTGATCCTTTTTCAAGCTGGCCACTGGAATTGAATCTATTACAAACGATGACTGCGAAAATATTGTCCTGAATGAGGCGATTTCAAATTGTTCAGTACTATATGCACTTGATACTTCCTGACCCTCCCGGAGCGGCAAATAGTATTCCTGTGTAAATCTGGATGAAAAAAGGATTCCAGCTAGAAACAATGCTAAACCGGAATGAATAAGTATAAGGCCGGAATACTTTAAAGGCTTTTTAAAAAACCTCAGAGAGCTGAATATCACGTTGAGTAAAAGAGCCAGTGAGATCAGCTTCATCCCTGGGAAAGGTATACTGAATCGTGTCAGTACAAACCATGATTGAAAAAACCGCTCCCTTGCCGCAAAGAGTCCCTCCGATGACTGGTAAAGAGTTCCCCAGAAAACAATAACAGCCATCAGTAAAAGACATGTAACACTCAGTTTTGCAGAAGCAATATACCCCGTTGTTTTTTTGAGGAGATTGGTCATACAGTTACATCATACAACGGGAGATCAGAAAAAGGGAGGATAATCATTTGAATCATCTATTATGGCCACACCTTCCATTTCGATAAGCCATCCCGGACGGCATACTGCTCCTTCAACGGAAATAAGAGGAATATCAGACGGCAGCCTTGACAGTAGTATATCCTGTATGAACTGATAATGTTTTCTGTTTCTGACATACAGAATTATATAACGCATATCGTCAATCGTTGCCCCATGAGGCCTGAGCAGAGCTTCGATATTGTCTATAGTACGTTCTGTCTGTCCCCTTATATCTCCGGGATAAAGGATTTCACCCCTGTTGTCAATACTTGCCGTTCCGGAAATATACATATGAGACCTGTCGCCAAATCTGATCCGCAGACCCCGCTCGAATGTCACCCCGTAATCTATTGTCGATGACAGATTATCCAGAGCCTCCATTCTTATAATCTGCTCTTCTTTAAGATTACCTATTGATAGTGAATCAAGAGTGACAAGAGCTTTCCTGTTTACCGACTTTCCTTCAATACCGGTGCTTGCAATGTACCTGGTCTTGTCCGTTAATCCGATCGAATCGAATAATTCACGGCGGGCAACAACCATCCCTTTGTAGTTATTATCAATATCTCTTACATATATCCAGGTACGGACAGTGTTTTCCCGCAGGCTCATCCTGTATTTGCTGACATTGGCTGAAAGCTCAGAAAATAGATTCTCTGTCTGGGTTTTACTGTCAGCCCCGTCACCTGTGCTGTTAGCTGTCCAGAGAAGGCTGTAGGAATTTCCATTTGTTAACATCTTCTGAAATTCTTTTTCCGGATCTGCAATTACATTGTATTTACGAAGGTAACCGGTTTCATCTTTGATATGGTAGGAAAAAAGTGATACCGGACCATAGATCGGCCTCTGTTCAATTACAGAAACAACTCCTGACTGCAGTATCCTGTATAAATCAGAATTCAGTAAAGGTAGATATTCATTGGCGTAATCACTCAAATATACACGAGTGAACTGAAGAGTGTTTTTGTCCAGCTTTAAATCATCCGACAAAGAAGCATACACATCTCTCAGTTCCTCAAGCGCTTCATCAAAGGAAATATCATCCCTGCTGTTCACAGTGATAAAGATTTCCGTCAAACCTGCAGGTGATGAAAACCTGCTGCAGGAGAATCTGGTCTCATTCTGGACAAGTGTATGCATGCTTAAATCCTCTGCCATTAAAAGAAAAATCCACAGCGAAGCATATAATACCAGTCTTCAGTTCTCGGACAGATTTCAGAGTAGACCTTTTTGCCTGCCACCATGTAAGGTGCTCTTGAGATATGATCACTTGCGATCTGCCCGCTGATCCGGAATTTCCCTATCGATTTCGATGCATAAACAGACCATTTCCAGTCATCATCAGTTTTTCGCTCCCAGTCTGAATAATACTCGATACCCGCATAGGTATTGAAATAAGGAACAGGTGAATTAGATTTCCACATAAACTGAAATGAGTTCTGGTATGGTGAAGGAAAATATTCAACCTCAACAGCAAGTACATCAAGCAATTTAAAAGCCGGCAGATTGAACCCGAACATTACCGGAATCCGCTCCCTTATGTTATTATACCATCCGGGATAATTTTTTACCCCCAGAACAGCAGATTCAGCATATAATTTAAGATCATTCTCCCCCAGAATTCCCCTTTTGAAAAACACCTTGGGATCGATGGTTATACGTGCAGCGACCTTTGTACCCCTGAATGTGTAATGGGTGGTGTCCCCTGTCAGGGAGTCAATAAAAGATGCTGATTGTGTAGTATACGATTTGTCTTTTGCAGGTGTAATTCTCTTTTCGTCAAACGGTATAAGATGGAAAAATGAGATACCTGCGGAGAGGTCGATAAATGATTTCGGGCACTTATAGCTGAGAATACCTGAGAGAGATAAATCCATTGTGGGGAACAGGTCGGTTTCGGTATTCAGATAAAGATCGACCTTATAGGTTCCCGATGATGCATGGTTGAGATAGCCTGTCCTGACACCAGCCAGTTTTACTTTGTCAGCCTGTTCAAATCCGCTTACCAGAAGAGCGGGATAAGCATTGCTGCGGAAAAGATACTCCCCCAGATTCATCGCTTCCGGATTATATTTAACAGGAAAATATCCGAATTCTACCGACACTGTATCATTGTCAGAGACACTCCAATTTGTTTGTAAAGATGCCTCAAGAAGAGAGAGTGCAAAGGATTTCTGAAGCGGTTCTGCGTTGTCTACACCCATGGAGATATTTACCACAGGGAACATAAATGAACTCATCAGATGAAGTCTGCAGACAGTTCTCGAAAACATAGGAGATGTGAATTTCACACCAGCCTGAAAATCGCCAAGCGGTTTTTCACTGAAATCAACATTCCCCATTATATTTTCATATTCCGATCCTTTCACCTGACCCATAGTGAGCCAGCCCCATCCGGAAATACTGACCCCAGATTTTTCCTCAGCAAATAACATTGAAAAACTCAGAAAAAAAATAACCGCAAACCTTTTTAGCTGCGCCATTGGGCTCTCCGATTCTATTACAGTGAAAGTATGTATTCGATCAGATCCCTGAACTCTTCAGAGGTCAGTGCTTTGACATTTTTGGAATGACCCGGCTGCAGGACTATTTCCTCTATTGTTTCATGGGATCCAAGGTGATTATAGGGTCCCGTTCGCCAGCATTCTATTATGGATGGAGTGTCCCATTCTGTTCGCGGGTCATAGATGTCTACAACACCCGCATTTGCATTTTTAAGATTGGTAAACAGAGGTGCGGGATGACAATGGATACAATCGAGTTTTTTGCTATCATAATAAATCTCTCTGCCCCTTTGTGCAGATTCACTCAGTCTCCCTTTCACAAGCTTTGGACTTGGAACAGGTTTAAGACGTAAAAGAAAAGTATCCAGCGCCAGCGATACTTCCGCTGAAGGGTCAATCTGCAGTTCAAGTCGAATTCCGGCACGGACAGATTCAAAAGCATCGTTACGCCTGCCTGTCCAGTTTGTCGGAGGAGTCTGAAACGTATGAAGCATGCTTTTTGCATTTTTAGGTGAATTCAGGTAGGAGTCGGAAAGTATCCAGTTGAGTCCGTCGGGACGGGTAAATGGATGACAGGAATGACAGGATTGCCAATGTCCGACACAGAGATTGGCATCATAGAAATAGCTCTCACCTTTTCGCTCTGCAGTCAAAGCCTTCTCAGGAGCAAGCTCGTGGAGTTGCGGCAGGAGACTTGCCGCATTCAGATCAACAGATTCAATACTATTCGAAAAGTAACCAACCGTATATGCCTTTGATCCGATTACAGCGACAGAACGCGGACTGCGAACTCTTAATACCAGCGTTCTTTTCAAATCCTGTATAAATGTAAATTCATGTGAAACATCTCCCTTTCCTTTCAGCTTTTCAAACATTGCAGGCATGTCAACAACAGTCAGCACATCGTAGCCTGCATGCGCAACACACAGCCATTTTCCATCATCTGTACAAGCCACATCCCATGGATTTGCAAACCCCAGCCGGTTGTCATCAAGTTCGACATCATTGTACAGATCCTGTTTTTCCATGTCGATAATAGCGAGGTTGTTCGAATGCACCCATCCCTGATCAAGTGTGACAGCAGGAAGGCTGACACGGCCGATCAGATGCGGGATAAATGCATACTTCTTGTCAGGTGTCAGACAGATGTTCATTGTGGAGTGGCTTCCGGTTGGCAGCCTCAATGTCTTTTTAATGGACCCTGTCTTAGTATCAATAAAACAGACTTTGCAGGTCATCGCCGTATCAGTGGCAATTCCATCCGGAATCATATTTGCCACCAGCAGAAAAGCTCCATCACCAGACAATGCCATTGAGTAAGGTTCCTTGATCGCCGGTACCCGTTTCTCTTCCCTTGCTGAAACGACATTGATAAATGATATGGAATTTTCCATCCAGTTGCAGACGTAAAGCATATCCCCATCAGGACTTAAAACCGGAGACCGTGCCATGTGACCTGCTGAAATCCGCTGTTCAATCGTTCCGGATGATACATTTACAACACAGACCATGCCATTGGGCCAGCGCTCCGATGAACAGGTTACATATAACCTTGAACCATCACCAGAAACAGCTATGCCTGTAGGTTCATTGGGCATAGGAAAAGATTTTGTGACGGAATTTGAACTTACAGAAAAAACAAGCACCTGTTTGGCTGTCCGTGCCCCGATGTATATGAACTTGCCATCAGGTGAAACCTCCATCGAGGAAGGAGAAAGATATCGTGGTCTCTGAACTGTTTCAAGGTCACCATTGAGTGCAAGAAGCTCAAATATCAGGCTGGGAGGCACAATCTCCTTTGGATCCTCTGCAAAACAAATCTGCTGCATCAAAAGCAGGCATATTATAGAGTAAAATGTTTTTCTCATCTCAGACTCCCGGCTTTATTTATAAACCTGTGAGTGGATGCTGATGCCTTATCATTGATATAGAGCCGGGCAATATACACTCCCCCGGGTAATCGCCTTCCAGGTTCATCAATACTGAATTGTCCCTTGAACAGGCCGGGTTTCAATCTCTTTGAGAAGGGAACAGACACAAGCCTGCCGGATAAATCATATATACACAGCTTCACATCTGTAACACTGTTGAAATCTGCCGAAAGATGAAAATGGTTTGCGGAGAATGTGATCTTCGGGACTACAGTCGCGCCCCCTGTATACCCCTTCACCGAACTTGAAGGTGTAGAAACAGAAGCATAATACAAAAGCTCATTTTGCGGGCTTAATACCTCAATGCGGCTGAGGTCTCCGCCGGCATTGGAGCTGTATCTCATTTTGTAAACGACCGAGCCATTATGGTAGATATCATATGAATTTTCACCATTGGCCGAATAGCTGACAGGCGCCCCGAATTGATCAAGTTTAAACTGATCAAATACCGAAATACCTGGTTTATTACCGATTGTGGAAAATTCAGTCCTGCCTATTGTATCGTTGTTGAAATCAAACGATACCTCTCTGATTCTTTTTCCTGTATTATCGTTTACAAAAACTGTCCTTCTCAGGAAAGTGCTGTCTGAAGCATATACAGAACGCCCGGTATTTTTCCCATCTGCATCATACTCAAACTCCACAAAAAGCAGACTGTTTCCGGCTTTGTCAAAGATATCGATACGGTCTATTCTGGCTGAGATTGAAACAGCCAGCAGAAAAATGGCCGATAAGAAGGAAACTGTCTGCCCGCTTCGTATTTTTTTCATTTTTTCATCCTGGCTTGCCGTTTTTTCTGTTATCAATGGACGATAAATTTCACAGATGTGTTTACTGTATTACCAGATGCTGAGCTACCGGAATATTCTGGTTTGAATATGTAAACACCTTTTGTGATATTGTTCGCCTTCATGTCAAGTCGAATCGAGTTCACCTCATCATTGAAGTTCCACTTTTTAACCAGTCGTCCTGAAATATCAAACAATGACAAAGCACAGAATGTCCTTTCAGGATCGGTCAGTGACAAACTTGAACCATCTCTGAATAATTTTATTCTCTGTATCTCCTTATCACGCAGTACACTCACAGAACCCGGCAAGGGACGGTCAAGTTCAACACCCTGAGGATTTGAGGGATCCAGATCTATCCTCGGCCAGACCAGTGTTCCGTTTTTCTGATCATTGACCCTGTAATCCGCTCCCAGTTCCATTGAATTCAAGTCAAGCCAGAGAGTTATCCTCTGATACTCTTCTTCTGTCAAAGAGACATCGTAATGTGACGGGTTCAGGTAATTGATAAGTCTGGAAAAAGCAGCTCCGACTTTGCCGGGAGTGGTTCGTGAGCCACCTTTTACAGGAGTAACTATATCCCCATTGATATACGGATTTCCATCACCGCAAAAATAGAACGCATAGCTCTTGAGGCTGCCAAAGCTCATATCCGGCCCTCTGCCTCTGCTCCTGTGGCAAGGTGCACATTTGTTGTTAAAAACCGGCTTTACAAGACGGGCAAAGTTAACCGGCTCAACCCCTCCTGCTTCAGGGTTCAGTTTTGATGGAGGCCGTAAAAAGGCTATCTTGTTGGCACCTCCGGGAGGCGCTTGCCATTTGTTTTCATGACATCCCACACATGCCATCTGTTCACCTTCATGAACATATGTAGCACTGCGCATCGAATGTACCGCAAGTCCCTTGTCGTCAATTAACTGGAAATAAATAATCTTTCCTACAGGTGCTTCACAATAAACACTGCCGTCAGATTCAACCGGAACCGTTCCCAGTGACATTCTGGCCAGCGCTTCGGCAGGATAACCGTTCCTTGGATCATTTATCAACCTGGTTTCCTTCGGGAACACCTGGACGATTCTCATTTTCTTTATCACCGTATTGGCCGGAAGCGGTATATCGCTGTTATAAACGTCGTTTACCTTTATTGTAGCCCGATAATGATCGTCTCTGTTTTTACGTTCTCCCTGCCAGGTAGCAGTTGCAAGAGCAGGAGGTTTTTGCCTTGCCTTGACAGGTATGGGATCAATAGGCCGCCATGAATTTGTTGAGTAAATGAGCTGTTCTCCACCCCACCTGTCACGCAGAATAATGCTGTTGTTTTTGTTACAAAGGTAATAATCTTCGCTCAATGGCCATGCAGTACCATAGGGACCTGTGGCAAAATCAGGCCAGTTGTTCCAGGCTGTTGTTATTCTTCTCACCTGTGAAACTTTTCCATCATCCTCGATTGAAGGATCAATCATGATAAGTTCACCGAAAGTGTAGCTGTGATGTCCCGATGCGGTTGCGATGTACTTATAAGAATTCGGTATCGCCCTGATATTGTATTCCGCATAGGGCCTGTCCCACCTCCCGTCTCTCCAGTTCGAACCTGTAATTGTCTGTAAAGGGAGAGGATAGTTCCCATGATAAGACCGCGGATCCCTTCCATCAGGGTAACAAGTCCACATATGATGCGCTATGCAGTCATCACGATCAACATAGTCCCAGCGTGTGTAAACGATTTTCCCGTCATTGTCGACACTTGGATGCCACTCATTGGTTTCGTGGTAGCTGATACAGATAATATCCGAACCATCATCCTTCATCGAATGAAGTGTAAAGGTTGGTTTGCCTTTGGTATGACACCTTCCGTACCCTCCACGACGGTCGGAAATAAAAACAATGCGGCCGTTTGGAAGCCATATAGGATCAAAATCATTATGATTGGAATTTTGCAGGAAATTGAACTCAGATGATGATCCATCGGTAAGCTGCACCAGATTCGATCCGTCAATATTGACTTTGAAAATGTGGTAACATTTGTTGTTCGGTGGCGACCAGGCAAAAAGGATTGTCTTTCCATCATAAGAGAGATCAGGAGAGAGAAAAGCACCACCTGAAAGGTTTGAACCGTTGAAAGTACCGCCTTGTACCTTGGAATTCTGCAATACATTTACCAGATTCGGATTTGATTTGAAATTTTTCAGTATAAACAGGCCTCCACCCATGTTGATATTCCATGGGTTGTATTGATCACACATGTGTACTTCATTATTGGGGAACACATATCCGATAAAGAGCAGATCTTCGAAATCAAGCAGCGGGTTATCAAGAGCGATCTTTCTGGCCAGCGCACTGACTTTCATGAACTGATCTTTTGTATCTGTGTTACTGTCAGATGTTTTCGCCAGCGCTGCGGAACTGAGTTCTCTCTGAAGCGCATTCAATTCTTTCTCATATTCATTAAATTTTGACGATTTACTCCGGCGCTTAAGGTCCTGAAGAAGGAGTCTGGTACGGCGCATTACAACATCGGTTGGAGTTTTATCTTCCGGCAGGATCTGAGCATTATCATCCAGAAGGTCATTCTCTCTGTAAGCTTTTTTTGCCGCAGTTTTATACAAATTTATTTCCTGCTGCATCTCACGGTACTGCTGCTCCCAGAATTCTGCGACACTTCCGTCAACTGAGGAATAAGCAGAACCGTACGAAAAACAGAGCATCAGTAATACAGCAATACTGAATTTGAATAAATTGTCTCCCATCTTCTTTCTCCCTTTTTTTTCCTCTATAGTTCAAATTATAACTCAATGCCAATCATTATTCACGTCCTAAAAGCCCGAAACAATGCTTTTTCTGACACGTCCTTCGCATTTGATCATGACGATATAAGGTCCCCTGTTCCTCACCGGAACAATGCAGGTCCCGGATGCTTTATCAATTTTCTTTACCAGTCGCCCATCCGGCATCAAAACCGAAACACTGTATGCTACTTCTTTTCCCTTCTGCCTGATAACGATTTTTTCTTTTGATAAGAATGTCCTGAAGCTGCTGATTTCACTGATATTTCTCATTTCAATCGCAGTTGAGCCTGTGATAAACTCGAACCAGTTTAGATTAAAAAGGTAACCATCCCCCCCTGTGAACTTCAGATACACATCATGCTTACCTGTCACTTTGCTTATATTGCAAGAGACTGTTGTCCATGTCTGCCATCCACCTGTTCCACTGACCTGACAGGTTCCTATAAGTGTCCCATTGCTGCCGTCAATCCTGATTTCAATTTTTCCGCCACTGCCGCCGCTGGCTACCCTGGCCTGAAATTCCTCGGAACCTGTGCCAAAATTGACATTACTGTAAACAGCATAATCTCCGTTTTCGATATACCCTATATTCAGCCCGCCCTCAGAGCAGGTTTCGGTCTGAATTCCTGATTGTGAGGTATAATTTTCTGCTTCAATCTGTGATAACGATCCGCTTACTCTCAACAATGCACTCGACTCGGCTGATTTTCCCTGGCTGTTGACAACATACAGTTTATAAATCCCATTTCTATCCGGAACCTTGATCAGCGTGTCATATCCCGCTGCCTTTGTCATCGAGGGACCCTCTGCAAAATTGGATGTTCCTGATGGAGCAAACCAGACTGTTGCCGAAGAATCTCCAGTACTGCGGATTTTTATGGTACTTCCAGCAGGAGCTTCACAGCTTGCAGGGAACACATAGTTTTCTGTCTTTATAAAATTGGCCGGATAAACATGCCTGTATTGATCCTGAATCCCTGAATTGACACAAAAAGTATACTGGGTTGCCGGCCAGACAGCATCTGAACGCACCTGGATCGGATCTATTGTGCTGTTTGGAGGGTTAACACCCATTTTGTTTACAGTCGCGAATGTTCGCAGGATTGTCAGGTGATGTTTCTCGCCGAAATCCTCACAGTTGATGGTATATTTGACATTGGGATCGATGTCCAGAACATTATCATTTTCAACTATCCACGCGCTACCCTCATCGTTATGCAGCCCATAAGTAGGGCCATTGGTCGCAGCAGGAATTCCCCTGACATAATTCTCATTGATGTTTGTTCCCGGATTCTGCCCTATCGTATAGATAGCACCACTGTCATGAAGTCTCCTCAGGGTGTTTATTATCCGGTTGTAACTGACTGTATTGTTTTTTGCAGTTGTCGATGATTTAAACTCTCTCCATCCCCATCCCAGATTGATACCATTATAAGCTGTTTGCTCGATATGGTTATGGGTAATTGTGAGTGATTCTGTAAAGTATGCTGTTATGGCAGCACATCCTCCAAATCCCGGAATCATACTGATATCATAAAGAAGGTTGTTGTTTATTGTAATGTCTTTACATACGCCCTCTACACCCCGGGGGTATTTTGCATAAGTTCCACCATCTCCGATATCTATATGCTGAGGATGACCTATGGTAATACCACTTGATGTGATATCTGTTATATAGTTCCCGATAATATTGCAGCTTACAACATCATTAGCCATATTGATTCCATCAGCACCTGCATGCTTTATCACATTGCCGATAAAGTCAATAGATTTGGCATTTCTCACTGTTAACATTCCCGGATTTACATCGAGAATTTCATATCTGGTAGTGTGCCAGTTAAGATCACCATAAAAAGCAATGTATCCATTTGCACCCTGACAAGTTGTCTTACCCCTTGAATTGCCAACCTGGTAAAGATTGAAATCGGTGTGTGCGAATGTAATGCCTTCAAAGGTTATATTCTCGACCCGTTCAGTAGTGGAGTTACCTGCAATTTCAAACAGAATTTCAACAACAGGAGCCTGAACATCCGCTGTTGCCATATTTTCACCCTGACGAGGGTAATAATAGAGCATTTTTGCGGTTTTATCAAAGTAGAACTGTCCGGGAGAATTCAGAAACTCGTAAGCATTGAAAATCGTGTGATTTCCAGTTGTTGTAAATGCCGCACCCCAGCCGGGAGTCTGTGTTATCGCTCCATAAGGCTGCTGCAGCATCAGCGCCCTGTAATTATCATTTGTAGTAATGACATCCCTTACACAGGCAATATTTTCATTCCAGGTAGTACCATTTACAATTTCGAGATCATCCTTGTTACTGGCAATCGCCGGCACATCCGATATATTATACTTTACACCATCACTCTTGCTGCCACTTGCCCATGCCCACGAGGCCTGTCCAGAGCTTACAGAATAAGTACCCTGCCCCCCTCTTGCCGTGACTCTTTTACTGGTCATAGAGGCTCTCATATCGTTTACATACAAATTTCTCAGCTTAGTGGAGCGGTCCAGGGGAGCCTTGTAGATGTTTCCACTGTGCTGAGTCCACCCGGTGACTTTTACGGCTCCGCTTACAACCGGTGTTTCACCCGGATAGGCACGGTAGTAAATCCTGTATCCGTTTTTCCCGGAATCCTGCGGCTTCAATGCTATTGGACTTGTTACATTGTAAGTGCCGCCTCTGAGGTAAACAATTATGTCTCCGGACATGCTGCTGTTTATCTTGCGCACAGCATCCCGGGCCGCTGTGATTGTTTTAAAAGGCGCACTTATTGTTCCGGGATTATCATCGCTGCCATCCGGTGACACATAAAATGTCGCCTGGGTTCCCGCAATGGCCGATGACAGAAAAAGGAAGAAAGCAACAATGACAAATACTGACTTGAATAGAATTTTCTCACGTTTATTCCCGCCATAACACCAGATTTTATGCATATGCATAAATATGCCCCCTTGGATTTCCGGAAAATCAGAATGTCTAATCAATTAATTTAACGAATATTAGATCAATAACAGTAAATTTCAGTAAATGCGGCAAAAAAAGTGTTCCGTAAACCGGAACAGAGCAAAAATTTAGTATTAGATGTAAAGATGGGGTTTTTCCTGGGATTATCTGAGCATCCTGCATGGACAGTACTCTTCATTCACCCGCAGAACCACAATTAAAACGGGTATTGGCAAAACTACTTCACACTAACTATTTCTTGAGAATTTTCCGGGTATAAATACCCCCTGAATTTCTGATATGGAGTATATAAATACCCTGAGAAAGCCCAATCCCTGTATTCTTTATTCTATTCCCGCTTCCACTTTCCAATAAGGTGCCATTTATTGATGTAATCCGGTAGTCAAATTGACCATTTGTCCTGATTTGAAACCCCTCATCTGAAAAAACAACCGGAGAGAGCTTAACTGGCGATCTGTCCTTTTTCCTTAACGCCGTCGATGTATTCGTAAATTCCATATAATTCAGATTCATATAGTTGGCATCAAAAGCGACACGCATTACATGCTGCCCCTCAACAAGATCAATATTTCTTACAGTAACAGTCATCCAGGTCTGCCATCCCCCGGTATTGGGCACTTCTATTGAACCAGTGATATTTACTCCATCGATCTCAATATGCATCGATTTCCCATTACCCTCTGCAGCCACACGCAAAGAAAGGTCATATTTTCCTGTCAATGCTACATCGACTGTATACTCAAGCCATTCACCCTGTAAAATATAGCAGATATTGTATTCACCCGATTCATCGGCAGTTGCCTCTATATCAACCTGATCATTTCTGAAAGCAGCATTACCTTCATTGCCAATTGCGTTTGCCTCATGATAAGCAACACCCTCACCACCCAGATCATACTCCTCCGCTTCAATTCGTCCGGGTATGGAATGAGCCTTGCCTTTGTAAGGTCCCTGAACTGCCTCGATAATTACAGAAACCGGATCTGAAACACCCTTTCGCCCCTTGTCATCTATCGCTTCGGCAGTAATACTGTGTGTCCCTGCATTCATGCCAGACCATTGATAACTGTACGGGGCAGCACTGTCAGTTCCCAGAAAAACCGAACCGTCATAAAATTTCACACATTCAACACTTCCGTCAGGATCTGAAGCACTGGCCTCGATTGTGACCGTCTCGAGTGAAGAAAAACTGCTGTTATCAGAAGGCGAAGTAATACTGACTTCTGGTGCATCATTATTATCCAAAACAAGTAATGTCAGCATCTTTTGTGCATAACGGACTCCAAACAAACGATTGCCTTCCGTATTGAAATGAAACTGATCCTTTCCGGGGAGCCCCTCCGCGGAAATGACATACGAGTTCGGTATTACATCGGGAACGGTTTTGATGACTTCGTTGTGTCCCCAGCAGACACCTCCCATATTCTGGTAAAGCAGTTCACCCGCAAGAAGCGGTGTTTCCGATGCCACCAACCCCAGATCGCTGATTAAATTGTCATAAACACTCTTAACCTTCCAAGGCCAGTCCTTCTGGCCATTATTCGTCTCTCCCTGATGCAGTAAAAATCCCTTTATCACACCATCTTTCTGCGCAAGTTTAGCCAGATCTAGCAGCCAGGCATACGCACTCCCTCCATACCTTTGCGGAACATAATTATAGGTATCGTATCCCTCATACCCGCTTTTGAAAAACAGAGCTATGTCACAACCTGGTATACCAACAACTATCACACCCACTTTTATATTGGAAGGCAGGTTTTCCACCATCGTTCTGCCAAAATAATCGGATGGTCCGAGACCGCCATTACACCCCCAGAGTGGTGGGACAGCAGGATACCATTTCCCGAAAGTCCTGTTTAGATTCGTACATCCAATCGGTTCCATCATCTGAAAGCGGCTGTCAACAGTCTTGTCCTTAGCCTCTATCGAACCCGCTCCAGCCATGTTAGACTGCCCGAAACAGAGATAGATGTGAAAGTCAGGATCCTGGGAGTATGCTGCAGTACAGAGCATAAAGAGGATACAACAGAAACAGATATTAATTTTTCTCATTTTTTTCTATTTCCCGGTGGAAAGCCCTGTTTTACCTTACTAACATTATCTTTGATGTATGGAGAATTCTTTTCCCGGAACTAATCTTTGCCATATAATATCCGGTCGGCATATTTGATAAATCATAGCTATCTGCATAGTATCTGCCATTCCCGGCCTTTATAGTAAAGGTTTTCACCAGAGTTCCCTTAATATCAAACAGCTTCAACGACATGTCTTTTTCAGATTCTCTGAACTCTATTTCGAGTGTCGAATTGTTCATTCTGACATTCACAGGAGAACGCATTACAGTATTGCTTACGCTCTGTATCCCAGTGGGATCGATCTCCTCCATCGATACATTGTCAAGGAAAACCGTACCGGCAGATAAACCAGCATTGAAGCTAATCTGTCCCCTGTCGGTTGTCTGACTCTCCATTTTAAATACAAAGGAGAATTTCTGTTTTTCCGTAGAAAGATTGAATTGCTGTAATTGGGGCAGGTAACTTGTCCAGGGATCACTCCCCATCTGCACATTGACCTCAAGAGTTCTGTTTGCGGAAGAGTATGCATCAAATGAAACCCGGTAACTCTTTCCTTTTTCCAGAAAAAGGCTGTTTTGAACAAGCTGGATATCATGGCTCCTTGAAGCTGCACTTGTAATACTGATATTGTACTCTCCATTGACTACACTTCCGGTTCCGGAACCGCTCCAGGCATTAAAAGTCCAACCGGCAGATCCTGAACTGAAATCGCCGTTGGTCACGATGTTACCTGCTGCTCCACGCTGTATGGGTATCACATAAGTTGTAATAGATTTTGATGATGATGAGGTTGACAGCGTCCCGTTCACAACAGTCAGGTCATCTAATTTCTGGAAATTTTCCGCCGCAGAAGTTCTCCACACAGACACTTTTGGTCCGGCCTGCTGAAAATTTGACAAATTGTAGTCAAAAGTAACAGCACTGTTACCAGCATTTCTCTGAACGATGACAAGCCGGTCCTGCTCAGGAGAGAGAAAGGCAACTGCATCATTATTATCAATACGGATCATCCTGGAGAATGGACGGATAAAGGAAGTGAACTGACGGATCGCATGGTATTTTTTAGTGACATAATACCTGTTTCCCCCGGTAAAGTCTGCATGAATACAGCCCCAATTTTTGTTAACACTGGTCTGAGCCTGTTCGCTCTCGACAACCTGCCAGGTAATCCAGGCCTCTGCCTTTAAATCCCTCAGATCCCTGATTATGCGATTTGCAATATCAAGACCCGGAACTATGTCGTTATGATTATGTGTCCACTGGTCAA
>ERZ795047.2132-NODE-2132-length-19317-cov-5.502492_pt1 | contig 19317 bp, 15 predicted proteins | sample MGYA00375131_ERZ795047 | MGnify/ENA primary metagenome ERZ795047 (study PRJEB30176, sample SAMN05720228) | activated sludge metagenome | isolation source: Anaerobic digester | place: Japan | collected 2015-05-20 ...
ATCTACACACAGCAAGACACTCTTTCCCTACACGACGCTCTTCCGATCTCATGACGGGTCATCGCGGTGATATCGACCCCGTCGAGGGTGATCCGGCCACCGTTGAGCTCGTAGAAGCGCATGACGAGGTTGACCAGCGTGGTCTTCCCCGCCCCGGTCGGCCCGACGATGGCGACGGTTTGCCCCGGCTGGACGACGAGGTCGAGGTGCTGGATGAGCGGTTTGGTCTCGTCATACGAGAACGAGACGTCCTCGAAGCGCACCTCGCCGCGGTGCCCGGCACCGCCTGCGTCCGCGACCGGTGCGACGGCATCCGGCGTCTGCTCGGGCGCGTCGAGCACCTCGAAGACCCGCTCCGCCGAGGCGACCCCGGACTGCAGGAGGTTCGCCATCGAGGCCACCTGCGTCAGCGGCTGGGTGAACTGGCGCGAGTACTGGATGAAGGCCTGGACGTCGCCGAGCGAGATCTGCCCGGAGGCGACCTTGAGACCACCGATGACGGCGACGAGCACGTAGTTGAGGTTCCCGACGAACATCATCGTCGGCATGATGATGCCGCTGACGAACTGGGCCCCGAAGGCGGCGGTGTAGAGCTCGTCGTTCTTCGCCGCGAAGGTCCGCTCGACCTCGGCCTGCCGGCCGAAGACCTTGACGAGCTGGTGGCCGGTGAAGGTCTCCTCGATGATCCCGTTGAGCTCACCGGTGGCCGCCCACTGCCGCACGAAGAGCTTCTGGCTGCGTTTGCCGATCGCCGCGGTGACCAGCACCGAGATCGGGATGGACACCAGGGCGACGAGCGCGAGCAGCCAGGAGATCCAGAACATCATCCCGAGGACGGCCAGGACGGTGAGCAGGGAGTTGAGCAGCTGCGACAGGGTCTGCTGCAGCGACATCGAGACGTTGTCGATGTCATTGGTCACCCGGCTCAGCAGCTCGCCGCGGGGCTGGCCGTCGAAGTAGGACAGCGGCAGCCGGTTGAGCTTGGCCTCGACCGCCTCCCGCATGCGGAACATCGTCCGTTGCACGACCCCGGTCAGCACCCAGCCACTGGCCCACATGAACAGGGCCGACGCGACATAGATGAGGAGCACAGCGAGCAGCACCCGTCCCACGGCGGAGAAGTCGATGCCCTGACCGGGGACGAAGTCGACCCCGCTGAGCAGGTCGGCGATATTGCCCTGGCCCTGAGACCGGAGCTGGTCGATGACCTCCTGGCGGGTCGTCCCCGCGGGGACCCGCCCGGCAAACTGCCCCCCGAGCAGCCCCGCGAAGATCGAGTCGGTCGCCTTGCCCAGCACCTTGGGGCCGACCGAGGCCAGCCCCACCGCGACGACCGTCAACGCGAGGATGAGCAGCACCCGCGCCCGGTCCGGCGCGAGCCAGCCGAGCAGCCGTTTGGCCGAGGGGCCGAAGCTCATCGACTTCTCGCCCGGCATACCGAGCTGCATGTGCGGCGGCCCACCGGGGCGTCGCGCACCCGGGCCACGACGCTGTGCTGCGGCCTTCTCCTCGGCCGTCACCACTCCCTCGCCGCTCATCGGGTCGTCACCTCCTGCGCCGCGCGCTGGGACACGACGATCTCCTGGTATGTCGGACAGCTCTCGAGCAGCTCGTCATGTCGGCCGAGCCCGACGATCTCACCGTCCTCGAGGACGACGATCTGGTCGGCGTCGATGATCGTCGAGACCCGCTGGGCGACCACGATGACGGTGGCCTCCCGGGTCACCGGTCGCAGCGCGGCGCGGAGCCGAGCATCGGTTGCGGTATCGAGCGCCGAGAAGGCGTCGTCGAAGAGGTAGATGTCCGGGCGCCGGACGATGGCACGCGCGATGGCCAAGCGTTGGCGCTGCCCGCCGGAGACATTCGTCCCGCCCTGGGCGACGTGCGCCTCGAGCCCGCCGTCGAGGGCGCCGACGAACTCGTCCGCCTGCGCGATCCGCAGCGCCTCCCACAGCTCGTCGTCGGTCGCGTCGGGCTTGCCGTACCGCAGGTTCGACGCGATGGTCCCGGAGAAGAGGTAGGGCTTCTGCGGCACCAGGCCAAGGTGCGCCCAGAGGCGGGCAGGCTCGACGTCGCGGACGTCCTGACCGCCGACGACGACCCGACCACCGTCGGCGTCGAAGAGTCGCGGGATAAGCCCGATGAGGGTCGTCTTGCCGGCGCCGGTCGAGCCGACGATGGCCGTGGTCCGGCCCGGCTCGGCGGTGAACGAGATGCCGCTGAGAATGCTGTGCTCGGCTCCGGGGTAGCGGAACTCGACATTCTCGAAGGTGACCTGCGCCGGCGTGCTCGGCTCGGGGGTGCTCCCCGTCGGGGGGATGACCGAGGACTCGGTGTCGAGGACGGCGCCGATGCGCTCCGCGGACACCGAGGCGCGCGGGATCATCATCGACATCATCGTCGCCATCATCACGGACATGAGGATCTGGATGAGGTAGGCCATATAGGCCGTCAGGGCCCCCACCTGCATGTCGCCGGCGTCGATGCGGTGCGCGCCGAACCACAGGACGGCGACCATCGACAGGTTGAGGATGAGCATAACGATGGGGAAGACGACCGACATGAGGCGTCCGACGCTCAGGGCCGCGCCGGTGAGGCTCTGGTTGGCCTGGGCAAAGCGGTCCTCCTCGAAACGCTCCCGGACAAAGGCCCGGACCACCCGGATGCCGGTGATCTGCTCGCGGAGGATCCGGTTGACCGAGTCGACCGAGGTCTGCATGATCCGGAACTGCGGCAGCATGCGTCGCAGGATGAGGCCGACCGCGATGGCAAGCAGCGGCACCGCGACCGCGACGAGCCAGGACAGCCCCACGTCGGTCCGCAGCGCCATGATGACCCCGCCGACCATCATGATCGGGGCGCCGACCATCATCGACAGCGCCATGAAGACGACCATCTGGATCTGCTGGACGTCGTTGGTGCTGCGGCTGATCAGCGTCGGCGGGCCGAACTGGGCGACCTCGCGGGCCGAGAACTCGCCCACCCGGTGGAAGACCGCGGCCCGGGTGTCCCGCCCATAGGCCATGGCGATCCGGGCCGCGAGGTAGACGGCATACACACTCGCCGCGATCTGGACCACGCTGATCGCCAGCATGACCGCACCGACAGCCATGATGTAGCCGGTATCGCCCTTGGCCACCCCGTGGTCGATGATGTCGGCGTTGAGGTTCGGCAGGTACAGCGAGGCGATCGTGCTGACCAGCTGCAGCACGACGATGACCGAGAGGGCCCGGCGGTGCGGGGCCAGCCCGGATCGGATGAGTCGCCAGAGCATGGGGCTCCTTGGGATCGGTTCGGTATGCCGGCCCAGGGTGGACCGTCACCCCGCGTAAGGGTCAAGGGGTTATCGGGTGGGCTAGCTCTGCAGGATCGGTGAGAACGCCGTGGAGGAGCAGGTCGACCAGTCCCTCGGGGGTGAGCGGCAGGCCGATCTGGGCGGGGTGGACGCTGGCGAGGACGAGGCTGCCGAGCACCCGGATCACCTCGGGGACCGGGAGGCGGAGCCGGTCCGCGTCCGGCCGGAGGAGGTCGGCAAGCAGCTCCTCGGCACGGGCGACGACGGTGTGGTCGATGAGGGTCCTCGGGTCGTGCGGGCGCTCACCCTCGGGAGCGGCGTGGAGCACCCCGAAGACCTGGACCATCCGTCGCGCGACGTCCTGCCAGATCCGTACGGCCGCCTCGAGCCGCTGGTCCAGGGGCAGGCCGGGGTCGATGGCGGCGAGCTCGTCCAGATGGTCGGTCCGCCGGAAGGCGCTGCGCGCCGCGGCGACGACGAGAGCGTCCTTGCTCTCGAAGACCCGGAACAGGGTGCCCTCGGCGACGCACGCAATGGCGGCGAGCTCGCGGGTCGAGGCAAGGAAGCCCTTCTCGAGGACGAGCGGGAGCACGGCGTCGAGGACGGCCTGGCGGCGCTGCTCCGGGGGCAGCGACGGGGCGCGAGCACACATGCGGGCTACTCTAAGTGAGTGAGCGCTCACTCACAAGTTGTTCGGCGGAGGCCGGCGGCGGCATACCTGTCCTCGCTCCCCCACTGCGACGCCTTCGCCTCCCACCAAGGGTGGGAAAAGCACCGTATGGCGCCCCCGGCCGGCGTCATAGCGTGCTTTTCCCACCCTTGGTTGGCGAGAACGGGGACGCGACCCAGTCGCGAGCGGTCGCACAGCGGCACCCGCTTGTCCTAATCCCGCGCCCGGGGTGTTCCCTGGGGGGCACCGGCACCGACGAAGCCTTCAACGACGAGAGCTTCGAGGGTCGGGAGGACCTCGCGGCGGACGTCGCCGGGCGCTCGGTCGAGCAGGACCGCGATGGCGTCGATCGCGGCGCCGGCGGGGAGCGACCCGTCACACACCCCGACCAGCGCGGCCGTTGCCGTGTCAATGACCCGGGTCCGGCGCAGGCCAGAGCCCTGTCGCAGCAGGATCGCCGCGGGGTCGTCGGCGCCGGGCCGGAAGTGTCGTTCCTCGGTGACATCGGCGGCGACGACCCACGCGGTGTCGAGGAGGGCCTGCTCGAGCCTGCCCTCGGCACGGGTGTCGGCGAGGGCGGTCCAGGCGTCGAGGGTGGTGGCCACGGTCTCGCCCAGGGCTGGGGCGACCGGGCCGCGGAGCTCTTCCAAGTGGGTCCAGGGCCGACGAGAGGGCGCGGCGGTGCCAGGACGGCGCAGGGTCACCACCCCGAAGCCGACCCGTTCGATGCCGCGTTGCTCGAAGTCGTCCAGCCAGGCGTTGTAGAGCCGGTCGTGGTCGTCGGTGCCCGGATGCGCTCCGCCGTCCCGGGCCCAGGTCTCGGCATACTCGGCGATGTCCTGCTCCTCGCGCTGGACCACCCAGGCGTCCAGGCCGGACCCGGCCACCCACTCACCGACCCGGTCGGTCCAGCGCCCGCCGGCCGGGATCTCCCAGTTGCCGAGCAGCTGTGCGACCCCGCCCGGTTCCAGATGGTCACCGACCGAGCGGATCAGCCGTTCGACGACGGCGTCCCCCGCCAGTCCACCGTCGCGATACTCGTACCGCGGTAGGCCACGACGTCGCGGCGTGATGACGAACGGGGGGTTCGACACGACGAGGTCGAAACGCTGCCCGGCGACCGGGTCCAGCAGGTCGCCGTGGCGCAGGTCGACCTCGACGCCCGCGAGCGCCGCGGTGAGGGCGGCCATCTGCAGCGCCCGAACAGACAGATCCGTGGCCACCAGGGTTCGGGCGTGCGTGGCCAGGTGCAGGGTCTGGACGCAGCACCCGGTGCCGACGTCGAGGGCCGTGCCGACCGGCCGCCTCGGCGTCCACGAGGCCAGGGTGAGCGACGCGCCGCCGGCCCCGAGGACGTGGTCGGTCGCCAGCGGTGCCTGCCGCACCGGCTCCCCGAAGTCCGAGACGAGCCACCACTGGCGTCCGGCGTCGTCGCCATAGGGCCGCACGTCGACCTCCGCGACGACCTCGTCGCCGACCTGCCGGTGCCGAGCCAGCCCCAGCTCGCCCAGCCCAGCCGCGCCGGTCCGCGGCAGCGCGTGGTCGACGGCCGGGCGGGCGACGGGCAGCCCTAGGGTGAACAGGCGGACCAGGGTGGCGGTGGGGTCGGTACGGCCTCGGGTCGCCCGGTCGGCGGGGAGGTTCTGCTCCCGGCCCAGTGCGCTGGCCGCCATACCTCCGAGCAGGTCTGCGACCAGGTCGAGCGTGAAGGCAGCCGCGAGGTCGTCGCGAAGGGATGCGACGAGAGCGGGGTCATGAACCACTCCCCGAGCGTAAGTCAGGCCCCGGCAGCGGTATCACCGGCTGGGGCGACTGCCCTCTCCAGCACGGGCATCCCGCCTCTGGGCGGCCGACTCTCCGGCCGCCCAGCCCGCAGCTGTGGCGGTCCGTCTCGCAAGGGGGAACGACAGATGAACGCACGAAACCTCATCGGCGCACTGGCCGCGGCGGGTCTGATCGTCGCCACTCCGGCTATCGCTGCCCACGGAACCTCGTCCGACGGGGGCGCAGCCGCATCCGGGACATCGCAACGGTCGGCCGACCGGGCCGCCAGCGCGCTGTCCGAGATCGAGGTCGTCACCTACCACTCGGCGGCCGGTGGTAGCACGACCGTCAGCCTGAGCTCGGACGGCAATATCGTGTCCTACCGCGGGCCCGACAAGGCCGGTGCCGTCTACGAGCACATCGGAGTCGGGGCTGAGGGCGAAGGATACGTCCTGTGCTACAACACCACGGCCGGCCAGGTGAACACCTACGACACCGGGGTCGCGATGAGCGGCTGGGGCACGCCGACCTTCACCAGCCTCAGCGCCACCTCGTCACGTGCCGTCCGGAGCACAGCCGACGGCCGGCTGACGATGACGCAGCTGTTCACCTTCGACGGTCCGAACCGGGCGATCAATGTCGACATGACGGTGAAGAACAACACCGCCGCCTCGATCGGCGGCATCATCCTCCGGCGGCAGGTCGACTTCGACGTCGACACCAGCGGGGCGAACGGGTGGGCGGACTTCGCCAACTGGCACGCCAATGACACCCACACGAGCTCGTTCGCGTTCAACGACCCGTCGTTGGCTCCGGCCGGCTCCGAGGCGCACGCGATGATGCTCCAGTACGCGGGCAACTTCGCCAAGGGTCACTTCGCCAAGGTCACCGGCAATATCCTCGACTCGACCTGCACGGCGAGCACGCAGGTCATCTCGCTACCGGCCCACGGCGACTTCGGCAACACCCAGCAGTTCCAGATCGGGACCCTTGCCGCGGGCGCCCAGATCACTGCCGCGGTCCGGTACATCCGGTTCTGAGACCCGGGTGACGCCGCCCTCAGGGTGGGGCCGCACGAGCCGAAGACGAACCGAAAGAACGACATCGACGTCACGAACCGAAAGGCCGACGCCTCCATTGAGGCGCCGGCCTTTCGGCGGTCGAGCAGAAGGGCTAGCCGACGCGCTCGACCGCCGACTCCGCAGGTCCGCCGACGGCGAGGTCCCGCTTCTTCGAGACGTAGACCGCGCCGATGACGACGGCGAAGGCAACGAGGGCGATGACATAGCGCAGTGCGCTGGAGCCAGAGCCGAGGCTCGTCGTGATGATCGCCGGGGCGATGAGCACCGAGACGAGGTTCATCACCTTGATCAGCGGGTTGATCGCCGGGCCGGCGGTGTCCTTGAACGGGTCACCGACGGTGTCACCGATGACCGTCGCGGCATGCGCGGGCGAGCCCTTGCCGCCATGCAGGCCATCCTCGACGAGCTTCTTGGCGTTGTCCCACGACCCGCCGGAGTTCGCCAGGAAGACTGCCATGAGGGCGCCGGAGCTGATCGCCCCACCGAGGAATCCGGCGAGCGCGCCGACCCCGAGCCCGAAGCCGACGACGATCGGCATGAGAGCGGCGAGCAGACCGGGGGTGGCCAGCTCACGCAGCGAGTCGCGCGTGCAGATGTCGACGACCTTGCCGTACTCGGGACGGGCGGTGCCCTCCATGATCCCGGGGATCTCGCGGAACTGGCGGCGCACCTCGAAGACGATGGCGCCGGCGGCCCGGGTGACCGCGTTGATCGCCAGGCCCGAGAAGAGGAAGACCGTCGCGGCACCGAGGATGAGGCCGACGAGGGCGGCCGGGTGGAAGACGAGGAAGCGCTGGCTGAGGTCGCGCAGCTCGGCCGGACTGACGCCGGTCGCCTGGGCCAGGCCCGTGCTCACCGCGTCCTGGTACGAGCCGAACAGGGCCGTGGCCGCCAGGACGGCGGTGGCAATCGCGATGCCCTTGGTGATCGCCTTGGTCGTGTTGCCGACCGCGTCGAGCTCGGTGAGGATCTGCGCCCCCGCCGCGTCCACGTCACCGGACATCTCGGCGATGCCCTGGGCGTTGTCGGAGACCGGGCCGAAGGTGTCCATCGCAACGATGACGCCAACGGTGGTGAGCAGGCCGCACCCGGCGAGCGCGACGAGGAAGAGCGCGACCGCGAGCGAGCCGCCGCCGAGGAGGAAGGCGAGGTAGACGGCCAGCCCGATGATCGCCGCGGTGTAGACCGCGGACTCCAGGCCGACGCCGATGCCGGAGAGGACCACAGTCGCCGGGCCGGTCAGCGAGGTGCGGGCGACGTCGCGGGTGGGCCGGGCGTGGGTGCCGGTGAAGTGGCCGGTGAGCCAGAGGATGACGCCGGCGAGGACGATGCCGATGATGACCGCGGCGATGGCGATGAGGCGCGGGTTGCCGCCGACGGCGGCGATCTCCGGACCCACACCGTCGAGCTTGGCGAAGGTGTCGGGCAGGTAGACGAAGGCCGCGATGGCCGCGAGGACCGCCGAGATGGCGGCCGAGGTGTAGAACCCGCGGTTGATCGCCTTGAGGGCGTTCTCGCCGGGGCGGACCTTGGTGATGAAGACGCCGATGATCGCCGTGACGGCCCCGATGGCCGGGACGAGGAGCGGGAAGACCAGGCCCTGGCTGCCGAAGGCGACCGAGCCGAGGATGAGCGCGGCGACGAGGGTGACGGCATATGACTCGAAGAGGTCGGCCGCCATACCGGCGCAGTCACCGACGTTGTCGCCGACATTGTCGGCGATGGTGGCCGCGTTGCGGGGGTCGTCCTCAGGTATGCCGGCCTCAACCTTGCCGACGAGGTCGGCACCGACGTCGGCCGCCTTGGTGAAGATGCCGCCGCCGACACGCATGAACATCGCGAGCAGTGCGGCCCCGAAGCCAAAGCCCTCGAGCACCTTGGGCGCCTCGGCCTTGTAGAGCAGAACGACAACCGAGGCCCCGAGCAGGCCTAGGCCGACCGTCGCCATACCGACGACACCGCCGGTGCGGAAGGCGATCCGCATGCCCGCATCGCGGTCTCCGCGGCGCGCCGCCGAGGCGACCCGGACGTTGGCCTTGACCGCCAGTGACATTCCCAGGTAGCCGATCGAGGCGGAGAAGAGCGCACCGACGACGAAGAAGACCGAGCGGCCGACCTTGACCCCCGTGTCGGCGGGCAGCAGCAGGAGCAGGAAGAAGACGAGGACGACGAAGCCGCCCAGCGTCTTGAACTGGCGCTGGAGGTACGCCTGGGCGCCCTCCTCGACGGCGGCGCCGATGGTCTGCATGTTGGGGGTCCCGGCGTCGGCGGCCAGCACCTCACGACGGAACTGCAGACCCATGACCAGCGCGACCACCGCGATGGCGGCGACGACGAGCACGAGTGAGTAGTTGCTGCCGGCGAGCGTGATGGCCGATACAGCGCGGATCGAACCTGGCATGTGATCCTCCTAGACGGCCCGCCGGTGCTCTTCGTCGAGCGATGACGGGCTGACCTGCACCCTCCGGTGGGGGCACGGTGGTCGAGCGGTGTCGCGGGAACCTTATCGACGGAACGGGGTGGGCTCAAAGGGAAGGAGGGCCCAGGCCCGTACCGTGGGGGGACCATGGGAGGTGCCGAGCCGAGCACGGAACCGCCTGCAAACGACCCGGTCGCAGGCGCGCTCCCCCACGCCGACCTGCTCCAAGCGCTGGCTGCCACCCGTCCGGACAGCGCGCTGCGCCACGTCGAGCACCTCCCGGGGCGTGACGGACGTCATAGTGAGTGGCCGGCCTGGACAGCCCCCGCGCTGGTCGCCGCGCTGGTCGGGGCGGGGATCGGCCGACCCTGGAGCCACCAGGTCGAGGCCGCCGAGGCGGTCCGCCGAGGCGAGGATGTCGTCCTGGCGACCGGGACAGCGTCGGGCAAGAGCCTGGGCTACCTCCTGCCCCTGCTCACGGCGGTGCTCGACGGCACCTCGGCGCCGTCCGGGCGGGGCGCGACCGCCCTCTACCTCGCGCCGACCAAGGCCTTGGCGGAGGACCAACGGGCCAGGGTCGACGCGCTGACCCTGCCGGGGCTGCGGGTGGCCACCTATGACGGGGACACCCCGCCTGACGAGCGACGGTGGATCCGCGAGCACGCCGGCTACGTCCTCACCAACCCCGACCTCGTCCACTTCTCCCTGCTGCCCGGGCACGAGCGGTGGTCGCCCTTTCTCCGCGCCCTGCGGGTGGTCGTCGTCGACGAGTGCCACGCCTACCGCGGGGTCTTCGGCTCGCACGTCGCCCTCGTCCTGCGTCGCCTCCTGCGGGTCGCTGCGCGGTATGGCGCCCGCCCCGCTGTCGTCCTGGCCTCCGCCACCGTGGCGGATCCCTCCGGGCATGCGGCCGCGCTGACCGGCCGGTCGGTTCGGGCGGTCGTCGACGACGGGTCGCGCCGGGCGCCGCTGACGGTCGGCCTGTGGGAGCCACTGCCGGTCGACGGGGGCAGGCGCAGCGCGGTCGCCGAGGCCGCGGACCTGTTGGCCGAGCTGGTCCGCTCGGACGTCCAGACGGTCGCCTTCGCCCGGTCCCGCGGTGGGGTCGAGATCCTCGCCTCCGCGGCCAGGGGCCGGCTGACCTCCCAGGGGCTCGACGACGCCGTGGCGGCATACCGCGGGGGGTACCTACCCGAGGAGCGGCGCCTGCTGGAGCGGGCCCTGCGGGAGCGACGCATCCTCGGGATGGCCGCGACGACGGCCCTCGAGCTAGGCATCGACATCTCCGGTCTCGACGCGGTCCTCGTCGCGGGCTGGCCGGGGCGGCGGGCCTCGTTCTGGCAGCAGGTGGGGCGCGCCGGTCGCGACCAGAGCCCGGCGAGCGCGCTGCTCATCGCCGCGGACGACCCGCTCGACACGTACCTGGTCAGCCACCCCGAGGCGGTCTTCGGCGCTCCGGTGGAGGCGAGCGTCATCGACCCGGAGAACCCGAACATCCTCGCCCCGCACCTCGCCGCGGCCGCCGCCGAGCTGCCGCTGACCGAGGCGGACAGCGCCTACTTCGGTGCGCAGACCGTCCCGCTCGCCGGAGCCCTGACGCGGGCTGGAGTGCTGCGGCGGCGGCCGACCGGGTGGTACTGGGCCCGGGACGACCGGGCGGCCGACCACGTCCGGTTGCGCGGGGTGGGTGAGGCGGTCGCCATCGTCGACCGCGGCACCGGGCGGGTCATCGGGACCGTCGACGAGGGTCGCGCGCCCGCGCACGTCCACGCAGGCGCAGTCCACCTCCACCAGGGCCGGACGTATGTCGTCTCCGCGCTCGACCTTGAGGCGCGGACGGCCCTGGTGGTCGAGGGCGACCCCGGCTGGTCGACCCAGGCCCAGTCGGTCAGCGAATTCACCCTCGTCACCGAACGCGAGCACGAGGAATGGGGCGAGGTCCGCCTGTCGTTGGGCACCGTCGAGGTGACCAGCCAGGTGGTCTCCTTCCGGCGCCGGCTGCACTCCGGCGAGGTGCTCGGCGAGCACCCGCTCGACCTGCCCCTGCACCGACTGGTGACCGAGGGCGTGTGGTGGACGATGCCGCCCGACCTCCTGGTCGCGGCCGGGGTTGCCGAGTCGGCGATCCCCGGGGCCGCCCACGCCGCCGAGCACGCCGCGATCGGGCTGCTCCCCCTGGTCGCCACCGCCGACCGATGGGACATCGGCGGGGTGTCGACCGCGCTGCATCCGGACACCGGGCTGCCGACGATCCTCGTGTATGACGGATACCCCGGCGGTGCGGGCTTCGCCCACCGCGGCTATCGCGCCGCCGCGACCTGGCTCGAGGCGACGGCCGACGCGATCGAGGCGTGCCGGTGCGAGCGCGGGTGCCCGTCGTGTGTCCAGTCCCCCAAGTGCGGCAACGGCAACGAGCCGCTGGACAAGTTCGGCGCCCTGGCCCTGTTGCGTACCGTCCTGAGCACCAGACCCCACCGCTGACTCCCAGACCGCTGGGAGTCTGGCGCTGACCGGACCGGCACGGGCGGTTGCCCGTGCGCCGCCCAGGCCGGCGACCGCCACCACGACCTCGACCGTCGCCGACCCGTCGGTCCCGACCCGGCAGCGCTCGAGCACGGCCCCGTTCCGCCGAGCCAGCCCGGCCGCGGCAGCGCAGGCGACGCGCTCCCCTTCGGCACGAGCCGCCGCCCCAGCAGCCGCCAGGGCAGCGAGGTCGGCAGCACTTGCGGCCCGATGCGCACCGAGCACCGCCGAGACGACGAGCATCCCCCCGACGGCGACGGCGAGCACCGCGACCGCGATACCGATGCCCAGCACCGTCGCCGAACCCCGCTCGCGACGGCCGCCACTGCGCGCCCGAACCCCTCGCCACGGGCGTGGAGGGCTCACTGTTCGACCGGGGCGGTCGCCGTGGACGCCACGTCGACCCCGACGAGCCAGGCGACCCGCCGATGCACCGCAACCGACACGACGGCGAGCTCACCGCCGACCTGGACGCCGACCCGCGCGCCCGTCGGTGCACTCGCCCGGGCGAGGTCGGTGGACTTGGCGGTGGAGTCCCCTCGTGCGGCCGATCGCGCCCCGACCCTCGCCGCGTCGACGCACCTCAGCTGGTCCACGCCCACGCTGAGCGCGCTGAGCACAAGGGCCAGGACCAGGAGGAGGACCGGGATGACGACTGCGGACTCGGCCGTCACCATCCCGGCCTCCCCACTGGACCTGCTCATCCCCGGGTGCCCAGCGCAGTCGTGATGATGTGCATGAGCGCCGACCGGACGGTCGGCGACCGGACGATGGCGAGGAGCAACCCAGCGAACGCGACGGCCGCGATCGTCCCAACGGCATACTCCGCCGTGGTCATCCCGGCCTCGGCGCCGCGGCGCACCCTGCGAACAGCGATGGCAAGGATGCGTCCCCACCGACTCAAGCACGTGGTCATCGACTCTCTCCTTCCGACGGAACCTGACCACCCCAGTCCATGCCGCGACCGAGCGCAGGACCAGGCCGAGTTCTGGGCCTGTGGACGGTGAGGTTCGCCGGTGCCCCCTGTGGACGGCCTACCCGAACACCGACGCCACTAGGGCCAGGACGAAGGGAACGACGGTGGTGAGGACGAAAGCCGGGAGGAAGGCCAAGCCGAGGGGCAGCACCAGGTGCACGCCGAGCGCCGAGACCCGCGCATCGAGATCACCGTCGGACCGCGCACGGAGCTCCTCGGCCGCGTCGAGGATCAGGCCGGCCGCTGGGACGCCCGCCTCAGTGGCCAGGTCGATCGCCCGGGCCAGCCCGTTCCACGCCGGCGACACCTGCGCCCAGCACTGGTCCGGGCCCAGGCCCCAGCGCAACCCTGTGGTCACGGTACGCAGCTGTTGCGCCACCCAGGCTGGGCTCACGTCGGTCACCACCTCGATCGCGTCGATCGGGGCGCAGCCGCCGGACAGCGCCATGGCAACCAGCGACATCGCGTCGACGACATGGTCGACCGTGGGCCGCCCTACCTCTCCCAGCGCACGAACGGAGCCGGCCGTCCGGGCGGCCCATGCGTCCCCCGCCCGACGCCCCGCCCGACGCCCCGCGCAATGCCCCACCCCTCGACCACGCCATGGACCCGCAGTGGCAGGGCCGAGCGATGACCGCGGATCGGGCCAGGTCAGGACCGACGCCAGGGCGAGAACCGCCCCGATGAGCGGGGTCACTGCGGCCCTCCTGACGCGGGCGGCACGCCGGGCGCTCGCAGCGCCCGACGGATCAGCCAGGCCGACCACCGGCGGCCCAGCCACAGGAGCAGGACCCCGACAAGGACCGCCGCCCGGGCCGCCGGGGTGGCCCAAGGACGGTCGAGGCCGGCGAGCCCCACCATGGCCAGGGGCCCGAGAATCGGCAGCACCGTGAGCAGGTGCATCGTCGCACGGGGCCCGGCCGCCAAGGCGGCCATGCGCCGCTGCCGGGCCAGGCGCACGCGGGTCTCCCGGGCCGCCGAGCTCAGCGTGGGGGCGAGCGGCGCGCCCGTATTCTCGGCGACCACCCAGGCCTGTGCGAGGAAGGCCAGCTCAGGACGCTCCCGCGCCAGCGCGATGAGCCGAGGCCCCACCGGGTCACCGCTGCTCGCCGCTGCGGCCACGACCGCCAGGAAGGTCGCGCCCGCGCCCGGAGCAGTCGCGCCGCCTAGGGCCGCCCGCGCTGCCGCCACGGTCGGCAGCCCGGCCCGCAGCCCCGCAGCCAGCGCCGCGACGGAAGCCGCCACCTCGGCACCGGCGGCGGAGCCGCCCCTCCCCCAGGCCAAGCCGGCACGAGTACCCCCCACCCCGCGGTATGCCGGCCACCGCCCCGGTGCCGCACGCTCCCCCACCCAGTCGACGAGCCTCGCCACAGCACCTCGCGGGGCCCGGCCCGATGGCGCGCCACCACCACCGGAGCGCGGCCCCCGCGGCCGCGCATTCCAGCGAGCCGGGCCCGGCCACGACAGAACGGCACCGAGCGCGCACACCGCCGCCGAGAAGGTCAGCACGTCGAGACCCCGAGCAGCTCGGCCAGGCGCGGCCACGTCGGCCCAGGGCCATCGCGGTCCAGGGCCCGATGCACCCGAGGCGGGTCCTCGCCGGTCACGATGCCCCAGGCGTCCAGCACCCGGGCGGCGCCCTCCCGTCGCAGATGCAGGACGACCTGAACGGCACTGGCCACCTGGGCGTGCACGGCGGCCGGAGTCAGGTCGGCCAGCGCGCCGAGCGCGACCAGCCGGGTGACAACATCCTCGGCGGCGTTCGCGTGAAGCGTGCCGCACCCACCCTCGTGCCCAGTGTTGAGAGCGGTGAGCAGCTCGCGCACCTCGGGCCCGCGGACCTCGCCGACGACGAGCCGGTCGGGTCGCATCCGCAGGGCCTGCCGGACCAGGACGGACAGGGTCACCGCGCCGACCCCCTCGACATTCGGCGGGCGGGCCTCCATCCGCACGACATGCGGGCGATCGACGAGCAGCTCGCGGACGTCCTCCACCACGACCACCCGGTCACCCGAGTCGCCGGCGCCGAGCAGCGCGGCCAGCAGGGTCGTCTTCCCTGCCCCTGTGCCGCCCGAGACGAGGAAGGCCACCCGCCGACGGACCAGCGCGACCAGCAGCGGCACCCACTCCCTCGGGAACGACCCGAGGGCTGCGAGGTCGGCCAGGCTGAGCTCGCGGCGGGCGGGGACCCGCAAGGTCACGTGTGCCCCGTCGGCCACCAGTGGGGGCAGGACCGCGTGCAGCCGTACCCCACCGGGGAGCAGGCCGTCGACATATGGCGCGGCGTCGTCCAGCCGCCGCCCGGCCATCGCGGCGAGGCGGACCGCCAGTCGGCGGACGTCCTGGCTGCCTCCCGGAAGGAACCCGCGGGGCGACATACCGCCGCCGTCGTCGCACCACACCGAGCCGTCCCCGTTGACGGCGACATCGGAGACGGCAGGATCGTGAACGAGATCGTCGAGCGGTCCAAGGCCCAACAGCTCCGAACGCAGCTCGGAGCGGCGCCGCCTGACTCCCTCCGAGCCCAACCGTGCCGCCTCAGCGGCCGCGAGGGCACCGACGGACGCCTCGGTGGGAGGCACACCCGCAAGGACCGAGCGGAGCCGGGCGCGCTCGACGCTCATGCCGCCCGGTGGCGCGCCGCCGGCCGCGGCGCGCTTCGTCCCCGGCCCGGAGGACCGGACCGATCACCTGACGGGCCCGCCCGGTCGTCTCCACCGCCACTCGGGACCGTCACGACCGCCCACGGCAGCTCGACCCGATCCTCCGAGCCCACCTCGTCGCGCGCCGCCCGGGCGGGTGCCTCACCAGAGCCCGCCACCGGTCGCGGACGGAGCGCACCCGCCGAGTCACCGGCCGAGAGGCAGTGGTCGAGGACCGTATCGGCCAGGCCACCGATGACGCCCCGTCCGCGTCCGGGCAGCGTGCCGCGCTCCTCTGCGGTGTGGACCCGAGCGTCGTGGGCGAGCCCCCCAAGCACCGGCACCTCGAGGACCTCGGCGACTGCGTCGCACAGCCCACGGCTGGGCCGGCGGGCCCGGACCACCGCGCAGACCTCGGCGGAGCCGCGAGCAAGCTCGTCGACGAGATCCCGAGCGGCGGCCACCGACCGCACCCCGACACCGACCACCACGACGACATGGTCCCCGCGACCGCCCAGCCCCTGCCACCGGCGCCGCGTCGACCGGGTCGCGTCGACCACGACGACATCGACAACGCCCCGCAACGCCGCCACCACCGCGTCCAGCCGGTCGCCCACCGGGTCCGAACGGGCGACGGCGCGAGCACCAGAGAAGGACAGCACCGCCACGCCCTCGTGCTGAGGGAGGTCGGCCGCCAGGGCCGGCCCGTCCACGTCGCCGGAGAGCCCGTCGAGGTCCTCCCAGCGCACCCCTGGCTCGTCCTCCAGCCCCGCGACGAGGTCGAGGCCACCGCCCTCGGGGTCGGTGTCCACCACGACCGCGGACAGGCCACGGCGAGCGGCCCGCACCGCGATCGCGACCGCCACAGTCGACACGCCCAGGCCCCCGCTGGCTCCGGTCACGACGACAAGCTCACCCATGAGGCCCAGGCTCGCCCGAGGGAGCGGCCCGCGCCAGGGCCGGCGCCCGCCCTGTGGACGGTGGGACAAGCGACCCGGTGACTGTGGACAACCTGGGGCGTGCGTCACCGCGGCACAGGCAGAGCTTCGTGGAGATCCCGGCGCCGGACCGCGTCCGGACATGCGACGGCCCCCGTCGGGGGGACAACGGGGGCCGTCCTCCGCGCTGGCTCCGGGGGGGAGGGGCCAGTGCGTGCGCTCAACCCCAGAGGGGGAGCGACACATCTCATTGTCCGTCCCAGAAGCGTGAAACGCAAACGACTCCGCGAGGAAATTCGCTCTGCTGGCGGCCTTCGCCCCCCACCGGGCGAGCTGTCCTAGGAGGTGCGACCCACGAGGACCGCGTCGGCGACCTCGGTGCCCGCCGCGGCCCCGGCGACGACAGCCCGACCGCACCGCTCCAGCCAGCCGACGACACCACGAACGGACCCCGACGCGTACCCGCCGAGCGCCGCACGGTACGCCAGGTCACCAGCAACCCGCCGGTGCCCCGCCTCCGGGACGACCACCCCCGTCGCGTCGAGCCCGCGGCCGACGATGATGGCCCGCTCCAACGCCCGCGCCACGAGGGCGTTGCCGGCGGCGAACGGCCGGAGCACCGCGACCTCGGCGTGCGCCAGGCCGGCGACGACCAGGGCCGGGACGTCGCTCGGGGCCTGCAGCATCAGCACCAGCGACCCGAGCCGGTCAGCCACCTCGGCAGCGTCCGGCGCCGGACCCAGGTCACGCGCCTCGGTGCACCCCTCACCGGCCTGCCGGGGGCGTCCGAGCTGCTCGGCCGGGACCAGCCCGGTCGCCGCCGCGACATGCAGCCGGGCCAGGGCCTGCAGCGGCGCGGACGCCACAAGGGTGGCGACGTGCTCGCTCTCCGCAGTCGCCCGGACCGACCCGGCCACCACCTTGTCGACCGGGTCGAGGGCCGCGCCGGACAGCTCACGCACCCCGACGACCATGGCCCGGACCAGGTCGACCGGCAGCTCAGCACCGTCGAGCGCCGCCGAGGCATGGGCCCCCCGGACCCGCGACTCGGCCGCCGCCTCGGGGATCCGCCGCCGCAGCGCCTGGTGCCAGCGCAGCTGCGCGCAGGCGTCCCGGGCCTGCTGGGCCGCGTCGGCGACGGCTGGGTCGGCAGCCAGCCGGAGCAGGGCGGTATGCGCGGGGTGGGTGCCGGGCCGGGTGCTCACCCGGTCAGCGTATGCCGCCCCGGACGTCTGCCGCCCCGGACCCTGCGCTGCGTAGAGTGACCGCCGTGAGGGCATCCGAGGCGCTGGTCGTCCTCGTCGCCGCAGCGCTCGCGGCGCTGGGGACGCTGGCCCTCGTCGGCGCCTCGAGGCGCAGGCGCTTCGGCAGCGACGTCGACGAGGCGACATACCGGACCCTGCATACGGCCTCGCGGGCGGCGGCGACCCTGCGTGAGGGACTCACCCCCGCGGGCGTGGGAAAGGCCGCCAAGCACCTACGGACCCTCCTCGCCGCGCCGTCGATCGCCGTGACCGACCCCAGCGGCGTCCTCGCCTGGGACGGGCCGGGCGAGCACCACCGCAGGGACGTCGTTGGGCACGCCCAGGCCGCCCTGGTCGGGAGCCGCACTGTCGTCCTCGGCCCGTCAGAGGTGGCCTGCGGCGACCCGGACTGCGAGCTGCGCTTCGCCGTCATCGCCCCGGTCGTCGCGCGTGACCGCGTCGTCGCCGCGCTGGCCGCGTACGGACCGTCGAGCTCGCCGGGACTGGTCAGGGCCACCGAGGAGCTCGCCGTGTGGCTGGCCACCCAGGCCGAGCTCGCCGACCTCGGCCGAGAGCGGACCCGCGCGATGGAGGCCGAGCTGCGCGCCCTGCGGGCCCAGATCAGCCCGCACTTCGTCTACAACTGCCTCGCCGCGATCGCCTCCTTCGTCCGGACCGACCCGGACCGCGCCCGCGAGCTGCTCCTGGAGTTCGCGGACTTCACGAGGTACTCCTTCAGAAGGGGTGGCGCATACACCACCCTCGCGGACGAGCTGCGCAATATCGAGCGCTATCTCGCCCTCGAGCAGGCCCGCTTCGGGGATCGGCTCACCGTGACCTTGACCATCGCCCCCGAGGTGCTCCAGGTGTCGGTTCCCTTCCTTGCCGTCCAGCCCCTCGTCGAGAACGCCGTACGTCACGGGCTGCAGTCCGGCAGCGGTCGGGGGCAGGTGACGATCACCGCCGCCGACGTCGGGCAGAACGCCGAGATCGTCATCGAGGACAATGGCGTCGGCTCCGACCCCGAGGTGATCCGCGCGGTCCTCGCCGGCGAGAATGCAACCGACAGCGTCGGCATGGGCAATGTCGACGCCCGGCTCCGCCAGGCCTTCGGCGACCAGCACGGCCTCGTCGTCGAGACCGCCCCGGGCGCCGGGACCAAGGTGAGCTTCCGGGTGCCGAAGTTCGCCCCTGGCATCCGGGCCGGCCAGTGACCGCCCGCGGGACGACGGCCCAGCCTGGTGACGTGGCCCGGTCGTGGTCGTTACCCTTCCCCCTGTGACAACGGAGCCATCCGTCGAGCCGACCCGCGGCGCCGACGGGCCCGGGGCGAGCCCGGGCCTGCGGGCGCTGCTGGTCGACGACGAGGCTCCGACCCTGTCCGAGCTGGCCTTCCTCCTCGGCGAGGATCCCCGGGTCGGCTCGATCCGCACCGCTGCGTCCGCGACCGAGGCGCTGCGCGCCCTCGACGACACCCCGGTCGATGTCGTCTTCTCGGACATCTCGATGCCCGGCCTCGACGGGATGGATCTGGCCCGGGTGCTGGCCCGCTTCGCCGACCGGCCGCAGGTCGTCTTCGTCACCGCCTACGACGGGTATGCCGTCGACGCCTTCGACCTCGACGCGACCGACTACGTCATGAAGCCGGTGCGCCGGGAACGCCTCGCCGAGGCGGTGCGTCGGGTCCTCGACCGGCAGACCGAGAAGTCGGCGCCCACCCCGGACGGCGCCGACCCCACGACCGAGCAGGCGGCCCGAGCCGGT
>ERZ795047.2137-NODE-2137-length-19294-cov-4.890483_pt1 | contig 19294 bp, 16 predicted proteins | sample MGYA00375131_ERZ795047 | MGnify/ENA primary metagenome ERZ795047 (study PRJEB30176, sample SAMN05720228) | activated sludge metagenome | isolation source: Anaerobic digester | place: Japan | collected 2015-05-20 ...
GGATATTTGCATGTGATGTAGAAACTTGACGTTGTGGGGTGACCTCATGAAGACACTAATTCTGGTGGATCTGCAGAACGACTTCATGCCAGGCGGGGCTCTGGCTGTTCCAGGCGGGGACGAGGTATTGCCCATCGCCAATGCCGTTCAAGGCTGCTTCGGCATTGTTGTTGCGACCGCTGACTGGCACCCCCCGGGTCATGGAAGCTTCGCGTCGGCGCATCCTGGGGCGCGAGCAGGCCAGCTTGTTGAGCTAGCGGGCATGCCGCAGGTGCTTTGGCCCGATCATTGTGTGCAGGGCACGGGCGGAGCTGAGTTTGCGCCGGGGCTTGATACTGCTCGCATAGCTAAGATCATCCACAAGGGAATGGATCCCAGCATAGACAGCTACAGCGGATTCTTCGACAATGGGCATCGACGCTCGACTGGACTTGAAGGCTATTTACGCAGTCGGGGGGTTGATGCCATTTACGTCATGGGGCTAGCTACTGACTACTGCGTTAAGTTCACGGCGCTTGACGGCGTGGCACTGGGTTTTTCAACGTATCTGATAGAAGATGGATGTCGAGGTGTGGAAGTTGCGCCGGGCGACGTTACCCGCGCTGTGTCTGAGATGCGCACGGCGGGAGTGCGGATAATCAACAGCCGACAGCTGGGTGTGTCCGGGGGAGCGCCGAGGGAATGACGCTTTCTCCGATATCCATAAATACGTATGTAGCAGGGAGTGTCTGCACGTGAGATTCAAAGGTCTTGTTATCGGGGTCCCCAAGGAGATCATGAAGGGCGAGCGTAGGGTATCTGCTGTTCCCGACACTGTCAAGAAGATGGTAGCGGAGGGTGCGAAGGTCCTGGTGGAGAAGGGAGCCGGAGAGGGCTCCTATTTCCATGATCATCAGTATGCAGAGGCCGGCGCCGAGATTATCGAGAGCGCTGCAGACGTGTTCGCCAAGGCGAACATCATTCTCAAGGTCAAGGAGCCTATCTTCAACGAGGCCATCGGCAAGCACGAGGTCGATCTGATGCATGCAGGGCAGTGCATAATCACCTTCCTGCATCCTGCGTATCCGGGTAACCACAAGATGATAAAGGACATGTCGGCCAAAGGAATCTTGGCGCTTACGCTTGACGGCATCCCGCGAATATCCAGAGCACAGGCTATGGACGCTCTGACCTCCATGAGTACGGTGGCAGGCTACAAGGCGGTGCTGATGGCCGCCAATAGGCTGCCCAAATTCATGCCCATGGTGGGCACCGCAGTGGGTATGATCAAGCCGTCCAACGTTCTGGTCATAGGCACCGGCGTTGCCGGTTTGCAGGCGGTTGCCACGGCGAAGCGGCTGGGCGCGGTGGTCTATGCGGCCGATATCAGGCCGGCTGCGAGCGAGCAGGCGAAGAGCGTGGGAGCGAAGGTCGTCGACCTTGGCGTTCCGGCGGACCTGGCCATCGGCGAGGGCGGATACGCGCTCAAGCTGCCTGAAGAGTGGCTGCTCAAGGAGCGCGAGGTGTTGGCCCCGATCGTCGCAGACGCGGATATCGTGGTCAGCGCGGCTCTGATCCCGGGCAAGTTGGCTCCGATTCTGATCACTGAGGAGATGGTCAAATCGATGCGGCCTGGTTCGGCCATTGTCGACATCTCCATCGACCAGGGCGGAAACTGCGAATTGAGCGAGTCCGGTGTGATACTTGAGAAGTACGGCGTCAGCATTGACGGCACCAAGAATATCCCTGGAATGGTGCCTACTGCGTCTACCTGGATGTTCGCGCAGAATATCTTCAACTACGTGGCCAACTTGGTCAAAGACGGCAAGATCGACGTCGACATGTCCGACGAGATCATTGCATCTTCGCTGGTGTCCCGCGACGGTGTTCTAGTGCATGCCGGAGCGCTCGAGGCAATGAACGCCGTGGACGGCGGCAACAAGAAGTGCGGGTGCAATTGCGGGAGCAAGTAATAGGGCGAACCAGTAGGGAGTTGTGAGTATAGTGTCTCCGCTTTCTCTCGTAATTCTGTTTGTCATCGCGACGATTGTGGGGTACAAGGTGATCAGCGCCGTCCCCAGTCTGTTGCATACTCCGCTGATGTCGGGCACGAACGCTCTCTCGGGCGTTACCGTGCTCGGGGCCCTAGCCGTTACTGCTATGGCTCAGACGATGGGCAATTCTGCGATGGGGCAACTTCTCGGCGCGGTGGCCATCGTTTTGGCGATGATCAACGTTGTCGGAGGGTTCCTCGTTACCGACAGAATGCTCAGGATGTTCAAAAAGTAGCTAGATAGGGAGGGTTCAGCGGAGCAACCCGCGCTGAGCGGCGTCGTCCGCTGTATGATGTAATGAGCTGGAAGGAAGCGATCTTTCTTGGGCTCGGCCTCGCAGACATACTGGGGTTGATCTGCGTGATCGGCACGGTATGGGGCATCAAGATGATGAGCTCGCCCACCACAGCGGTGAACGGCAATCTTCTGGGCGCCGCCAGCATGGCCGGAGCCATCATCGTGACCCTCGTATCCGAAGGCATAGTCGGAATAGGCATCCTGTGGGTCGCTATGGCAGTGGGCACGGTGCTCGGATATGTCATGGCGATTAAGGTAGCCATGATAGAGATGCCTCAGATGGTGGCGTTGCTGAACGGGTTCGGAGGCGGCAGTTCAGCGATAGTCTCCTTGATGACCTTGGTTGCGACGGTGTGGACGGCCGGTACGGTCACGTTCGGAGCATTCGAGAAGGTCACGGCTGTGCTGGGCCTGATTGTGGGAGGCGTCACCTTCTCCGGGAGCCTCGTAGCCGCCGGCAAACTAGCCGCGAAGATCAACCAGAGGCCAATCATCTTTGAACGGCAATCGGCAATCAATAACCTGGCTCTCATTGTCACCATGGTCCTGGGCGTCTCGGCGATTGTGTCCGACGGGACCGGCATGGTTGTCTACGCAGTACTGGTGTTGATCGGATCGCTGGCGTACGGCGTACTGTTCACGATCAAGGTCGGCGGCGCCGACATGCCGATAACAGTCTCTCTTCTCAACTCGTTTTCGGGCGTGGCGGCGTCGATTTCGGGATTCGCCATCGGCAATCCCCTTCTCATCGCCATCGGCGCCGTGGTAGGCGCTTCGGGGCTGATTCTGACGCAGATAATGTGTCGGGCGATGAACCGCACTCTGGGTCAGGTGCTTGCCGGCAAGACGACGGTGCTCCACCCGACACACGGCCAGAAGGCAGCGGCTGGTTCTGCCGGGCCTTCCCGGCCTGTTCAGCCTAGCGGCGCTCCCGCACAGGCCCCGCCTACGGCTGCGGAACCGGCGCCCGCGGGAGAGCCGAACTACATCGGGATCGCCTGGTCCGCGAAGAGCGTGATCGTAGTTCCGGGGTACGGCATGGCCCTGGCGCAGGCGCAAGGCGACGTGAAGGCGCTTATGGACCGGCTGGAGGCGGGCGGAGCAGAGGTCAAGGTGGCCATCCACCCTGTAGCAGGACGGATGCCTGGGCATATGAACGTGCTTCTGGCCGAGGTGGATGTGCCGTACGACAAGCTCTACGAGATGGACCAGGTCAACGACGAGTTCGCCAAGACTGATCTAGTGATAGTGGTAGGAGCGAACGATGTGATCAACCCCGCGGCCAACACGGCTGAGGGGACACCTATCTACGGGATGCCTATCCTCAACGTGCACGAGGCAAAGCACGTTATCATATTCAACTACGATACCAAGCCGGGTTATGCCGGCGTCGACAACCCGCTCTACGAGCCGAGCGACAAGGTCACCTTGCTGCTTGGGGATGCGGCGACGACAGTGCGGAAGTTCATGGGCGATATCGAAGCGACTGCGACTGCGACGGCATCTGCCGGTGGCTCGGCGGAACCCGCAGAGTCAAAGGCCGAGCTCGTGCAGATCACCAGGGAAGCCAGGAGCGTTATCGTTGTTCCTGGCTATGGCATGGCTCTAGCGCAGGCGCAGGGCGACGTGAAGGCGCTTATGGATCGGCTGGAGGCGGGTGGAGCGGAGGTCAAGGTAGCCATCCACCCTGTAGCAGGACGGATGCCTGGGCACATGAATGTGCTTTTGGCCGAGGTGGATGTGCCGTACGACAAGCTCTACGAGATGGACCAGGTCAACGACGAGTTTGCCCAGACTGATCTGGCGGTAGTCGTAGGAGCGAACGACGTGATCAATCCTGCGGCCAACACGGCTGAGGGTACGCCCATATACGGGATGCCTATCCTTAACGTGCACGAGGCGAAGCATGTAATCATATTCAACTACGATACCAAGCCGGGCTATGCCGGCGTCGACAACCCGTTGTACGAGCCGAGTGATAAGGTTACCTTGATCCTTGGCGACGCAGCCAAGACAGTACGGGAGTTCATGAACGAAGTGGGGTTGTAGCGCTCGGTCATGCGGCCCAACGCGGCATGGCGTACTATGATGTCATGACATGAAATAGGCCCTTCGCCCACGATCCCATCTAGCCTGGATCGTGTCGGGCGAGGGGCCTTTCTTTCTATGCGTACTGCACTGTGCACAATCGCTTAGGACTAGCTGCTTCTGACGAGCCGCGCCAGGCTGCAGCCTGGCGCGGCTACTCGGCGGGTGTACGGAACGGCCCATTGAGCAGAGCAGACAGCGCTTCGTCTGAGACGGCCAGCGCATCGACTGACACCCCGTACGCGCCTGCTGCTCTGGCCGCGTCCACCAGTCCTGCAAGTGCGGGCGCAGAGCTTTTCGCCTTTGGTATGGACGCTGCGTCTATGCCGGCTACAACCGGGATTTTGGTCCCTGCGAAACCCTGCGCGGCGCGGACCAGAGTATCCACGAGGTCTGCAACTCTGGTATTTGTGAGAGGAACCACGAAATCCAGCCAGCCCGCGGCAGCCCACTTGCTCCAATCCTGCATTCTGACCAGCACCGAGTCAGAATATGGATACACAGACGCGGAGACGAGCGTGCCCGGAGATTCTGCGCGGATTGTGGACACCAGCCTTCCGACAAAGGCGCTCAGATTGCTGCATCTCCAGTCAAGCCAGGCATTCCACCTGGCGATATTGAGCCCGATGGAGCGCGGCGCGAAGCCCAGGTCGGCTTGGGCCAACTGCAATACGGTGGGGTTGAAATCGTACGGCGCGGCAGGCCCGGCAGGGTAGCATATGGATCCGAGATGGATGCCGTTCGGGGCATAGCAGGTGACCAACTCGCGCGCTATGTCCATGATGAACTGCTGAACTTCGGGATGGGCCGGCGATAGGAAGTAGTGCCCGTCGGGGGCCGCGGTGGGGCCCCGGTCGTCTCGCTTCATAGCCGCCCACCCACGGTTTGCCTGAAGCAGCCGAGGTAGAGAGCCGTCGGTCGCGGCTTGGCCGACATCGAAGGCTTCCACCCACGCGTGCACTGAGAACCCCAGGAGTTTTCCTTCTTGGATGCAAGCCTGAAGTGGATCGAAGTCGCCATAGACGGGATTGCGCTCAGCTACCTGCGACGGGTAGAGGGCTTGACCTTGCGAAAAGGCCGACACGAACAGTGTGTTGAAACCGGCCGCCGCGAGCCGCTTCAGATCGTGGGTTATGCGTTCGCGGTCAGTGGGCGGAGTGTACCACGCGGCTTTAGTCTTGAGCTGGCCCAGGTTGAACTGGGCGCCGTATTTTACGTTCACAAGGTATGCTATGGTGTTTGTAATGAGCGTGGCTACGTCGGGCGTAGTGGCATTCGCCGCGCTAAACAGGTTCTCGGAGCAGTAGACCCCATATCTTGTCTCGGTCATTGCAGGGCGCCCATCCGACCATTTGGCCAGCACCAGGGCGTCGTGGTTCACGCGGTTTACGAGCCCTCGCTGGCGCGGGACGGGTATCGTAGAACCCAGCCCGCGGAAGATCGGGTGAGATCCGGCCGATGCGATCAAGGGATCTGCACTGACTTTCTCAGTCGATGAGTATCTTGCCCCCATGATCTCGGTGAGCTCGTAGTCGGGATGAACACGCCAGAAGTCGTCGCGTAGGGAAGTGTCGAAGGTTGCAAAGACGCGCCCCCCGGCTTCGGCGAATTTCCTGATGTTTTCGGCCGCCAGCTGCGATATGCATGAAGTGGACGGCAGCACCACTGCCTTGTAAGAACGGAGAGCTCCTATCTCCAAGTCGTGGTCGGTGATCACCGCGGCCGATATCCCTGCCCTCGCCAGGGTGCTGACGAGCCAGTTGACGTCGACGAACTCCGACCGGTAGTCCCATGCGTTGAGCGACGCGTAATGGCGTGTATAACCCGAGTCGACTATCGCCGCGTCCGCTCCCTGGCGTGCGTACGGCGACTGTTGCTCCGCAGTCGCCAGCGCCGCCGGACCCAGCCAAATCACGGCTGCAATTGCGGCGGCCACGATGAAAGCCGCGCGAACCACGCGAGGCCCGCAGGTCATGACTGTTTTGCCGTTCGTGCGAATCAACACTTGCTCATCCTCCTTGTTCGGTTTCATTCTTCGTTTCGTGAGGTTTTTCCTCCAACCGGGCTGGGCGGGCGAAGGAATAGAGCCTCCGGAAAAGAACATACCAAGAAACGAGTCGAGCAGCGTTTGAGCGAGGATGGCGATCTATGGAGTACTACGATTACACACAACCCTTCGCGTCGAGGCGCAGCCCGGTGATGGGAATGCGGGGAGCGGTGGCCACGAGCCATCCGCTGGCTGCGCAGGCGGGCCTTAGGATGCTGCTTGCCGGCGGCAACGCCGTCGACGCGGCGATAGCGACTGCAGCGGCGCTGGTAGTCTTGGAGCCTACCTCCTGCGGTTTGGGCGGAGATGCGTTCGCCATAGTATGGGACAACGGCGAGATGCACGGGCTTAATGCCTCGGGGCGTGCGCCTCAGGCGCTGAGCGCTGAGGAGCTCCGACGCGCCGGTTTCGCCAATATGCCCGCGGAAGGCTGGGCGCCTGTGACGGTGCCGGGCGTCGTGTCGGCATGGTCGGCCCTGTCGCGCAGATTCGGGTGCCTGCCGTTCCGCGACGTGATGGCGCCTGCCGTGGAGTACGCCCGCGAGGGCGCGCCTGTTCCTCCGGTGATCGCCGGTTACTGGAGCGCGGCCCAGAAACGGTTCGGAGGGCGCGGCGGGGTTTTCGCGGAGTTTGAGCACGCGTTTCTTCTGGGAGGTCGGGCGCCGCGTCCGGGAGAGGTGTACCGCAATTCGGAGCTTGCGATGACGCTCCAGTCTATTGCCGATTCGCATGGAGAGTCGTTCTACCGGGGGGGCCTGGCTCGCGCTATCGCTGCGCATTCGGAGGCGACCGGCGGTTATCTGGCCTTGCGCGACCTCGCAGAGCATCTTCCTGAATGGGTCGAACCGGTGAATGCTCGTTACCGCGGATTCGATGTGTGGGAGATCCCACCCAATGGGCAGGGGATTGTGGCGCTTATGGCGCTGAACATCATGGAAGGGTTCGATCTGGGCGACATGCCCCGCCTTGCGCCGGAATTGCTCCACGTGATCATTGAGGCCCTGAGGCTTGCATTTGCCGATGCCCATGCCTACGTTGGCGATCCAAGAGCTGTGAGCGTGCCTGTGTGTGAACTTCTATCGCCGGAGTATGCTGCGGCAAGAAGAGCGCAGATCAGCATGTCTCAGGCCATGGCCGACGTCGCTCCAGGTCGGCTGAGCGGGAAACTGGAGACGTGGGAACCGCATGACGGCGACACCGTATACCTATCCACGGCGGACTGGGAAGGCATGATGGTGTCATACATACAATCAAACTACATGGGATTCGGGTCGGGTGTGGTTGTGCCCGGTACAGGGATATCCATGCAGAACAGGGGCGCCGGGTTCTCGCTTGAGGAAGGTCACCCTAACGAGCTGGCTCCTGGGCGAAGGCCGTACCACACCATCATACCGGGGTTCCTCACTCAGTCGGGTGTTCCGCTGGCCGCTTTCGGGGTGATGGGCGGCGATATGCAGCCACAGGGGCATGTGCAGGTGATCTCGAGCATCATTGATCATTCGCTCAACCCCCAGGCTGCCATCGACTGCCCGAGGGTGAGAGTCATGGGCGCCGACGGCGTGCTGGCCGAGCCGGAGGTTGGGGCGGATACCATAGCTGCCCTGAGGCGACTGGGGCACAACATACGCGCTGAAGAGGGTCGCGCCGGATTCGGCGGCGGGCAGATGGTGTGGCGCGATCCGGATACGGGTGTGCTTATTGCAGGCAGCGAGCCCAGAAAGGACGGCTGCGCTGTTGCCATATGAAGTCCGCGGATATGCATGCACACGTGCATGAGGGAGGTGTCAAGAGCATGCGAGGATCAATTGGCGCTTCAATGGTCTTCGGCATAGTCCTGGTACTGTTGGGAGCGATGTTCCTCCTGAATAACCTGGGCATTACGACCATCAGCATTGGTCGCATTATCGAGACATACTGGCCTATCGTCCTGGTGGCCCTGGGGCTTTCGGCGGTGCTTAAGCCCCGTGACGACGGGCGGGTACGTGATGAGCGGACATATGATGACCAGATACACGATAGGCCGACGGCCTTGTACGATGAGGCCGGCTCGGGAAACGAAGAGGCTGAGCCGGCCGGGCCGCGCGAGATAGGCGAAGCACCCGAGCCGTGTCGCGCTTCGGGGCCGAATGTGGGAGGATGGATCCTCATTGGCCTCGGGGTGCTGATGCTCGCGGCGAACACGCGGTTCTGGGGGTTCGATCTGAGCCGACTGTGGGGGACGTTCTGGGCGCTCGTGGTGATCCTTGTCGGCTGGACGGTCCTGCGGTCGTCGCCGCCCGTCGGCCAGGTGGGGCGCACTCAGTGGGTGGTCATGAGCGGGCTGGAGCAACGCGCCGCCGGCTGGCCGCTGCGAAGCGGATCGTATGTCGTCGTCATGGGCGGCGCCGACCTGGATCTGCGTGTGGCCGATGTCCTCGATGGCGAAACGTATCTGGACATGACTGCGATTATGGGCGCGATAGAGGTGATTGTCCCGCCGGACATAAGTGTGGAGTGTGAGGGGGCTGCCATTCTAGGCGGGGTGACGGTGCTCGGTCAGTCGTCGGGAGGGGTTCTGGCCAGCCGGTCATTCGTCCGGGAAGCGCCTGCGGGCTCCACGAAGCGGCTACGGGTCAGGTGCAGGGCGATCTTGGGCGGAGTAGAGTTCAAGTAGAGTCCCGGTGGAGTCCCGGTGGAGTCCCGGTGGAGTCCCGGAGCAACTTAGGTAGGGATTCTGCCTTTAGTGTCGAAGTATTACAAAGTCACTGATTACACTCCTCCGAGTCCCCTCGCCTAATGTTCGGGTGGCGGCGCCGCTGCCCGAGGCTATGGTAGGCGGACCGACAGGGTGCGCCGGGAAACGGGCGCGCCTCCCAGTGCGGAAAGGAGGCGGAATGGTGTTTCGTATCTGTACGCCGCAGGCCCGAGGGGTGCATAGGCGACGCGTTTTGCGCCGCAGTGCCCTGGCGCTTGCGGCCTTTGCTTTCGTATTCGCTGTGACGACTGTCTTGCCTGTCGGTCGGGTAGAGGCGCTCTTCGGCCGCTCAGGGCTGTCATTTGCGGTGGTGGGCGATAGCCAGGGGCGAAACGAAGTATGGGACAGGGTGATCGACGCGGTCAATGCTTCGCGTCCGCAGTTCGTTCTGCACTGTGGCGACATGGTAGCATCGGGGACAAGCCAGCAGTACGACGACTTTGTCGGAAGAGCCCGAAAACTCCGGATGCCCTGGTATGCGGTGCTCGGCAACCATGACGTGAAGGGCGACGGGAAAGCGGTGTACGCCAGGCTAGTCCGTAAGGACGCCTACTACTCGTTTGTGCAGAAGGGCTACAGGTTCATAGGCCTCGACAGCTCCTCAGGTAGTCTCGATGCGACTCAGATTGATTGGCTCCGGCGGGAACTGCAAGCGCCGGAGCCCAAATTCGTCTTCATGCACATCCCTCTTTTCGATCCCATGCCCGGCGGCGACCATTGCTTTCTCGACACCGGGCAAGCGGCCGAGCTCCATAAGATGTTCAGCACTTCTAGGGTATTGGCTGTGTTCAGTGGGCATGTGCATGTCTTTGCTCAAGCGGCGAAAGATGGCGTGACGTATGTCACGACCGGCGGCGGGGGCGCTCTGCTGTATGCCCGGGCTGAGCAAGGCGGATTTCACCATTTCACCATGGTGCGGGCAGATGGCGACCGCATCCAGGTCGAGGCTGTGCCCGTGAAGGCTGAGATCGAAGAACCGCGCCTCACAGTTCGGGGTTCGAAAGGGCAGGTGGAGATGACCCTGGGCGAGATTGCGGCCATGCCCCGGTTTGAGGCCAAAACGGCTTTCGAGAACAAGTTCGCCAACCTGGGCGGGCAGGGGGTGTATGCGGGAGTCCGCGTAGCCGCGCTCGTCGACATGGTAGGCGGAATGCAGCCAGGGCAGATCCTTGTAGTCACGTCGAGTGACGGTTATTCACAAGAGTATGCCTATGGAAACGTGTATCCGTCTGTCGCGTGGCTGTCGCTCCAGGGCGAGATGCTCTTGGCCTATGAGAAGGACGGTTCGACTCACCCCGCCTGGGGAGAATGCCCGCGAATCGTGTTCGCTCCGTCCGACGGCGTATACCACAACTCGGACTGCGCCGCGACATCCGCTCCGGGGCAGGGCTGGAATGTATATGAATCGGCCGGTGCGCGTTGGGCGCGCTATGTGAGGCGCATTGAGGTCAGGACAAAGTAATCGGGAGGTAGTCACGACATGAAGAAGAACAACGCTCTCAGGGTGCTGGCAATCGTAGCATTTGCCTGCCTGGTTCTTGGCATGGGGCGCCTTGCCGCGGCGGGCGAATGGCAAGTGGAAGTGGTGTCTGGCGACAAGTCTGTGGTGGTTACCGCAGCTGATGCAGCGCCACAGGCACAGACGGTGAAAGCCGGGTTTCTCAGGAGTACCGGGCGCATAGAGGGCCCGTCGGCCTATGCCGTCATGCCTATGGACGCGATTCTCGCCCGCGTGGGCGGCATCCGCCCGGAGCAGGCCGTCCGAGTGACCGCACGGGACGGCTATCAGATGGTGTACAGCTTCGCGCAGGTCCAGGGCGGCATCTTTACGTACGATGATAAGGGCAATGTGTTGCGCGTGGGTGGCCCATCGATGCTTCTTGCGTTTGAGTCGGATCGCGACTCAGCCGACAAGTTGCCCCGGATTATATACGGGCGACCCGACGACATTGTCATAACCGATGGCCACTTCTGGGCCAAATCAGTTGCCAAGGTAGAAGTCATTCCGGGCGTGGAGGACTGGCAGATCAGCTTGTCGGGAGTGGAGAAGACGTGGCTGGACAGAGCCACGTTCGAGAGCATAGTGACATGCCCGGTCACTCCTCACCCCGCGGTCACCTGGTCGGTAGCTGAGAAGGACGGGAGCACGTCTACTTATGAAGGCGCGCCCCTTTGGGTCATTCTTTCGATAATCGATGGAGGCGACGCGCCCGGAGGGCACTACATGTTCAACGATGACCTGGCGGAGAAGGGCTACACCATCAAGGTGATGTCGAAGGACGGTCTCGCAGCTGAGTTCGATTCGAAGTCGGTCGCACGGAACAACGATATCATCGTGGCGTACTTGAAGAACGGCGAGTATCTCACAGAGGGCGACGCGCCACTTCGCCTGGTCGGCGATGTGCCTACCAAGAAGCATTCGGTCAAGGCGATCGCGGCGATCGAGATCGTCGGCAATTAGTATGTCATCGCGGTTGGCCAAGCGCCGGCGGGGCTACTACTTCAGCACGCGCGACCTGGTCCTGATCGCGGCGGTGAGCGCAGCAGGCGGTGTGCTAAGCACGTACGTTGGATACCTAGGCAACCTGCTGAACTCGGCGTTCGGCGTGCCGTTTGGCGCCGGTCAGTTCATGGCGGGGTTGCACGTGTTCTGGTTCGTGCTCGCCAGGGCGATTGTGGGCCGTAGCGGCGCCGGCGCCCTGGCCGGAGTGCTCAAAGGCCTGGTAGAGTTGTTCACAGGCAGCACTCACGGGCTGCCGATAGTAGTTGTGTCGGCTGTAGAAGGCGTGCTTGTCGACCTACTGTCGCTGCCGTTCGTCAGGCCACCGCTAGGCGCTATGTGCCTTGCCGGGGCAGTATCGTCAGCATCCAACGTCCTTGTGTTCCAGGCCATGTACTTCTCCGGAGTCTCATGGGGATACGTGGGCTTGATGGTGCTGTTTGCGGCGATATCAGGGGCGGTGTTCGGCGGATACTTCACGGCGGGTGTGCTGGATGTGGTGGAGACCGCCGGTCTGCTGCGACCAGTGGAGATGTCCACCCCCGGTTCGGCGCCGGGGCGCAGGCCACGGCCTGGGCGGCGTGTTGCTCGTCTGGCTATGACTCTTGTGATGATAGCTGCGCTGGCAGGCGGGGCGGTATACTACTACACCCAGGTGTTTGAGCCCGTCCCAAGCAGCCCCAGGTGCAAGATCGAGGGCAAGGTTGCACGGGCCTACGAGTATGCGCCGTCCGGGTTTCGAGATGAGGTCGTGTCTGTCCGAGCGGAGCTGGTGGGGCAGGTCACCTATGTGCCTGAAGCCGATTACTCCGGCGTGCCGTTGGCGGTGATCTTGGGGCGCGCCGGAGTTGACCCATCTGCGGCATCGGTACGGATCATCGCTTCCGATGGATACGAGGCCATCTTCAGCGTGCGAGACATCACGGAGCATACAAACGTGCTTCTTTGCCAGGACGGCGAGACTTTGCGAATTGTTGCCCCCGGCTTTGAGGGCGCGTTCTGGGTGAGGATGGTGTCCAGGATCCGCGTTGAGTAGAGAAATGGTAGAGCTTTCGAGGTTTGGTGTGGATTATCCACAAGGCACTTCACCCGCGCTTGCGCAGGTGGACTTGTCGATCGGCCCCGGCGAATCGGTGCTCGTGACAGGGCCCAGCGGTTCGGGCAAGTCCACACTAGCCCTATGCTTGACGGGCGTTATACCCAATGCGGTATACGCGCGCCTCTCCGGAGGCATACGGGTGTGTGGAGTCGAACCTGCTGCGCAAGGCGTGTACGACATGGCCAGCCGCGTCGGGCTAGTTCAACAGGACGCCGAGGCGCAGTTCTGCACCATGAGTGTGGAGGACGAGGTGGCGTTCGGGCCGGAGAACCTGATGTGTTCGGAGGCAGAAATTGAGCGCCGGGTAGCACACTCGCTGGAGCTGGCGGGCGCCGAACATCTGGCGGGGCGTGCCCTAAGTGAGCTATCGGGCGGCGAAAAGCAGCGCGTGGCTATCGCATCCGTCCTGGCCATGCAACCACAACTGCTCGTGCTGGATGAGCCGGCCGCGCATCTTGACCCGCGTGCAACAAGGGCGGTAGCGGATTCGCTGCACGTAGTACAGCGCGACTTGGGGCTCTCTGTCATTATCATGGAGCATAAGCCGTGGAGATTCGCCGGCTCAACTCGGCGCATGGTACATCTGGACGAGGGACGAGTCGTACATGACGGGCCCGTCAAGTGGGACAGGCCCGGGCATCTGCACTCTCCGGTTGCGCGCAGCTCACAACCACGACCAGGCGGACCGCTGCTTGCCGTGCGCGGGCTGAGCCATGCGTACGGCAAGCGAACTGCTCTCGCCGACGTGCACCTGGACGTTGCACGCGGCGAAATAGTGGGGATAATGGGCGACAACGGCTCAGGCAAGACATCGCTTCTTCTCAGTATCATGGGCATAGTCAGACCTCAGGCAGGTCGTGTCACGCTTCGCGGTGAGGATATCACCGCGTTGCCGGTGTCAGCCAGAGCTTCCCGCATGGGTTTCGTGTTCCAGAACCCCAATCACCAGCTGTTCACCGACTCCGTATGGCGAGAGGTGGCGGCAGGGCCGCTGGCACGGGGTGAGTCTGCCGAAGAGTGCCGACCTGCAACCATGAGCCTTCTTCAACGGTTCGGCTTGGCCGATATGTGCGATCGCCACCCGCTGACGCTCAGTTTCGGCCAGAAGCGCAGGCTTAACCTGGCTGCCGCCTTGATTTGCGATCCCGACCTCTTGATGCTGGATGAGCCTTTCGCGGGGCAGGACATGAGGCGAGCGGAGGACCTCGCCTGCCTACTGGCTGAAGTGGCCGACGCGGGCAAGGGGGTACTGCTGGCTGGCCACGATCCCGACATAATGGCCTGGTGCTGCCATCGGATTATCTTTCTGGAGCATGGGCGTGTCACGCTGGATGCTCCGGCCGCCGACGCCATGGCGGAACTTGCGCGCAGGGGGGAACGGGACTATGTCTGCTCGGTCTGACACACCGATTGGGCTTAACCCTATTGCGCGTCTGGCGGCGCTAGTCTCCACGTGCGTCGTGGCCTTTCGGGCGAGAACGCCCTTGCAGGCGGGTGTGCTGTGCTGCGCGATATTGCTGATGCACGCAGCGACCGGCGCGCCGTTGGGCCAGCCCTCGTTCCGCCGGCGTCTGCGCGGGATATTCCTGTTCTCAGCGATCTTGTTCGCAAGTCAAATACTGTTGGCACGCGGCCCTGCGCCGGCTGAACGTGTTGCTGTGGGCGCCCTCATGGCGCTGCGCTTTCTCAACGTGGTGCTGGCGAGCCATCTCTTCGTGAGCACAACAGAACCCGAGTGCCTGGCATACGCGCTGATGCAGTCGGGACTGCCCTACAGGTACGGGTTCGCTTTTCTTGCGGCGATGAGGTTCGTTCCGTACTTTCGCGACCAGGCCCAAACAGTGCGGCAGGCCCAGATGGCCAGGGGCATCGCGCTGGATCGCGCCACGCCCAAGGGCGTGTTTCTGATGGCCCGATACACGTTCATCCCAGTTGTGGTGTCCGCTCTGGGCAGGGTCGAGTCGCTCTCTGTATCAATGGAAGGGCGCTGTTTCGGGCTCCATCCCACCAGGACCTTCCGCAAGCGGATCCCGTTTGGTCTGGTTGACGCACTGGCGATTGCGGCCAGCGCAGCACTGGCCATCCTGGCGTTGGCCGCAATGTGACCTATCGTCTGCCGCCTACTCGCGTGTGACTCCTCCCTGTTCACAGAACTCGCGGGCCCATGATACGGCGGCGGCGTACGCACGGGGCAGCACCTGTTCAGGCACTCCCACTTGCCCTGCTAGCTCGCTCATCTCGTCCCACTGCCCCTGCTCGTACGCGAGTATCAGGCGGTACAAGGGGGTAATCGGGCCGTCTTGGTCGACCAGAGCTTTCTGAACGTCTCCGGGAAAAGGCATGCCCGCGATGGCTTTGTGCATGGGCTGGTCCAGCAGAGCGTCGATGGTTGAGAAGAGTCCCGCTAAGAACAGCTCGGCCGATCTGTCGACTAGCGCGGTCTGCCTGGCTGTAAGCTCCGCGAACCTGGCTCTCACCACTGACACGGTGACCAGTTCGTCCGGCTTGTCCTGAGTGAGCGTGGTCATGATCAGCAATGGGAACCACTCTTTGATCTCTTTCATCCCCAGAATGAGCAGAGCGTGCTTTATCGAAGTGACTTCGGTTCGAAGGCCGAATGCCGCGGAGTTGACCAGCCTGAGCACTCGGTACGAGAGTGCGGGGTCATGCCCGATGATCTCGGCTAGCTCTCCGAAATCGGGTTCGGGCTTCTGCACTTCGTTCAGAAGCTGAAGACCGGCTGTGCTGCAACTGGCAGCCATGCGACCCCACGACGGAACGGGCTGAGTGAAGAAACACCCTTGTACGTACGCGCAACCCAGCTCTCGGGCTTCGCGATAGGCCTTGGCGGAGTGGACTTCCAGAGCCCAGAGCTCGAGCCGGCTGAGGTCAGGGCGTTCTGAGAGCCACATAAGCTGGGCTGGGGATGTGTGCAGGAAGTTGATCCTGATGATGTCGGCCAGCTCCACAAGGGCTTCCTGCCCTGACCCTTGAGTGAAATCGTCGAGCGCCAGCACGTACCCCTTCTGCTTGAGGATTCTACATATTTGGATAAGTTCCTGAGAAGGCTTTACGTCGTTGGGCACCAGCAGCCCCAGGAACTCGCCGGGCATCGCGGCAGGTGCACCATGCTCAATCAAATCGTCGGGGAACCGGATGAACGCGCGTTTACCGCCGGTGATAGCCTCGGCATCGAGTATGGACGATAGCAGCACAGGGTCGGGGCCCCGTGATGCAAGCGCGTTCTCGATGCCGCCTCGAAACAGCAGCTCATATCCGTATACCTTATCCGCGGTATCGAAGATGGGTTGCCTGGTAACAAAGACCTCCATGTCAATCCTCCTGTATAATCGCTGAGCCGCCGCCCTCACGCTCCATGATCGGACGTCTGCCCGCTCCCGCCTCAGTCTCGTTTGCCCTGCTCGCCCCGGGCGCCGTAGGGGATGGGTATGTAGCCCACTGAAGGCCTCTTGGCTTGGGGCTGGGGGTAGAGCTCCATGAGCTGGTATATCTCAATGGGCATGTCATTGCACGCGGTGAGGCCCATTTCGGTCAGCTCTTCGCAGGTAATCGGGTAATCGTGAGTCCAGCGACCGGTAGAGAGAGCTTCCGCAATCTGTTCGGCTTTTTCCAGGGGCATTCTGTCTTTCAAGATCTCTACAACTAGCGAGCGAACCTGCCTGAGCGCCTTCTCGGCGACATCGGCCAGTATGAGGGTTTGGTCATCTACCTCTGCGACGGGCTTCTTGGCTACTGCGGCAAGGATCGAGGCCGCGGGATAGCTGCCTATCTGCGGGTCTACCGGGCCCAAGACGGCGTTGGGATCCATCACGATCTCGTCTGCCGCCAAGGCTATCAGAGTGCCGCCCGACATTGCATAGTGCGGCACGAACACTGTGACCTTGCCTCGATGACTCTTGATGGCGTGGGCGATCTGTTCCGTGGCCAGTACGAGGCCGCCCGGGGTATGCAGAACGATATCGATGGGCACGTCGGGGTCGGTGATTCTGATCGCTCGCAGAAGTTGTTCGGAGTCTTCGATTCCGATGTGTCGCGCGAATGTCATGCCCAGGATGTTCATTGATTCCTGACGATGAATGAGCGTAATGACCCGGGACTTGCGCTTGTGTTCTGTCTGTCGGATCAGCTTGTACCTTGACGCATCACGGGTCTGCCTGGTAAAAAGGGGGACAAAGCTCCAGATGATAACGAGGAGCCAGATGATATCGAGAATACTGAACGGCATGAGCCCACCTCCAGTCGAGCATGTCCACTCTCATTATAGCCACAGAGTGCCGCATTTTCCACAAGCCGGTGCACCGAGCAGCCGGCCTAACGGCCTGAGGCGGGCCGCTACCCCCACACCCAGGCCTGGGATGCCGCTTCCAGGACTGCCGCGGGCACCGCACCCAGGCGCCATAGCGCGATCTTTCGTATTCCGAGCGAATCCAGCGCTCTGATCTTGGCAGAGAACGTGACGAGGTCCTCATACCATACCTTATGCTGCTCTCCGCGGGAATCGGAATACTCGAACCAGGCAGCGGCGCTGTCGGCATCACGGACAATGCGGGCGCCCGTCTCGCTGGCGACCCGCGCGGCAGCGTCCGACGTAATGTAGGCGACCTCTCCATGCGCGTCCCAGTCCAGCCCGTATACCCCGATAGTGGCCGCAAGCTTGGAGCGGCCGACGTATTCCAGGGCCGACTCGACGTTCCTCTGCAGCCATGCCAGATGCGTGGGTGGACCCTCAGGATCTTGGGCGCCTTTCTCCAGTCCTTCCAGCATCATTAGATCGACGAATTCGGCCATGTGCTTGAGATCGAACTCGCCTTCGGCCCAGTCGTGTGGAATGGAGACCGATAGTGTGTAGTTGGGGCTGAGCAAGGCCAGTCTTGCCCGGACTTCGCGGGCAAGTATCGCAAGGGAATCCCAGTGCGTGCTGCTGATATTTTGGAAGTCAAGGTGGACGCCGTCAAGGGAGTTGGATGAGGCGGCTTCCACGATCCTGCCGGCCAGCGTGGACCGGGCATCCTCCGCAAGCAGCGCCGCATCGGCCGATTGCCGCGAATACCGGGCCTCCGTCAGGTTCGTCACACCTGCCAACACACGCGTCCTTCGCGCTCGGATCAGCTGGACGGCAGGGTCCTGGGCGCCGGGATGCAAGTCGCCGTCAGGCTGTACGTGCAAGAACGAGTAGACCACTTCGCTGAAGGGCTCGGGCGCTCTGAGAGCGTCGGCGATGCCCAGAGTGGAGGCATAGTCGGAGATGAACCCGATTAGCCTGTATTTGCGAGGGATATGGAGTACCTGGCCCGGACGGATCTCATACGGTTCCTCAAGCGAGTTTGCCAGGGCAATCATTCTGTAGTCGGAACGGTACCGCTGGGCAACCAGCCAGAGCGTGTCGCCCTCCTGTACTGTGTAGTGCATGAACCCCGCCTCCCGCGAACGGTGATGGCCAACAGGCATAGCAGTATAAGCTATGCCAAAGGCATCAGAAATGTTCGCGGATCCGGATCAGCTTCGGCCCGTGCCGCCCGTGGTTTCGCTGAACATGCCCGTGCGCGACAGGATCTCTATGAGGATCAGGGCCAGCGCGCCGCCGATCAGCGCCGTCGCCAGCTGTGTCCCCTGCATCATCTTGGCCAGGGGCCCAGGAACCTGGACCAGGTACTTCACGGTTGTCGACAAGATGAGGAACTTGACGAACGAAGCAATGAGGATTCCGATTATGCGGAACGTCGTGGACTTGCGACCTCCTATGCCGGACACCAGGCCGAATGTGACTGCCAGGGCAGCGTTGGAGATCATGATGGGGAAAACCATGGGCGCCATTGCCGGTTTGAGTATGCCTACCCAAAGCGCCACCGCCGGCGTGATGAGTCCGGTGGCCACGCCGCCCCAGATGCCGACTATCATGACCGCAAGATACAGAAACATGTTCACCACCGGGCCCGTGACCATCTGCTGGAGGCCTAGGGACTGAAAGGCCACGGTTAGGGCGATGAGTATCGCCGTTCTGGTCACTCGGCGGACATCCACAGAAGACATGCCATCTCTTCCTTTCTAGATATCATCATGCCGCAGTGTGTCACAACGAATAAACAAGGATCATGCCTGCCAGAGCACCAAGGACTATTCCGAAGGTTCCCGAATGCCCAACTGCGAACTCCTGAGCGTCCGGGATGAGCTCATCGGCGGTGATGAAGACCATTGCGCCGCCTGCAAACCCGAGACATACCGAAAGCACCGCGCTGGACACGTTTCCGACCATGACTCCCACCAAGGCGCCTATCGCCATGGGCAGGCCGGCCAGGGCCCCCCACTTCGTAATCTGCAGGGCATCCAACCGCGCAGCGCACATCGGCGCCGCCATGGCCATTCCCTCCGGGATGTTGTGCAGAGCTATGGTAAGAGCCACCGAAAACCCGAGCGACGATCCATGGGCGTAGCTTGCGCCTATAGCCAGCCCTTCGGGCAGGTTGTGCATGGCGAT
>ERZ795047.2141-NODE-2141-length-19268-cov-20.637537_pt1 | contig 19268 bp, 17 predicted proteins | sample MGYA00375131_ERZ795047 | MGnify/ENA primary metagenome ERZ795047 (study PRJEB30176, sample SAMN05720228) | activated sludge metagenome | isolation source: Anaerobic digester | place: Japan | collected 2015-05-20 ...
AAGATCGTGGAGAGGCTTGAACTGAACATATTCCCTAATATATGAGGAGATTGGGATAGAGAAGTATAACAACGATGCGTCGCATCTCTTCGATCCTGACAGTGGAGAAAACCTCGAAACGAGCGATCTGTATCATTTCCCGTTCAGTGAGGGATATAGAGTGCTACTCGAAGCAGCGCAGGCGGCTGATGGTACGACAGAGCCGTATCAGTCCGCATATGCGATAACGCAGTATGTCAATGGGGCTATGAATTACACATACGAAGACCCATATCTTGAATATATATTCTCCGACCTGTACATGATGGATCACCCCTCTCCCATAAACGGAAAGTATCAAGGGGTCTGTGATGAGTATGGAACCCTGTATACCGCCTTCGCCAGGGCGCTGGGTATCCCGACACGGTTCTTATCGTTCACCATGAGACTGCCTTCCGGTAATATAACGGGGCATGCCATTGCAGAATCGTGGAACGGAACTACCTGGGTTCACTCGGATCCGCCATGGAATGTATTTGACAATCCCCAGGTTTACAGGGCAGCGGGCAACGATCACATCAACATTACCGTCTACGGTGACGCCGACGACTCCCATTACACACAGGACCCGAACGACCCGACCGGCGACGGTATTCTCAGGTACGAAGATTTCAGAACACAGATTCTCCTCGGAGAGGTTCCGAGGTACAATTAACCCAATTTTTATGCCGAAAAGTATTGTCCTCCTGGCACTTGGTCTCACCGTTGCGGTGCTCGCCTGCAGCATCCCTGTTGGTGCGGTAGTGACGCCCCTCCCCGGGCAGGGAAATCAGACAGGTATCCTGTTTGGGGTTCACCCGAACGCGAAGACCAACGAGACGATCATCGCGTTCATCGCCGAACACGGGGAGATCTGGTGGCATGAGGGCACGTACAATCACACACATGAGTACGTGTACGTCGTGCCGGCGAACGCCTGCGAAGAACAGCTCGTCTATTTAAACAGGATTAGAGCCGATGAACACGGCGGCGAACAGTCCATCGAGCAGATCTGGATCATCGGCTGCGATGAGGCGATGCCCCTGGCCGCAGAGCTCCGGTTCCCGGAGATCTTTGCGGAGTACCCGGCGCTCAGCAACGACGAAGGGCTGCGGTCGTACGTCGAGAATCAATCCCCGAACCGCTATGAGGAGATTACATCCAAACCTGCGCGAGCGCAGGTCTACTTCATCAACGATACCGGCGTGTTCACGGAGTACATCGTCGACCTCTCGGGGGGAGAGATCGCCTCCACCACCTACGTCTCGGAAGAGAACCTCACGGTCGGGAGAGCCGAAGCGGAGGCGCAGGCCCTCTCCGGACGGTCTCCGGACGCCCGCGTCGAGAACACCATGCTGAAAGTCTACAGCGGCGACCAGATCGTCTGGGAGATTACCGTCCGGGCCGGTCAGAGGACAGACGTCGTGCAGGTCCCCTCGGACCTGGCGCCCGGGCAGTCGCTCCGGACGACGACGCCCGGGTTTGGAGCGGTCCTCGCAGTTCTTGGTGCCGGGATGGGTTTTGTTCTGTACCGGAGGCGGAGATAGAACCGGAACGACGGGCAGACCTTTCGAGGGAATCTTTCGAGGGAATCCCGACGATGGGCGGATGTGCAACCGTCCGGGCCAACCCCAAAAAAATAGTTACTCCCCCTTCAGCATCGCGTTGATCGCCGCCGCCGCGCGCTTCGCCGAGCCCATCGCCTCGATCACCGTTGCAGCGCCGGTGGCGATATCCCCGCCGGCGTAAACGTGAGGGATGGACGTCCGGCCGTTCTTGTCGACAACGACGTTCCCCTTCCGCCCGCGCTCGAGCCCCGGGATCAGGGAGACCAGGAGCGGGTTCGGGCTCGTGCCGATCGCCTGGATGACCATGTCCACGTCGAGGGTGAACTCGCTCCCCTCGATCGGCTCCGGCGACCGCCGGCCGCTTGCATCCATCTCGCAGAGAGACATCTTCACGCACTCTATCCCGGTGACACCGCCTTTGCCCAGGATCCGGATCGGGTTTGTGCAGGTGAGGAACTCGATCCCCTCCTCCTTTGCGTGGACGACCTCCGCCCTCCGTGCCGGCATCTCCTCCTCGCCGCGCCGGTAGATCAGGTAGACCTTCGCGCCAAGCCGGCGCGCCACCCTGGCAGCATCCATCGCAACGTTTCCGCCGCCGATCACCGCCACACGCCCGGCGTGAAGGACAGGGGTGTCGTATTCGGGGAAGGCGTCGGCGTGCATCAGGTTCACCCTCGTGAGGAACTCGTTTGCGGAGTAGACGCCGTTTAAGTTCTCGCCAGGGATGCCCATGAACGCCGGGAGTCCTGCGCCCGTTGCCAGGAAGACCGCGTCGTAACCCAGGAGTTCATCGAGACCGACGCTCATCCCCACCAGGTGGTTCTTCTTCAACCGCACACCCAGGGCAAGCACCTGCTCGATCTCCGCCCTGACTATATCCTTCGGGAGTCGGAACGCCGGGATGCCGTAGGCCAGGACACCCCCCGCCGCGTGCAGCGATTCAAAGATGGTTACGGCGTGGCCGGCGCGGGCCAGTTCTGCCGCAGCGGTCAGCCCCGCCGGGCCTGAGCCAACAACCGCAACCCGTTTTCCGGTCGGTCTCGCCACGTCGGGGAGGGTCGGGTTGTTCTGCCTCTCCCAGTCGGCGACGAACCGCTCGAGTGCGCCGATCCGTATCGGCGTCTCTTTGTTGCCGAGGACGCAGACCCCCTCGCACTGCGTCTCCTGCGGGCAGACCCGGCCGCAGATGGCCGGGAGCATGTTCTGGTCCTTGAGAGACCGTGCGGCCGCCGGGAAATTGCCCTCCGCAACCTGATGGACGAACCCCGGGATATCGATCCCGACCGGGCAGCCCTTCACGCAGAGCGGTTTCTTGCACTGGAGGCAGCGTTCTGCCTCGGCAACGGCCTCATCAGGGGAGAGCCCGAGGTCCACCTCCTCAAAATCGTGAATCCGGATCTCGGCCGGCCTCTCACCCATGCTGCTCTCCCCCCTCGCCGCAGCGGCACCGGTGCTCTGCGAACCGCTCGAGCGCGGTCTTCTCCTGCGCGGTGTAGATCCGCTGCCGCTGCATCAGGTTGTCAAAATCAACCTGGTGGGCATCGAACTCGGGGCCGTCGACGCAGGCAAACTTTGTCTCACCGCCGACGCTCACCCGGCAGGAGCCGCACATCCCCGTCCCGTCGACCATGATCGGGTTGAGACTCACGTAGGTCTTCACGCCGGCGGGCGCCGTCACGGCGGAGGTGACCTTCATCATGATGGCGGGGCCGATGATCCAGACCCGGTCGATCGTCCTCTCCTCGAACAGTCTCTTCAGGACGTCGCTTGCAAAACCGTGGACGCCCCTGCTGCCGTCGTCGGTTGTTATGTAGAGTTCGTCGCAGATCTCGCGCATCTCGTCTTCCAGGATGAGAAGGTCTGCGCTCCGCGCTCCGATGATCCCGATGACATGGTTTCCAGCGCGTTTCAGTTCCGCTGCGATGGGAGGCGTGCTCGCGATCCCGACACCGCCGCCGATCACACAGCATGTGCCGTAGTTATCGATCTCGCTTGGTCTTCCAAGCGGTCCTGCGACGTCCATTATGCTCTCGCCGGCCTGGAGGGTCGCAAGCTCCTCGGTTGTCTTGCCCACGGTCATAAATATAACCCGGACTGCATCTCCCCTGGCCGCGGAGATGGTGAGTGGTATCCGTTCGCCCTTCTCGTGCAGGCGAACTATGAGAAACTGTCCTGCCCGTGCGTGCCGCGCAACGTGTGGCGCGTGGATCCAGTACTCGTAGACCCGGTCGGCGAGCCTGGCCGCTGATTCTATCCTGTACAACCGCTTCACTCCTGAATGATCCTGGTTGGTCTGCCCTCAAATGCAGTTAACGCTTCGTATACATTGTGGCTCCAGCCTCTTTACTGCAGCTACCTGGTGCCATTGAATCGCCCCCTTCGGCAAGAGGAGGCAGGGAGTTTTGCCCTCTCACATCTCTTCCGCATCTCGCGGTGAACGTTCATTGTCGACTGCCAGCATCCCCTGTCTCCACACGTTTTCCGGACACTCTCTTTCCTGGATGATGAGACCGCACCCACCTCCTGCCGCCTTGAGAGGCGATTGGCCCATGGAAACCGCGGCCGGGCCGCAGACACGAGACCCGCGAATGTTTCAGCGATAACCGAAGAGACGGTTTCCTACCCGACAGAGGTTCATCCCACCGGGACACAGCCAGAAGGAGCCCCCTATTATGGCCTCTCCGGGCGGCGGAATAGAATGAGCAAACGGTTATCCCTCTAAAAACGAGAGAAAGAGGGTATGCAAAGCCAGATAATCTGGGGTCTCGCCCTGACGCTCCTCGGCGGGGTGGTTGCGGGCGCGGCGATTGCATGGCTACCAGTTCTCCTCATATACGCCGTCCCGCTCATCGCGATGGGGGTTGCGCTCATCATCTGGCGTGGACGCGAGGAGATCCTCGAACCTGTAGAGGAGTGAAGAGAGATGATACTGACAACAACTGCAGAGGTTCCTGGCCACGAGATCGAGGAGATCCTGGGTGTGGTCTTTGGCAACACAGTACGGACGAAGAACATAGGGAAAGACATCACTGCGGGGCTCAAGAGCATAATCGGCGGTGAACTCGAGGAGTATACCGATATGCTCACCGACGCCCGGACAGAGGCCTACAACCGGATGGTCAATTTCGCGCGTGAACTCGGGGCCGATGCGGTGGTGAACATCCGGTTCACGACGTCCCAGACAATGTCGACGGCGGCAGAACTCCTGGCCTACGGGACGGCTGTGAGACTTGTTCCAAAGAAGTAGTTCCGGGGTTTTTGCAACCCTCAGGTCTTCTTCACCTTCCGCACCCTGACCGCAACACCGCGCTTTGACCGGAGCATCTCGTCCGCCCCCATCATCGCACGCCCGGTGGCGACCGCGAGAGGCCCTTCAACCAGAACCTCGTCCCCCTCCCGTATCCGGGGGTCGCAGTCAACAACTCCTGGAGCAAGGACATCACCCTGCGGCACGAACTCATCTATCCTGACACGGTAACCCTCCGGGATAAGGTCCCAGCCCGCAAACGTCGGGCGCAGCAGCCCCGTCCCCTCGTCGATGCTGAAGATCTGCTCCCTCCCGCGGAGGACTGCCATCTGCATGCTTCTCCCCCTGACCTGGAGACCCTTCGTGTTGATCTCTGTTCCGAACTGCCAGGAGGCCGTGCCCTTGATGGTATCGGTCTGCACCCTTCGTTCGCCCGCGAGAGCCTCGTCGAGCGCCCGGAGCGACTCCGGCGACGCCGGGTGGCCGCGGCATGTCACCTCAAGATCGATACCGCAGGCCTTTGCCGCCATCTCCGCTACGCTGAGAGCGCCGCCGTCCAGATGGGCGATCACCCGGCGGTAGGGGTGGGCGGCAAAGTAGCGGGCCAGTATATCGGCGATGAACGCGCACTCCTCGCGGTCCCAGTAGCCGGTCACCGGCACGTCGTAGTGCGCCGCCGGGTAGACCCGTTCGAGTTCCCGTGGCACAAGGCCAAGCGGAGAGGTGACGATCAGTTCGTGCGCCCGCCGGTTCACAGCGTTCATGAAGAGTTTGTGGCTCCGTGAAAGAGAGTAGGGCTTCTTTGCCGAGCAGGGAAGGAGAACCGCGACGTCAGTCCTGGTCGGGGCGAACCGCTCGATCACGCGATCGGCAAACCGCCTGATCTCAGCCCGGTTCTGCGACTCGGCGGTGGCCGCAAGCATCGGCGCTGCCCGCGCAACAGGAAGGCGGCGTTCCATGAAAGCGTAGTTCCGGTCGAGGAACCGGAGGGCGGCCACCTCTGCAGCGTTCGCACGGCACCGTTCTTCCACCAGCTCCCTTAGCCTGCCGGTCTCGATGTGGTGGCGGACGAGGGCGATCTCGCGGTCGAGCGCGAGACGGTTGTGCCGCCGGAGGTCGCCGGCCCGGCACCCCTCGCAGCCGCAGACACCGCCATCCATCAGACCGGCGGGGAACTCGCCCTCCGGCAGGCAGAACCTCTTCTGCGCGGAGGCAAGGTCGACCCCGCGATAGTCGAAGATGTCAAACCCCGAGTATACCAGGAGGCAGACGGTCGATGGGAGCGCTGCAGCCGGAGCATACCAGGCGGTGTCGGGAGGGAGACGCTCTTTTAGAGAGGCAAGCCAGGCGGCGTAGTTCCGGGGACTCGAGAGAGCGGCCTGCCAGTTCGCGGCAAGGACGCAGTCGCCCGATTCTGCCGACGCTGAGAGGGGGTGGACGGCAACAGGCTCCCCATCGCCGGGGGAGAAGTATCTCTCGACGAAGGCCTGATCGGCGGCGAGCGGGACGTTTGAGAGAGGTCTATCGCGGAGAGAGGGAAACAGGGCATCAGTATCGAGCGCAGCGGGGAGGAAAACGGTCTTCCCCCCATGCTCGTAGGCAGATGCCCGTGCAAGACCGTCGCGGCATCGAGCCTCATACCTGCTCATGGAGCACCTCCGCGCCCGGCACCTCTTCCCGGACCAGCCGCGCCCACTCATCTGCGCACCGGACGGCAAACTCTTTCCCCGGGTTTGCCTCCACCAGAGACCGGATACCGGCGCACCCTGCCCTGACCATCTCCTCATCCCACTCAGGGGTCTCGCTCTGGCCTATCGGAAACGTCTCCGCGAGTTCCGGGGGGTATGGGCCGAACGGCGGTTTGAAGTTCAGGACGGTATCATACCCTGGAGCCCCGCGGCCGTCGAACGAGACCAGCACCCGCCCGCCGAGGGGGATGCGGGGGATGACCCTGTGGTATCGGAGCACCTCTGTCCTCCGGCAGGTCTCAGCCCCCCCGTAGAAGAACCGGCGCTTGGAGACGGGGTCGTCGACCTCCAGTTCGGCCGTGTGTCCCAGGAGTTCACGGTAGCCGTCGAGCAGGCGCGGGTGGCTCCGGCACCGCTCATCGACCAGTTCCCATAGAGTCCCGTCCTGGATCGCCTGCCGGATACGGGAGATCTCGGCCAGGGTGACGTGGAGGTTGTGGAGAGCGAGCAACCGCTCGCGATCTTCGGACTTCCGGAGTTCGTCGGCGGTCATGGAACGGCAGACCTGGCAGGGGCAGGGGAGTTCTGCGAGTTCGTCTATCTTGAGGCTCCCGTGGGTGGTGATGTAACGGCCTTCCCTGGCAAAGAGAGCGTAGGCGGCAGAGTCGAAGAGGTCGCAGCCCATGGCAACGGCGAGGGCGAACATCGAGGGGTGGCCGGCACCGAAGAGGTGGACGGCGATTGCCGGGGAGAGTCCGCGTTTTGCCGCGAGGACGACCCTGACAAGGTCACGGTATCGGTAGGCCTCCATCAGCGGCACCACCGCCCCGATCGGGCAGAACGTCAACCCGAGTTCCCTGACGGCACGTCCTGACTCTTCGCGCAGGTCGGCGAAGATCCCGCCCTGAACCGGCCCGGCCAGGTTTGCGTCGGGGAAGAGGCGGTGCGCCTCCCGGATCCGTTCCATCGTGACGCCGAGGTCCTGTTCCGCCCGCTGCCGTCCTGCGTCCGGGGGTGTTGGGATGTCCAGGGGAACGATGATATCGCTTCCTATCGCCTGCTGGAACTCGAGCGTCTCCCTGTTGTCCACCTCGACTTCACCGTAGACCGAGAGCTGGAACGAACCGGAATCGGTCATTATGGCGCCGTCGAAATCGAGGACACGATGGAGTCCTTCTGCGAGTGCGCGGTCGCGGTAGTCAGCGCTCCGCCTGAATATGTAGGCGTTTGTTATCAGCGCCTCGATGCCCATCCTCCCCATCTCGCGGGGTGTGACCAGCGGGAGGTGGGGGTTGACCACCGGCAGGAGCGCGGGTGTCCGGACGGTCTTTTCGTTCACCCTCAGCCTGCCGACCCTCCCGGCGATGTCTTTGTGGATGACCTCAAACGTGATTGTCATTCAGGTTAGACCGCCTTCTCTTCGATAACCTGGCCCTCAAACGTCAGCACGGCCACATCGCCACGCCTCCAGCACCCCGGCGGGAGCCCCGCCTTGACACAGGTCTGGTCGAGGAACTCTCTGCTGTTCCAGCCGTACTCTGTTGCGACCTGGGGGAGGAGAAGGCCTGCTCTCCCCAGACCGCTGACTATCAGACCGTGCCTCCCTACCTCCACGTGTTCCGGGCGCTCCAGTGGCGGGCACTCGAGCGGCCTCGGCGGTGTCAGCACCGTCACCTCGATCTCGATGTCGTCGACCTCCAGGGATGAGACCGGCGGAAACCGGGGGTCCTCGAGTGCTGCCGAGGCGGCCGCCTCAATAATAGCCTCGCCAAGCGGTTTTATCGGGTATGGGAGGCCGATACATCCGCGTAGAAGTCCGTGCCGCTTGATGGTGACAAACACACCACGTTTCTCCCCGAATACCGGGGGGAGTGGGGGCAGCACCATCCGTTCGCCGTTGACGGCTCTCTCGATGGCCATCCGCGCCAGGCGAACCGCCATTCTGCCTTCTTCTGGGGTCAGCATTTCCATCAGAATGGGTTGTATGATATTGAATACTTTTAGCATTTCGCGGGAGAGCTGGTGGTGAGGGGAAGATGCGTTGCATGCAGTCACCAGCGTAAACCCGACCTGGAGGCTGCTGCCGATACAGATGAACCATCCACGAGTTTCTCCACTGCAAACAGGGAGGCGTTATCGCGTCCATCTGAGACGCTCCTCCAGAGACCTGATCCGGTCACGTGCTGGCGCGCGAAGCGCCTTACGCTGTGTTTACCAGGTCCCGGGGCGACCCACCCTCATAAATATATACCCTCGCAGCAAAACTATTATAGGAGAGAGGGAGAGCGCGGCCGACGGTGGCACATCTTGTGCCGCTGAGGAAAGTCCTTCCACCGGCCAGACACGCAGCCGCACGCAAGTGCGGGTGGCGAGAGTCACGGCAATGACACAGAAACGACACGGCCCGCCGTCAGTGATGAAACGATCGAGCCCACACACCGCGGGCGAGCGGCGCGGGTTTATTCCCGTGCAACTCGTTGAACGCAGCGGCGGGAAACGATGAAACGGTGAATCCCTGCGGGTGCAAGCCAGAATAGGGCATATGGACTGTCTGGCGTCCGCCCGGGTATGGCGCTTAGCTGAATGCCGCACCAAACAGAAGAAGGCTTACTCCTCCCACTCTCCATCCATTCTCGGTAGTGTGTGCAATATTATCCCTCACCAGAATCCTCTCGCTGGTAGACTGTGCGGAAAAATCCCTCTCACCATAAGTGACCGCACGCGAGATCCGGGGTTCACCGTGACGACCGCTCCGCCCCGGCGACGTACCTGCCTGTCAGAATAGATCGCTCAGAAAGAGAAACAAGAATTGAGTGTTCAACGGGCCTGAAGGGATTTGAACCCCTGGCCTACGGATTAAGAGTCCGTCGCTCTGCCAGCTAAGCTACAGGCCCACGTATCTGACCTAACAGTATGGTAGTGAAAACGGTATAAGCCTTATGGATCATTCCATGATATCGCCGGGGATAGGGGATCCAATTAATACCATGGAACGTTACACCATTGTACGCATGCCTGAGGCGGTCCAGAACGTTTCGAAGGAACGTGTCAAGTACATCATCCTTGGGTGCGGGAGCACCGGCTACAACGTGGCCGAGGAACTCGCCAAGGAGACCGAGGAACTCATCATCGTCGATAAGGACGAAAAACGGGTGGAAGACCTCCGGGACCAGAAGTACAATGCACTTGTTCGCGACTTCCGCAACCCGGGCTTCATGGATGGGCTGCCCGTCCCGGAGGTTGCCTTTATCCTGGCAAACGACCGGGAGGCCAATCTGGCCGCCCTCAAGACCATCAAGAGCCGCTACCCGGCGACCTATGTCATCGCCCGCGCCATCGACGCGGTCAGCGTCGATCTCCTCCAGCAGGAAGGCGCTGATGTAGTCCTCTACCCCCAGGAGGTGGTGGCGCGAACCGCCATATACCATATCAGGAAACTCCACTCTTCACGGCTTGCCCTGCGGCTCTACGATCTGCTTGCCTCCTGGGAGGGGACGCTCTGCATCGTCACCCACTTAAACCCTGATCCCGATTCGATATCAAGCGCCATGGCGCTTTCACTGATAGCGCGGCATGCAAGCCACAACAAACTCAACTGCCGTATCGTCTATGAAGGAGATATCGGTCATCAGGAGAACCGGGCGTTTATAAACCTCCTGGACATCAAGATGGAGCGTCTCACACCTGATATGCTGGCCGAGTGCAACTACATCGCTCTGGTAGACTCGTCCGGACCCGGCGTGAACAACAATCTGCCAAAATCGACCCGGGTCAACATAATCATAGACCATCACAAGAACAACACCGAACCGCCATCCACCGGAGCTGACTTCATCGATATCAGGCCAGGCGTCGGCGCCACGGCAAGCATCATGACCCAATACCTGATGGAGCTCGATATCCCGGTGAGCAAAACGGTGGCCACAGCGCTCCTGTACGGTATCAGGGCCGATACACGAGATTTCAAGCGGAACGTCACCCCCCAGGATCTCAACTACGCGGCGTTCCTCCTCCCCCTCACGGATGCAGATCTCCTGGATAAGATCACCTCCCCATCGGTCTCACTGGAGACTATCGAGATCATAGGCAACGCCATCCGGAACCGGAAGATCAATAGCGGTTACCTCTTCTCAAACGTAGGTTATATCAGGAACCGGGACGCCCTCCCGCAGGCGGCCGATATGCTGATCCACCTTGAAGGCGTGAACACCGCCCTGGTCTATGGCATCACAGACCAGAACATCGTCATATCGGCCCGAAACAAGGATATCAGGCTCCATCTCGGGAACGTTATGGCCGAGGCGTTCGGCTCCATCGGGGAGGCGGGCGGGCATGCCACGATGGCTGCCGCCATGATCCCCCTCAGTTATTTCTCAATGGCAAAGGATAAAGAAGGTCTGCTCGCCCTGATAATCGATCCCATCCTCAAACGTTTCTCCGAGATCGTCGGCCTGGACGGCGAGGGTGAAGAATGAGGTTTGAGGACTGGGAGCCTCACTACACCGCGATTCTGGAGTATTTTGGGTTTGAACGCGAGGCAGACGAGGAGGCCGCCCGGGTGCTCGCAGACCTTGCCGGCGGCCGGGACGACATCGCGCTGCTTGAAGCGCTGATCCGGGGGAGGAACGTTACGGTCTGCGGGAACGCCCCATCTCTCCCGGCAGAACTTGACCGGATCGAGGGGGCGGTGCTTGCCGCCGACGCCGCGGCGGAGGTGCTTGCCGGTCACGGAGTGCGGCCGGACGCGGTCTTTACAGACCTGGACGGGGCGACAGATCTCTTCATAGACCTCTCCCGGCAGGGAACGGTGATGGTTGTCCATGCCCACGGTGATAACATCCCGCTCCTCCGCCACTGGGTCCCCCGCATACCCGGGCCGCTGGTGGCAACCACCCAGGCGGCTCCCATTCCGGGCGTCCACAACTTTGGGGGGTTCACCGACGGTGACAGGGCGGTCTTTGCCGCCAGCGACCTCGGCGCGGCAGACGTCCGGATCATCGGGTTCGATCTCGCCGACCGGGATGTCGACCCCCTCAAGAGGGGAAAACTCTACTGGGCGGGCGAACTCCTCAGGATGATGGGGTATGACCTCTGAGGCCCTTATAATCGACGGTTACGTCGATGAACCCGCGTGTCTCGGTGTCCCGCCATACATATCCCCCTACATCCGCGAGGTCGCCGGCGTCCTGGCCGCGCATGGCTACGCGCCACGCTACGCCACCATCGATCAGGTCCGGGCCAACCCGTCCCTTCTCGCCGGTCACGGCCGCGGCGATCTGGTGGTGATGATCGCCGGGCTGACCGTGCCCGGCGCTTACATAGGCGGTCGACCTGCAACCCTGACGGAGATCCAGCAGATCGGGCTCACCCTCCGGGAACCGGCCACCGCGATCGGCGGCCCGATCAACTTCGGGTATGCTCCAGGGGGTGGGAGGAAGGCAATCCGGCAGGCGATAGCCGGGTTTGATGCAGTTCTCCGCGGCTCTCCGGCTGTTGCGCTGGACTCCTGGCTCTCGGGGGGTGAACCGGAAGGTGAGCGGGATTACGCCCTGAGCGATCCCTGGTGCGCTGCTGGTGCCGGGATCATAGCGCAGCACCCCTCGTTCCCTCACGTAATCTGCGAGCTGGAGACTGCAACCGGTTGCCCCCGTGCAACGGTCGGGGGATGCTCGTTCTGCACCGAGCCTTTCTACGGCTTCCCGCGCTACCGGAGCATCGATGGGATCGCGGATGAGGTGGCGGCGCTCCACGCCGCCGGTGCCCGCCATTTCAGGCTCGGCCGCCAGCCGGACCTTCTTTCCTACCGGAGCACCGGTGGCGGCGAGTTCCCGCTCCCCCGGCCCGAGGCGCTCGAAGAACTCTTCTCGGCGGTAAGAGAGAACGCACCCGGCCTTAAGACCCTCCACATCGACAACATCAACCCCGGCACCATCGCCAGACATCCGGACGCGGCACGGGCGGCGCTCGAGGTGATAGTGGCCGGGCACACACCCGGCGACACCGCGGCATTCGGGATGGAGACCGCGGACCCGGCGGTTGTCAGGGCAAACAACCTCAAAGCCATGCCGGAGGACGTATTCCGCGCCATCGAGGTGGTGAACGAGGTCGGGGGGAGGCGGACCCGCGGCATCCCCGAACTCCTGCCGGGCTTGAACTTCATCATCGGTCTTGCCGGCGAGACGCCGGCGACGTTTGATGCAAACGAAGCGTTCCTCCGCCGCGTGCTCGACGCCGGGCTGCTTGTGCGGCGGGTGAACATCCGGCAGTTGATGCCTTTTGAGGGGACGGCCGCCTACGAGGAGAACACCCTGGGGAAGCACGATGCCCGGTTCAGGGCGTTCAAGGATTGGGTCAGGCTGGAGTTCGACGAACCGATGCTGCGCCGGGTCTTTCCGGTCGGCAGCATTCTCAAGGAGGTGGTCATCGAGGTCTCCGGGAGACCGTCGTTCGGGCGGCAGATGGGTTCATACCCCATCCTTGTCGGGATCCCGCTCGAACTCCCTGTGAGAACGGTCATCGACGCTGTCGTGGTCGATTGGGGGAGTCGGTCGGTGACCGCCCTCCCGTATCCGGTGGAGATAAACACCCTCCCGCCGGCGGCGCTCCGCTGGATCCCGGGCATCGGCAGGAAGAGGGCCGCAAGCATTGCCGCCCGCCGGCCGTTTTCGAGCCTGGAGGAGTTCCGGGCGGTCGTGGGGGAGACGGGGCTCGATGATCTGATCATGTTTTAGAGCCCCACACCTCTCCCGTGCGTGAAGAGTTCCAGACTGCTGCCCATCAAACGGGCCTGACCCCCGCCGGCCGGTGCGGGAATTGCCCGGGAGGGGCTGCCCACTTACGCCTTCTCCCGCAGTTCCATAACCCGGAGCACGTCCGTCCTTGTTACAATCCCCACAAGATCGCCGTCATCAACGACCGGGATCCTTCCTATGCCATGGGTGGTCATGATCCGGAGCGCGTCGATGAGCGGTGCTGATGGCGGGAGTGTTATCGGGTCCCGGGTCATGACGTCACGCACCTGCATCGCCTCCCGGTCGATCGGTGAGACCTTGTGAATGTCGCTGAGTGTAACAATCCCGACGAGATTCCCTCGCTCAACCACAGGGAACCCGAGATGCTTCGTCTCATACATAAGTTCCAGCAACCGGGGGAGCGGGGTCTCTGGCTCCACGGTGACTAGAGAGTTGCTCATAGCGTCCGCCACGGTGACGTCCTGCAGCAGGACGTAGTAGCGCAGGAATGTGGCCTCCTGGTTTGCCCCGATGTAGATGAAGAACGCGATTAAGATCAGGATGGGGTTCAACATCAGGAACCCGAAGATTCCGAAGAGAACGGCAAAGCCCTTCCCCACATCGGCGGCGATCTGGGTTGCGCGCGAGAGCGGCATCCGCCGCGCGAGCCACGCCCGCAGCACGCGCCCGCCGTCCATCGGGAACGCCGGGAGCAGGTTGAACGCGAAGAGCAGGACGTTTAAGATCCCAAGGTAGCCGAAGGTAAAGATCAGGACGCCGGCTACGGCCGGGTCAGGAAGGACGGGGAAGACGTAGACCAGGGCGCTGCATATGATACCTATCGCCAGGCTTGTGAGCGGCCCGGCTAGCGCCATCGGGAGTTCCACCTTCGGATCCGGCACAACCTCCTCCATCTGTGAGACCCCGCCCAGGATAAGGAGCGTGATGCCGTGGATCTTGATCCCTTTCGCTTTCGCTATGAGTGAATGGGCCACCTCGTGAACAAATACGCCAAAGAATAGACCCAGCGCGACGACGGTTCCGAGGATGTAGGGGTTAAGTCCTGCTGTGATCAGCGTCGCATCGATCGGGACACCAAAGAGGATCCTGATCAACTCGGTCGTGAGCACGATCTGACTCCCGATGATCCAGGCAAATAGAGGGATCACCAGTAGAAAACTCCAGTGTATTTTGACCGGTATTCCAGCGATGTTCCCGATCTGCAGCGACGTTTCCATAAAATGAGTATCTTTTTATCATTTATAGTAATATACCTTCAGAGGATACAGATGAGAACACAGGTCACAGAGATCTTCGGATTGCCGGTCTACACCGACAAGGCTGTCTTTATCGGGAATGTTGACGATGTTGTGCTCGACGTCGACCAGAAGAAGATAGCCGCCCTCGCGATCGGCGACCTCAACCCCGAGATCGGGGAGGTGAAGGGCTACACCGGGCTGCAGATCCCCTTCCGCATCGTAAAGAGCGTGGGGGATGTCGTCATCGTCCGTCACATCCCCGGGCTCTTCAGGTCGCCGGCAAAAGAAGAGCAACCGTGATTGCCCGGCCCGCCCGGATAACGTCTGCCTAGATATGGATATCAGAGATCGGGAGATCTTCTCAAACCTGACTATCTTCCCCCCCGTTTTCGTCAGGCTCGACGGCCGGGCATTCCACCGAGTGGCGCGTGCGCTCAACCTCAAAAAGCCGTTCGACCCTTCTTTCAGCGCGAGCATGCGAGCGGTCTGCCGCTACCTTCTCACCGGGAGCGGACTTTCCCCGGTCTTCGCCTACACCTTCTCCGACGAGATCAGCCTCTATTTCAAGACGCTGCCGTTCTCCGGGCGGGTGGAGAAACTCGACTCCGTGATCGCCGCGGCTGCAGCAAGCAAACTAACGATCGAGGTCGGCTGCACCCGGCCGCTGGCGTTCGATGCCCGGACAATCCCGGCGGCCGGTGAGTTTGCCGTAGAGTATCTCGTATCCAGACAGAACGAGGCCTGGCGCAACCACATCAACGCCTACTGCCAGAGCGCGCTTATGGAGGAGGGTATGACGTCACGGCAGGCCGCCGCGGCGCTCCGGGGGATGCGCTCAGAAGAGATGCACGAGATGATGTTTGAGCGCGGCATCAACCTGGCAGCGACGCCTGCCTGGCAGAGGCGCGGGACGCTCCTCTACCGGGAAGAGTGCACGAAAGAAGGGTATAACCCGGTGACGGGGGAGACCGTCCAGGTCATGCGGACGTGCATCCGTGAACTGGAGGAGACGCCTCTCTTCTCCAATCCGGAGGGGGCAGCGCTGATCCGGTCACTCACCGGCGCGTGAGATGCCGATCCGCATCTGCACACCCTCCACGTCCCAGGTCTTATCAAGGGTGTAAGACTCTTCTCCCGGCCGGTCTCCGTCCGTGCGGCGGATGACGAGGTCGGATGCGCGCACCTCGCCGGCTATCTCCTTCTTCCACTTCTCTTCCCCGATGAGCGATGCCACCCGTTCGTTGGCGACATCCACGGCCGCGACGATATAGTCGTCGACATTAAGGTTTAGCTGGCGGCGCATCTCCTGGATCCGCCGGATCACCTCCCTGGCGTATCCCTCGGCCTCCAGGTCAGGGGTGAGTGTGATATCGACGTATACCGTCGCATCTTTCATGGGGGCGGCAAATACGCCCTCCGGCAGGGATTCCGAGAAGGTGACGTGGCGCGCCTCGATCTCGTAGCCGTCGAGCCTGGCTTTCCCGTCCCGTTCGATGGCGGTCTTCAGCGCGGTGCCGTCCGCCTGCTCGATCAGCGCTTTGACCCTCGGTGCCTTCTTGCCGAACTCCGGGCCGATGGCCCGCATCACCGGTTCAGGTTTCCAGCGGATCCGATCCCACGCCCCGGTGACAACCCGGACGGAGCGGCTGTTGGCCCGGATCCTGGCGAGTTCGTTCAACTCTTCCATGGCCGCCTTAACCGCTTCGTTTTCAGTGACAACCACCGTCTCGGCGACCGGCCAGCGGAGTTTCCGCTTCCCGGCCTGCCGGGCTGTGGCGACTGCGTCGTCAAACGACCGGATGACCTCCATGGCGGACTCAAGCCGCTGGTCGATGAGGTGCTCGTCTGCCACCGGCCAGTCGAGCATATGAACGCTCTCCGGGTCGCCCTCCAGGCGCAGGTTGCCATACATCTCCTCGGTGATATGGGGGACAAACGGTGCAAGGAGCGCGATCAGGCGGCGCAGGACGTAGTAGAACGTCTCGTATGCGTAGAGTTTCTCCGGTGAGTCTTCTTCCAGCCACATCCTGGGCCTGACGACCTGCACATACCAGCGGGAGAGGTCTTCCAGGATGAAGTTTGCAAGCGCCCGCGTCACCTTATGGAGGTTGTAGTCCTGCATCTCTGCCGTAGTTGCCCGGACAAGCGAGTTTACACGGGATAGGATCCAGCGGTCCTCATCCGGCATATCGCTGATATGGGCCCGAACGAACGTCCCGTCCGCGGATGCCGGGCTGAAGGAGTCCAGGACCATATAGGGAAGCGGGAACCGGTAGACGTTCCAGAGGATGTTGAGCGTCCGGTGTATGGTCTTCACGCCGTCCCAGTTGAACTTCAGGTCGTCCCAGGGGGCGTTTGACCAGAGAACGTAGAACCGGAGAACGTCGACGCCGAACTGGCTTATCACCTCTTCGGGTGTCACGACGTTCCCGAAACTCTTGCTCATCTTGCGCCCCTCGGCATCGAGAGCGAACCCGTGCATCAGGACACTCCTGTAAGGTGCGCGGCCAAACGCAATGGTGCTTGCGCCGAGTTGAGAGTAGAACCAGCCCCGGGTCTGGTCCTGGCCCTCGGTGATGAAGTCAGCCGGCCAGTAGCGCTCAAACCCCTCGCGGTCGCGCGGGAACCTGAGAGTCGCCCAGGACGCTACCGCCGAGTCAAACCAGACATCGAATATATCGGCAACCCGGCGCATCTCGCCGCCGCATGGGCACGGTATGGTTACGCCGTCGACATAGGGCCGGTGGGGGTCGGGGACGCTCTTTCCTGACCGCTCCTCGAGTTCGGCGATGGTGCCGATGACGGTGTAGCCCCCGCACCGTTCGCACTGCCAGATGGGGATGGGGATACCCCAGTAGCGCTGCCGGGAGATGCACCAGTCGCGCGACTCTTTGACGAAGTCGTGGAACCTGGCGCTCCCCGCCCATGCGGGGTACCACTTCACCCTCGTGATCTCATCGAGCATTGTATCGCGGATCTCGGTGACCTTCAGGAACCACTGCGCTGTCGCGCGGTAGATGATGGGGGTCTTGCACCTCCAGCAGTGACCGTAGCGGTGTGTGATCGACTTCCTGGCGAGGAGGGAACTGCCGAGCGCTTCGATGATGATATCGTTTGCGTCCCGGACGTACATATCCGCAAAAATCCCGGCCTCGGGAGTGAAACAGCCCCCGGTGTCGACCGGGCAGAAGACTTCAAGCCCTTCCCGGATGCCGATCAGGTAGTCGTCCCAGCCGTGCCCGGGCGCGATGTGGACGAGACCGGTGTTCTCGAGTTCAACGAAATCGGCGGCGACGATACGGTGCTGGATCTCGGCCTGGCGGGGGACATCTCTTGCGAGGGGGGAGGTGTACTCCGTCCCGATGAGTTCAGTCCCGCTGTGGCGTTCGAGGACGCTGTAGTCCTGGTAGCGCCCAAGTTTGAGGACGGACTCAACGAGTTCGTCGGCGATCCAGAGGATCTCCTCCGCTCCGTCCTTCTTTGCTGCCACGCGCGCATAGGTGAACGCCGGGTTGACCGCCACCGCAACGTTCGCCGGCAGCGTCCAGGGTGTGGTCGTCCAGATGACCAGGTACTCCTTATCGCGCCCGGTGATGGGGAACTTGACAAAGATGGAGGGATCGGTCTCGTCCCAGTATTCGACCTCGGAATCGGCGATCGCCGTCTCGCAGCGGGGGCACCAGTTCACGACCCGGTATCCGCGCTCAAGGAGTCCGCGCTCCTCTGCCCGCTGGATTGTCCACCAGGCGGACTCGATGTACTCTTCCTTGATGGTCTGGTAGGGGTCATCGAAGTCGAGCCAGACGCCGAGACGCCGGAACTGTTCGCTCATGACCTCCATGTGAGTCACCGCAAACGTCCGGCACTGCTCGATGAACTGGGCGATCCCGTAGTCCTCGATATCCTTCTTGGACGTGAACCCGAGCTGGTGCTCCACCTTCACCTCGATCGGGAGACCGTGCATGTCGTAGCCCGCCCGTTCGATGATCTTCCTGCCCAGCATCCGGTGGTAGCGGAGGATGGCGTCTTTTATGATCTTGTTCCAGGCGGTGCCGAGGTGGATGTTGCCGGTGGTGTATGGCGGCCCGTCGACGAAAAAGAAAGCATCTCCATCCTTTCGCATCTCCTGTACACGTGGATAGATATTCTCCCGTCTCCAGCGATCCTGGACACCTGCCTCGATCTCCTGCGGGTTATAACTGGCGGTGACTTCTTTCACCTTGTATCCCTCATGGTCAGCACTCTGGTGTACCTCTTGTCCTTGATGGAAGAAAGCGTTTTGCGCGACGGGACGCCTGGCACGGGTTTGAACCTCGTCGCCCGCGGGGGAAGGAGATATCGAGGAAGGTTTCAGCGATAACCGAAGAGACGGTTCCACGGCACAGGGCTGCATTTCGGTGTGGTTCGAGGAGAGCATCTCTCCTCAGGGCACCCCCATCTCCGGCCGTTCTCGCGCCATCTCCCCGCCACCTTCGCCGGGGGATGGGCAGTGTATGGTGATTGACCCGGCGGCCGTGCACGGGATGGGAAACAGCGACCCAGGGAATTTTCTCACCGAGAACGTGGCGGAGTCTCCTCCCCGACACTGTATCAATGGAGAATCGCCTCCTGGGGTGGGGCTGACGTGGAGGGTGGCGGAGACGTCTCCCCATCCACCATCTAGCCCGCCTCCGATAAACGTCTATCGTCGACAACCCCCCGCCCTTTTTATCCTCCGCCCCCGGAAGATTCATCCATGCAGATCGCAGTCATCGGGA
>ERZ795047.2165-NODE-2165-length-19162-cov-22.598053_pt1 | contig 19162 bp, 22 predicted proteins | sample MGYA00375131_ERZ795047 | MGnify/ENA primary metagenome ERZ795047 (study PRJEB30176, sample SAMN05720228) | activated sludge metagenome | isolation source: Anaerobic digester | place: Japan | collected 2015-05-20 ...
GCATAAAGTGAAGCCGGACGTTCCTTGCTGCGAGCGTGAGGATGATGTCTTTTTTTATCATGCGATCCTTCCATCCCTTATCGTGATTGTTCGGTCGGCGTATGCGGCGGTCTCCGGGTTATGGGTCACCATAACGATCGTCCGCCCCCTCAGGTGGAGGTCTGCCAGGATCTCCATGATCTGGATGCTCGTCTGCGAGTCCAGGTTCCCCGTAGGCTCGTCGCAGAGGAGAATCGCCGGGTCGTTGACGAGCGCACGGGCGATAGCGACCCGCTGCTGCTGCCCTCCGGAGAGCTCGCCAGGTTTATGCGCCGATAGCGCCTCATCTATCCCGACCATGGTGAGAAGATGCCGGACCCTCCCTGTATCGTCGGGTCTGCGGTTCTTCATTATGAAGGGGTACTCGACGTTCTCGTAAGCGGTAAGCAGGGGGATGAGGTTGAACTTCTGGAAGATGTAGCCGATGGATGTCAACCGGAGAACGGTCAGGTCATGGTCATCCATCTCTCTGGTGTTCTTACCCGAAAGGAAGAGGTCGCCCGATGTCGGGCGGTCGAGACAGCCGATCTGGTTAAGGAGGGTCGACTTGCCAGACCCCGAGGGCCCCATGATCACGACAAACTCCCCCTCATCGATCCTGAGGTCCACCCCGTTTAGCGCCGTGACGTCGCCCGAAGGGAGGGTGTAGACCTTTCTGACATCGTTTAACTCGATAACCGGCCTGCTCATGCTTTTACCCCGGGATTACCTGTGGAGGCGGGCACGGATCTTGCCGACGTATCCCTTCCGCCACGCCACGGTGCCGACGGCGATCACAGCGATCACAAGCACGATCCCGGTGACCGGGATCTTTGCAAACCCGCTGCCAAACGACCCGGCCGCACCCATGCCACCTCTTGCAGGGGCAGCAGCGCTCATGCTGCCAGGGTTCTCGGTATCCGTGCCCGCCTGCAGCGTCTGGCCCGCACTCGATAGGGAGACGCTCACGGTTGTGCTGTAGGTTTTGCCGTCCTCATCCCTGTACTGGACGAGGAGCGGAACGGAGGATGCACCCTGCGGCACGGTGCACGTCACCTCAAAACTCGAGAAGTCATCGGGCTCAAGCCCGCCGACAACGTAGACCGGGTAGGGGTCGGCCGCGGCCGCCGGATCATCGACGGTGACCTTGACGGCGTAGGCGTCTTTGAGCCCGGCGTTGGTAACGTCGCCGCTCAGGGTGATCGTGCTGCCGCTCCCGGTAACCTCGATGTTGTTCACCACCATATCCGGTTCGACAACACGGTCGCCGATCTCTATGGGTATGGTCAGGGTGGTGTGGTGCTCGTTGATCCCGTTCCGGTAGGAGAGATCGAATGTGAGTTCGGTCGACTGTGACGCCACGACACTGAATGTGGCGGTCTTCTCCTCATCAGGTGCAAGAGCGCCCAGGAAGACGGCCGTCTCGGTTGTCCTGACCCCCTCCCCGGACGGAGTTACGGTAACACCGCTCACACTGGTTCCGCGGGGGTTCCCGACCGAGAGGACGATGGCGTCCTCACTGTTTGCCGGGAATGTCTCCGGAGCGTCGATCACGTTGACCTGGATCCCGGTGCTCTCAACGGTCACCGGGATGGAGTAGCGGACGCTTCCGCCGTCCCTGAGGTCAAGGTAGAAGACAGGATAGTATATCCCATCCTCAGCATCGGCCCGCACGGTAAACGTAAACGAGATGGTATTCCCCGGGCCAAGTGTGCCCACAGAGTCGTATGTCCTGTCGTTTACAACGACGACCCCGCTGGAGTAGAGTTCCGCCCTGCTGATGGCGACGCCGGTATCCCCGGTGTTCTGTATCTCGACCGTCACCGTCCCCGTGTCCCCGCGCATGAGGGTTTCAGGGTCGAGGGTGACACTGGTGACCGCGATCTGTTCCGCCGGTGTGGTCTCGGCCGCGCTGGCGGCGCCAACGAGCAGTGCGAACAGGAGCAGGACGCAGAGGTTGCGCCTCATCGGTCCCGCCCCGGTATCATTCTGGTTGTGGTCATGGCTCTTTCACTCGCTAAGAGTTTCTTTGTTTAGTTGCCGCCCGTTCAGCCTGCATGAGGGAGAAAAAGGCGATCGGTTTTTTGTTAATAACATTTTACATATTGTTATATATATTTTACTAAAAGTCAGGGGGGGGTAAACAGCGTGCCGCGAATCCAGGGCGCAGAGAAAACAGGTGTGTCAATTAGGCTCGGGGCTGCGGTTGAACCGCCGGCACCCGCGTCATGGGCGTGATTGCGGCCGATTCTTTATGAGCGTTCCCGGCAGAGGGGAAAGGATCTATTGAAACCCCATGTGGGGGTCTTACTCGCATAACGTCCCGAAAGGACGGAGGAGGTGGGTTTGGGGGCGGGCAGCAGGCTTGTGGGTCTGCCCATGGTGGTATAGCATGACAGGCCGCTTCTTTCCCCCGCAGGGGTATTGGTCGTGCTGCCGCCCGACAGGAATCCTCGTCGTTGCCATCGGAGAGCGGTGACGGGAATCTTGTGTGCCGCCGCCGTCTGGCCGGTGTTCTGATGTGGTGGTTGCCGCCGGTCAGCGTTTCAGCACACTCTTTTTCCGGGAACGCCTCATTCTGCTTTTCTTTACCGTCCCGGAAAAGGTTGCGGCGGAGATTACGTATCGCCGTATTCCATCTGAACCGCGTCATCGGTCAGTCGCTGTCGCCGCCGGTCATCCCGGAGGGCATGGTGCCGCCCCGGTACGGCCCGGTCTCTTCCTGGTCATCCACCTCCGTTCTGCTTGGGCGGGGGTCCGGTGCTCATGGCAGCGGTCTCACCCCGCCACGTATAGTCTATTATACATTTTGTTATTAAAATGTTACTCTTCTCCCCCGGTGTAAGGGTCCGCTGAAAACAAGAAGACCGCCTCTGCTCACCGGAAATCCGGATACCGGAACAGGGATTTCTACGCGAAATTGCGGCATTTATGCCGGATCAGGCACCCTATACCGGTTCGTCGTAGATGAAGATCTCCTCGATAGAGGCCCCGAAGTATCGCGCGATCTTGAAGGCAAGTTCGAGGGAGGGGTCGTATTTCCCCTTCTCGATGGCAAGGATGGTCTGCCGGGTGACTCCCAGGTTGTTTGCAAGCGCTTCCTGGGTCAGGTCATGCATCGCCCGGTAGACCTTAATCCTGTTCTTCATCGGTATCCCATTCCCCGTACTTGCGGGCGTAGTAGACCCGGAATCCGACGTATAAAAAGATCATCAGGCAGAGCAGGGTCATCTGGAAGATGGCAAAACCGCCGAAAACCGGGAGTTCAAGCGCTTCGGTGGGAAACACCTCGTGCGGCTCTGGGTGCGGGGGTCTAAGCCCCAGCGGCCTTGAGAACGCGATGACCGCGCTCCCGAGGCTGAGAACAAAAAAGATCACCCAGGAGGCCTCCAGAGTCCGCAGCGCTGCCTTCTGCGTGATCATTGCCGTCCGTTCGTCCTCGATCGTCTCTTCGACCCTCCGCCGTGCCAGGTAAAGCAGGATAACGCCGAGGACGAAGGCAACCTGGATCGGGATCGGGTTCTCAAGCCTCACCGAGAGCCAGAATATGCCAACCTCCGCGAGCGCAACGATACCGGCCAGGAGGTAGAAAGTGTTTCGTTTCATGGTGCAGCCGCTGTATATGATCTTCAACATTTTGTTATTAATGGGTTACGCCGGCCGGCCGTCTAAAAAAGAGGCCATCAAACCAACAGCCACACTGGTTTGATAAACCTCTCCGTGGACAGTCCACGGACGATCCATGGACAGATTCCGGGGGGGGTGGCCGGGATCTGTATGAAGATGCTGCCCCCATCTTCATGCGGTATGCCTCTGGTCACAGCGGCATCATGCGGTTTTTTGCGAGACGGCATTGAGGAGAGAGGGGAGAGGGGAGGTGGGGTTGGTCAGGCGAAAGACGTTCAACCAGAGACGCAGCGACAGGGGAGGGGGATGTTCCACCCCCCTCCCCGGCGAGCCGCCTCCCCCAGGGGGCGATTCCCCATAGACGCACTGCCACGGAAGCAGACAACCTCTCTGCCGTAGACGCGATCACCCTCACCGAAATCCAGTTCCTGCTCCCCCGTGCACGGCTATCCGGACTATCGCCAGACACTGCCCGCCCCCTTGAGGGGGCGGGAGGAGGCGCTGGAAGCGCCGGGAGGCGGGGGTGGTCGACTGCTCGCATGGAAAAGACGTCTTTGGTGGGACACAGCGACAGGGGAGGGGGATGTTCCACCCCCTCCCCGTCAGCCCCTCCCCCACGGGGCGATTCCCCATCGACGCACTGCCACGGGAGAGCATCCCCTCACCCGGTTTCAGGCGTGAAACTCCTCGAAGATCCTGTTTTCCCCCGTGCACCGTATCCGGGGCTATCGCCATGCACTGCCCGCCCCCTCTCGCAGGGGGCGGGAGGAGGCCTTGATGAGCGGCCGGGCGGCGGGGGGTGGTCTATGAATATCGTTCAACCAGAGACGCAGGAGACAGGTGAGGGAGTGGGCAGTCGTAATAACAGGAAAAGATGGGGGGTTTATATCACAGAACCGTTGATTTGACGGCCTCAAAAAAAAGTTCTCAGATTGGAGCCCCGCGTCACCGGTGCGCAAAATACGCGTTCACCCTGCCGCTCTTCACCGAATCTATCCTGGCAAACCCGATCCTCTCGAACTGGACGACCCTCCCCACCTCACCGACTACAAGAGGCTCGCAGAACCCCTCCAGGTTCCCCTCCTGCCGGAGGAGGGTGCAGGGCAGGTTTGCATCAACCGGGACCCACTGGATGATCGGCGCCTTTACCTGCCGGGCCTCATCAAGCGAGTCGCCAGCGTAGGATACCCGCAGCGTATCACCTTCCCGGTCGACCCTGACGTTATAGAGGTCCTTTAACCTGATCAGACCCTGCCCCTCGATATCCCTCCGCGGGAGAAGCACCCTGCCATCGGTTACAAGGGTGCGCACCCCCCTTGCAGGGTCGTTCGGGTGAAGGAGCGCGTGAGCCTCACGGCGCGGCGCCCCCTCGATGCTGACCTCGATCGGGTCAGGCACAAAGAAGTAGCGGTTCGCCTTCGGGTCGACGATCTCCCTGTTTCTGGCATACAGGTTCTCCCAGGAGAACGATATATCGGTCTCCCCCATCCCGATATCGATCATGGCGTTCCGGACGGCTTCCGGCTCGATCCCCCGGCGCGCAATCGCCCGCAGCGTCCCGAGATGTATATCGTCCCAGCCCGTGTATGTCCCGTTCCGGATCCCCTCGCGCATCCCCGACGTCGAGAGGACAACACCCGAGATACCCATCCGGCCATAATGGTAGTACATCGGCGGTCTCCATCCAAAATAACCGAAGATGTAGCGCTGCCGCTGGGTGTTTGCGATATGGTCCTTCCCGCGGATCACATGGGTTATCCCCAGGAGGCGGTCGTCCACCGCGACAGAGAAGTTCATCAGAGGAAATACCGTTGCCTCCGTTCGCGGGTGGAGTGGAGAGTTCACGATCCGCATCGCGGAGTAGTCTCTCATCGCCGGGTCAGGGTGGCCGAGGTCGGTCTTCACCCTGACGGTTGCACCGCCCTCGTAGAACTCTCCATCAAGCATCTTCTGCCAGAGTTCCAGGTTCTCCTCAATCCCCTGTTTGCGGCACGGGCATTCCCTCCCCCGGAGTTTGAGTTCGCGGAAACGTTCAGGCTCGCAGGTGCAGACGTAGGCGCCGCCGATCTCGATGAGCCTCCTGCACCAGTCGTAGTAGACATCGAGCCGATCGCTCTGGTAAACGATATCGGTGATCCCGAGCCCCAGCCACTCAACGTCCTCAAGCACCATCGCGTATGCCGCCGGATCGACCCTCCTCGGGTCGGTGTCCTCGATGCGCAGGATGTAGCGTCCCCCATAACGCCGGACGTAGTAGTCGTTTAAGATGGAAGCGCGGGCGTGCCCCAGATGCAGCGGCCCGCTCGGGTTCGGGGCAAACCGCATCACCACACCTTTCTCCGCATCCTCGAGCGGTGGAAGTTCCCGGGTGTGCTCGTGCTCCTCATCGAGTTCGGCCAGGAGTTCGGGCGCGAGTTCTTCAAGCCTCGCCCTGCGTTCCGATGAACTCATCCCTGCCACCTCCGCGGCCACCTTTGAGGCAATCGCCCCTATCTCCCGGGCGCTGCTCCGGAACTCCGGGTGCCTCCCTAGAAGCGTCCCGATCACCGTCCCGGTCTTTGGGGGGCTGTCGTGCTTCACCGCGTTCTGCAGCGCGTAGACAAAGAGCAGGTGCTCAATATCGGTCTCCGTCATGGTATCAGTTACCTCTGTTGACAAAGAAATCGGCGATCTCGCCGAGCAACTGTTTCTCCTCCGATTCCGGGATGACCGAGAGCGCCTCTTTTGCAACCCCCGCCCGCTCCAGGGCAACCGCCCGGACCTCCTCGATGACACCGGCATCCCGGAGCATGGTGACCAGACCCTCGATCTCCTCAGCGGAGAGCGGTCTCCTGTATGGGGCAAGGTCGATCCCCTTCTCGCGCGCCCGGATAGCGATCAGCGTCTGCTTCCCCTCCCTGATGTCCGACGCCCGGTCCTTCCCGCTCTCTTCGGTGTCTGCAAGGAGATCGATCAGGTCGTCCTGGATCTGGAACGCGATACCGCTGTTTATCCCGAACTGGTAGAGTGCATCCGTCTGGACGGGGTTTGCACCCGCAAGAAGACCGCCGATTGCTGCGGCCGCTCCATAAAGGGCGCCGGTCTTCTTGCTGACCATCTCCAGGTACTCAAGTTCTGAGACGTCCTCCCGCCTCTCAAACTCCATATCCATGCTCTGCCCCTCGCAGATCTCGGCGCACGTCCGGGCAAGCATCTTCACCGCCCGGATTTTTGCAGCATCTGCCCCCTCCGCAAGACAGATGAACTCGAATGCCTTTGCGTAGAGCACATCCCCCGCAAGGATCGCCGTCGGTTCATCCCAGAGGGTATGCACCGTCGGAACACCGCGCCGGGCGGTGTCCCCGTCCATGATGTCGTCATGGATGAGGGTGAAGTTGTGGGTCAGCTCGAGCGAGAGCGCCGCCAGGATCAGGTCATCCGAGGATCCCTTCCTGATAGCGTCCGCGGCGAGAAGGGTGACCGCCGGGCGAAGCCGTTTACCTCCTGCAAGCAGCAGGTGGGCGCTCGCCCGGAAGAGGCCGCCGTGGACGTTACCGAAGTAGCGGTGGAGCATCCGGTCGATCCTGTCAGCGTTCATCTCCAGGTATTCTTTAAGAATCATCATGCGCATTCCCCTAATTTATACGGAGATTCTGTCCGTTCCGCAGGACATGGAGGTCGTTTCCAAGGGTATACCCGACCTCCTCCGCGAAATTTACATACTCCCCTGTCATGTCGATGTCGCCGTGTGACGGGATGATGTGCTGCGGGTTGAGGAGGTGGACGAACTCATAGTGATCCTCACGGTAAGCATGGCCGGAGACGTGTAGATCGTCAAAGATCCGGGCCCCTGCCATCCTGGCGCGGGCCTCGATCAGGTAACGCTGCCCCCGGTTCATCGGGTTCGGGATCACCCTGGCCGAGAAGAGGATCTTGTCTCCCTTCTCCAGCTTGAACGGGGTATCGCCCATCACCATCCGTGTCAGGATGGCGCCTGTCTCGCCCTGGTGACCCGTGACGATCGGGACAAACTTGTCCTTTCCGGTCTTTATGATCCGTCGAAGCGTCCGGTCGACCGTCCGCCGGTTGCCGAATATCGAGAGGGACTCAGGGAACCCGACCAGTTTTAACTGTTCAGCCGCTGTGGCGTAGCGCTCCATCGAACGCCCGAGGAGAACCGGTTTCCTCCCGATCTCGTGGGCGCACTCCGCAATGGTCTTGATCCTGGAGATGTGTGAGGAGAAGGTCGAGACGATTAGCGCGCTCTTGTCATCCTCGTAACTCGTGATGGTATCCCGGACGAGGTCCCTTGCGATCTTCTCGCTCGGGCAGCGTCCTTTATCTGCGATGTTTACACACTCCGTTACGAGAGCAAGGACACCCTCCTTCCCGATCTGCCGCAGCCTGGCGAAATCCGGTGGTTCTCCGAGCACGGGTGTCCTGTCCAGTTTGAAGTCGTTTGCATAGATTACCGCACCCTCTGGCGTATGCAGGACCGGGATGACCGTATCGATGATCGAGTGCTGGCTCCGCACAAACTCGATCGTCAGGTGCGGGGATATGGTGTAACGCTGTCCTGCTTTCAGGGCAAACAGTTTGTTGTTCACGCCGAACTTCTGTTCGCCGGCGATCTGCTGCCTTATCAGTTCCGTGGTGTAGGGTGTGCTGATTATCGGGGCGTCGTAGCGGTGTGCCAGTTTTGGTACCGCACCGATGTGGTCCAGGTGCCCGTGCGAACAGACGATCGCCTTTACACTCCCTTCGACCGTGTTCATGATGGTGTCATCCGGGATGGCCTTCATCTCGATGAGGTCCAGGGAATGCATATTCTCGATATCAGCATCCTCATGGATCATCACCTGGTCGAGGCGCAGCCCCATATCAAAGATGACAATCTCTTTTCCGCAGCGGACGGCGGTCATATTTCTACCGACCTCGTTAAAACCGCCAACTGTTATGATCTCAATATCCATGTAGCCTCCTTGCAGGATCTTTTGTTTTGTCGTTTGATTCAATCATCTGCCTGGTCAGGCCGGTGATATACGTCCTGGTGTGCCGGAGATCCGCTACCGTTCGGGACCCCGTCAGGAACATCGCCACGCGAAGGTGGCGGTGCATCCCCTCGATGGTTGCAGATAGGGCTTCTTCACTCTCCATCGCCGGTTTCAGGAGGGGCAATGCCATACCCCCGAGGTCCGCCCCGAGAGCAAGGGATTTTGCAATATCGATCCCCGAACGCAACCCCCCTGTCGCGATGGTCGGGCCTCCTGCTCTCCGCACCTCGCATAGGCTTACCACCGTCGGTATCCCCCAGGAGAGGAACGCCTCCCCGAGTTCAGCGAGTTCAGGGGCGGTTGCCCGCAGGCGTTCGATCTTCGCCCATGACGTTCCTCCATACCCGCCGATATCGATCGCGCTTGCCCCGGCCCCAAAGATCTTCCTTGCCGTTCCTATCGATATACCGGAACCCGTCTCCTTCACGATGACCGGACGGGAGAACTCTTCACAGAGGCCGCGCAACGCCTCCAGGCACCCGACAGCGCTGTGATCGCCTTCGGGCTGGATCGCCTCCTGGAGCAGGTTGACGTGGATCGCGATCGCCTGCGCATCGATCATCTCAACCGCCCTTTCCGCCCACTCGATGCCGTGGTCGCGCAGCTGGATGATCCCGAGGTTGGCGCAGAGGAACGCGTGGGGCGCCTCCTCCCGCACGACGGTGAAACTCCCTTCAAGTTCCGGATTTTCCAGTGCCGCTCGCTGAGAACCGACACCCATACCCAGGTTATACCGTTCGGCGGCACGTGCCAGCCGCCGGTTCACCTCCAGGGTGTCCGGGTGTCCTCCGGTCATTGCTGCAATGAAGAGGGGGGAATCGAGTTTTGCGTCGAGAAACCGTGTTTTTAGATCGATCGCATCCATGTCGCACTCAGGGATGGCATTATGAACAAGCCGCACATCCCCGAATCCTGCATCACCTGCCTCAACAGGCTGCTCATAGCATATCTCCAGGTGATCGCGTTTCCGTGAGGATGTGGCGGTATCCCTTCTCATTTTTTACTCCTTTCTGGTTATTGCTGTCCCGCCGTGATCTGTTCCGTCCAGGAACCGGCCGATCTGCGAGACATGGAAGATCTCTGAGTCGATACCGGCATCGGCCAGTATCAGGAGTTCAGCGATCTTGCCCCGCATGCCCCCGGTCACGTCGGTCTTTGCCGACCCGCCTACATCGAGCGACTCCAGGATCTCCCGGTCGATGCGGGGTATAACGGATCCTCCTCTGAGCACACCGGCAACATCCGTTGCAAGCCCAACGCGCCTGCTCCCGAGGGCGAGGGCAAGCCTCGCCACCACCTGGTCGCCGGATACGATGCACGAACCCCGCCGGGTGTCCATCACGACGTCGCCGTGCAGCACGGGCACGATACCGTGATCCGTCATCCCGGCGATCTGGCGGGTCTCAAACGAGACCAGACGGCCGTCCTCTGCGAGTGAGAGGCAGAGGGGATGGATGCCGATCGCCTCGATCCCTGCCTCCCGCAGGGCCTCGACGACCGCGGCGTTCAGCCGCGAGACCGCAGCGTGGGTGTGGTAGACCCCGGGCAGGTTATCCCGGCCGAGCCCCTCATCGACCCGGTAGCGCCGGGCCTCCGGGTGGCCGCAGGAGCCCGCACCGTGGACCAGGACGAGCTCAATCTCCCGGTGTGCGGCGAGAACTTCTGCAATCTCGCGCAGCCGGGCGTGATCGATGGTGCAGCCCCCCGATTTGTCGGTGATAACGCTCCCGCCCAGTTTCAGTACCACTCTCTCAGTCATTCTTCTCTTCTCTCGCACCGTCGGTGTCTATGGTTGTGATTATGGCCCTTCCCTCACTGGCCTCGATCGCCCCGGCAACCCGGTTCTTTGCACGCCTGGGGCAGAGGGCGATGATCGATCCGCCGCCTCCAGCCCCGGTGATCTTGGCTCCGTAAGCACCGCTCGCCCTTGCCGCCAGGACAAGCCGGCTGCTTGCCGGGTGACCCACACCGAGCGCCTCCAGGAGTGCATGGTTCATATCCATGTACTGCCCGAGTTCCTTCGGGTTGCTCATCTCGTGAATGGCAGCAAGCGTCAACTCCCCGATTGCGTCCAGTATCGGGTTTGCGATTGCGGGATGGTGCTGCCGCAGGTTCGCGACCTGCTCCACCATCTTAGCGGTGCTGTGGGGCACCATGGTGTTTCCCACAACAAGGTGGAGGTTCTCCGGGGGCAGTCTGCGTTTGGACTCCCCCGTGATCATGACCATCCCACCGTTTGCCGAGACGTAGGTGTCGGTTGGGCTGGCCCGGCCCTTCTGCACCTTTTTCTCGATGGCAAACGCAGTCTCGGCGATATACTCGCGTGGATGCCCGAGATCGAACTCATCGTTGATGGCAGAGAGCGTCGCCACGGTCACAGCGGCCGATGACCCGAGCCCTGACGAACTCTGGAGTTGCGAGCGGACGTAGACGCTGCCGCGGACGCCCATCACCTTGAAACATTCGCTGATGTATGGCGACTTAGGGCGCGTCGGGTTCCGGGACTTCCTCACCGTGACGAAGACACGGGGCTTGATCGCCATCGCGATCGCCGGCTTCCCGTAGACCACCGCGTGCTCGCCAAACAGGAAGACCTTGCCCGGCGCGCTCCAGGTTGCCAAATTACACCACCGCTATCGCTGCATACCCCACTACCTGATTGTAATCCTCCGTTACATCACCGCTGGTCGTATACCGAAGAAGCGCCCCTCTCCTTCCACCGAGATGCCTGCAGACGGTGCACATGGCCGCGATCGGGCCGTAGCCGCAGATGGTGGCCCGGGTCGCGATGATCCGCCGGTAGAACTCCGGTATGTCAAGGGTTTTGAGCGCCTCGATCACATGGAGGTCCTGCCGCCGCGCCACCACCTCTGGAACGTAATGAGAGAAGTCGCTTGAGGCGACGATCCTCACATCCCGCCGGGTGCGGCCGATCGCGTCGATCAGGTGCTCCGCAAGATTCATCGCAGCCTCGTAACTCTGGTCTCCCATGAGAATGGGCGCGATCCTTGCTCTCGGGAACCGGTACCTGATGAAGGGCATCTGCACCTCAAGTGAATGCTCGCTCCGGTGCGAGGTCTCGTCTATCCTGAGATCAAGCGCGTCGACAAACTCTTTATCGACATTGATGACCCCGAGAGGCGTCTCCCAGGGCATTGCGGAGGCGGAGGTCATGTATCCATGATGACTGGGACCTATAACGACGAATGTACCGTCAAAATCAGGTTGTATGGTAGAGAAAGCACAGGCTGCGGTCTCCCCCGAGTAGATGTAACCGGCATGGGGGGAGACTATGCCGTGGGCTGAGATATCTGGATTTTTGTTCCGGAAGAATGCCTCCAGAACCTGCTCCAGGTGGCTGGGCTCAGCAGGATAGAACATCCCCGCTACACTGCATCGGCGCATATCCATCAAGGGTGAGGTCTTGTGCTTTGATCTTATAACTCTGTCTCAAAGTCCTCGGGGGTGAGCGATGTGGTCACGCCGCGCAGGCGCAGCATCTCCTTTGTCAGGAGATAGTATATCAGCGAGAGCGCCTTTCTGCCCTTGTTGTTCGTCGGGATGACCAGATCGACGTACTTCGTCATGTTGTTGGTATCGCAGAGTGCGACAACGGGGATCCCTGTCTGGACAGCTTCATTAACTGCCTGGGCGTCGCTGATCGGGTCTGTCACCACAACCACGTCGGGCTCGATGTACTTGTTCAGGCGCTGGTTGGTAAGCATCCCCGGAATAAACCGGCCTATGACCGCCATGCCGCCGATGGCATCGGCAAACATCTTTGCCGGGTACTGCCCGTACTGCCTGGAGGTGACGACCAGGATCTTTGCAGGGTCATACTGCGAAAGGAACTTTGCAGCAGTCTTGATCCGATCATCGGTTGCCTGGATGTCCAGGATGTAGAGTCCATCACCGCGGACACGGTAGATGAACTTCATCATGTCCTTGCTCTTCTGCTGGGTGCCGATGTGCACGCCTGCCGCCAGATAATCTTCGACGGACACCAGCGGTTCTTTAAGTTCGATCTCAAGTTCGTTTCCGGTCAAGTTAGATCAGCTCCTCTATTCGTATCAGTTCGTTCAGTTTGGCTATCCGTTCCCCGCCGACCACGCCGGTCTTGAGGAAGATGCATCCGAACGCCGTTCCAAGGTGCGCTATGGTCGCGTCGGTTGTCTCTCCGGAACGGTGGCTCATGACCGTCTCCAGGCCGTTCTCATCGGCGAGGCGTACCGCCTCAAAGGTATCGGTGAGTGTTCCGATCTGGTTTGGTTTGATCAGGACGCAGTTTGCCGCGCCCGTTTCGATCCCCTGTATGATCCGCTCGACGTTGGTCACGAAGAGGTCGTCACCGCAGACCAGGCACCGGTCTCCGACCTCCTCGGTCAGGCTGGCGAAGGCCTCGAAGTCCTCCTCAAAGAACGGGTCCTCCACGTAGACGAGGTTGTAGCGGTCGACGAGATCCGCCGCGTAGGCGATCTGGTCATCACGGTTCCGCACAGCATCCCTGTAGCGGTAGTGCTCACCGTCCCAGAGTTCGGTTGCTGCCATGTCGATACCCATACGGATCTCGACGTTCATCTCATCCGAGATGGCTCCGATCGCCTCTCCCAGGATCTCAAACGCCTCCGCATCGGTTATCGCCGGCGCCCAGGCGCCTTCATCCCCTTTCCCGGAGAGTTTGCCCTGCGCCTGCAGGATCTTCTTCACGGCCTTATGGACGGCAGCGTTCACAAACACGGCCTCTGTCGCCCCGGAAGCCCCGGTGGCGACCACCAGGAACTCCTGGATGGACGTTGCGTTCGGTGCATGAGCGCCTCCGCCTATGATGTTGCCAAGCGGCAGCGGCGTCTCGGAAGCGAACGCACCTCCAAGGTAGCGGAAGACCTCCAGGTCAAGCGACGACGCAGCCGCCTTTGCACATGCAAGCGAGAGTGCGACGGCGACGTTTGCGCCGATCGAGCTGAAATAGGGTGTTCCATCGATCTCCCGGAGCAGTGCATCAAACGTGATCTGATCACATGCGTCCTCCCCGATGAGCGATGGAATCAGGTGTTCCCGCGCGTTCTCGATGGCTTCGCGCGGCGGCCGCACCTTTGCTTCATAGGTTCCTGTGCTGGCGCCGCTGGGTGCCGCGGCCCGGCCGAAACCGCGGGATGTGTATATATCAGCCTCAACGGTCTCGTTTCCGCGGCTGTCCAGGATTGTTCTCAGGGTAATCTCTTCGATGGTCGTCATCAGGTCACAACTTCCTCTTCACTGTTATGGGGATCACGTCTCGCTCGAACTCTTCGAGTGCAATCTCAAGCGGCTCAGTCTTTCTGGTCTTTACCAGAACGGGTGCACCCATCGAGATCTGAAGAGCACGAGCCCCTATAATTCGAGCCCGTTCATACCGGGTATATGATTCCATCGTGCAGCCTCAAAATCATTAATTGCAAAATGGGGTCGCTGAGATTTGAACTCAGGTCACAGCATCCCGAACGCCGTAGGATGGCCAGGCTACCCCACGACCCCTCATTGATACGGGTTCAGGTCCTCCACCGCTTCTTTGTGCGTCAGCAGCATCCGCCTGCAGCAGTAACGTTCCAGGCCGAGATCGTCGAGGATCTGTTTGGGATCCTCACCCGCATCTCGCCGCTCCTTGAACTCTTTCCAGGCGGTGGAAATGACCTTACCGCATGTAAAACATCGTACGGGTATCATACCTGTTGTCCAGTATCCCTTATATCTCTTTTCCTCAGCGATAAGACTTCTGGAACTTCGCCCGTGCGCCAGGACCCTGCGGTTTCTTGGTCTCTTTCTGCCGCGAGTCGTTCACGAGCAGTGTCCGGTCATACGACAGGAACGCATCCTTTATCTGCGGGTCGTTATGCCACTCCAGGATGCCGCGCGCCAGCGCTGTCCGGACGGCCTCGGCCTGCCCCATTCTGCCGCCGCCGGAGACCTCGATCGCGACATCAACGCCGTCGAGTGCGTCTGGAACCAGCAGCAGCGGTTCAGCGATCTTCATCCGGATCACCTCGGTCCCGTAGATCTCCAGGGGCACAGAGTTGATCCGGATACGGCCGTTGCCGGGCTTCAGGGTTGCCCGGGCGATTGCTGTCTTCCTCTTACCGCTTGAATTGACGATCTTTACCATCCAATCACCATGTTTTAGTATTTCGCTCCGAGTTTGGTGCTTATTGTCCCGATCGTTACGTATCTCGGGCTGCTCAGCCGGTTGATATGCGCCGCCTCAAGCGTCTCCATATCCATCCCGCTGAACTCCGCCGGAATCCCAACGTAGACCCTGACCCGCCCGAGTGCGGCTGCGCCACGCTCACGCCTGTAGGGCAGCATCCCGCGGATGGTGCGCTTGACGATCTGGTCCGGCCTGCGCGGAAAGAACGGTCCTCCCTCACGCGACCCACGCTCGCGTTTCATGGTGTAGTTTGCGAGCACGTGGGCCTTGCTCCCTGAGACGATTGCCTTTTCCGCGTTCACGATTGCGATCTCCTCACCGGCAAGCGCACGCTGTGCGACGATGCTGGCCATCCGCCCGAGCAGTAATCCATCTGCGTCGATAACCTGAACCATTTGCTTCACCTGAGGATCCGTACCCTGCTCCCTTTCGGGTTGTCTCGAATAAGGTCTTCGATGGTCATGCACGTGCCCCTGGCGCTGGTGATCTTGGTCACCGCAGTCTCGGAGAAGTCAAGTGCTGCGATCTTCACCGGCAGGCTGAGCGCACCGCTGCCGAGAACCTTTCCCGGCACAAGGATTATCTCATCTTTGTTTGCGTAGCGGTTGATCTTGCTGAGGTTCACCTCGGCATAGTTTTTCCGGGGTGCATCCAGCCTCTTTGCAATCTCGCGCCAGATGTTCGCTTCATTTACACGCGACGCCTCTTTCAGCGTCGCGATGAGAGCGGTCAGCCGGGGGTTTGATTTGTTTGCGGTTGTCTTTGTCATTACATCCCCTCTCCCGTTATCTCGTTCATAACGTCTACCAGGTCATCTGATTGTTTCTGGATGTATTGTAGCGCTCTCTCGATGATCTCACCGACCGGCATCGAACCATCGCTTTCAACCACGAAGATGAACTTCTCCGGGTCGGTGCCGATATGGATGGCAGGTTCATCGCCGATTCCACCGGCAAGGCATGCCCGCTCACAGAGCCTGCAGAGGGAACATGACTCCAGTCGCCCATTGACGACCCTGACACGCCCCTCTGCTGCTTCCAGCACGCTGCGGGGGCACTCCTCAAGGCACATGCCGCAGCCGTCGCACCGCTTGTCGATGGTTATTGCCGGATAGTTCTTGTAGCCGCAGGCGGTTGTAGCCTGCCACTTGGCATGCTCCTTTCCGGTCCCGAGTATGGCCTGGGCTTCGAGCACGACCTTCTGGTCATTTGAAAGTTCGATGATCGGGATATTCTCCTCGGCCGGTGCGGCATCCGGGTCCTGCGGGATCAGGTCGCTTGAGTAGACGGTCTTTGGCCCCTCGGCGGATAGCGTGTAGGTGGCCGTGCAGAACTGACATCCTGCACCTCCGCAGGTGCATTCGCTGCGCAGCCTGTATTGTTCCAGATCCGTCCGCAGGGGGATGAGCCCCAGGCGGTGTGCCAGCATCTCGTCGAAGAGGACGCTTGTATTGTCGTAGATGCGGACATTCTCAATGGCAAGTGTCGGCACCTCGCTCATCATCGCCCGCCGGAATATGTTGGCAAACGACGTGGAAACGCCGCTCAGGGTGAACTTTGCGACTCTCTCGTCCAGTCGAGAAAACGCTATCTCCATTACACTCTCCTTCCTCTCCGGCCGCCTTTGCTGCGGATGCTGTCGTGCGGCACCGGTGTGACGTCCTCGATGCGGCCGATCTTCATCCCTGCACGGGCGAGGGCGCGGATGGCTGCCTGGGCGCCTGGCCCGGGGCTCCGCTGTTTGCCCAGTCCCGGCGCCCGAACACGGACGTGGAGACCGGTGATTCCCTTCTCGCGTGCGTTCTGTGCGACCTGTGTTGCCATCTGCATGGCAGCGTAGGGCGAACTCTCGTTTCGGTCCTGTTTCACGACCATGCCACCGCTGCTCTTCGTGATGGTCTCCGCCCCCGAGAGGTCGGTTATGGTGATGATGGTGTTGTTAAACGAGGCGTAGATGTGTGCAATGCCCCATTTCTCTTCTGCCATGGTGTTACCTCACTCCTGCGCGGGTGATGCGCCCTCTCTCCGGGTGGACTTCGTTTGTGAGCGGGGAGACCTCGTAGTAGCCGATCTCTGGCTCCTCTTCCCTGGTGACCCGGTAGCCCGGCACCGTCACGCGCTGGCCGCCGATCGCGATGTGCCCGTGGGTGATGAACTGTCGGGCCTGTTTTGGGGTGCGTGCAAGCCCCTTGCGAAGCACCTGCGTCTGGAGTCGGCGGTCGAGCTGCTGCTCTACCTTGAGGGCGAGAACGTCGCCCACATCGGCATTCTCTCCGACGAGACCGTAGCGGTAGAGGTGGCTGATGAGCTGGTCTTTCTTCGTCTGGTAGATCTCGGAGGTGATGCCCGCCGACCTGAGAGCCACCAGTTCACGGGCGGCGGCACGATACTTCCGCAGAATGCTCTGGGCTTTCCAGAGTTCGCGCTTGTTTCGCAGTCCGTAATCGATGACAAGCCGCTTCTCGTCATCAAGCCGCGTCTTCTCGAACCGACGCTTGGGTGTTGCATACTGCTTGTGGTTTTTTCCTGGATATGCCATTCAATCACCGCTCATATTTTCTTTCTCCGGACACCGACGGTCATGCCGGTTCTTCCGGTGGACTTTGTGCGCTGGCCGCGGACCTTCTGCCCCGTCTCGTGCCTGATGCCACGGTAACACCGCATCTTTCTCATGCGGTTGATGTCGTCTTCAATCGCCAGGCTGAGATCCGTTCCGAGGAGGTGGCGTTTCTCTCCGGTATAGACGTCTTTTGGGCGGTTGACCATCCATTCGGGAACCTGAGTGGTGTAGGTCTCCACAGCGTCTGAGATCCGCCTGATCGATTCGTCATCGAGTTTACCGAGGACGGCGTGCGGGTCAACACCGGCAAGGGCGGTGATGGTGCGGGATGTGTGGTGACCGATTCCGTTGATCCCTGTCAGTGCGATCTGCACCGTTTTCGTGCCGTCGAGATCAGTGTTCCTGATCCGGACAAAGTACTTTATCTCTTCATCATCCATGTGATCGCCTCGTCATCGACATCGTCGGTGAAAGCGCTGAGGGAGGGATTTGAACCCTCGAGTCCCAGAGGGACACAGGTTTAGCAAACCTGCGCCATACCAGGCTTGGCTACCTCAACATAGAATCTCGCATCTTTCGACACTCGCAACACCGAAGGTGCTGCTCCAGACACAGCATTCTATGGCTTATGCCTAGTTATGTTTGCAGGGTTGGCTAATAACTATTGTGGTGGGGTGACCCCTGCGGTCAACTCCGTGAATCTTCTTCCCGTTTACGCGGGATCGGGTTGTGGTCGGCGTTTCATACCCCTCTCTGATCCGGGGGTTGGGTTCGGCCGGTCGCCGGCACGATGGAGGACTCCGGCGGTGCACGGTTTACGGCGCGCGGCGGGCCCGTTTGACCCCGCTCCCGATCAGGCCCGAGGCAACGATGGGAAGCGCTATCGTTGCGTCGCAGAAGCACTGGACGCGGTGCGACTCCGGCGCCTCTTTGCCCCAGCTGATCGCCTCCTCGAATGTGCAGCCGGAGAGCCCGCCCCAGTGGGGTGCGTCGGTGGTGTACTGGATGGCATATGCGTGGCCGCCGAGGTTCTGTTCGTGGATCGAGGCGATGACCTGGGTCTGCTGGATGAAGTTCTTCGGGACGCCGCCGCCGATATAGATCACACCGGTCTTTCTTGCGCCCTCGACCATGCGGGTGATCTCATCGGTGTCGGCGAGTTGATCGATGTCTATGTTGACACCGCGTCGACGTGCCATCACCAGCCCGATCCCGATGGACGAGTCGCAGAGTGCCGGGATGAATATCGGGACGCCGCATTCTGCAGAGGTGGCGACGAGCGACTGCCCTTCAGGCCGGTTTTCGCGGAGCCAGCCCCCCAGACGGCGGGTGAACTCGCGTGATGAGCCCTGGAACGGGGCAATGCTCCCGGCGAACCTGGCAATCTCGGCGTCGACGCTCCGGAACTCCTCTTCGTAGGCGAAGACATCGTATATGCGGTCGATCCCTTCCTCAAATAGCGCCGCGTCGTCCACATGTTGATGGCCGATGTAGTGCCGGACGCCCAGGTGTTCGCAGGTGTCGTGGAAGATGTTTGCACCCGTCGAGACTATGACGTCGACGTAGCGATGCCTGACAAGGTCGATGAGCACGTTCTGCATACCTGCCGGGATCATCGCACCAGAGAGGCCCATGAATATAGTGCAGTCTGGATCGGTGATCATCCTTGTCCAGACGCCGAGCGACTCCCCGAGTTTTCTACCCTGGAAGCCGGTCATGCTCATGGACTCAAGGAGGGCCGTTA
>ERZ795047.2169-NODE-2169-length-19131-cov-4.959688_pt1 | contig 19131 bp, 17 predicted proteins | sample MGYA00375131_ERZ795047 | MGnify/ENA primary metagenome ERZ795047 (study PRJEB30176, sample SAMN05720228) | activated sludge metagenome | isolation source: Anaerobic digester | place: Japan | collected 2015-05-20 ...
CCTGCACAAGGAAGACCTCGTGTACGAGTTCATCGAGATGAAGCAGCGGAGCTACAAGTGATGACCCCACCACGTCCCACCTTCCTGCGTCAGGTCGAGATATCGCGAGGGCTCCGATGAGGATCACCGTCAAGGTATGGCGCCAGTCCGGTCCCACGGCGGCCGGCCGTCTCGTCGAGTACCGTCTCGACGACGTCAGCGAGCACATGTCCTTCCTGGAGATGCTCGACGTCCTCAACGAGAAGCTCACCGCGGACAACGAGGAGCCGATCGCCTTCGACTCCGACTGTCGTGAGGGCATCTGCGGCATGTGCGGCGTCGTCATCAACGGGCAGCCGCACGGCCCCGAGGTCACGACGACCTGCCAGCTGCACATGCGCTCGTTCAAGGACGGCGACACCATCACGGTCGAGCCGTGGCGCGCCGACCCCTTCCCGGTCATCAAGGACCTCGTCGTCGACCGCTCCGCCTTCGACCGGATCATCCAGGCCGGCGGGTACATCTCGGTCAACACCGGCTCGGCACCCGAGGCGCACGCGGCCCCGGTGGAGAAGGCCAAGGCGGACCGCGCCTTCGACACCGCGACGTGCATCGGCTGCGGCGCCTGCGTGGCCGCCTGCCCGAACGCCGCGGCGATGCTCTTCATGGGCGCGAAGATCGTCCACCTCGGCGAGCTCCCGCAGGGCCAGCCGGAGCGCTGGACCCGGGTGGTCAACATGGTCGGCCAGCACGACCTCGAGGGCTTCGGCGGCTGCACGAATATCGGTGAGTGCGCCGCAGCCTGCCCCAAGGAGATCCCGCTCGACGTCATCTCCCAGCTCAACTCCGACCTGCGCAAGGCGATGGCCAAGGGGCTGTAACCCTGACCCGGCCCGGCCTGACCTCGACGGCCCGCCCGCTTCGGGCGGGCCGTCGGCGTGCCCGGCGTGTCATCGCGCTGACCCTCGCCGTCATGGCGATCGGCCTCGCGGCAGCGACCCCCGCCACCTCGACGCCCTCGGCGACGCCCACGCCGACGCCATCCCCGACCATTCCTGACCCGCCCAAGCCGCTGCCCGGCCCGGCCGTCCCGGCCGACCAGGTCGTCGGCGGCCCGCGGCTGCTCGACACCGGGGCGATGGTCGTCGACGCCGCCCACGCGACCGGGCCGGTGCCGCCGACCTATGACCGGTCGGTCATCGTCGCCGACCTCGACTCCGGCGAGATCCTCGCAGCGCTCAACCCGCACGCCTGGCTCTACCCCGCGAGCACCCTGAAGACCCTGCTCTGCCTGGTCGTCATCCCGCGGCTGGACCCGACCGCGAAGGTCGTTGCGACCCGGGGGGAGGTCACCGCCGAGGGGACCCGCGTGGGGATGGTCGAGGGGGCGACGTACACCGTCGACCAGCTGCTCGGGGCGACCATCCTCATCAGCGGCAACGACAGCGCCTATGCCTTGGCCGAGGCGGCCGGGGGGCGGGCCCAGACGATCGAGCGGATGAACCAGCAGGCGGCCGAGCTCGGCGCGTGGGACACCGTCGCCGTCGACCCCAGCGGGCTGGACGAACCGGGACAGCGCAGCAGCGCCTACGACCTCGCCCTCATCGGCCGGGCCGTCATGGCGCTGCCGGCATACCGGCGGTGGGCAGCGACCAAGCAGATGACCTTCCCTGGCGCAGTGGAGAAGGGCGGCGCGTCGCGGACCTACAAGCCCTTCGTCGTCGGCAACCACAACCGACTGTTCTGGAACTACCCCGGGACGATCGGGGTGAAGAACGGCCACACCACCCTGGCCGAGAACACCTATGTCGGGGCGGCCACCCGCGGTGGGCACACCATCCTCATCGTCCAGATGGGACACGTTCAGCCGTCCTGGCAGAACTCCGCGGCGCTCTTCGACTGGGGTTTCGCCAACCTCGGCCGGGTGACGCCGGTCGGGCAGCTGGTGGCGCCCGGTACCGCTGCGCAGCCGGTCGCCCTCGGCGGCACCGCGACGGCCTCCTCCTCGTCGCCGCCCACCTCAACCTCAAGCTCGACGAGTATGCCGCCGGCCGGCTCGCCGTCCACAGCGGTCACCTTCGCGGCCCTGGACGCGCTCGGTTCGGCGCCGGTCCGGTGGGGACTTGGCAGCGTGCTCGGGTTCGCTGTCGTTCTCGTGCTGCTGCGGGCGCGGGTCCGCCGTCGGCGCCGCGGCCGTCGCGCGGGCAGCTACCGGCGGTAGCCCCGCGCCGGGAGGCCGACACCGGGTCAGTGGCCCGCGTGCGGAGCGGGTTCGTCGGGTGCGGGGCCGTCCGCGGCGTCGCCCTCGTCGGCAGGCGCCAGGCCCACTGCGGCGAAGGCCGCGGAGAGCAGAACCACCTTGGCGACGAGGTTGAGCCAGAAGAGCAGACCGACGACGCCGACGAGCGCCCCGAACACGGGGTTGCGCACGCCCAGGGCGACCAGCTGGCCGCCGAAGTAGGTCATGGCCGACAAGGCCAGCCCGCCGAGGACGGCTCCGGGCCAGGTCGCCCGCCAGGGTAGGGCGGCATCGGCGAGCACCCGGAGCAGGACGACCATCGTGGCCGTGTGGGCGAGGGCTCCGACGCCGAGGCCGAGCACGGTCAGCGTCGCCGGGTGGACGGCCGAGCCGAGCCACGATGCCACCGAGTCGGCGGCGGACGTCACCACGCTGCTCAGGCCGATCGAGACCAGGACGAGCACGCCGAGCGCCACCATGACGCCCAGGTCGCGCAGCCGGGCCGTCACCGCATTGCCGCCACCGCCCGGCGCACCGAGGACCGCCCGCAGCCCGTCCCTTAGCGCCCCGAGCCAGCCCGCCCCGCTGAGGACGAGCGAGACGGCGGCGATGGCACCGGTCCAGGTCAGCGCGACCGTCGACGGCAAGGTGACGGCGATGACGCCGTCGGGGTTCTGCGGGGTCTGGATGAAGCCGGGCAACACGGAGTTGAGCGAGTCGAGGAGCTGGGCGTACAGCTGGGGGTCCGAGGCGGCGAAGCGTCCGAGCACGGCGAGGACGAGCGCCACCCCGGGGAAGACCGAGAAGAAGGCGAAGTAGGCGACCCCGGCGGCGAGGACGCCACCTCGGGCGTCGGTGAAGCGCGTCCAGGCCCGCATCGCCCGGGTGGCCTTCAGCCGCCCCCAGAGGCGCCGGGCCGCGGCGGTCACGCGCCGCGCTCCCCCAGGCCGACGTCTTGCGCGGCACACCAGAGCCCGTCGGCGCGCCGCTCGTAGAGCCGCACCGCGTCGACATGGAAGGTGCAGGTGAAGTCGGCCAGCTCGGTGAAGGCACGGTCCAGCTCGGGCTCGGGGACGTCGTGGGCCACCGTGACGTGCGGGTGGTACGGGAAGCGCAGCGGCTCGCTCGGTCGGCTGGTGCGGATCGCCGCCTCGAGGCGCTCGCACGCCGAGATGCCCTCGGCCACCTGGACGAAGACGACCTGGGAGACCGGTCGGAAGGTGCCGGTGCCACGCAGGACCACACGGAAGGGCGGCATCGACCGCGCCACCACGCCGAGGTGCGCGACGAAGTCGGGCCGCTCGACCTCGTCCACCTCGGTCGGCCCGAGCAGGGTGATGTGCGCAGGCACATATGGCGCAAGCGGGTCACCGTAGTCCCTCCGGGCCGCCTGCAGCTGGGGCCCCCACGGCGCGGGGACGGGGATCGACACCCCGACGGTCGCCACGGGAGTCACGACCCGCGGCGGCTCGGCAGGAGCAGCCCGACCGCGTCGAAGACCCGGGTGACAGTGGCCTCCGCGACCTCCCCCGCGCGCTCGGCGCCGCCGGCGAGGATGCGGTCCAGCTCGGCGGGGTCGCCGAGCAGCTCGGCCATCCGCTCCTGGAAGGGGCGCACCGACTCGACGACGACGTCGGCGACCCGAGTCTTCAGCGCGCCATATCCCAGTCCGTCATACGACTTCTCGACCGAGTCGAGCGGCACCCCGGTGAGCGCAGACTCGATGACGAGCAGGTTGCTCACCCCGGCCTTGTGCTCGGGGTCGTAGCGGATCTCGCGCTCGGCGTCGGTGACCGCCGACTTGATCTTCTTGGCGATCCGGGCCGGCTCGTCGCTGAGCAGGATCAGGCCGGCCTCCGGCGAGTTCGACCCGGACATCTTCGAGGCCGGGTCGCTCAGCTCCATGATCTTGGCCGTCTCCTTGAGGATGTACGGCTCGGGCACGCGCAGGGTCTCGCCGAAGCGCTGGTTGAACCGCTGCGCGAGGTCACGGGTGATCTCGAGGTGCTGGCGCTGGTCCTCCCCGACCGGGACCTTGTCGGCGTCATACATGAGGATGTCGGCGGCCATGAGCATCGGGTAGGTGAACAGGCCGACATTGGCGTTCTGGCCCTTGGCGACCTTGTCCTTGAACTGGGTCATCCGGCTGGCCTCACCGAAGGCAGTGATGCAGTTCATCACCCAGCCGAGCTCGGCGTGCTGGGGCAGGTGGCTCTGGCAGAAGACGGCCGAGCGGGCCGGGTCGACCCCACCGGCGATGAACTGCGCTGCGGTGACCCGGGTGCGGCGGCGGACCACCTCGGGGTCGGTCGGCACCGTCAGGGCGTGCAGGTCGGCGATGAAGTAGAACGCCTCGGAGCTCTCCTGCAGCTCAACCCAGTTGACCAGCGCCCCGAGGTAGTTGCCGAGGTGGAGCGAGTCGGACGTGGGTTGCATCCCCGAGAGGGACCGGGGACGGGCGTGCGGTGGGAGCATGCCCGCCATTGTGTCAGGTATGCCGCCTACGCCGCCCCGGGGTTAGTGCCGCGTCGCTCAGCCCTTCGTCGCGCCGAGAGTCAGACCCGAGACGAACTGCTTCTGCAAGGCGAAGAAGATGATCAGGGTCGGCAAGGCGATGATGACCGAGCCCGCCGCGACGAGGTTGTTGTCGGTGAAGAACTGCCCGCGGAGGTTGTTCAGCGAGCTGGTGACCGGCAGCTTGTCACCCTGGGAGATGAGCACGGTCGCCCAGAAGAACTCGTTGTAGATCCAGGTGACCTCGAGGGTCGCCAAGGCGGCGAGCGGGGGGCGGCACAGGGGCAGGGTGAGCTGCCAGAACTGGCGCAGCACGCTGGCTCCGTCGACGACAGCCGACTCGTAGAGCTCTTTGGGGATCGTCTTCATGTAGTTGCTGAGGACGAAGGCGCAGAACCCGGTCTGGAAGGCGACGTTGACGGCGATGAGGCCGTAGTAGGAGTTGAGCAGGGTGCCCGAGTCGGAGACCCAGGTCGGCACCTGGACCGCGTTGAACATGTTGTAGACCGGGATGAGCAGCGACTGCGGCGGCAGCAGGTTGGCCGCGGTGAACAGCCCCAGCAGCGCGAGGTTGAACTTGAACGAGAAGCGCGCGACGACGAAGGCGATGCAGCAGGACAGGAAGAGGGTGAGGATCACGGCGGGCACGGTGATCCAGATGGTGTTGACGAAGTGCTTGCCGAAGTCGGCCTGCTGCCACGCGTTGACGTAGTTGTCGGCCGTAAAGCCGCCCCACGAGAAGTAGCCATTCTTGGCCGTGTACTCGTAGGTGCGGAAGGAGTTGATCAGCGCGTAGGCGATCGGGAAGAGCCAGAGCACCGAGACGACGATGAGGAAGACGTGCAGCCCCGAGGAGACCTTCTTGGGGCCCGGCGCAGCAGACTTGACCAGCGGGCTCTTCCCCGGCACAGCGACCTGGGGCACATCGGCCGAGACGCTCATCGATCCTCCTTCATGACGATGCGCAGATAGATGACGATGAAGACCGAGGAGATGAGCAGCATGATCGTCGCCAGCGCCGAACCGAAGCCGATCCGGCTCGCCTCGCCGACGACATTGGCCGTGACGAGGGTGGAGATCAGCTCCAGGCCGTTGCGGCCCTTGTTGATGATCCACACCAGGTCGAAGGCACGCAGCGACTCGATGACGGTGATGACCAGGACGATGATGTTGATCGGGCGCATCACCGGGAAGACGACGCGGAAGAAGGTCTGCCGGCTCGACGCGCCGTCGATGGCGGCCGCCTCACGCAGCGACGGGTCGACGCCCTTGAGGCCGGCCAGGTAGAGCAGCATGATGTAGCCGACGTGTCGCCACGAGGACGCGATGAGAGCGGCCCAGAGGTTGTACGTGGAGTCGCCATACCAGTCGATGGTCGCGCCGGTGACCTGGTTGATCAGCCCCTGGTCACGGGAGAAGATCAGCTGCCAGATGAAGCCGACCAGCGCCAGGGCGAGGACGACCGGCAGGTAGAGCGCGGTCTGGTAGAACCGTGACCCGCGCATCTCCTTGTCGAGCAAGACGGCGAAGTAGATCCCGACCGGGGTGGCCAGGAGGAACATCACGGCGAGCCAGATGAGGTTGTGCTGGATCGCCGGCCAGAACGGTGGGTAGATCGACACGACGTCCTGATAGTTGCGCAGCCCCACCCCCTTGGCCTCGCCGAGCGGCTTGATCCCGTCCCAGTTGGTGAAGGACAGCCCGACCGTGGTCACTGCGGGGATCCAGACGAGCAGCACCACCAACAGCGTGGGCACGATGACCATGAGGGCCACGACGATCCGGTCGGTGCCGCTCAAGCGGTTCAGTCCCACGTTCCCCTTCGCCATACCGCGTCCTCCTGGTCATGGGTGACGGTCGGTGGGACCGCCGCGCGGGCGGCCCCACCGACCGTTCCGGATCGGGCTCACGAACCGAAGATGCTGACCTTCTGCTGCTGGATCTTCGTGACCAGGCCGGAGATATCCGTCGGGGTCTTCAGGAAGTCCTGGATCGCCGGGATCATCACCGTGGAGGCGAAGTCGGGCCGCGTGTCGCGGTCCATGAACTGGGCGATCGACTTCGCCGAGGCGACGAACTCGGCCGACTTCTTCTGCAGGCCGGTGTAGCCGGTGGTGTCGGCCGCCGAGCTGACACCGACGACCGAGGAGTCCGACTTCAGGTAGATGTCCTCGGCGGGACCGGTGGCCAGGTAGCCGAGCAGGGCCTTGGCGCCGGCCTCGTTCTTCGGCTTCTTGGCCATCATGAAGCCGTCGATCGGGGCGTCGATGGCGTCGGCGCCGATCGTCGAGTCGACCTCCGGGAAGGTGAAGAAGTCGATATCGTCCTGCTCGTTGGCCGCGAACTGCTGGGCGACGAAGGAGCCGAGGAGGTACATCCCGGACTGCCCCTTCTGCAGCGACTGGGCGGCCTCCTGCCAGGTGCGGCCCAGCGGGTCGGCCTGGTGCAGATCGAGGATGCCGGCCCAGGTGTCGAAGACCTTCTTGACCTTGTCGCCGGACCAGTCCTCCTTGCCGGCCATGAGGCTGACATGGAAGTCGTAGCCGTTGACCCGCATGTTGATGACGTCGAAGGTGCCCATCGCCGGCCAGCCGTCCTTGTCGCCGAAGGCGATCGGGGCCAGGCCGTCCTTCTTCATCTGCGCGCCGAGGGTCTTCAGCTCGTCGAGGGTCTTCGGGACGGCATACCCATGCTTGGTCCACACGCTCTTGCGGTAGAACAGCGCCCACGGGTAGTTGGTGAACGGCACGAAGTACTGCTTGCCGTCGTCGCCCGTCGACGCCTTCTTCAGCGCGTCCGACATGCCGGAGATCTTCGCCCAGACGTCGGAGATGTCACCGGTGAGGCCCTGTGCGGCGAAGTACTTCGCCCGGTAGCCGGCGAACCAGGTGAAGACGTCGTCCGGGGCACCCTTGAGGTAGGTGTTGATGTTCTCCTGGAAGGTGTTGTGGTCGACCGTGTTGATCTTGGCGCTCAGACCCGCGTTCTTCGCGGCGAAGGCGGCCATCAAGGCCTCGTATGCCGCCTTGGGCTTGGCGTCCGAGCCGTTCGAGCCGAAGCTGACGACACCGCTTGCCGCGGTGCTTCCGCCGCCGCCGGTCGATCCGGTGGCGGGCGTGCTGCTGCTGCCGCAGGCCGCCAGGAGCGGCGGGGTGGCGAGCAGCGCACCGGCCCCCAGGGCACCGCGGAGCAGGGAGCGCCGGCTCACCTGCTGGGCCCGGACCGAGGGGGGCACGAGGCTGGCGAGGTACTCGGCCTGGGTTGTGGGGCGGGACATCCATGTCTCCTATTCGCGAGGCTGACCGTGCTTCTCTGCCCCGAGAGCGGGCTGCGCCGGAGGTCCATGGTGAGAGGAAATCCCACAGAGTCCAACATCCGCGTCTCGGACTAAGGTGATCGTCCAGCGCGCCCGTAGCGTTGTCAACCCCAACCACCGCGCGTAACCGAACCGTGTCCGATGCCAACGCGCTCGAAGGGTGTGTTGATTTTTGTTGTTTTTCTGCAGCTCATGCATTGACACTCTCGCTCGCCGAGGCCAAGACTGGCGACCATGCGGACATGGCCGACAGGGCGCATCGGGTTCGGCGGCGACTACAACCCGGAACAGTGGCCCAGCGCGGTGTGGCGTGAGGACATCGAGCTCATGCGGCGCGCGAAGGTCAGCTTCGTCAGCGTTGGGATCTTCTCCTGGTCGGCGCTGGAGCCACGCCAGGGTGACTTCGAGCCGGGCTGGCTCGACGAGGTCATGGACCTGCTCGGCGACGCCGGCATTGCCGTCGACCTGGCGACCGCGACGGCGGCTCCCCCGATGTGGCTCGCGGCGGCCCACCCCGAGATCGCCGTGGTCGACGTCGACGGCCACCGCCTCTCCCAGGGCTCCCGGCAGAACTGGTGCCCCAGCTCGACGACCTTCACGGCATACGCGACGTCGTTGACCCGCCGGATGGCCCAGCACTACCACGACCACCCCGCCCTGGCGATGTGGCACGTGTCGAACGAGTACGGATGCCACAACACCCCGTGCTACTGCGAGGCCTGCGCGGTCGGCTTCCGCGCCTGGCTGCAGCAGCGGTATGGCGACCTCGGCGCCCTCAACGACGCCTGGGGCACCTCGTTCTGGAGCCAGCGCTACCACCAGTGGGAGCACATCGCGCCACCTCGCCGGACCCCGACCTTCGGCAACCCCGGGCAGCTGCTCGACTACCGCCGCTACCAGTCCGACGCCCTCCTGGCCCAGTACCTCGCCGAGCGCGAGGTCCTTCGGGAGGTCTCCCCGGGCGTGCCGGTGACGACGAACTTCATGACGATGACCCACTTCCGGCATCTGGACTACTTCCGCTGGGCCCCGACCCAGGACGTCGTCTCCACCGACCACTATGTCGTCGACGCCCTGCCCGACCCGCGCGCCGAGCTGGCCTTCTGCGCCGACCTGACCCGTGGCGTCGCCGGCGGCCGCCCCTGGATGCTCATGGAGCACTCGACGAGCGCGGTCAACTGGCAGCCGGTCAACCGGGCGAAGGACCCAGGCCAGACGATCCGCGACAGCCTCACCCATGTCGGTCGGGGCGCCGACGTCCTCGGCTTCTTCCAGTGGCGCGCCTCGCGCGCCGGGGCGGAGAAGTACCACTCGGGGATGGTGCCGCACGCCGGTCCCGACAGCGCGCTCTTCGACGAGGTATGCCGCCTCGGCGAGCTCACCACCCGCCTCGGCCCGCTGGTGGGGAGCTCGGTGGACGCCCAGGTCGCGATCCTGTGGGACTACGAGGCGCAGTGGGGTCTCATGGGTCCGGCGCTGCCGTCCGCGCTGGTCCAGTACGGCGACCTCGCCGTGCGGATGCACCGCGCCCTCGCGGCACGACAGGTCACCTGCGCGGTGGTCCACCCACTGAGCGACCTGTCGGCATACCGGCTCATTCTCGTCCCGACGCTGTACCTCGTCAGCGACGCCGCGGTGGCCAATCTCACCGCGACGGCCGACGCCGGGGCGGATGTCCTGGTCAGCTACTTCTCCGGGATCGTCGACGAGTCCGACCACATCCGCCTCGGGGGCTATCCGGGCGCCTTCCGGGACCTGCTCGGGGTGCGGACCGAGGAGTTCCGGCCGCTGCGCGACGGCGAGCAGGTCCGCCTCACCGGTGGCCTCCTCGACGGGCGTGCCGGGAGGATCTGGTCCGAAGTGTGTGCCGCGACCACCGCCGATGTGCTCGTCGAGTATGCCGACGGTCCGCTGTTCGGCAAGGCCGCGCTGACCCGTCGGGAGGTATCCGGGTCGGCCCGCTGGTACCTCTCGACCGACCTCGATGACGACGCCCTGGCCGCCCTCCTCGCCGAGGTCACCGACGCCGCGGGGGTGGTCCCGGTCGTCCCGGGCGCTCCGGCCGGGCTCGACGTGGTCCGGCGGCGTGGCGACCAGGGGTCCTTCCTCGTTGCGGTCAACCACAGCGACGAGGCGCGCGAGCTGGTGGCGACCGGGCACGACCTCGTGACCGACACTGCGGTCGTCGGCAGCCTGACGGTGCCCGGCGGCGGCGTCGCCGTGGTGCGCGAGGGCTGACCTGTGCTCGCCAGCCAGCGACGCGACGTCATCCTCAGCCAGGTGCAGGCCGGCGGGGCGCGGATCTCCTCGCTCGTCGAGATGCTCGGCGTCTCCGATATGACGATCCGCCGGGACATCGAGCAGCTCGCGGCTCAGGGGCTCGTCGTCAAGGTGCACGGGGGCGCGCTGCCCACCGGCGCGATGAGCGCCGTCGAGCCGGGCTTCGTCATCAAGTCCGAGCTGCAGGTCGCCCAGAAGCAGGGCATCGCCCACGCGGCCGCCGCCCTGGTCAAGCCCGGATCCGCGATCGCGATCTCGGCCGGGACGACGACCTACCAGGTGGCCCGCGAGCTGCGGGCCGTCCCCAATCTCACCGTCGTGACGAACTCGATGCTCATCGCTCAGGTCCTCCAGGAAGGCAGCGATATCGGGCAGACCGTCATCCTCACCGGCGGAAGCCGGACCCCGTCGGATGCCCTCGTCGGGCCGGTAGCAGTGGACTCGCTGCGCGGGCTGCACGTCGACCTGCTCTTCCTCGGCGTCCACGGGATGACCGCCCGCGCCGGACTGACCACCCCGAATATCGTGGAGGCCGAGACCAACCGGGCGCTCGTCGCCTCCGCCACTCGGGTCGTCGTCTGCGCCGACCACACCAAGTGGGGGGTTGTTGGGCTGGCATCTTTCGGCACCCTGGCCGACGTCGAACGAGTGGTGACCGACCGCGGTCTGTCACGCGCCGCGCACGAGGCGATCGAGGCCATGGGCTGCGCGGTCGAGATCGCCTGTGACGAGGAATCGGGCCGGGTTGACGGCGTCATCCCGGCCTCGAAAGCCTAGGCCCATGCCGCTCGATACCGCCGCGACCTGGTCCGCTCCTGGTCGAGTCAACCTCATCGGTGAGCACACCGACTACAACGACGGCCTGGTGCTGCCCATCGCCCTCCCGCAGCGCACCCACGCCCGCGTGTCGCTGCGTGATGACGGGATCCTCGAGGTCTCCTCCACCGCGGCGCCGGGCGTGGTCCGGGTCCCGGTCGCCCAGATCGGCCCCGAGGCTCCGGGGGGCTGGGCGTCATACGTCGCGGGGGTGGTCTGGGCACTGCGCGGGGCTGGACACGATGTGCCCGGCCTCACCGTGCACATCACCAGCGACGTCCCCGTCGGGGCGGGCCTGTCGAGCTCGGCGGCGCTGGAGTGCTCGGTAGCTGCCGCCCTGTCGGACCTGCTCGGCCTGGGCCTGCTCGCCGACGACGCCGGCCGGGCCGAGCTCGGCCGGCTGTGCCAGCGGGCCGAGAACGAGGTCGCGCAGGCCCCAACCGGCGGGATGGACCAGGCCATCGCCATGCGGGGCCGAGCCGGGCATGCGCTCTTCCTCGACTGCCGCGACGGCTCGGCACGCCAGGTGCCCTTCGACCCGGAGGCCCACGGGCTGCGGCTCCTCGTGGTCGACACCAGAGCCAGGCACGCCCTCGTCGACGGGCAGTATGCCTCCCGCCGCACTTCGTGTATCGAGGCCGCACAGACCTTGGGGGTGCCCAGCCTGCGCAGCGCCGATCCGGCGGACGTCGAGGCCAGGTTGACCGGGACCGCGCGGCAACGCGCCCGGCACGTCGTGACCGAGATCCAGCGGGTCCGCGAGTGTGTCGAGGCCCTTGGACACGGTGACTTCGCCCGGGTGGGCGCGACCTTCGTCGCCTCCCACGAGTCGCTGCGAGACGACTTCGAGGTCTCCTGCATCGAGCTGGACACCGTGGTCGACGCGGCGCTGGGAGCCGGAGCCTGGGGGGCGCGGATGACCGGCGGCGGCTTCGGCGGCTCGGCCATTGCCCTGCTCCCTGCCGCGTCCGCGGATGCAGTCGTTGCGGCGGTGGCCGAGGCCTTCGACCTCCGCGGGTTTGACCCTCCGACCGCCTTCTTCGTCGCACCCGGTCCCGGAGCGGGCGCCGACCTGGCCGAACGGGGATAGATCTCGACTCGGATATCGCCTGCTTGCCGTTACGCGGCTCCGACGTCGTCCGAGGTCCTCGCCAGGGGGAGTAACCGTCGGCCAACGACACGGGCCGCAGTCAGATGACTGCGGCCAGGTCGTGTCCCATGCTGCCCCGAGGACGTGTCCCCGGCTCTCTCGGTGTCCGCGAGCCGTCGTCCCCATCCCCCACAGGCAGTCCTCATGAAGCGCCGGGTCAGCGGCCGCCCTCGGACGCCCCCGTCCGAGACCTGGTCCCCAAGGTGTGGCGACCGCCGACCCAATGTCCCCCGACATTGCGTGGTACTGCACTGCGATCTACTGCATCCCAACAGGTGACCTCCGCGCGTGCCGCAGCACGTCCGTTGCTCACCATCCCCGCATCAATCGTCGGATATCGACGAGACCAACGCATGTGCCTGTCGTCACGACCTTCACCCATGACTTCCGGCACCCTCCGGGCCGAAGCGCCAGCGCTGCGGTGGCCGCTCGCGTCATACCTCGGGACTGCGCACCCTTTGCGCCTTGGGCTGGTCGGCATCCTCATCGACCAGAGCCTCCTCCTCGCCCTGGTCATGCCGAGCCAGGGTATTCTCCTCGTGTCCGCAGGGAACGGGCTGCGAGGGATGCCGAATGCGTGGGTCAGCTCGGGGGAGAGCTGAGCTGGACGTCCGCGCCCGGAGGGCGTTCACCTCGAAGCGCGGCTCCTGTCGAAGGGACCGGTGCCGGGTGGGCCGGAAAACGTGAGGAGCGAGGACGCCATGACCGCCGACGGCGAGCGCTCCCCCGTTCGGGTCGTCATCATCGATGACCAGCACCTTGTCCGCCAGGGCATTCGGGCGCTTCTGGCCCTGAGCAGTCGGGTCGTCGTGGTCGGCGAGGCCGGCGACGGCCTTGCCGGACTCGAGGTCATCGCCTCGACCACGCCTGACGTCGTCATGCTCGACCTGCGGATGCCCCGGATGGGCGGGCTCGACATGCTGCGTGAGCTGCGCGGCCGAGCTGCCGCGTTGATCCCCACGCTGGTGCTGACCACCTTCGACGACGACGAGGCGATCCTCGAGGCGATGCGTCTCGGAGCGCGGGGCTACCTGCTCAAGGACGTCACGCTCGACCAGCTCGTCCAGGCGGTCGAGACCCTGGCCGCTGGGGGGCGGGTGGTGCAGCCGGGCCTCACTGCTGGGCTGCTCGAACGGCTCGGCGACCAGCCGGCCAGCGGCGCGCCGCGCAGCTTCGACGCGACCGAGTCTCCGGACTCGCTCACCGACCGGGAGATCGAGGTGCTACGTCTGGTCGCGGCCGGCTACTCCAACCGCGAGGTCGCCCAGATGCTCCATCTCGCCGAGGGCACCGTGAAGAACCACGTCTCGGCGATCCTGCTCAAGCTCGGAGTCCGGGACCGCACCCGTGCGGTGCTGCGCGCCATCGAGCTGGGGGTCATCAGCCGCTGAGGGGGCGCACCCCGGCGAACTGCCGGTAGCACGCCCCCTCGGACGGGATCAACGGGTTCTGGCTCAGATGAAGAGCAGCTGCGCGCCGTCGGTCAGCTCGATGAAGTCGGTCGCGCTGATGATGCCCTCGACGCCCTCGTAGAGGTCGTCCTCGACCAGGTTCATCATGTCCGCGGACATCCGACAGGCCCACATGTGGCAGCCGGATGCGGCGAGCATCTCGAGGAACTCCGGGACCTCCGGGACGTCGAGCGCGGCGATCTGCTTCTTCATCATCGCCGTAGCCATATGCGTCATACCGGGCAGGCCACCGAGGGTCTGCGGCATGTACATCCCGAAGTGGCCCGGCGGATGCATCGCGGTGTTGCCGACGAAGGAGAACTTCAGGTGCTCCATCGTCTTCTTGTTGATCATGTCGAAACCCCAGAAGGTGAAGAACAGGTGGGTCTCGATGCCCTCGCCGAGGGCCGCGTTCGCCAGGATCAGGCCCGGGTAGGCCATGTCGAGGTTGCCCTTGCTGCAGATGATCGCGAGCTTCCGGTCGGTCGGGCCGGAGTCGAACGACGGCATGATCGGGGTGGTCATGGTGTCGGGGGCTTGCGTGTCGGTGCTCATGTCAGCTCTTTCTCATATCCTCGTATGACGCTCAGACGCAGCCCTTGGGCTTGGGCAGCCCGGAGACATATGCCATCTTCTTCGCCGGCTTGACCGGGAAGAGGGTGAAGAGGTCCTTCACGGCGGTGCCGGTCTGGGTGCTGACCCGGCGCAGGGTGGCGGTCTCCCCCATGATCGCGTAGTCCTCGCGGAGGAACTTCACGATGGCCCAGTGCTTGTCCGTGAGGTCGACACCGATCATGTGGGCCAGCTCGGCGCCGAGCGACTCGTCCCACTGGGACGGGTCGGTGAGGAAGCCCTCGTCGTTGACCTCGACCTGGTGGCCGGCGATCGTCGTGGTGGGCATGTGGGTGTGCTCCTTCTTCGGTGGTGGGGTGGTCAGGCTGCGGGGGTCTTGCCGGTCATGGACATCTCGGCGGGCAACGGGATCGGCCGTCCGGGGAGGAGCATGTTCCAGTAGACCCAGCGGAAGGCGAGCTTGCCGAGGTGGTTGGCCCGAGACTCCTTGAGCAGGGACATCGGGCCGACCTTGGGGAACGGGAAGGTGCCGGTGAGCGGCTCGGTCTCGTAGTTGAAGTCGAGGAGCATCCCCTTACCGCCGCCGGCCTCGATGAAGCAGTTGGCGTGGCCGTCGAAGGAGTGCGTCATCGGCCGGCCGCTGGCCAGCTGGACGAAGTTCTCGACGAAGACCTCGACCGAGAAGTGGGCCACCGAGCCGGCCTTGGACGTCGGCAGGTTCGACGCGTCGCCGAGGACGAAGATCGTCTCGTGCGCGGTGGACTGCATCGTGTGCTTGTCGACCGGGACGTAGTTGAGCTCGTCGCCCAGGCCCGAGCGGGCCACGAAGTCGGCGCCCATGTTGAGCGGGATGGTGACGAGCTGGTCGTAGGCGACCTCGCGCTCGTCATACGAGCGGATGACCTTGGCCTCCTGGTCGACGGACTCGATCATGAAGTCCGACTCGAGGTGGATACCACGCTTCTCCAGCGCGGACCCGAGCTCGCGCGCGGCCACCGGCTTGGTGAAGGCGCCGTCCAGCGGGGTGACGTAGACGATCTCGGTCTTGTCGCGCAGCCCCCGCTGGCGCAGGTAGTCGTCGGCGAGGAAGACGAACTCCAGTGGGGCGACGGGGCACTTGATCGGCATCTCGGTGATGTGCATGACGAGGCGGCCGCCGGTGAAGCGGTCCATCGCGGCCTTGAGCGCGACGGCACCCTCGAAGGTGTAGAACTCCCCCACCGACTTGTGCCACTCCTCGCCGAGCATGCCCGGGGTCTGGTCCGGACGCGGCGTGGTCCCCGAGGCGATGACGAGGTAGTCGTAGCCGATGGTCCGGCCGTCGGTGAAGGTGACGACCTTGCCGTCGGGGTCGACCGTGTCGATCTCGGCCATGACCAGCTCGACGCCGTCGGCGATGAACGGGTGCTTGGTCCGACGGATCTGGTCGGGCGAGTTGATGCCGAACGGGATGAAGAGGTAGCCCGGCTGGTAGTCGTGGATGTCGTTCTTGTCGACGACCGTGACCGACCACTGCGAGCTGTCGAGCCGCTTGATCAGCTTGTTGGCCACCATCGTCCCGGCCGTTCCGGCCCCGAGGACGAGAAGTCGTCGCGAGGGTGCGCTAGTCATACCTCAAGGATACCCAGGCGGGTATTTGCAGAGAGGGGCCAACGACCTACCCTGAGCGAACCGCCGCGTGACCTGTGACACCATCGTCGACAGCCTGCGGCACACCACCGCACCACGTCACCAGAACACGTCACTGCGAACAAGGGGATCACCGTGACCGAGATCGTCGACGCACCGCCGGACTTCGTCCTCCCAGCCCGGTTCACCGCCCCGCCCAGGCTGACCCAGCGCTACCCGGCCTTGTACCCGGTCGCCGTCAAGGTGCTCCAGGCCAAGCGACACTTCGCCTGGCGGCAGCGCGGGACGCGGTGGGTGTCCGAACGGCGCAGTGACCCCCTGCCGTTCCGGGTCAAGCAGCACAAGTCCCTGCTGCTGCGCACCCTCGTCCCGGACCAGATGTGGCTCCAGCACAACAAGGTGACCAACCTGCGGCTGGCCTCGGCCCAGGTCGACACGGTGCTCATCCGACCCGGCGAGACCTTCTCGTTCAACAAGGTCATCGGCAACTGCACCCGGCGCAAGGGGTATGTCGAGGGGATGCGGCTCTCCGGCGGCGCGGCGCGACCAGGGGTCGGCGGCGGCATCTGCCAGCTGGCCAACCTGCTCCACTGGATGGTGCTCCACTCGCCGCTCACCGTGGTGGAGCGCTCGGAGCACTCCTTCGACCCCTTCCCGGACAACGGGCGGGTCCTCCCCTGGGGGGTCGGCTGCTCGATCGCCTACAACTATGTCGACTTCGTGGTGCGCAATGACACGGAGGCGACATACCAGCTCTTTGTCAGCGTCGGCGAGCGGTACCTCGAAGGTGAGCTGCGCACCGACCGGGAGCCCGAGCACACCTTCCGGGTCTTCGCCAAGGACGAGTGCTTCATGAGGTATGCCGGCGAGTACTACCGACGCAACGAGATCTGGCGCACCCTGGTCGACCGACGGACCGGGCAACGGGTCCGGGACGAGCTGGTCAAGGAGAACTTCGCCCTGGTCAAGTACACCCCCGGCGACGTCTCGGTCATCGACTGCGACGGACTGGCCTGACGCAGCTGCACGTCGGCACGTCCCCGATGCCACGCCCTCGGGCCCGACGACGTCTCGTCCGCGCGCTCATGGACTCCCAGAACGCTCGTGGTATCGCGCTCGATGCCACGAGCACCACCTGAGTCCAGGAGCGCCGGACGCGGGGTCCACGACGCGGGACCTCTCCCCGGGTGAGGGTCGGCACTCGAGACGGGCGTGCGCTTCGGGACGGAACAACCCGACGGATGCCCACGTGGTGACATAGCGTGGTCCCGAGCGGGCTGACGTGCAAGGAGGGGCCGTGTCCGTCGGTCTTGCGGTGCTGGGCCACGTCGGGGTCGACGTGGCCGGTTCCGCGGTCCCGCTGACCAGGCTCGAAGCCTCCCTGCTGGCCGCGCTGGCCCTCGCCACGGACCGATCGGGCTCGCACGACTCGCTCGCCGACTGGCTCTGGGGCGACGACCTCCCCCGGACGCCACGGAACCGCATCCAGGCCCTGGTCTCGGGGCTGCGCCGCAAGGTCGGCAGCGCCCCCCTCGTCGAGACCACACCCCAGGGCTACCGCCTCGCCGCCGGGGTGACCCTGGACGTCGCACGATGGCGGGCCCTGGTGCGCCGCGCGCTGGCAGTTCCGGCCGGCGAGCAGCGCCGCGCCCTGCTCCACGAGGCAGTCGCGGTGGTCGGCCCGGAACCGCTGGGCGGATGCGTCCAGACCCCTCGCGTCGAGGCCGCGCGGCGCTCACTGGTCGACGAGCGGCTGCGCCTCCTCGGTGCCCGCATCGACGCCGACCTCGCAACCGGCCGCGTCGACGGGCTGGTCGCCGAGCTCACCCTCCTCGTCGAGGAGCTGCCCTTCCACGAGGCATTCGCCGCGCAGCTCATGACGGTCCTGGCTCGTAGCGGCCGCCGGGCCGAGGCCATGGCGACCTTCACCGCGGCCCGCAAGCGGCTCGACGCCGAGCTCGGAGTCCGCCCCGGCCCGCTGCTCGCGGCCGCGCACGCCGCCCTGCTCGGCGGCCACCCGACGATGGCGAACCCGCCCGACCCCCCGCGCCGCGCCTGGGTCGCCGACGAGCCGGGGCCGCGCACCGTGCCCCGCAGCGTCTCGGTCGTCATCGGCCGGGAGGCCGAGTTCGACCGGATCGCCGCTGCAGCATGCGGCCGGGCTGTCCCCGCCGTCGTCAGCCTCATCGGCATCGGGGGCGTGGGAAAGACCACCCTGGCGATCGAGGCCGCCCACCGGCTCCGCGAGCACTTCGACGGCGGCAGCCTCTACGCGGACCTGTCCGGCGAGGGCGGCCAGGGTGGCCCGGGACCGGTCCTCGACTCCTTCCTCGGCATCCTCGGCGTCCGCGGCCCCGACCTCCCGCAGCCCCTGGCCGACCGAGCAGCCGTCTTCCGCTCGATCCTCGACGACCGGAGGATCCTCATCGTCCTCGACGACGTCCCGGACGGCTTCGACGTCACCCCACTGCTCCCGCCCCGCCCGTCATCCATGGCGATCCTCACCAGCCGCCAGCCGCTGCGTGGGCTGGTCCCCACTCACCTGATCCGGCTGGGGTCGCTCACCGCCGACCAGTCCCTCGACCTGCTCCGGGCCCACCTGGGTTCGGACCGGGTGCAGCGCGAGCCCGTCGCCGCCGACCGACTCGTCGAGCTGACCGGCGGCCACCCGCTGCTCCTGCGGGTGATCGGCCAACGCCTGGCTCGCCGACCGGATGTCACGCTCACTCATTCTGCGGACCGCCTCGCCGAGGAGTATGCCGGCCGGCGCGAGCTCACCGACGAGGACGGCCGGCTCGGGGCCGGTCTCGGGCTGGCCGAGGCACCATTGCCCCCGGGCAGTCGGCGGCTCCTCCACGACATCGCGCGGCTGCCTCTCCAGCGCGTCAGCCGCTACACCTGCGCGGCGATCTGCGGCGATGCCACCGCGGCGGACGAGGCCATCGACCCGCTCGTCGAGGCCGGCATCCTCGACCCGGTCATCCAGGAGCACGCCGAGCCGCTCTATCGGATCCACGACCTTGTCCGGCTGCACGCCCGGGGGGCTGCGGCCGCCCTCCCCCCGCCGGACGTCGTCGCGATCTCGGCGCGGCTGCTCGCCGAGGCCGTGCGGCATACCGCGACCTACCCGAACCAGATGGTGCCCCGACCGCCCGGCTCGCCCGACCGCCCTGGGCCTGACCCG
>ERZ795047.2180-NODE-2180-length-19078-cov-6.001524_pt1 | contig 19078 bp, 33 predicted proteins | sample MGYA00375131_ERZ795047 | MGnify/ENA primary metagenome ERZ795047 (study PRJEB30176, sample SAMN05720228) | activated sludge metagenome | isolation source: Anaerobic digester | place: Japan | collected 2015-05-20 ...
ACGGCTACGCGCTCCAGTACGTCAAGGACCAGACCGAGGCCGTGTGCCTCAAGGCGGTCGAACAGAACGGCTACGCGCTCCAGTACGTTCTTGATCTGACGTTGTTCGCGAAGATCGCCGCGGCCTGCTCGATCGACATCGATCAATAGTGGAGACGCTCATGAAAGCAGCCATCCGCCACACACTGACCGCAGCCCGCCGGGCGTGGCTGCTTTACCAGATGCGAAGCTTGGAATCGCATATCGACGGCATGGCCGAAGCCATCGAGGCCGTCGATGACCCGATGCTGCGCCTGCGCATCGGCACCGCTCGCGCCGTCGCCCGCCGCGATCTGGCCCGGCTGCGCGCCGAATATTCCGCAACGCTGCCGGTAGGGCAGCGCGCTACCTGGAGGACCGCATGATGACCAGCAACCGCTTTTCAGTAACCGTCTTCGCCGCCGTGTGCATCGCCGCAACCGACATCTGGCTGCGCGTGCTGTACCAGATCGCACAGTTGGTGATCCTGTGATGGAAACCATTCTTTCGGCGATCGCTATCGCCATCGTCTTCACCATTCTCGGGAGCGTTTTTGATGACCGCAGCCACTGACAACCAAGCCGCGCGCTGCGTCGCCTGCGGCAAGTACAAGGCATACCGCCATGGACTGTGCTGGGGCTGCCACAACGCTGTAGAGCGTTTCGCCAGCGAGCTGCATAACACCCGCGCGGAGTCCGCCACAGAAGACCACAAGGACAAAACACCATGACCGACCACGTCATCATCGACTGCGACACCCCAGCCGGCGGAGGGGATATATCACCGGCCGCAGCGGATCGTTCCGCCTCCCTTGCTTCTCGAAATATGGGCGAGGCCGCTGCCGTTGTCGAGCCGCCAACGCCGGAGCAACCGCCGGCCGCGGCTGGCTCCGACGAGATCGTAGTCGACGAAGTATTCGACTTCGAGATTTCCGGCTGCGGCCAAGCGCACGATGACGAAGACGACACCGACGAGCTGGCGTTTGTGCGCAACCGACGCCTCATCTGCTCCGCAAGCAACGATGGCCAGGTCTCGATTCATCGCTTCGGCGACACCGGCATCGTGCTGACGCGCGAGGAAGCCAAAACGCTGTTCGCCTTCCTCAATGACTCGTGGAAAATCTGGAGCGCGCGCCGCGCATGAACACCGACACCGACATCAGCACGCGCGACGCGCAGATCATCAGCCTCGAAAACGAGCTACGCCAGATGCGCATGACGATGCGCGACCACTACGCGATCGCAGCACTCAACGGCCTGCTCGCCTGCGGTTACAGCCCGCGCGACATCGTCGTCGAGGAATCCTTCCGCATTGCCAACATCGCCCTTGAGGAACGTCTGAAATGACAAATCTGCAAACAATCGCCAGCGACATTCTTTGCCTTGCTCACACTGACAGAAAGCTCGAATGGTGCGACCGCGCCGAGACCTGCCAGCGCCATGTCGCCATTCTGCGCAACGGCATCGGCGACGGCTTCGGCGTACTCTTCCGCGTCTGCCAGCCCGGCGCGCACGACCAGTTTATCGAGGCCAGGAAATGAACGAATGGAAAGCGCGATGCGAATACCGTAACTGCGACTGGCGCGGCGATTCTGGCGATATGTTGCGGGCAAAGAACCCGTTTGACGAGTCCGAAGAAATCACCGGCTGCCCGAAATGCAAACAGATCGAGTGCCTCATGGGGGTTTGTGATGAGCCTGGATGTTGAGAGCTTGTCACCTGCGGAACTTCGACCGCTGACGGATACCGCTCGACGTGCTCGAAACACAGGCCCAACGCCGGAAAGCACGGCGGCATTTTATGAAAAGAAAAAATGAGCGATCAATGTTTTGCCGGCCCCGACTGCCAGACCGATAGGAGTGGCAGGCTGCGGGAACAGTTCGAGGGGCCGGCGTCCGAGCAACCAGCGAGCATCGTCACTTATCTGCTACTCCAGCGTCCGGTCAACCTTCCGGCCTGGCCAGGCTACGTGCACCGCATCGAAACTCCGGATGATGCGGAGAGCATCGAGGATATGTCAGAGCTTATCAGGCGCGTGGTTACGACCAGGTTGGCTAACGTCGAGACCGTATTCACCGAAGTGGCTGCAGGCGCAGAAACGATCGGTGAAGTCATCGTGAAAACCGGACTTGGGAAGAAGGTAGTGCAGCGCGCCATGGTTGCGCTTGAAGCTGATGGACGGATCGTGCGTCAAAAGTCATTCAAGAATGTAGCGCATCGGTTTTCAGTTCGCCAAGGCGCCATTTAACCCTGAGCAAGCCGTCAGACGCAGCATTTTCAACAACAAAGGACCCAAAAATGAAAAAATTCGCACTGCTTTTCGCATTGATCGTCGTCGCATCCAATTCCTTCGCCACGGGGAATCAAGAAAAAAACAACGGGAATCACGTGCACGACAAGCGGCCATCGAAGAATTCCAGCGTGACGCAGACAGCCAGCGCCAGTGCCGGCGCATCATCTAAGGCGGCATCGGCTTCGTTCGCCGCCGCTGCCGGAGGCACTGGTGGATCCGGTGGATCAGGCGGCGCCGGCGGCAACTCCAGCGCGAACGCCGCCGGTGGAAGCGCATCTGCTGGCGGAGGAAATGCCACAGCCACTGGAGGCCAGGTCGGCAACATCACGGTATCAACCGGCAACGGTTCCGGCCTCACCGGACGCATGGTCCCGGATGTGTCGACAACCTCTCCGGTCACATCGACCACCTGTCGCAACGGCATCAGCGCCGGCGGCTCAGGCAACGGCTGGGGAGGCCTGATTGGCTTTTTCAGCGAGGATGACGCCTGCGAATGGCGCCTGCTTGAGGCCAACTACCGCGCGACCGGAGACCACGACAAGGCTGACGCGATCCGCAGCGGGATGACCGCGCAGCGCTGCCGCAAACTGTCCAAGGAAGACCGCGACGCATTCGGCGCGCTGTGCCCGAAGCCGCAGGAACCAGAAAAGCAGGCCCTTTCTTTTTCGGCCGGCTAGGAGGAAGACCGTGACCGCCAAAAACCACCGCCAGCGCCTGTGGACAGCAGACGAAGACGCCGAACTGCGCCGGCTGTACGACACCATGCCGTCATCGGCGGTTGCCGTGGCGCTCGGACGCAGCAAGGCGTCGGTCAAAAACAGGGTGAAAAAGCTCGGCATCACGAAAGGCCACAATTCCTGCGGATTCCGTCCTGGAAACGTGCCATGGAACAAGGGCGCGCACTTCATCGCAGGAGGTCGCAGCGCGGAGACGCGGTTCAGGAAAGGCCATCTCGGCGGCAGGGCGCTTCTGCTGAAACAACCCGTCGGCGCGCTGCGCATCAACGTCGACGGCTACCTGGAGCGCAAGATCAACGACGATCTTCCGTTCATCAGGCGCTGGCGCGCCGAGCACCTGGTCCTATGGGAGGCCGTGAATGGTCCGCTTCCGGCCGGCCACGCCGTCGTTTTCCGCGACGGCGACAAAACCAACATTGCCCTCGAAAACCTCGAATGTATCACGCGCGCCGAGTTGATGCGGCGCAACTCGCACCACAACCACGGCCCGGAGATCGCCGCGCTCGTGCAACTGCGCGGCGCGCTCTCGCGCCAGATCAACCGCCGCACCGGCAACCAGGAGTCCACACCATGAGCAAGAGCATCACCGATCTGCGCGACATCCTGTTCGACGCCATCGCCGGCGTCCGTTCCGGAGAACTGCCGCTCGACAAGGCGCAGACGATCAACAACCTGAGCAAGACGCTGGTCGAGACCGCGAAGGCGGAGAACGACCACATCCGCGCCACCGGCGGCGCCAGTGACGGGAGCGGCTTCATCGTCCCGGCAATCGCCGACGCGAAGAAACCGGCGCGCATCGCCCATACCGTCGAGCGCACGGCGCACGGCACGAAGACCGTCGACACGCTGCCGGACGGGCGCACCGTCACCGTGCACAAGATGCGAGGCTGAACCATGGCGACCGCACCCGACCGCAGCAGCCCGCTCTGGCCGTTCGCCGGCCCGTGCTACCAGATGCCGCACGGCCCGCTGCAGACCTACACGATGGCCGCCGGCGATCGCGTCGACGCCGTCAAGCGCATGGACGATCCTGAGCATCTCGCCGCCGCGCTGCGCGTGCCAGGCCTGCAGAAATCCGTCGAGATCGCCATCCGGCGCCGCCTCAAACTGCTCGAAGCATGCGCCGCATAACCAGACGCCAGGCCATCGCCTGGCTCTCGCCAATGCGCCGCACGCTGCGCGAAATGGTCGATACCGGCGCGATAGACGCCGTGCGCGGATACGCCGTCACGCGGCTGCACGACGGCGACGATTACGCCCGCGTCGACTACTGCTGCGCCGGATTCCGCGCGTTGATCAATCGCCTGTGGCCCGGCATCGACCTGGCGCCGCTTGCGCGCATCGAAAAGCGCCTGGCCGCCGGCCTGCTGCTCGAGCGCGATGACCTCGTCGCCACGCTGGCGCTGTTGAACGACATCGAAGGCAGGCTTATGAAGAAGACGGTACGCGAAGTAAAGGACGCTGTGCTTGCCGAGCAGATCGCCATCGAAATCGAGCAGCTTGGATTGAAGGAGGCGGCATGAACGCCACGCTTGAAATCGCAACCGCAGCCGTCCGTCTCTACGCCGAATCACACCCGCGGCCGACGCACGTAACGCAGGGCCAGGCCGCGGAAATGCTCGGCATCAGCCGCCCGACAGTGCGCAAGCTGATCAAGTCCGGAGCGCTCAGGCTTAATTCCTGCGGACTGATCCCGGTTGAATTGGTTGATCTGGTAAGGGGCGCTGGATGATGTTGTGTAACGACCAGGCTTAGATCGCATGTTTCGCGTAGCCAATACCGACCACCCCGACCTAGTTGGAGGAATATCGAGCGCTACGAAGATGGGATGGCGGAAGTTTTCAGTAAGAACGGGAAGTTTCTGCAAGTGTTTGCCAGCCGACTGGTTTCGGAAAACGAGATGGAAAAGCAGTGCGACAAAGCGCGGAAATTCATTCAGTAAATGTCTCAGGATACATTTTGATGAAACATTTAGGCGGCGCAGCCGGGGGCGACGACGAGAGCTCGGGGCGTAAGGCGCAGCGCGGCGGCGCAGGACGCGGACAGGGCCGCAAGGCCATTGGCGGCGAAGTCCGCAAGCCGGGAGGGAACGCAGAAACACGCGAGGATTTTTCACAGCTACTTTCTGGTGCTTGAGCGCGGCGGGAAGAAGCCTTCTAACGTCTGACGTAACCGGCGCGACGCGGCCTCATCGCGGAGCGTCCGTGTTGACGGAGGGGTTGGGCGGCTACGACGATAAAGGAGAGAAGCATGAAGATTGTGATACACGAAAAAGAGCGTTGTTCGCTTGAAGCGTTTGCCGACAAGCACGGGCTGACGATGGAGATTCACGAACGCACGCCGATGGACATGGGTTCGCGGTGGAACCCAAACTGCCGGTACTACGCGAGTTTCAAGGATTGCGTGGTAAAGGACGGTTCTGTTCTGTGCGGAACCTTCGGCGATGGCGCGACGCCTGACGAAGCGTTGGCCGAATACGCGGCGCTGATTAGCGGGCAGCGGCTCGTGTTCAACGCCATGAGCCGCGAGCGGCGAGAGATCACTGCCCCGTTGCTTACGCACAAGACGCCCAACGCCAAAGGTTAGCGGACTGAGCGCAGCGAAGGTCCGCTGCACCGAGGAGTTAGAAGGCTGGCTGATAAGGAGATGACAATGGGATTTGTGACTGAAGAAATTGAACACGACGAACTGCCTGTAACGCTAATAACTGTCGAGCGTGAGGCTGGTGAAACCAGAGAGGCTTGGCGATTCGTCAGTCTTGACGCCATGCTGCTTTATCGAGGCCATGCGAAAATCGTGCGAAACCCGTGGGAAAATTGAGTTTGCAACAGTTGCGTTTCCGTGGCAAGTTATGGAAACGCGGCGACGATCAGTCTGGAAATCCGCGTTGATTTTTCAACGATTTTTCAGTGAACGAAAAGAAGCGGGAACCTAGTAACGGTTCGCTGGTGCCCAAGGCCGGCACCGTTGACGCAGGCGTAGAGCGACCCCTAGCGCACCGTGCGTAAATTCTTGCGAAGATTACTCCGCCCGTGGATAAGTAATCCAGCGCCAGGGAAGCCAGAAGCGCCGCCAGCTTCCGCTGGTGGCGATCATGCCGAGGCTGCGTTTGTAGCGCACCAGCTCGACGATATTTCCTGTCATGTCACATGAAGCACGCCCGCGCTTCCGACTCTAGAAGCTCGCTGGTGATTGGGGAGCAAACCATTCCGGTCACTATTCGCCTGACTGAAACACAAGCAGAGCAGCTCAAGCTGCTCGGCGGCCCGAAGTTGATGCGGGCGCAAATCGACAAGTCCGCCCGCGCGGCCGGTCACTTCACATGATCTTCTTAGCCGCGACGTACCCGGCCGCCAGCGCGCTCGCCAGGCTGATAAACCACATGATGACCTTGCCCATGATCCGCGAGCCGCGCCAGATCACGACCATGTCATCGATGGCTTCCTTGATCTCTTCGCTTTTGGCGATGTGGTCATAGAGTTTCAGGCCCATCGCGTCCATTTGAATTCGAATTGATTCAAGCTGTTTATCCTGGTGGCTTAGTCGATACAGGATGATAAGCAACGGGTTTTTCTCTATCCCAGTCACATGCGCGGCAGCTTCCGCGGCTTCGTCCATTTCCTTATCAAGGTGACGCGGATCGTGTCCGAAATTCATGGCGGCAACTCGCTTTCAATGGCGCATTCCATGTTCTCGACACAGCCATAGAGCAATTGCAGCGCGCCAGCCAGCTCGTATATCGGGCGGCGGATGAAGATGTCGCCGGTGTCGCCCGCCTCGATGGCGACGGCCTGCGCCTCGACTTCGGCCTGCTCAGATTTGTAGATTTGAGAAAGTTGCGCGTGCGCCGACCGTAGCATCGACGCGAGCTGCACGATGGCGGCGCGGCGGTCGCGTGTCATGGCTACCGCCTATCCGCCAACATCGCGGTCTTCTGCTGGCTCCCGTAACTTGTGCCCAAGAAGAAGCCTGTCACGCTGCCAAGCACAAGCGATATGATCGAAGAGACCACCATTGCCTTGATTTCCATCGTCCAGTCTGCGCCGAACAGGACAGCGCCGGAGACCATGTACACCAAAGGCAGAATCATCACGGCCACCCACAACGCAGGGGATAGCCACGGCTTGCCTTGCTGCATTGCCGCCTGGTCGGCCTGGCGCGCCCCGGCGATGCCGCCGCCGCCAGCCTCTCCGGTAAGCTCGTACCACTGCGCCGCTACCGCTCGACTGTAGGTATGCGCCAGTTCAGGATCGGCCTGCATCGCGGCGACGGCGCCTTCTGCGGTCGGCTTCTCGGTCACTGCCTTTGCGATCTCGACGGCGACCTCCGCCGCCTTCGCGTTTTTCTCGGCCTGCTCTCCATTTTCGCCGAAAATTCGAATTAGGGCGGGAGCTGATTTAATCAGCGACGGAATAGCTGCAGCAACGAATGGAGCCATGACAGTTTCACCTTGGGTGGATTGTTCTGGAAAGGGGGCGGATTCCGTCGGTGCGGAATCCCCTCCTTCGAGTACGGCGAGCGCGCGCTGGTAATGCGCGAGGCGGTCGGCCTGTCCATTCAGCCCGCCGTTGATCTTGCGCGTGATCGTTTCAAATTGCCCGGAATCGGCGAATGCGTTGAGGCGCCGGCTGTCCCAGTACCAGCCTGCAGATCGGCATGCGAGGTCGGCGCGCTCGAGCATGGCCGGGTTCTTGACAAGCGCATCGTCGCGCAGAAGCGCGCGCGAACAGGCCAGGTAGTTATCAAATCCTGTGATCTGGATCAGCCCGCGTCCCTTATAGTGGCGCCCAGGCGTCGTGCCGGCGAGTTCGGCCAGCGCGATGGCATCCGGCCGCATGTTGCCGAGGTCGGCGCGGTTGTCATAGGCGGCGCCGCTGGCGATCTCCTGCACGTAGCGCAGGCTGCCGGACTCGTGCGCAAGCTGCGCCAGGAATGCCGCTTGTCGCTTCGGCGTCGTGATGCCGAATTCGTCCATCGTCGAATTCAACGGTCCGATGAAGTTGGCGATGCGCGCCGGCGTCGCCGACGGCATGATCTTCTGGAGTTGTTGCGCGGATACCGCCATCAATCGTCTCCGAAATATGGATGTTTGACCATGCGTTCCTCGCGCGCGGCATGAACGATTCGGCGCTTGATCTCGCTCACCGGGTCGGCCAGTGGAGTCGCGCGCGGCTTTTCCGGCCGCGACATGGCAGCAAGCTGGCGCTGCAGATCACGCATGGCGGCCATCATGTTCCTGACGCGCTCCTCGAGGCGCTCGATACGGTCGCGATCGGTTTCATGGCTACGCGCTTCCCTTGATCGCCCCGAACGCAATCAAGTCCGTGCGAATCTGGTGCAGCAGCGTCGAGAGTGCCCGCACATCGTCGGCCAGTTCTTCGCACTTGTCGCGCAGCGCCTGAACTTCGCCCTGCGAATAGGAGGCACCGATGGTCAGCCCACCAATTTCGTCGTTCGCGTTACCCAGCGTCACCGCTGCCTGGTTGGCATGAGCCTGCTCGGCGAAGGCGATTCCAGTCGACCATGCGGTGCCGTTGTAGCGGATCATCACATCCTCGTCATCCACGCTGGCCACCCAGCCTTCACGGGGAACGCCGAAGACCCATGCCGCGCCGTCCCAAACGGCGATCTGCTTTTCCTTGCCGGCCCAGGCGCCAGTCGCCGTGGCTGCCGGGATGTAGGTATCCCCGGATGCCGGCGAGCCGGGCGGCGCAGTCAGGTCGCGGTCCTTGACGCTCAGGTGATAAGCGAAGCGACCGACAGCCGTGATGTTCGCGTCCATGTCGGTATTCCAGCCGCTCTCGCCGAGCGACCACCCATATTTCAATCCGCTGCGCGGTTCCGTGCTCGCTGCCATTATTGGCCTCCGTAGTAATAGCCGTAGTTGAAGCCGTACCCCTCGCGGAGGACGGTGTGATTGTGTTTCTGATAGCTGACCAGGCCGCCGCGAACGGATTCTAGCTCGAAGCGCAGGCGACCGTTCAGGCGATACCCATCAAATTCAAGGCCGGGTGACGTCGACAACTTGCCGCTGCCGCCCGCCTCGACCCACTGCGATCCACAGCGTCGGACAGCATAGACAGGCGACCCGGAGAAACCGGAATCAATCAGCGCCCAGGTCGTTCCATCGGTTGATATGCCGATATTTCCGGCCGCATCGGACAGCATCCACACGCCATTTGCGGCGTCGAAATCAATGGATTCTATTTGTGCCGATCCGAACCCACCGGAAACCTGGCTCCAGCTGATGCCATCGCTCGACGTCGCCAATTTTCCGGACGCGCCGCCAGCAATGAACAGCCCGCCGCCATACGCGACGCAGCGAATCTGAGTTGAGCCAAAGCTGCTTGTGCGCAACGTCCAGGAAGACGCATTGCTTGACGTGGCCAGCTTTCCGGAGCCGCCGACAATGACGTGCAATCCGGCGCCATAACAACTGCCGAACACATGGTCGCTGCCGAAGTTGCTGGTTACCAGCGTCCATCCGGCGCCGTTTGTCGACGTGGTCACGTTGCCGCTGCCGCCGCCGGCGACCCATATGCCACCGCCAAAATGGACGGTAATCAACGAGGTATTGACCGCCGACGTCCTCGCTGTCCATGTCATGCCATTGGGCGATGATGCAATGTTGATATTGGCGCTAGTCGATGAGCCGACGGCGACCCACATGCCGCTCCCATCGTATGCAACATCAATGCAGGCATTACCTGAATATAGATTCGACGTGCGGGCCGTCCATGTGATGCCGTCGGTCGATGTACTCAACAACGGCGAGCTTGTACCCCCGGCGATGACCATTAGCCCGCTGTTGTCATAGGCGATGGTATTGATCGCTGCCGACCCAAACCCGCTGGTTCTGGGTGTCCACGTCATGGCGTAGGACGCGCCAGAGGCCGGAATCATGCTGTCCGCTGTTTCGTCGGTTGTCGCGTAGGTCTGCGATGTTCCAGACAGCCCGGAAAACGTCTTGATCAGGTCGTCTTCCTCGCCATAGATGCGCAGGTTGTAAGTCGTGCCGGCTTCCGGCCCGATGCTCGCCTCGCTCTGCTCGACGATGTAGGCGGTTTGCAGCAGGCGGTCACGGTGCGCCCAGGAAAGCGCCAGCGCCGCCGAGCCATCGATCCATTCCGGATAGGCGCCCGAATTGACCAGCACCTTGCCGGGCGCATAGGGCCGGTAATGGCGCTGGTCGAAGGTCAGGCTATCGACCGGCGCGGCGGCGAGCGACAGCGCACCGCTGCTGCTGGCCGTGAGCAGCTTGACGTCGATCGCTTCGGCATCGGCATATTCCGTCGAGGAAACCCCCTGCCACGAATCGGCAAACCAGATACGGGCGCCCGCTGCATGCTCGGTCGGAACCGTATCGAGCACGCCCCGCGAGATCGTCGCCACCCCATCCACGGCATCGATGGCCGAAACCAGCACATACTCGGCATCGATGACCGCATAGCCGCCAGCGACGACGAGATCAAGATCGACGGCGTTTTCAAGGGAGATGGCGGTCGTCGTCTTGCTTAACGCAGCGACCACCGTTGCCGACGGGCAGAAGTCGCCGTTGCCGATTTCGGCATAATCGGCAGCGCCGGTGCGGGCGTGGATGCCGTAATTGATTGCCACGCCATTGGGCCGAACGGCCAGCGTTTCCAGATAGCCGGCAAGCGGATCGACATAATCGAGATCGGCCGCCGAAAGATTTCTCGCCAAATCCCAATACGGCGATTCGAGCAATTTCCGGTAGGGCGCGGCGGCGGCGTCGCCGGAAGGTTCGACCCATTCGCCGGGCTGCTCTGCCAGATAGGTATTGGTCGGCAGGCCGAATACATCTTCGACCGCATCGATAACGATGGCGCCATCCTGCAGCGTGCCGCGATTGACGGCCAGCACCCGATAGACCACATCGTCAATATCGTATTCCGGCCAGGTCAGCCGGAAGACATCGCCGGGGAATACCTGCCATGCCGCCCGCGTTGCCGTCAGCTTGATGCGGGCCAGCGGCGTCGACACCGACTGAATATCGCGCATCGCCACGCGCTGCGCCAGCGTAGACGTCTGGATGCCCGGATAATTTCGCGTTTGCGCGACTGCACCGCCCTGGATTTCGATATTGGCCATGTCCTGCGCCGTTACCGTGGAATCTTTCCCGGTGTGCAGGTCCGTATAGATGACGGTCACTTCGTTGATTGTCTCGCCCCATGCCTGGCGCTGGTAATCTTCGGCAGCGATCAGGTTTCCCGGGCCATACTGCGCCAGCGTTCCCCGGTCATAATCCGAGCGGATCAGCTTGAGCGCGAAAGCGCCCGTGTCCGGCCTGACATAGAGCAGCGCGCCGATGTGGTCGAGCACTATCTGCACAAAGTTTTCGATGGTTTCCTGCTGGCTCCAGAGAAACGACAGGCCGAACCCTTCTGCGTAGAGCGCATCGGCAGCCGCCGTGAATGATGCGCTATCGATCGATGACGTCGGATAACCCATGCCCCAGGCGCTGTCGGTAATGCACTCATAAATGATGTGCGCCGGGTTCATTGCCCCGATTGATGACGACGTGCTGCAGACAACGCCTGACCCATCCCACGACGAGGCACCGCCAGAAGCGCAGATCATCTCAACTTCGCCAACCGATGCGACGGTCGTTCCCGGTGGATAATTGTTGCCGGTGTCGTTTCCGATTGCGGAGACTATTTTCGTCGACGGATTGTATGACGACGAAATGTAATAGACCTGCTGCGCACTCGGACCAGCGCCAGCGATGTAGTTTGTGTTGCGAGTATCGACCGCTGCCCTGGCGATGTCTTCCACCGTCGCATTCGTCATCACGGGAACCGGAATATCCGTTGACGGATACGGCTGCCCGGTCAGTTGGTTCGATGCGGTCACATGCGACAGATAGCCGGAATATGAATTGCTTTCGACAAGCAGCGGGATTTCGGCCTTTTCAGGATACCAGGCGGCGCCCGTCGACCAGCCTTGGAGAATCCGCTTGACGCGGAACGCCCACGGCTTGACGTAGGGATTATTGGACGATACCTGACCGCCGCGCCAGATCGCCGACAGAATGCCGCGAAATGCCGGAATCGCGGCGCCTAGCTGGCTGACCAGATAGCTGTTTTCGGTCTGCGTCGATTCGCCCATCGCGACGTCAAGCACGCCGACAATGCCGCCTTCGCGCTTGTCGCCACCGAAAAGCTCCGGCGCATCGATGGCGAGCGATCCGCCAGTCGTCTGGCTGCCGTTCCATGCCTCGCGGTCGCCGACGATGATCTGGTGCAACGAATCCACCGGGCCATGGCAAATTCCGAACTGGAGGCCCATGTAGTAACGATAGCCAACCGTGACTTTTTTACCGCTGCCCATGCGACTCCCTTTCAGCCAGATCGATGGCGCGGGCGGCCATGGCGTTGTTTGTCAGGCGCAGGCGTTCGGCGGCTATTCCCTGCTTCAGGAAATCGGCCCAGTCCAGACCCTCGCCTGCGAACCACTGGCGCATGCCGCGATTGCAATAACCAAGCTCCCGGCAGTGGCGATGGAGGACAGTCGTCATTTCTTGCCGCCCTTTTCCTTGATCGCCGTCGTGCGCAGGTCGCCGTACCACATCACGGTCGGGCTTTTGACGATGACCGTACCGAACACCACTGGGATCGGCCGGCCTTCTTCGGCCAGCGGAATGTCGAAATCCTCCAGGGCGGCCGCCTTCGGTTGCGGCGGCTTCGGCGCCAGGGCGGCGCTGATGAAGTAGGAGGCGACCAGCAGCACGAGTTGAAAGACGAAATTCATGGCGCGGCCTCAATAGATGATCGTCCCGTCGAACGGGTTTTTCGACGGGAAATGCGGCATGCCGCCGTAGTTGAGACGGTTGTTGAACTTGCCGATGCAGGTGGTCAGCGTGTGGTCGCAGCCAGGATAAAGGCCGACCGTGGCGGCGGCGGCGATGCCCGGCAATGGAAAGCCGATGGTGACGACGGCGCCGACCTGCGAGCGGATGGCGCGGCGCTCGAAATAGCCGCTGGCGCTTTCCCATTCCAGATAGCCGCCGGCAAAATAGCCATCGGCAAAGGCGCCCACGCCGGCCAGCGTCAGCGCCGTTCCGCTGATCGATGAGACCGTCGTCGTCGTCTTGAACGTGGCGCGCGAAAGACCGCATCCTGGCCCATAGACGACGTGCGGGCAGCCCTTCTGATACAGGCGGCGCAGGCCGACGCGCTTGACCGAGGTGTAGACGCTTTCGCAGTGGATCTCGGCAGAGACGTTGTTGAACGTCACATTGAGCACGCGGCCCATCCACAGCGTGATCGCTTCGCCATCGCCGGCATGCAGGCGCTTGACGGTGACGGCGACGATGGTGGCCGGTGGAAGCAGCGAAAACAGGTCGAGCACGCCGAGGTGGCGGGCGCAGGTGATGGCCAGCGCCAGGCGGGCCGTCTCGCTGGTCGCCTCGACCGCACCGCGCGCAATCGGCACGGCGATATAGGTGTTGCCGCCATACGCCACATCGCCGTCGGCCGAGGTGTAGCGAAAATATTCTGTCCCGTTGAGGAATTCGTACAGTTCAACCGGACGCCCGGATTGAACCGAGGTTTCAATGGCTGCGTAGGTCATGGCACAGGAACCTCGATGCAGGGAACCGATACGGCGATGCCGGCGCGGGCGCGGTGGAGGAATTCGATACGGTCGGCATCGAAGCGCACGCAACGCAGGTAGCTGATTGTTCCGAAAGCCGAGACGGACACGGCAACGCCAAAGGGACTATCCATCGTCAGGTCGATGGTCGGCCGACCGCTCACCGACGGCCCGGCGCTGGCAGACGTGATACGCCGACGATAGACGGCGCCGGTGGTCTCGATCTCCAGGTCGCAGGTCGTGCGGCCTAGCGATGTGGCCCCCTTCGGCGCGAAGACGCGCAGCGTCGTGTCCGATGCCCCGACATTTGCCGCCGCGGCGAGGTCACGCTGCCAACTCGGCAGCCAGAAGGCCAGCCAGCGGCCGTAGCGGCTGCATATCCATGCCCTTTGCGCGGCGATGTCTTCCGGGCGGATGGCATGCCAGCGCATGGTGAACTTTTCGTCGGCAACGTCGCGTACCTTTTCGGTGGCCGGGATTCCGGTCATGTTGTCGAAGATTTCGCGTGGCCAGGTCAGCGACTCGGCCAGCGAGCCGGCGCCGACTACGGCCGGCAGCGGTAGCACGTCATGCCCACGATATTGGGTATAGGTGGTGGCGGCGTGCTGCTCTACGGCCGCAGCCTCGAAGGTAATGCTCGCCATCTGCAGATGGCCTGCTGGCCGATCGAATGTCAGTTCGACGGCTGAATGCGCGCCGTCGACGCGATAGATTCCGGTGGCGGCGCGCGTGGCGGAGACGGACTGAATGACGATTCCGGTTGGCGACAGGCTTTCGATGGTGCACACCTCGTTGTCGAGGATTCCTGACCACAATACGACCTTCTGCCCGGCGGCAAGGCCAAGCCCGGATGTTGAAAACGTGACGGATACGGAAGATCCGGCTGAAACCGGCCCGCCGTATATTACCTGCGTCCAGTCCGGGACCTCGAACGCCGTGGCGCTGCGGACAAGCGCCCGCGCCGTGGCTTGTCCATCGGCATCGAGCCAGTGGCGGAAGCTCCACAGCCGGCGCGGACGCTCGCGCAGGCGCTGGCGCTGTTCGCCGGCACGGGCGCGCAGCACGTCCGTTTTCCATTCGAGAACCTCGATGGTCTCGTTAAGCGGGACGAATGGCCACAGGCTCATGCAATTGCCTGGCGCATGGCTCGCGAATTGCGCTGCACGGCATTGAGTATCAGCCGCTCTCCGGCGGCGCTGCCGAGATAGTCACCGACGACTGAGGTATCGAAGGCGTTGACGATGCGGATGTTCTGGGCTGGCGCGGCCGAAGATGCGGACGCTGCGGCACGCTGCTGGTCCTTGGTAAGCACAAGTTCGCCCTTCTGCAGGATGGCCGGCACTTCGTTGGCGGCAAAACCGCCGTTGTGGTAGCGCGGGGCGTTGAGGAAGGCCGAGACCGGCACGCTGCGCGAAAAGCTGGAATCCTGGCCGACCACGCCGCCCGTGTGCATGGCTGCAGCGCTGAACAGCGATCCGACCCACCCCCAGTCACCGCCCTTGCCCATGGCGCCGAAAAGTTTCTGCGCGAGCTGCGCGGCCAAGGCATCGGCGGCCATTTTGCGGATGGCGTCGGCGAATTTTTTGACCATGCCATCGACGCCATCGGAGAACGGGTCGTAGAGGAAATCGGCGAGCGTTCCCTCGATATTCTTGGCGGCTGCCTTGGCGAATTCGTCGAGGTCGTCGATCGCTTTCTCGGTTTTGCTGGATGCCAGATCGAGGCGCGTGGTCACGGCCTCGAGGTACTGCTCTTCGGATATGCGCGCTTCTTCGAGGGCCTTGGTCAGCAGCAGCATGTCGTCGCGCGCCTGGTCGAGCTTTCCGGTCGGCGTCGCGTCGAGCAATCCGTTGAGGCGCGCCAGTTCGTCGGCGGCTGCCTTTGTGGCGCCGGTCAGGTCGTCGCGCACGGCCTTGACGATGGCCGGATCGAGGCCGGCGGCGGCAAGCTGATCTAGCTTTTCCAGTTCGCGCACCAGTTCAGCGGCCTTGACGACATCGGTTTTCTCGATCGCGCTGGCGATCTTCTGAATCAGTTGCTGATCGTAGTCGGTGAAGCTGGCGGCAGCGCCACCACCTGCACCTGCCCGGCCTTTGCCGCCGGCACCGCCTCCGCTGATTCCGCCGGAAAAGTTGAGTTTCTTGCGCGCGCCGCCGGCTTCATCGCCGAGCTTCTTCATGGCGGCGATATTCTGCTCGAGGCGATCGGAAAACAGCGGCTTTTCCAGGATGCCGGACATGTCAGCCCGGTATTCCTTGGCGATGCCGTTGAACAATTTAATGTCGCCAGAGGCCAGCGCGCTGGCTTGCGCGGCGGCGGCGCCAAGCGTCTTTCCGACAATATTGACCACTCGGGCAACACCATCGAAGGCATCGACCACGAAGCCGGCGGCGCGCACGGCGCTGGTCGCCCAGCTCTGGATGCTGCCGTCGTCGGCCAGCCCGCGCGCCGCGCCGCGCACGCCGTCAGTGCCGCTCAGCACGTCGACGAAGGTCTTGACCAGCACATTTGCTGCAGGCACCAGTTCTGCGCTGATGATCTTGACCACGGCGCTCTGCGCGGCGCCCAGGCGCTTGAGGTTCTTTTCGTACTCTTCCGCCTGCGCCGCCTGCTCGGTGGTGACCTTTGCCACCAGGTCACCGGTGCTGGCCAGATCCTTGAGGTAGGGCAGCAGCTGCGCGCCGGACTTGCCGAGCAGGGTCGTGGCCAGCGCCGTCTTGGCGGCGCCGTCCTCGTATTCGGCGAGGCGCTCGGCGACGATTTTCAGCTGATCCGCCGTGTCGACCGCACCAAGCTCCTTTGGGTCGAGGTTCAGCGCCTTGAAGGCGGCGCCTGCATCGCTCGATTCGTCGCCGACCAGCGTGACGGCCTTGGCCAGCTTGACCAGGCCGCCTTCGAGCAGGCCCATGTCGGTGCCGCTGACCTTGGCCACGTTCGCCAGCGCCGAGACCTTTTCGACGGTGCTGCCGGTGATCTCGGCCAGGTCGTCCATCGCTGCGGCGCCCTGGACGTAGCTGTCGAAAGCCTGCTTGATGGCGCCGACCGAGAGCGCGCCGGCCAGCCCGGCGAAGACGACGGTGAGGCCGGTGAAGGCTTTCCCGATCTTGCCCGCCGTCGCTTCCGACAGCGAGCTCATCTGCTTCAGATCCTTCTCGAAACTGGCGAGCCGGGTTTCGAGGTCGATCGAGAGCTTGGCAATGGCCATGTCAATCTTCCCTGGTGCGGTGGTGTTGCAGGATCACGGCCAGCCTTTCGAGCAGGCCGTCGAGGTCGGTGATGCCCATCCAGCCCGCCACGAGCGGCAGGCCGGACCAGTCCATGCCGCCGCTGCCGGTCTTGAGCAGGCTCACGACCTTGAGCGCCTCGACATCGGCGTCGCCGAGTTCGGGCAGCGCTTCGCCGTCTACCTCGATGCCGGCGGCCGCATCGAGGCAGGCGATCAGTTTTTTTCGATGCCCGCGCGCCGGGTTTCGTGGGCGATGACCGCGTCGATCACGGCTTCGGCCACCTTCTTCAGCGCTTCGCGGTCATCCTCGACCCAGACGCCCCACAGTTCCTGGCTGAACGGCGCGGGGTCGGAGGAGCCGGCAGCGGTGAAGTCGCATTCCTTGAAGCCTTCCCAGTCGACCGTGAAGCGCTTGACCTCGGGCAGGTCGGCCGAAATGCCGGTGACCTTGCCGTCGGCGTCGCGCTGCAGCAGGCCGCGCGTGTCGTGCTCCGACGGACGGCGCACGCGCACGCGCTTGCCGTCCGCCACCTCGACCCAGAAGCTGCGCTGCGCGAGCGCCGCGGCGACGAGTTGCTCCGGCGTCATCAGGCGACCGCCGGCAGGAAGAGCACGGAGCCCTTGACGGTGACGCTGAACGATCCGGTGCCGAGCGCGCCCTGGCCGACGTTTTCACCGGGCAGCGAGGGCTGGCCACGGAAGACGCGCTGGGCGCCGTCGGAGAGGGTAATGCGGAAGACCAGGTAGGCTTGCGACAGCGCGGCGGCGCGCACCAGCGAGAGGGCTTCCTCGTCGGTGGTTTCGAGCTTGAGGTCGAAGCTCACCGTTTGCGCGGCGAGCAGGCCGTTGGCTTCCTGCTTGATGACATCGAGCAGGACGGTGGTGTCGATCTTGTCGGCATCGCCGCCGCCGATGACGTAGGACGCGGCGCGGGACAGCGTCGACCACACGGTGACAGCGGTGAATTCGCCGGCGGTGAAGGCCGGGTAGCTGGTGGTGTTGATGCCCTGCAGCTCGAAGGTATTGGCAGCCGGCGCATCGACGCGGGCGGCCTGGCCTTCGAGTTGCGACATGCCGGCGACGTTGTCGAAATAGCCGACGGTGCCGTCAGTCAGGGTATGGGCCGTGCTGGTGGCCACGCCGGGGCTGGCCTGGGTCACGGCGGAAACGGTCTTGGCGGTACCTTCGGTCTTCGAGACTTCGACGCGAACGTTGCGCCCGATCAGGGGAGTTCCCATTTTTACTGCTCCTTAAATGAAAAAACCCGCCGGGCGGCGGGTGGTTGGGTGAAAGCGGTGCGGCAGCGGCGGGCTAGGCCCACCAGGTGATCTCGACGACATCGGCAAACTGCCCGACCTCGGCGTCGAAACCGGAGAAGCGGTTGTCGTAGGGCACGCCAGAGGCCAGCAGCGCGGCGGCAATGGCGTCGCCGACGGCCTTGGCCGCCGTGCGCGTGGTGCCCCAGCCGACGATGCGGAAGCGGTGGGCGGTGGCCGACAGGCTGTTGTTCAGGCACCATTCCGGCGTCGCCGCCTCGGTGCTATACACCACGGCCGGCAGCGCCTTGTCCTCGGGGATCGCGTCGGGAAAGATGCGGGTCGAGACCAGCGCCGCCAGTGGTGCGTAGCCGGCGAGGACGGTGTAGAGATCGGATTCTGCGGACATCAGGCGCCTCGCTTGTTGAGTGCTTCGATGGCCGGCACGGCTTCGCGCTCGAAGGCGGCCAGGGCTTCCGGCAGGGCATCGGCGCCGGCTTCCATGAACGGGCGCGCGGTCATCTTCTTGGTGCCAAACTGCACGAAGCGCCAATAGAACGGGTCAAGCTTGCTCTTGGCGCCGCGCTGTCCCTTGGGTGCCGGCTTGATGTTGACGAAGACGCCGACATCGCCGTTGCGGCGCGACTCTTTAGAGACGCGCACGCTGATCTTGCGCTTGAGCAGGCCCTTGGTGCGGTAGGCGGTTGGCACGGCCAGCACCGGCACGGCGGCGCGGGCGGACTTCTGCACCTCCTTGGCCCCGGCGCGCAGCGCCTTGACCAGCACCTTGCGGCGCAACTTGCCAGGCAACGCGGCGAGCGCCTTTTTCAGCTCGTCGATGCCGTTGACCGTGACTTTCACGCTATCGGCCATTGCGCACACCGTTGCTGGCCATGATCTCGAGCGAATCGGCCCAGGGGCCGGTGCCGGGGATCA
>ERZ795047.2186-NODE-2186-length-19050-cov-8.884707_pt1 | contig 19050 bp, 11 predicted proteins | sample MGYA00375131_ERZ795047 | MGnify/ENA primary metagenome ERZ795047 (study PRJEB30176, sample SAMN05720228) | activated sludge metagenome | isolation source: Anaerobic digester | place: Japan | collected 2015-05-20 ...
TAGAAGGCCATCATGAGCTCGGCGTTCTGCTCGTCGAGAGCCAACTGCCACTCGGCCTTCAAGGCCTCGAGATCAGCCGCGTTGTCATTCTGTGCAGCGCGGATCGAATCGTAGAAGGCCATCATGAGCTCGGCGTTCTGCTCGTCGAGAGCCAACTGCCACTCGGCCTTCAAGGCCTCGAGATCAGCCGCGTTGTCATTCTGTGCAGCGCGGATCGAATCGTAGAAGGCCATCATGAGCTCGGCGTTCTGCTCGTCGAGAGCCAACTGCCACTCGGCCTCCATATCGGCCATTTTGCGGTCTTGCTCATCTTTGGCGGCCTCTATGGAATCATAGAAGGCCATGGTGAGCTCGGCGTTTTGCTCCGCGAGCGCCATGTCCAGCTTTGCCAGGACATCATCTATGGCGCGATCAGTTTCTTCTTTGGAGGCCTTCAGAGAATCATAGAAGGCCATAGTGAGCTCGGCGTTATATTCATCCAGAGCCAGCTGCCAAGCACCGCTCAGACCCTGAAGCGCCTGTTCATCGCCTTCAGCCGCAGCTTTAAGGGAATCATAGAAGGCCATAGTCAAAGCGGCATTCTGCTCATCAAGAGCTAGTTGGAGTTTGGCCTCCAGCTCTGCCATCTCACGACTTCCTTCATCCTTAGCAGCTTCGAGCGAATCATACAACGCCATCATGATCTCGCCCTTCTGCTCGGATAGGGCGGCATCCATCGACGCGCCTAGGGCATCAATCGCCTTCTGGCGTTCGTCTTCCTCTGCATTGACAGCATCGCTAAGCGCCTTCATAATTTCGGCTTTCTGACTATCCAAAGCCAATCCGATATCGGCACCCTCGCTCACAACCACTGTGGCACTACGCACCTCTTTAAGAGCCTCAATAGCTTCCCAAAGCTTAGCATGTTCAGCCTTGTTATCCTCGCTGAGGTCATCAACCCGCGCCACCAGCTCATAAAGCTTCTCCTCAAAATTCACCCACTGCTCATCAGACATAGCAGCGATCTTCTCATAGATCACCTGCTCTAAGATGGTTGCATCGGGCGACGCGGAAGGCTGCAAGACAGGTTCCGCTTCAGGTTCCGCTTCCTGCTGAACAACCCCAGCATCCAATCTGCCTTCAAGGTCAAACATTTTCTCGGACATCTGCCTGATGTCTTTGTCGAGGTATTCCAGTGCCCTAGCCACTATCAAGGCCACTTCGTACCTTGTCGCAGGCTGTGTTCCCTTGAATGATCCATCAGGGTAGCCCTCGACGATCCCCAACGCTGCTAGCATCGTCAGTGCGTCAAGTGCCCAGTGCGACTCCTCCGGCAAATCGGAGAAGGGACTCGCCAACACCGGGATGGCAATGATGCCAATCATCGCGGTGGCAACGAGAACGGCCAGGAGTTTCTTCATTAGTCCTTCCCCCCTCAAATTGATCCTGATCAACTAGACGCTAAGAACTCAATGCCGATAGAGGCGACCAGGACGAGTGCTCATGTTTCCTCGCCCTGCAACCAAAACGGGGACGAGCCCTTTTGCGTACAATACGGCCAAACAACCACAGCTTTCTCCTGCCGTTGTTAGGGCCGATCAGAACATAGGTATGACCAAGAGTATACCTGCAATTTCATATTCTCCAAACACTGGTCAACTCCTTCATGAATCAGAAGATTTTTGAATACTCCACCAGCCGCCCACAGGCTAAATGCCCTGCATCACCAGTTCAACTGGGGGAGACTTGTGCGACCGCCATATGTCTCGACGCGCCACGGCCTCCACTTTTACATTGGCATTGCTCTTTACAATCTCAACTATCGCAGAAGTAAAATCGGAGATTGTCATGATGGTCCCGATCCGGCCTTCCTCATCGCTGGTCATTCCCTTTCCGATGCAGGCTGCGTTGACGTCTTCCATGAGCGCCAAGAGCTGTTTTTGGACCTCCGCTCCGCCGGCGGCACCATTAATCGTCCTGGAGACGATAACATCCCCTGCTGAGTAGATCTTGGCATCGGGAAATACCTCCACTTCTACAACGAGCGGATCTCCATACCAGGAATTCTTGTACGACAGCACCCTAAAGATCATCTTTCCTTCAGCCTCATGCAAGTCCTTTATGGCGGCAAGGTAGTTGCCTTCATCGAACAGAAGGACAAATGGATCATCATCCCTGCTGGAACGAGCCCCCCTCTTGGAGGCTATCGCATTCACTTTTAGCAGAATCTCCGTTACCTGGTTGTTCACCTCTGTCCTTGGCCGCGAGCAATCCACCACTTCGCCGAGAATCACCTCTTTGGCTCGGAAAACAACCTCTCCGTACCACGACGATTTCTCCGCTTCCGCCATTATGAGGGCGCTTGTGGCCGCCTGAGCTGTCATGTCGAGCTTCATCTGCTCCAGGCTCTTTTCGAGGCTGGCCTGCGCCGCAGACAGAGAAGATACGTTCCGCTCCAGCGACATCTTTTCGCTTTCGAGCGACGCTATTTCATCGCGCGCCCTTTCAAGCTCGCCGCTGGCGCGAGCAAGATCTGCGCCTGCTTGCTTGTATCTAGTCTCGGTCTCTCTCAACCGGCTTTCGGAATCACGCAGTTTGGACTCTACTTTGGCAAGCTCCTGCAAAGCCCGCGACCGTTCATGCGACACTCGATCCAGTTCTCGATTGGCCGCTTCAAACTTGGATTCCAGAGCATCGTATTCGTCGGCTACCTCCCTAACTCGAGCGGATAAGACATCAACCTCAGCCCTCTTGGCTTCGAGGTCATTGTTGGCAGTAGCGAGCGAATCCTGGAGTTCACGGATTTCGAAGAGGGCGATTCTTACATTCTCAGAAGCCAGAGAAAGAACCAAAAGAGTGCATCCGGCAATGATCACGCCAGTGATGATGGTAATCACCATAGAAGTGTACTTGGGCCTCAGCCCAAAGATTGAAAGGCGTTTTCGGCCCACCTTCATGCCGATGCGATCGCCAACATAGGCAATCACGCCTCCGGCTATTGTTAGGACGATTATCAGTACGACTCCGCCCATCACGTATCCCTCCCGGCAAGAACAAGGCTTAGAGGGTGAACCGCTCTCCTAAGTAGAAACGCCTTGCAAAAGCGTCCTCCGAAACCTCCCGCGCGGTCCCTGACACAATCGTGCGGCCTTCATGCATGATGTAGGCCCGATCCACAATGGCCAAAGTATCTCTTACATTGTGGTCAGTAATGAGCACCCCAAGGCCTGCTTCCTTCAGATTCTCCACTATGCGCTGCAACTCTCCTACGGCTATTGGATCGACTCCGGTGAAGGGTTCGTCCAGCAATATGTACCGAGGCTCTGCCGCCAGCGCACGCGCTATCTCCACTCGCCTGCGCTCTCCGCCTGACAATGTGAACCCCATCTGCCGACGTAAACCGACTAGGTCGAATTGCTCAAGAAGGCTTTCCAGGCGCTCTGTCCGCTCACTGGAGCTCCCCGTGGAAATCTGCAGCACAGCCGTGATGTTTTGCTCTACAGTAAGCTTCCGGAATATGGACGGCTCTTGCGCAAGATAGCCCAACCCCAACCGAGCCCGCTGCCACACAGGTCTTCGCACAACATCCACGCCGTCGATGGTAACACAACCCGAATCAGACGATTCAAGCCCGACCATTATATAGAAGGTAGTGGTCTTTCCCGCTCCATTTGGGCCCAACAGGCCCACAACCTCGCCACGTTCGAGCTCCAAACTGGCTCCGTCTACCACTCGTCTTCCCTGGAAGCTCTTTACTAGGTCGGTGGCCCGCACACCCAACAAGAACTCACTCCTCATCTAAGCAAATACAATCTTGCCAGGCACCACCTATTATAGACGACAGCAAGCACCCACTTGTTCCAATATTCGGCCCCAAACATGAAAACATGCACGACTACACTTGATAGTCTTTTTCGACACAGACGTCATTTCTACCTGCACAAGAAAGGTTGTATCCATGACGGGTATTGCTGGTATGCAGATGAAAGCCACTGCAGGAGCCGCTGAAGGCATTCGCCAAAAACATGGACAGCTAACTAAAAGCGGTGGACCGCTACGAAAGGCTTTCTTACTGCCCCTTCTCAATAGCCTGAAGCGTCCCCCTGTTCGCCGCGATAGCTGTCCTGACGACCATCTCCGCAGCTCCCGCCACTCCCATGGCTTCGCGCAACTCCCGAGATATTCTGTCGCGACGGGCAGTGTCACCCAAAAGCTCGACACACGGGATTACCACGTCCTCCGCGCGCAAGTGTCCAACAACCTCCGGCGCTACCAGCTTTTCTGCCCTGGCATTAGGGACAGACAGGAACCTACCGGATTCCTCCACCTGTTCCACAGCGCGCTTTCGGAAGAGCTCCCCAACGAACGGAAGTGAGCAGAGAAATGGGGAAACACCGGGAAAAGGCACAGCAGTAGGCACATTGAGCGGCACCGCAGCCACATAAGGAATACCCAAGAATGCCAGCTCCGAACAGATAGGACCAGGAGTGCATATCGCGATATCAGCCGCCATCATGGCCTCGTACCGCTTCATAGTCTCTATTCGTACATGCACTCCCCCAGCGGTAACAGCCTCGAGGGGCCCTGCGCTCTTCTGGAGGATAGCGCTTGAGCCATCTATCTTGCCCCTGTGCTTGGAATAGGAGAAGATCGAATCCAAAGAAGCAGTGCCGATGAAAGGAGAAAGACAGAGGACGAATTTCAAGTCCCGCTCCACCTTGGCAAGGAGCTCCACTGCGCGAAATAGAAACGGGGCCATTACCGCAGCCTCCTGAACCCTAGTTCCAGGGAACAGCAGCACTAACCTCTCGCCGTTCGCAACCCCCAGATACGCCCTTGCCTGGTCACGGTCCATTCCGGCGCGAACGCCGTCCACCATGAGGTTTCCGATAAGTCTGACGCGCTCGGCGGGGACACCTTTCGCAATCAGCGAGGCCTGAATCCTCTCGTCCTCTACAAGAAATGCAGAAACAGTCTTGGCGCCCAAGATCGTCCTGTCTGTATACACAACAAGCGGGTAACGCAATCGTCGGCTTAGGAGAACCGAGCACCAAAGATTCCCGCCCAAATGAATCACAATGCCCGATCCCGAACTGGCAAAACCCGATGGTCTCTTGCCAAATGCCAGAAAGGCAAGGAACTCGCGGACAGACACCGCCCTCCTCACTCCTGGGTAGGTAGAAGCGACTTTAGCCTCTCGTCCACTGGCATAGCCTCCCGGGGAGACAAACATCCATATATCAGCCGCCGGCAGCATTGACAGAGCCTTTTCAGCGACGGGCCTCGCAAGCCCATGAACTTCCTCTGGAGAGCTGGAGACCAGCACTATGTCCAAATTTAACCACCCCACTTGCAGCAGAAATGCTGCTCGTCAAGTGTCTACTGAGCATATCGGGTTTCTACAGGCCCACCTCCTTCTCCTCCCGATGGCCTGCGAAATATGACAAAGACTCCGAATACTGACGGGCCAAATCCGAGCCCGGCGTGAGCAACACATCCTCAGGTTTACCTTCGTCCACGACCGCTCCATCGGACACGAGCACAACTTTGTCCGCAACGCGCAGGGCGAACTGGACCTCGTGAGTGACTATTATCATGGTGGATCCGAGCGAACGGGCAAGTGACTCTATCAGCTTGAGCACGTCCACCACGAGGATAGGGTCGAGCGAGGCCGTAGGCTCATCCCAAAGCAGGAGTTCAGGCTCTTGGGCAATGGCGCGAGCTATCGCTGCCCTTTGCATCTCACCGCCTGACAGATTCGGTGGATATGCTGCCGCCAGACGCTCAATCCCCACCTTCTCCAAAGCGCCGTATGCAAGCCGTTTAGCCTCATCAATGGAGACCCCTGCCATTACACCGGGCAGCATGGCATTTTCGAGGACGCTCAGGCGCGACACGAGATTCGAACGCTGGAACACAAAGCCTGTCCTGCGTCTGTACGATCTCAGCTCATCAGAAGACATACCCAAAACCGACCGGCCCCGCCACAGTATTGACCCGGAGTCGGGCTCTGTCAGCCTGATAATGCACCGTAGGGCTGTAGACTTGCCGCATCCCGACGGCCCCATGATAACTACAGTCTCGCCCTCGTGTACGTCGAGATCGAACCCTGAAAGCGCCTGGCGCGATCCGTACGCCTTTTTCACATCGCGCATTGCGAGCACCTAGTTGAACCTCCTTCCCGACGATCTTTTCTATCGGCAGACACATGATCAATGCCGTCGAAGACCACGTGAGGCCGGTTGATGAAGGACAGAATCCCGGGCTTTCCGGAGGGTATAATTATCTCCCTCATGATCTGCGTTCCCGTCATACCAAACGCAATAGAGGCCTCGACCTCATCGAGGTCGACCGGCGACATTTTGAGCGAAACTCCGGCGCCCACAAGTCCCAAGAGGCCTCCGATCGCGGCAAATAGCGGGCCCCCTGCAGACCCCAGCGTTGACCCGGTAATTGCGCCAATAGCATAAAGGCTGATCGCTCCCGCCAAAGCCCCGTAAAGATACTCCTCAAAACCCGGACGCAGCACGCCCTGCCTTCTCCTTTCGAGACCGATAGCGCCCGCAATCACAGTAGAATGGTCCACCATGAGCGAGACAGCAACGATTCCGCAGGCAGCCAACCCGGATATGGTGCTCTTTACTGACCTCAGCAGGTTCTGAACCTCACTGCGCACCCCTGGTTGAACTATCCCCACAGGTATAGTGTAAACTGCCAGCACATCCTTCCCGGCCACCTCCTCGACGGCTGTTGCTAGCTCATCAGGAGTCAGCCCCGACTCAATCAGCAGTTGAACCTTGTCGGAAGAGCCCTGTTGATCCCCGACAAGCTTGTTGATGGCCCCGATAGAACTGACGATCTCATCCCCATCGAACTTGGGAAGCGCGGATTTCACCTCCCTTACCTGCTCTGCAATGCCGTCCACATCCACCTCCGACATCTGAGCAAGCTTTACTTTCGCAGCTTCGATGTTCTCGCGCAAAGAGGCAGGATCCAGCTGATGCAAAGTAGATAGGATTCCTGACGCCGCAGACGACATATCTCTGAGCATCTCCGCCACCTGGCCCGCGCCGGTTGCAGCCGACTGTATCGTCTCCAGTTTCTGAGCGAACGACTCCAGCCTGGCCTGCCACAGCTCGAGATCGGCAAGGAGCGAGTCATAACTTCCTGAGAACATTACAACAACGTCAGCCGTGGAGCGCAGAGCTTCTATCGCCTCCAACGCCTCTTCAGTCAGATGGAGCAGCGCGCTCACCGCCTCATCGTCGATGGGCATGATGTCCGCTTCGCCATCTACGCCAATGCTCTCCAGGGCCCTTTGGAGATAAATGAGAGAGTCTATGGCCCGCTCGTATGATTCCAAAGCTTCCTCTCCAATCTTCGCGGCCCTCATAGCATCCGCAATCCCTGCATCGTACTGTGCCAGTGCCTCTTCCGCCTCCGATAGTGAACGGGACAGGTCCTCCTGGGGCCGACTTGTAGTAGCGCTTCCCACACGGCCTGAAACAACACCGTCTTCCAGCAGATATGCTGAAAGAACCTGCGACGACTGGTCTTTGGGCTCTTTTGCCCCATCGACTATTATTCCGCGAGCCTTATCTCCGTCGACATCAGTCACAGACACCACCATATCTTCAGGCGCCGGCAACGATCCAACGGGCTTATCCTCCACAGACAAGACAACAGAATCTCCTGTATCCAGGCCTGAAAACCCCGTATCCGCCCCAGTGTGCACAGGGTTGACCTTTCCCTCGTCCAGTCGTATAGAAGCTTGCGGCGCCCAGGCCTCCAGGAATGCTTTCATCTTCACCATAGCCCCAGCCAACACCTGGGCCTCGTCGGCCTGTCCCCGCGGCGTCACGTCGCGCACAACCTGGCCCTTCACATCCCCGCCTGCCAACCCGGCAGCTACGCGTTGCACAAGTCGGCCCCGGAAAGCACCTTCCGAAGCCAGTGCGCTCGGCGCAAACCTAATATCGACCACCTGGTAGCGCCCGAGGATTGCCTCGGCCGCCTGCGCCACAGATTTCACACTCTCCGGCGACTCACATATGAGATGAATATCTCCGCCGTCGCGCAAAGCAAACTCCACTCCATCCAGCCGCGTCAACTTATCCTGAACAATCGGCGCTGTCTTCGAACCGACACCACTCACGGTCACCTTAGGCTCGAGCAAGAACGTATACCCGGCAAACCCCGGAATGCCGGACACCCCCTGCACCAAAGCTGTCACTGATTCCTCGTCCTTTTTCGCCAACGACACAAGGAAGTTCGACACCGACAAGACGGTGGCGCTCTCTTTGACTCGGGCCCCCGGGAGCTTCGCGCGCAGTGTCGCCCTGAGCGCGCGCAAAGCCTCGCGTCTGGACTCAGTCCTCACGTGGACAATCAGATCGTATTCGCCGTATTCGCCTACTACATCTGATACTGTATGAACAAAGAAATCATCGGCAGCGGACGCAATTCCTGCCGCTACAAACGATCCTAGTATGATTGTGACTAGAAGCACCGCGGCAACGTCCAGTATGAACCCACCGCGCACAAGGGCGTACATGCAGCTACCCCCCCCCATTCACTCGACATTATAGCATGTGTGCCCACTTTGCACCTCTCTTTTGCCATGTAATGTCTTCCATGTGGCCGCAAATGACATAGCCAGCTGAACTACGGGCACTGAAAGCTCCAGTGAATCCCGCTTCAGGGGCGTTCATCAGTAACCTGTGGATTCTACAGCAGCTTTTGGCGAGCTCGATAGGGATAATCGGGAGCATCACCCTCTCACAGAACCGTGCGTACCGACCTCGTACACGGCTCTACTTTTAGACCTCACTCCCTAAAAGCAGTCCCACCAACCTCCCAGGTTATCCAGCTGACAAGCCAATCCCGGTTCGATTTCGCTATGTTCACACGTAAACATCTTTGGGTACGGGCAATCCAGGACTTCTTTGATCAACAAATATGCCGGGCGAAAACGCGGGAAGGAGGGCCGCTTTGCGGCCCTCCTTCATACCCGATCTTCACTCGACTACTGACTACACCTTCGCATGGAAAGGGACGATTAGCGTCACGCCTTCCATTCTTCTTTTGGTCCCCTAAAAAACCCAGCATCGATCTTGGTCAGGAACAACGACCAGCCACATGCGTTACTCCTCGATCTCAAAGGTGATCTCTACAGGCTTGCCTTCCGCTTCCACCAGTTCCTTATCAGTATAGAGGATCGCCCTGTCACATTTTATGGTCTTGTTCCCCTCGTCCTCGATGGCAACAGAACCCTGCAAAGTCAGAGTTTTGCCGGCGTTATCGTAATTCGCCTTTTGCGCCTGGGCTTTCTGCTTATCCTTAGTCATCAAGACCGATCCCTGGGCGATAAAATCCTGAGTCTTGGTTGAGATCTCCAGAATGTTGCATGTCATCTTCACAACAGAGACCTTCGCCTTTCCGGACTCGTCCTTTTCCGCCTGTTCCTCGCGTTTTTCCAGCCTCACATTTCCCTTCACTACAGCAGTATCATTCTTGAGATCCACATCCATCTCATCAGCATTGAGTACAACATCCTTCTGCGTTAAAAGAACGCCGCCAGTCAGTTTGGCAGTCTCAGCCGCATTGTCTATAACCGCGTTCGTCGCAGTAATCACAGTGTCGTCATACCGTATGGTCAGGCCGCCCTCTACAATAGTTCTGCCCTTGGAACCCTCATAACGTACCTTGCCATGAACTTGCAGGTTCACCTTTTTCGCGGCGGCCTCCGCAACAATGGCCGCTGAAACCAAAAGCACCGCCAAAACCACAAGAGACATCGCTCTTCTTCGCGCCTGCCCCTTCATTCCGCTCTCCCCCTCAATCGTCGTCGCCAATCTCAAACTCAATCTCAGTCCCGCCCCATGCTTCGAAGGAGTTCTCCGCAGGGTCGAAACAAATCTCTCCGCTTTTTACGACAACGTCTCGACCACCGAACCCCTCGCGAATCGTCAAGTCACCGCTGGCATAAATCTTGTCGGAGGCCACGTCCACCCGAAGAGAAGCAGCAGAGACCACCCCCTGTTCGGTAATTATCTCTGCCTGCCCTGGAATGACAATCCTAGAGTCATCGGGCTTCCATGCCACTTCATCCGTTCTCAACAGCTTCCGCCCTCCTGAGAAAACATCGACACCTCCTGAGAGCGACAGCTGGCCCGTCTTTGTATCAAAAACGCCTTTGCATGCTCTGAATGAGACATAGGGTTCGCCATCCCTGTATATCTCGCCGTGCCCAATCTCGCTCATCTCCACATGGCCGTCGCCATCTCGCAGATCCACATTGGCCGCGGAAATCTTCCACACCCTCTCGCCGTTTTCCCGACCCTCGATACTGACGCCGCCAAACGTGAGATCACTGGAGGCGCGGTCCGGATCCGGGTCAAAACTTCGATCTTCATCGGCCGGCTTGTTGAGCACGAAAGCGTAAACGTACAGGCAACCAAGAACCAGCAATATGGCAACACTGACTATCCTGACAATCCTCGGGTCCATCAGCATCACGCCTCCTGACAAGCCCTCAGCACGGCCAAAGGTTACACCGGAGTGTTCATGTCGCAACCTCACTGTTGAAAGAGTATTCCTTCTTCGCCCAGGCCAAACCCGAGAGGTGTGCCTGGGAATGCCTTCAGCCTGAACTCGAGCCACACCCGTCTCGACGTGTGCTGGTATGTGAGAGCCACTTCCCTGCAGTGCAGATCGCGGGTGATCCCTATGTCTCCTCGCACGAGACCGCCCTTGAAGAAATCATACACACCAGTCCACTGCAGACGCCATTCGGGTCTGAACCTGACATCTCCCGACGACTCAACCCTGGTAATCTGTCCGCGAACAAAATCATAACTGCCGCCGGCCTTTACCTGGATATCAGGCGACGGCTGGGCCACGACTTTGCCCACAAGTGACGTCGGATTCCCGCTCTCGAGATCGTATCTTCCCGAAAAATCGATCGACAGCCCTTTAGCGATATCCAGCCGCAAAGCGGCGTTCAAAGGATCATACCTTTCGGAGACAACATCATATCCCGTCGATAAAGTGAGCTTCGCCGGTCCTAGCGATGTCGTAAGGTTCCCGCCCAGCTTTGACCCGGCATTGATTTCGTCAAACCTGAAGGGCGACGAACCATAGATACCCGTTTCGGTATAGGTGAGCCTCAGGGTAGTGCCGGAAAACGGCTTTACATACGCCCCGACGGAACATACAGCGGCCATCCGGTCTCCATAGCCCTGATAGACATCGAAGACTCCACGTGCATATCCGTCCATTGATAGCCATGGAAAAAGCTGACGAGACTTGGTCCTGAGCGTCAGATCCAGCTCCCCCTTGGCCGCACTCACTTCTGATCGTGTCCCGCTCCGAATTGCATCCTCAACGTAATTTCCAAACACGCCCTTCACATCAAGGATGAGAGAACTCTCGCCGACAGCAAGTCCGCTGGCTGTAGCCGTAAACTCCGGAAGTTTCTTCAGAGCCTTCCACGGAGGCGGCTTAGTCTCTACGTCACTCGGATCTTCCACGTATACCTGGGCCTGCGCAAGCCCCATCACCTTGAAGTCCCCGTAGGCGCGGTCAGCTTGCACCTTGTAGCTTACTACGTCCTGGGTGACGTCTGTGTCCTTTACCTGCTTCTTATAGTCTACATTTGAAGAAAGCTTTATGTCATGGAGCAAAGTTGAAGAGTGCCTGAAGGTTGCATTAGCGACTGAAGCGTAAGTGGCTCCGTCAGTCTCCCTGAACGTGCCGGCAAAGGAGGTGCTTGAGTCCTCGACTCGCCTATTCAGACTGAGATTGTAGGCACGCTCAGCAATTTCATCCCCGAGAATATTGACGTAGTTTCTCTGTTTGTAACCGGCCTTTGCACCTATATCAAATGGCAGCTTCAGGTCCTGAGAAAGTTCGAGCGTAGTGTCGAAGGTACCGGAACCTGTGTTCCACAACCCGTAAAGGTAGGCCGTGAGCACGCCGCCCTTACCTAACTGCAAGTTTTGAGTTATGCCGACTGCGGGGCCCAACAGCTGGAAGTAGTCGGCATATAAGGATCCGTAAGCGTCTTCACTCAGCTTGTAGTTGTACTTGGTCTTCAAGTACCAGCCCTCATACGCACCGTATCCCACCCTGGGAAGCTCGAACCGCTCGTCTTCCTTTAGGGGCACCACGAGTCGCCGCAAGGTCAGCAACTTCAGATCCCCCTCGTAATAGGAGACAGACTTCAGGACTATCCTGTCATCAACATAGACCTCCATCTCCCCTACTTCCAAACGGTAGTGGGGCTTGTCAAGATCGCAAGTAGTAACAGAGCCATGGGAAAGCCAAAGATAATCATCTTCCTTTTGCAACTGGCTTCCAGACATGTACAGGAATCCTTCAACGCCTTCGCCTGTCAGCTTAGCCCAGGCCTCATCAACCACAACCTCGCCCGTGGAAACGTTGAAAATGGCGCTTTCGCCCGCGAGCGCATCCTGCCCTGAAACGACCCTGACCGACCCGTTTACTGCCACAACTTTCCGATCCATATTGAACTCAGCGTAATCTCCGGATATCACGAGATCCTTGTACTCGATCTTCACATTCCCCGACATCACCCAAAGACCTATTGCGCCGTCGTACACAAGTTTTTCGGCGTCTACCTTGACAGGAATATTGCTTGCGACCGCAGGAGGGGAGCAGATTGCGAAAATGTACAGAGTCGTCAAGATCGATACCCCAAGCCACATATGAACGCCGCCTCTGGAAAACTTGATCCCAGCAGACCCATCGCCCCCTCCCGAATTCCTCCTTCTTGCAGCCAAATTCATTCGGGGACGGTCAACTGCGAACAACATGAAAAGACCTGGCACTCCAAAGACAATATTGGGCAACCAAGCAGCTAAAAGCGGGGACAGGCCGCCCCTCATGGCCACAGATCGCGCCAGAGCCTGCACGATGTAATAGGCAAAGGAGAGAACGGCTGCCGCCACGACCCCGAAGTAACCGCCGCCACGTCGGGGAGACTTCACGACAAGCGGGGCACCGAGAACGGCAAAGACCAAAGATGCCACATGATGGGCAACCTTGAGATAGTAATCGACGCGGAGCGCATCTACACGGATCCCGCTCCTCTCAAAAAGGTCGATATTGGACTTGAGTTCCTTCATGCTCATTTCCTCTGGGGTCTTCTGGCTCGATGCGAAGCTATCGAGCGACTGCTCCAGGGAAATCTCCAGAGTCTCAAAGGAAATCGCCATTCGCACATGCCCTTCCTCATCGAGCTCATGGATACTGCCATCCTCAAGCACCCACTTGCCTGACTCAGCCCGACCACTCCTGGCAGAGACAAGGCGCGGAAACTCGCCCCTAGCCGTCTCGTATATCATCACACGTTCAAACGTGCCACGTTTTTGGTCAGCCTTGCCCACGTAGAAATAGCGATTGCCCGGCGCCTTGAAGAAAACATCCTCTTCGACATCGGGAAAAGCCTCCTGAAATATCATCTCCCTGACGATAATCTCGGACTGATGAGTTGCCCACGGCGCCACGCTCTCATTGAGCCAAAATCCGACTGCGCTCATAACCGCCCCCAAAACGATGAGAGGCAAAGCAATCCTGGCGAAAGGAATCCCGGAAACCCGCATAATCTGAAGTTCAGAATCGCGAGCCAGCCTGCCAAGGCCGATCAAGACGCCAAACAGAACCGCAACAGGCAAAACCTGAACCACGATCCCCGGAAGGCTGTAAAGGAGCATCCTAGCAACAATGAGCACAGGCACTTTCTTCTGGACTATCAGGTCTACAAGCCAGAAGAGTTGCCCACTCAGCATTATCACGATGAACGCCAATATAGATAGAATAAAGGGACCCATGAACTCGTGGACTACATACCTGTCAAGAATCCTCATCAGTCGTGACCTCGCAGTCTACAGCTGCCTCTTGAGCGCAACTGAGCATCGCAATCGCATCTTTGGCACAACCCCATGCATTTCAACATAACAGCCCTGCCCCCGCGGTGGGCATAGAGCGTGCCAAAGCGCCTCAAGACAAGAAGGGGGAGACGAATGTCGCCTCCCCAAGTGTGATGCACTGCCGCTACTTGCTATTATTTCGCCCCGCCTTTTTTGAGGACGGCGTCTGTCATGTCTATTCCACCAAGGTGGACAACGCTCGAGTCCAGAACGACGGTAACGCCCTTCTCCTTGGCGACTGCCGCTATGGCGCTCTTCAGAGCATTCTCCGCAGGTTCCAGCTGCTGCTTTGCATACTCATTGTACTTCAGATTATACTGGTCAAGCAAAGTCCTCTGGGTCTCCTGATCCTGCCCCTCAGCCTTGGTGTTCAGTTCCTTTTCCAAGGCAGCCTTCTGCTTGAGAATGTTGTCAACAGCTTTCTGCATCGCAGGGAATTCCTGTCCAAGCCTGACCCCATCAACTTTTCCTATGACAGCGGCCTCGCCAGCGGCCCGCGATACAGCCGAAAGATTAGCCACAACAGCAACAGCACCGACCAAAATGGCACACACCAAAACAATCAGGAGAGTCTTCGGCACGTTTTTGAACATTAATGTCATCCTTTCCAATCAACTCAAAAATCGCAATCAGAACAGTATAACGAGGAGCGCCGACGACGCGGCGCCCCGTCAATTATACTACATGAGCCAGCTTAAGACTAGAAAGTCTGCCCAAAGCTGAAGTAGGCCTGTCCTCCCTTTTCACCGATGCCATAATCGACACGGATCATGCCCAGCACCGGAACCATGATTCTCACGCCAGCTCCATAACCGACCTTAGTACTTCCAACGTCTAAAGAGCCATCCGCGTTCCACGCCTGCCCCGCATCGCAAAACAGCACACCCTGCAGACCTTTGGTAATGTTGAAACGGTATTCCGCGTTTGCCAGGGCCATGCGATCACCCTCGATGTCGCCGTACTTGTAGCCCCTGACAGTCTCCGCTCCCCCGAGCCTGAAACGCTCATCATCAGGCAGCTCGTCCAATCCATATCCGGCGCTAACCCTACCTGCCAGAATATGCCCATCACGGACCTGATAGTACTGGCAAGCATCAACCCGAAGTTTGGCAAAGTTGTTGTCGCCGCCAAGAATTCCGCCTGCATACTCCAGCGAACTGGACAACTTGTGACCTGTGGCAGGATTCCAAAGGTCATCTCTGGTATCATTGACCGCCGACAACGTAAGCGAACGCGTAGCACCGCCGCCCGGGAAATCCACATCAGGATGCTTCTGTTCAGGGTCATTAACAGCGTTTTCCATCTTGAGCTTGACGAACGCCTTAGTGTTGAGCGAAAGCGTGCGGCCGATCGTCACGTCTCCACCCGTCCGCTTCTGCGAATAATCGATAGAGGCCGTCGGGTCCTCCTCGAGCTTTAAGACTTGCCCTGAGGAAGAAGTCTCGTTTTCATCAGATGGCGTATACTTCTTCGACAAAGTCTTGCTGAAGACGTTGAAGCCTATGGAAGTCTTGCCGGATGCTCCGACCCAAGGTTCATAGAAGCCAAGTTCATAATTGGTTTTCGTGCGGCCAAACTCCGCTTTGATGTTGACCGTCTGCGCATTGCCGAGGAAGTTCTCATCTCCCAGCTCCATATAACCCATAAGCTTGTCCTGAGAACTGTATGTCAGGGCCAGATTGGCAATGCCCGTCTTCCGTTCAGTTAGGACGTACGTTACCACGTATTCATACTTCCCCGGCACAGGCTCTACTTTCGCCTCTACATTCTCGAACGCGCCAAGCATGTAGATTCGCCTGCGGTCCTCGTTTATCTTATTGACATTGATGTAGTCACCCGGCTTTGTCTCAATGCACCTTTGGATAACTTTCGGCTTAGTTTTCTGATTCCCCGCAAACTTGACTTCCGACACAGTCCATTCCACCAGATGAAGTATGAGTTCACCCGATTCAGAAAGTGATGGTTCAATGCTCACCCAGTAGCCTTTGTCATGGTAGTGGCTGCCCAAAGCCTCCAGGTCACTCCTGAGCTGATTGGCATTGAGCTGAGAGCCAACCTTCGACCCCATTATTCCGAGAAGCTCCTCAGTAGGTATTAGTGCGTTTCCGCTAACTAGAATCTTGCTCAAAACCGGAAATTCTTGCACTACAATGATGAGCTTCACGCCTCCAAGGTACGGAACGGTGTTGGCGCCGAGATCCGCAAACCAGCCGAGAGCATCGATAGCGGTGAAGCTTTCCCTTATGGCGCTTTCAGTGAGCTCATCACCCACCTTAATGTTTATGGCCTGTGTAATAATATCAGAGTCAATCCTGCTATTGCCAATAACTTCTATAGCGGTGACCACCCCAAGAGACTTGGATTGCGCAGCCATCGTAAAAGAAGATGCCAAAAACACGACCGCCATTGCGGCAGCCAGTATGCAACAGGATCGCTTGGTGCTAGTATCTTTCAAAAATCTCGCCTCCCCAAATCGCGCTGTTCGGCCACGACTGCAGCCCGCTCAGGCCACCATCATAAACTGATGAGTTGGATTCAGTATTCTACCCTCGCCTAGCGATTCCTCCCGCCTCAAAGCCCGGGAATGGCAATCAATCCCGGCTCGCCTGAGGCAGCGCGCCCACGAGTTGGCCAAGCCGGCTCAGAATATACAGACGCAACCGGGCGTCCAGAAGTTTCATGAGAAGCTCCCCCGACGGAAAGTTTTCTTCCACGCCCGACGCTGGCTCGAAAGACAGGTGAACATCGCCGGGCCTTCCATATATCGTGGCCAGTATGGGAAACTCAGCAGAGGAATCACGCGCAACGACAGAAAAATCGATATCTGAATCTGGAGTGTTCGCAAATTCCACCCTCCCGGACAGAATCTCCAGAGGAATATCGCAGATATACACCTCCCCGGGTCCCACTTGTACATAACCGACAGCCCGGGGTTGCCTCACACTTCCCTGGATCTGCACTACAGAGGGCATGATCTCAGCCCAGGATTCTTCCCTTACGGCCTTCACTCCATCACCAACAACGATCTTTATGTCAAGGTCGGCATCGGGAATCACAGCTGCCTTGGAAAATCCAGCAGTAACCACATCAACATCCGCGTTGCAGAGACTGAGAATGCCCCCGACTTTCATCCGCTCTCCGGTGTGGATTGTGGCGTCTATGTCGACTAACCCGCACAACAGCGGATGCTCGATTTCCAAATTCAAGCCATGTATGGTCCACATCTGTCCTCCACCGGAGAGCTCGACTGTTCCGCCTCCCATTGCAGCTCGAATCGTGCGAACCCTGACCTCTTCCAGCGAACCTGCACCATTATTCGGTATAGCCTCAGCAACCTCTATCGAACCGCTTAGGTCCGTGAACTCCTGAGGCCATAGTTCCGATCTGAGATCGCCATCACGAATAGTCACCACAGCGGCCAGCGTCGAATCTTCAAATTCGATATCGGCTTTCCAATCAACCCATCCTTCAACTGGAATAGCACGCCCCAAAGCCTTGCCAACCCTCTCCATTGACATGCGTTCCCCGCCTATAGCGGCTTTGATTTTCCCTCCGCCATAGCTTGCATCTAAGTCTAGGTCTATATCGCTGGCCCGATGCTCTCCGACACTCAAGTCGACCAGGTGGAGGACTCCATGGGCTTCGTATGCACTGCCTGCCTCGGCAGCAGGCCGCGCATCGCTCCTAGCTTCATTCCTTGTTCCTATCTCCACTCCCGGTGCGCGCAGGCAGCCTTCGTATTCTGCTTCAAGAAACCCATCTATTCCAGCTTGCGGAAGCTTCACACTCCCACGAGCCGCAACAGCTCCATCTTCGTCCATTCTAACATAACCGGAGATTGTCGACTCCCCGCAACACAGATCCGCTATGTCAAGACTTCCAGTGAGAAACAAAGGGCCATCTACGCTTGGACACAGGACCAATCTTCCCCTTACACTGCCTCCTAGGAGTTGCGCATCGATGTCGGAAAGCTCCACCGTCTCTCCGCGGATATCAACAAAGGCCTTTGCCCCCTCAATATCAAACGCCGTACCATCAGTGTACGTGGCATTTGAAAGCGCGACCTTCCAGACACCGCACCCATCCAGCAATGTGCTCTCCACGGTCACCTTCGCAACCTCGAGCTTGCGGAAACCCTGGTCTTCTGATGGAAACTCAATCAGAACATCACAGATCTCGATGGGAGCGCTGAACCGACTGAGTTCCGTCTTCGTCCCGCCATCAGAACGCGCACCGCTCTTTCTCTCCACATGGCCGCGGTTTGCAGGTTCATGGACTAACGGCGCTGCGATGTCGACGCTGACGCCGCGAGCGTGCACACCGGTAATGCTCTCTATTAACCCGGCCCGACCGAAAAAGAGATCAGATACGTCGTAGTCAACAAGAAGATGGTCGATACTGACCTCGTCACCTATGCAAACACCTGCAAGGTCTATGGAACGGATGCCCCTCGCCGTCACGTGCCCTATCCGAACATCTGAGAGGCCCAACACGCGTGAGATGCCGAGGCTGACCGCCTGGGACGCCATGCCGGCCAAATTCTGCCTGACCCACATCGTTCCGGAAACGATCACGCCGATCACTGTTATGGCAATTAGAACCTTTTGCTTCACATTTACCACCAACGACGATTTCGACAAAGGACTCATCCTTCCCTTCGACTCATAGGCAGTGAAAGTCCGGGGCACAATGCAGGGTTTTCTCTTATTCCCAACCTCAACCCGCCCAGGGGTTTCCCCATCAGTTCACATCTTGTCTGTCATACATTACACATAATGGAGGGCAGCCCCGGTCGGGCGCGCTACTCGGCGAAGATTGAAAACACATTTGATCGCTATGTTCACCCGTTCAAGGAAGCAACAAACCGCGTCGGCCTTCAACAAACGTTGCTCATCTGCAGGTGGCGTCTTCCAGGCAACCAAATAGTCATGTGTCACGACTTTTTTGATTGGCGAACGGGACTTACGCAGCATAAACAAGCACAAGGGGTCAGCAGCATTCCGCAAGAAGCAGGGAGCTAGGAGGTTGCAGGCTGCATGCGTCCGCAAACTCAGAGGCCGACTTGGAGGCCGCCCCATTCATGGGCATTGGAGTTTTGCCCGGCTAGTCTGAGAAGAAG
>ERZ795047.2187-NODE-2187-length-19050-cov-4.785207_pt1 | contig 19050 bp, 19 predicted proteins | sample MGYA00375131_ERZ795047 | MGnify/ENA primary metagenome ERZ795047 (study PRJEB30176, sample SAMN05720228) | activated sludge metagenome | isolation source: Anaerobic digester | place: Japan | collected 2015-05-20 ...
AAGGCACTACTATAGGGCAGGTTAATGGTACGTTTTCAGCGTATGCAATTAAAAATGCTATAGAAACGTTGAAAACTAATAATGCACCTATGGTTGTAAGGGGCGGAGATCAGTTTTATGTATGTGCTGCACATCCTCACCAGATTCGTTCTTTGCGTGATGACCCTGATTGGTTGAATGCTGTTAGATACGGTAATCCGCAGTTGCTTTATAATGGTGAAGTTGGGCGTTTTGAAAATGTGATTTTTCTTGAAACAACACAGATGCCTATTTTGGTTGGTGCTGGTAAGGGCGGAGCCAATGTGTATCGTGCTGTTGTGTGGGGAAGTGAACCTGTTGGTTTTGCTGAAACGGTTCCTTTTGGTCTTGTTAATGACGGTGTCGAAGATTTTGGACGACTTGTTTCGATAGGTTGGTATTCAATATTTGGCGCTGGGATTATACAAGATTTTATCGTTGAAATTGATACACTATAAGGAGGTCAGTTATGGCGGTAACTAAAATTGATAAATTTGGTGTGACATCAAAAGTAGAGCAGGTTTGTAGGGTAGAGATTTCTTCGTGGGCACAAAATGATGAAGTTGTAATTTCGCATGCTAAAGATCCGCTTAATGCGAGGATTGTTAGTGTTATTGATGCAGCTTCAAATAAGCTTGTTCACGATGATGCTAAGTACCAGATTGTATTTACTAGTGAAGATACTACTACAATTAAGGCGTTAGCTTCTTCCCCAGTTGCGGTTAATGTTGTGTTAGTAGTTCCTACCACATAGTAGGAGGTCGGTATGTTTGGAAAATCGAAAGATGAGTTAAAGAGTGAAGATTTAGTTAGTAATGATGATGTTATTGATGTTGTTGATGACGTTGTCAGTGAGGTTGTTGATGACGTTGTCAGTGAGGTTGTTGATAAATCTTCTGATGAGTCAGCAATATCAATAGTAGTTGATGGTGATGGTTTAGTTACTATTGAAGTTAAGAAGTATATGGGGCCAGCTAAGATTGGTGGTACGTGGTATGATTTGAAGAATGGCAGGCATAAAGTTCCTAAGAATGTTAGGGATGTTTTGAAAGTTAGGGGTGATTTAGGTTGATTAAAACAAAAGAAATCGCCGAAGCTGCCATTCTTTATTTGAATGGTTTTGAAATGCAAAAGTATGATAATAAGTACTGGTGGTTTGAAGGTGATTCTGCAAAGGCTGATGAATTGCAGATAGGGTTGATTAATAAGAAACTTAAAGTAGAGCCACTGGAATTTATGGATGCTATTCGCAGAGTAAAATCATTCAGTAACTCTTTAAAATTTAAGTTAGGTGTTAATGGGGAAGAAGATTAGAATCTATATTGATGTAAATTCTTTGGAAGGTGAGGATTATAAATTTGTTAATATTTATGAATGTTCATCGTCCGAAGATGTTGGAGAATTAATTGATACAGTTGGATTAAAGGCAGGGGTGGACTATGTTGAGTCCACTCTTGCCAATGATCCTTTTAATTGGTTTAAACTATCTATTTTAGATAGTAATAGTGCTCCTATATTTGAGAGTGAAGTTCCTATTCTGGCAGAGTTTGCTCAGGATAAAATTGATTATATTAGAAGGGAAATAAAAGATACTAATGTAAATGAACCTGCTTTTTCAGATGCCGAAATAATAGATAAGATAAGATTAGCTGCATTACGATATAATAAGATAAGAAATTTATCGGAAGTTCCAGAGAATGTGTGGCCGATTATATCTGTTTTAGTTAGAATAGATGTGTGCTATGTTTTAGCGTATGATTATGCTAAGTATTTGCGTCTTGAAATTCCTGGTGGTGCTGCGTTATCTAAGGATGAGTTGTATAATCATTATTTGAATGTGGCTGAAAAGCTTGAAGTGTACTATAATAATATTATGGATTCTTTGACTAGAAAGGGTACTCAGGGAATTGAAGATGAGTTGGATTTAGGTGAATATGAAATAAATGTATCAAAAATGTTATATGATAGGACGTAGATTGTGGGCTATGGAGAAGCTTCTATAAAGGAATTATTGGCTGATTATAAGCAGCGTTTAGCTGAAAGTGAAGCTGTATTAGGTGTTAGGGTATTACATATTTCTCCACCTACTCATGAAATTGTAAGAGATAGGTTGGGTGGTGTTAAGAAAATTGAAAAGGTTTCTGAGCCAGATTATATTAGGTGTGGTTCTGTTGAGTTTTCGCCAACTGAAGAGTTTTTGAAGAGGGTTGGTATTCAGGAAAAGGTTGATTGTGTGTTAATTATGTCGTTGAGTAATGTTCCTGAAAATTTTGATAAGATTAATTCAAGGTTTATTTTAGAAACATCTTTTAGAGGTAGTCAGGAATATAAAATTAAGGATACTTGTGAATTTGGGCATGTTGGGAATGAATTTATTTATTTGGCAATAGGGTTGGTTACTAAATGAGTGATTTTAAGGTGACAGCTACTTTTTATGGTGTTGATATAAAGTCTATTAAAAGTAGATTTTTTAAGGTTTTAAATGTTACTGAGGATGAAATTTTAAAAGTTATAGCTGATGATTTTTTGAAATTTTTTAAGCGTGGATTGAGGTCAAATGGTCTAGGATTAGTGGCATTAAGACCTTCTACTGTCGCTAAAAAAGTTAGGGCTGGGTATAGGTTTCCTGATTCACCACTTTATGGTAAGGGTGAAAGTTATCCTATGTCATTTGTGTCAAATGTCATTGTAAGTAAAGTTGATAAGGGATATTTGGTTGCTCCTAGTGAAACATCTCATTATTCAGGAATGCCAGTAGTTAAGTTAGCGTTGTTGCATGCAGAAGGGTATAAGGTAGGCAAGACGTCTGTTCCACAGAGAAATCCGATACTTGAAGCTAGAAAGCGGTTTAAAGTTAGTGATAGTAAATTTATTATTGGAAAAATTTTGGCTAATAGGTTTAAAGAGTTTTGGAAGTAGTAATTGATAATTTTGAAGATGTATCAAAATGGCAATCGTCTAATATTGGTATTATTATTGATGATAATAAATTTTCATCGCATATATTGAGTGGTAATAGTAGTTTTAGAGTTACTGTTAAAAATGGTATGCGTGGGGAGTATTTTCAAAGGGTTTTTAATGATTTTATAGATGTATCAAATTTTGGTAATTTAAGGGTTTTTATTTCTAGGTATAACGGTAATATAGGTAATGATTTAGATTTTAAAATGAAATTTGGAGTTGGTATTTTTGATGGCAGTAATTATAATATTTTAAATGAATGGTATGTTCCAATAATTGGAAAGGCTATTTTAGAGCCTGTTAATGTTGATATTTCTTCTATTGATAGTTTTAATTTTATTAGATTTACGTATTTAAGCGATGTTGGCGATGTGTGGTGGTTTGATCATTTAATTGCGTGTAATGATGAGTTTGTTATTGATAGTTTATTGGCTATTAAAGGTTTATTAGATTGTTCTTTAAAATTTTCTTTGGGTAATGTTAATAAACCATTATTTAAAGGTAATAATAGTTTAGAATTAGTTGATTGGTCTTTTGTTACTAGGTATTCTCTTTTGCAAATTGAAGAAGATGGAATTATTGAAAGGCATGTTGTGGATGGGGAAGTAAGTAATGGCGTTGTAAATTTTATGGATGAGTTATATTTTGATGGAAAGTATTTAAAGAATGATTTTTCATCTACAGCAAAAGTTAGTTTGGTAGTTCCAGCTTTTATAGCTAGTAATGCAGTGCCTTTTATAGTTCCTGGCATATATATTTCTGGTTTTGTTCCTATTGTCGATACATTGGCGCATGTTGAATATTTTAAAGATTCTTTTATTGTTAGCGAGAAGAAGTATAGAATTATAAAGCCTAGAAGAGATTTAAAATTGCCCGTTGAAATTGAGGTAGTAAGTAGTAATCCAGAATTGATGATTAGTATTAATAATTTTATTCAAAAATTGTTTAGCGATGTCGGTTTTGTTTTAGTGAATGGTGTTAAGTATGATTTATATTATGAAGATACACCTAGATATGATGCGGGTAATTTAGAGGGTGATGTTCCTTATACTTTGCATTTTTATAGTGTTAGAATTTTAGATGTTTTAAATGCTGAAGTATCTTGGGTTACTATACCATCTTATCACTTTGAGTTAAACTTTAATTAGTGAGGTGGAATTATGGCAAATGATGTGTTTAAGAAAATTGATACAGTTAAGAAGAAAGATGTAGATAAGAAAAATAAAAAGTTTAAAAGTGTTAAAGGGTATAATATTACTATTGGTTTTAGTAATAGGACTGTTACGTGTCCACCTTTTGGCACTATTGAATTGACGTTTGAAGAATATGATAGTGTTCAGTTTAATCGTGTTAAAAATGAATTTGTGGAGGTTAAGTGATGGCTTCTAGAAGATTGGGTGTTTATGGTAGAGATTTGCCTGCATTAGTGCCTGCTGTTGCTGGTGATGCAGTTATAAATACTGCTGGAATGATGTTTTTGTCAGAAAGAGGCCCAGCTAAAGTTATTGCTGTTACTGCTTCTACTGAATGGGCGCGCATTTTTGGTAATTATGTGCGTGGTTTTTATGGTAGATATGCTGCGGATGGGTTTTTTCAAAATTTGCAGGGAGTAGATGGTACTCTTTATTGTAGAAGATATGTACCGTCTGATGCTACTGCTGCGTATATTATTATTAAAAATGGTAATAATGATGATGCTATTAAAATTTCTGCAGGATATCGTGGCGAATTAGATAAAGGGTCACATGGCAAGAAGATTCTTTTTAGTATTTTGCATACTAATAGGGTAAATGAGATTCTTTTGCAGGCGGTTGGTATTGGTGACACAGTTTTAAAGGTTAGTGGAGCTATTAACTTTGAAAAAGGTGATTATATTGTAATTAGTGATGGAGTTAATAGTGAAACTAAGGAAGTATTAAATAAAGATGAATCAGAAAATACTATAACTGTTTCAGCGCTTACTAAAGCTTTTGATGTTTTGCCTACTGCAGGGTCACAAAGTTGGGGTTTTTCGGTGGCTAAAACTCCTTCTTCATCTGCTGGGGCTGCTGCTGGTACTTATACGGCAACAATAACTATTGATGGTGTTGGCAAGGCTGTATCTGTTGATGTTTTAGGTACTGAAACATTGCAGAATATTATGGATGCTATTCAGACTGATATAGGTACTGCTGGAAGTGTTGTATGGGATTCTTTTGGTAATGGAGCAATTAAAATAGTTTCTGCAACTACTGGATTGAGTTCGTCTGTTGCTATATCAGATTCAGGTTTATTTGCTGCTATTGCCGATATTAATCCAACTCCAAATGCTGCGGTAAGTGGTGCTGCTTCTTCGACTGTAAAGTCAATAAATTTTGATTTAAAAGTATATCGTAAGAATATGGTGGGGGTTTTGGAAGAGGTCGAGAATTGGAAGTATTTATCAATGAGTCCTTCTGTTTCTACTTATTTTGAATCTGTTTTGAATAATGCTTTTAGAGGTAGTGAGCATATTTATGTATCTAATTTGCTTCCTACTTATTCTGGCGATTATTTGAAAGGATTACCTGTGTCTAATTTAGTTCCTACTAATTTAAGTTCTGGCGGTGCTGATGGTACATTGCCAAGTAATAATGATTGGAATATGCTTTGTTCAGATTTTGATATTTTTGATATTAGGCATTTGTGTAATCCTGAAAGTGTATCTAAATCTTTGAATGATTTTGGTGAAAATTATTGTAAGTCAAGAGGTGATTGTATTTGGTATTCAAATCTTCCGTCTAATCAAACTTTTGAAGAATTGAAGATATTGGGTTCTGAATATGTAGTTAGTAGCGATAGTTATAGAATGAATAATGCACAATGGTTGCAGGTTTATGATCCTATTGGTGTTGGTATTGAGCCTACCATAAATGTTCCTAATGTTGGGCATATTATGGGGCATGTGATTTATTGGCTTACTAAATATGGTTATCAAAGGGTTCCTGCTGGTGTACAGGAAGCAATTAAGGGGGTAACTGGTGTTTTTGGTGACCAGATTTTAGATGATAATAAGCGTACTATTTTAGCTGATTTAGGAATAAATCTTATTCAATTTGTTCCTGGTAGCGGTATTTGTTTAAGAAATGGAAGAATGGGTTCAACTAATAGGGCATATAAATGGTATAATCAGATTTTTATGCGATTGTATTATAAGAAGACGTTTGTGCAATCGTTTAAAGATTTGGAAAATGTTGAATCTGGTGAAGCATTGCTTAGTCAAATATTTAATGCTGTAAGAAATTACTTGTTAGTTGATTATAATGGTACTAATGTTAGGACTGGTAAGAAGCCTGCATTTTTAAGGACTGCTGGGTCTAAGTTTGATGATGTGGTAACTATTATTTGTGATGCTTCAAATAATAAATTGGAGGATGTGTTGGCTGGTAATGTAAATGTGCATATTTATTTTACTCCGCCACCTCCTGCTGAATCGATAGAGATAGGTGTCGGTATATCTCTTTCAATTAAAAGTAAAGGTGCTTAATGGAGGTGAATTATGCCTAGTAGAGTAAATGCGTTACTTATAAATTTTGCTGTTGAAATTGATGGTGTGCGTATTCACGATATTATTTCGTGTTCTGGCTTTACTCTTGGCGAGGAAGGTCAGATTGAAGTTCCTGAAGATGATAGAATTGCGTCTATTGCTGATGGCAGGCGTAAAATTCCTGCTCTTTCAATGAAGTATAGGTTGTTAAAACATTCTACGGCTGAAGGTGGTACACATAAGTATTTTACTGATTGGTGGGAAGGCCGTGAAGGTGATAATAGAACTATTACAGTTATTTGGTTGGAGCGTGATAGAAAAACTGAGATTATGCGGTGGACGTATGTTGATTGTGAGTTTTCAGGATTTAAAGGTGAAGATCAAGATTATGGTTCTCCAAAAGTTGGGGTTATAGAAGTTACATTTTTACCATATGATGTTACTCATTCTATAGCTTCGGCAGGTCAGATTTATTCTAATTGAGGTGAGGTATGGTTAAGAAAGATAGCGTAGATGAAATAAAAGTTAAAAAACAGGTTAATTTTTTTAATGTGCCTACTGAGTTGCCTTTAGGTATGTATGATAGTGCTACTAAGAGGTGGTATAGGGGTTTTGAAGTCGAAAAGATGAGTTCTGATGTTTTGGTAAGTGTAAACGATGAACAAAATCCCTATCGCCTCTTTGGTAAAATTGTAGCTAAGGGGCTAGTGAATATTTTTGATATAGATACTGGTGAAGAGTATCCTGGTTGGCGTAGTAAAACGTCAAAGTTGTTTTTTCAGGATGTATTTTTTTTAATGGTAGAGATTTTAATTAAAACAAGGGGTACGTCATTAGTTTCTACTGTGTATAGATGTCCTCTTTGTAAAAAGTTTACGAAGTTTGAAAATGCTCCTGGGGAAGGCGCTGAATTGGATGTTAATACTGGGTTTGATTTAACAGCTTCTTCTGAAGAATTTTCGTCATTAGAAATGGAAGATATTCGGTCTGTTGCGTTTAAGCCCGTTAGAGATTTGGATAAGCCTGAGTTTTCATTCCATTTTGATGATGGTATAGTTATTAAAGATGAAAGGTTTACTGAATTTTCTTTTAGGATTCCAGAAATTGGGGATTATATTTTAAAGGCAGGTGCGGATACCTCTCAGGCTGGTGAAAAGAGGGTTTTATTTCATTGTTTAACTAGTGTTAATGGGTTAATAGGTAAGGATTTAGAGTTGTTAAAGGCTCAACATGGTTTAGGGCTTTTAAGTTTTAATTTTAATGATTATGCACAGATTTTAAGTAGGTTTAACTCTATTGGGTATGATTTTAGTAATCATACTGTAAAGTGCGCGCATTGTGGAAATGTATTTAAAACTGTGTTTGATTTTACTAATTTTTTCGGGTCTCTCCTCGGCAGGTAATTTATTTAGAGTATGCCGAGGATGGTAAGAGTGTTATTTATCCTTTTGTTAGTTGGGCTGAGAATCCCATTATTGAAGCGGCTAAGTTATTTGATTATTCTTATGAACAAGTTTTTTGGGAAAATTCAATTTTATTTGAAGAATGGCGTGGAGGGGTTTCTCATAGTGAGTTAATGAAATTAACGCCTTGGCAAAGGGAGTTATATATTGATATAGCTCTTTATTGGGCTAAGAAGAAGCGTGAGAAAGATAGTAGTAATAGTATAGAAAATTTTCAGGAGTAAGTAATGGCTGAAAATACTACTACAGTGGGCGTTAATTTTGTAGCTGATACCGCTCAAGCTATTAATAATATTTCACCTCTTGAATCTGCTATTGAACGTTTAACAGGGTCTATTAAAACTTTAGGCGTTGTTGGGGGGATTGCTTTAGTAGGTAGGCAACTTGGTTCTGCTTTTAGTAATATAATAAATGCTGGCCAGACTGCTGAAGTTCAGGTAGCAAGATTGACCGCTGCGTTTACTGAATTATCCTCACGTACTGGTATTCCTGCTGCAAAATTAGCTATGGATGAGTATCAAAGAGCAGTGCAGTTTGCTGCTGATACTCCTTTTGATGTGCAGTCAGTTGTTGACGCTGCTGTAGCTATGCGTTCTATGGGTGTTGATCCACTTACTAATTCTTTTAAAAATCTTTCTGGTCAATCGGTAAATTTATTAACTATTTTGGGTAATACAGTTACGTCTGCTCAAGAATTTTCTGAAACATTGCTTGCGTTTAGGTCTGCAACACAAGGTATGATGGGTGTTACTTTGCTTGCTAGACGATTAAATATGACTGTTGCAGATTTATCAAAGGGATTGCAGGGTTTGACTCCTAGTACAGAAGCGTGGCGTAATCAGTTATTAGCTAATATTGCTGTGGTTCCTCGTTTTCAAAATGGGATGGCATTAACTGCTGCAACATTGCAGGGTGTTAGGTCGAATATAGAGGATATGGCAGATCAGTTAGTAACTGCAATGGCGGATATACAAAATTCTGCTAGTGTGTACAATAAATTTAAGGATATTCTTAAAAGTTTTAAAGATTGGCTTGAGTCGAATGGGGATAGGTTAAAGTTTTTTGCAAAAGTAGTTGGCATGGTGTTGGGGCAAATTTTAGATATTGTATGGGCGCTTTTAATTCCAGTTAGGGCTGTGTTATCTACTGTTGGTGAATGGATTGTTGGATTTCAGGAAAAAATGGAGAAAGCAGTAAATGAATTAGCGTCTCGTACTGATGAATTAGGGCAACAGGTTAGGTCTATGGGCACGCTTGTTGAAAGAACATCATTATTTATTTCATTAGTATTTGGTTGGATAAAAATTAAGATAGAAGAGTTTTATGGGTATTTTAAGAAGTTTTTAGATTTTATTGGTATTGATGGATTTGATATAATAAAAGCTTTGGGAATAATTATAGGTTCTCAATTAGTATTTTCTATTGCAAAAGCTATTTTAAGTGTGAATACATTAATGCGTGTTTTTACACTTTTAGGAAAAACGGCAGTGGTATTATTAGTTGCTGAGATAGTTTCATTGATACAGAATTGGGATAATTTATCTGCTTCCGAAAGAGCGTTAAGGATTGGTATAATTGCATTAACTGGGGCAGTAGCAATGCTTACTACTGGATTTACTACTTCTGCTGTTACATTTGTTGCGACTGCTGTTTCGTGGATAAAATATTTATATATGATGCGTGCTGCTATATTGGCATCTATAAGTAATACTATAATAGCACCTGCTATAGCGGGATTGAAGGCTTTAGGGCTTAGTTTTTTAGCTGGGGCAAAGGCTGCTTTAACGTTTACTGCTGCATTATTAACAAATCCCATAACGTGGATTGTTATTGGAATTACTGCTTTGATAGCTGCTATTGTTGCATTAATTGTTTATTGGGATGATGTTGTTGCTGCTGTTAAAAGAGCGTGGGAAAGTTTTTCACAATTTTTAGATGGATTAGGTGAATGGGGAACAAATATTAAAAATGGTTTAGTAGGAATTTTTAGTGGTATTGTAGATTATTTTAAGGGTTTATGGGATATAGTAGCAGGTATTTTTACTCTTGATTGGGATAGAATAAAGAGTGGTTTTGAAAGTGTGTGGAATGGAATTAAAAGTTTTTGGGGCGGTATTATAGATTTATTTGCTGGTATAGGGCAAGGTATTGTTGATGCCATTTTTGGAGAGGGGTCTTGGGATGGGCTTTTACAATTTTTTAAAGATTTATGGAATTCTATTGTTAGCGTTTTTTGGAGCGCTGTTGATGGTATTGTTGGTATATTTAACTCTATAGTAGAGAAGGGTAAGGCTATAGTAACTAAAATTGGGGTCGTATTTAATAGAATTGGTTATGTTTTATCATCTATTTTTAGGGGAATAATAAATGTAATTTCTTCTATTTTTAGTACTGTTGTATCTGTAATAACGGCGCCATTTAGATATGCTATTAATATTGTTACAAATGTGTTTTCTGGAATAGGTGGGATTATTCAAAATGTGGTCAATACAATTAGAAGTTATGGGTCTAGAATAGTCGATTTTATTGTTTCTCCTTTTAGGGAAGCGTATCAAGGAATACGTAATGCTTTAGGTAGGGTATGGGATTTTCTTTTTGGTGAAGAGCGTCAGCCTGCTCAAATAGTAGTAACTAATAATAGTGGAACTCCAGCGCAGCCTAGAACTCCTTCAACTCCCCCACCTGCTAATCGTCAGCATGGTGGGCCTGTTTATGCTAATAAGGGGTATATTGTAGGTGAGCATGGTCCAGAATTATTTGTTCCTAATGCTGCTGGTATGATTATTCCAAATAATAGTAGGGTAAATAATGTTGTTCAAAATTTATCTGTTAATGTTTCTGTTGATGCAAGTGGGGCAACTAATCCTAATTTAATTGGTCAGATTGTAGCTGATAAGTTAAGGAAGACGTTGCCTGAAATAGTAAGAAATTGGAGTTATTCGGCGGTATGATATGGCTTTAATAGGTGCTAAAAAATCAAAATTGGGTAAGTTTAGAATTCCTTGGTTTATGTTGGATTTGGGAAATTTTACTTTAATTACGTTGCCAAATGTTCCTTTGGAAGTTAATTCATCGAAGGTAATTAATTGGGCTAAAATAAAAGTTCCTGGTAGAGAATTTGAGCCTATGCAATTTTCAAATATGGGAGCGCAGGAGATATCTTTTAGTATAAAGGTGATTAATAGAAGTTGGGTGTATGGTAATTTACCAATGTTAAAGTTGTTTGAGAATTTACGGACTCCTGTTGAGGGCTTATTGACTATGTTATTTTCTAAATTAAATAATGCAAATCCAAAGGTATTATTTTGGTATGGTACTGGAAATACAATTCCTTTGATTTATTATGTTGAACAATGTGATTTTAAACATATTCTTTTTAATAAATTAGGATATCCTACTGTTACTGATGTAGATATGAAGTTAGTTTTGGATGAAGATACTATTTTGTATAAAGCTGAGAAGATAGCAAGAATGGTTTTGACGTTTGCTGGAATGGCTGAAGCGGTTTTTCAAGTGGTTAAATCATTTTTAGGGGAGAAGCCTTATTAATGAGATACAGGGGAATTAAAGATGTTGTATTTGTAAATGCAAGAGGCGAGGTAAAAACTTTGCATGGTATGAGGTTTGCGGAATTATTTACTAGTTTTGTTATTCAGAATAAGGAAGTTGATAGGGAACTTGATGATTTTGCAGTGCAGATTTGGGGTGAAGGGTCTGAAATTTTATCTTATAGGTTACGAGAGCAAAATATTGAGAGAATGTTATGTGAAGATTTTGATGAGCGTAAGTTTATTGAAGTTAAGATACCACCGAGGTTGTAAATGTTTGAGCAGTCGTTTACTAATGGATATGATATTCCATATTGTCAGGTGTGGATTGGCTCAAGAAGTGGGGCGCCATCTCTTATAGGTGATTCATTACAGCGGTTGGGTATTTTTTCAGATGATATTACAGCAAGACGGTATTATACATCAGTTACGGTTAAGTTAGAAGCAAGAAAACCTAATACTGCTGTTATTACTGTGAGTGATCCGTATGGATTATTGGATCAGGGTATTCATGCTGGTGTTCCTTGTTATATTAAGTTTGGATATTCTTCTCAACCTGGTAGTATTATTACTCGTCCAAGAAGTAGGTTGATGATAGTTGGTATATGTCAGCGACCAACAACCGATTTTAATGAAGATGGAAGTATTTTATTGAATATTGAAGTTAGAGATACAACTGATAGAATGCGTTATGAAAAGAAAACGAGGGAGTTTACAAATACTACTAGGTATAATATTGTACATACTATTTTAAATTCTTATGCAAATTCCGTTTTTTCGCAGGGGGTTATTAATTTTAATAATATGTTACAATCTGTTGATTCTATTCGGCAGGTTGATATGACTGATTTGGAATTTATTTATAAGTTGGCTGCATTATGGGGCGCGTATTTTGATACCCGTCCAGATCCTACATTGAATAAATTGAAGTTCTTTTTTGTCGATGATTCATATAAGGGCGATGAGTTACTTGGTTCAATGCATCCTGATAGAAATCCTGGCACGGTTTATAGAATGGATTGGCGAAATGGTTTAATGAATGTTAAATCATTGAAGATTGGTGGAGAAGCTTCTGAAAGAGGTGAGCAGGGTGGTTTTTTACAGCGTGGTTCTGATGGAAGGATGGAAATAGTGCCTTCTGAAGTTGGTTCTAATGACCCACATGATCCGTCTAATTGGGAATTAGACCAATCTAAAGTTGATCAATGGTTGAGGAATAATCCTGGAAAGACGATGGACGATTTTTTAGCTGTTGCGTATGCTATGCCATTGCCTGAGATGCATGCTTTATTTTTTAAGCGTAGGTCTGCGCAAAGTTTTGGTTCTCCTATAGCTCCAGATTCGCAGAGTCCTTCTGGTTTAGGTGCAGGAGGTTTTAAATGTGATTTTGAATTGGTGCGTGGTGATCCATTTTTAGAGCCTAATGTTCCAGTTGCTTTGGGTGGCGATGTTTATAATAGATATAAAAGTGAAAGGGAAGTTGGTATTTTTGAAGCTCGTAGAGTTGGGGGGAATGAGGTATGGACGCAGGTAAAATCTGGCGTTTTATATTGGAGAACTACTACTATTGAGCATACGTTTAATGAATCTGGTTTACATACTAAGGGGTCAATGCGGAGGTAAGTTTGTTTAATCAGGTAGAATTTGAAGTATTTTTAGATCAGCTTTTGTTTTCATTAAAGCAAAAGTTTAAATATTATAGAACATATTCAGCAGTAGTTAAAGATGTTAATGATGTACAAAAGAAGGGTAGGGTTGGTTTAGAGTGTTTGGAGTTATTAGCTAAAGATGCCAAATCATATATATGGGCTTTGCCTGTTGGTAATATTAGAACATTTTATGCTCCAAAAGTTGATGATGATGTTATTTTATTTTTTAAAGATGCGGATCCATCGTGCCCTTATTTTATTGCAGAGCCTAAAAAGGATTTATTAGTTGACAAGCCTGTTCAAGATGTTTATACTATATTAAATGCAGCTAAAACAGGTGGCTTAATTAAGTATGATGAAAATGAAGGTTTTACTATCCATAGTAAATCACAGGCGGGAAGTAGTGTTGAACCTGAGCCAGTTGTTTTAGGTAATAAGTTAAAAGAATTGATAGATTATATTTTAGATTCATATATAAAAGATATATATATAAGATTAGAAAAGATAGATGATGATATAGCTAACCATATTCATTCGCATCCAATGGGCCCTACTGGTGCAACATTACCGCCTGCAGCGGTTAATAGGAGTACTGATAAGTCTCAAATTGGGCAGAAGAAGAGTGATATTTCCAATAAGAAATCTGATTATGCTAGTCCAGGTAAATTATTAAGTAAGGTGAATAAGATTAATTGATGAGTTCTGAAATTGAACAGTTAAATTCATTAGATAATTTTTTAAATTCTGAAGATTTGCAGTTATCTTTGAGGATAAAGCGTGATTTATTTTTATATTTACAGCGGTGTTATGGTTCTGGTCTTTTTTCTCGTAATTATGGTGCAATGATATCGAAATTGGAAAATGAATCAAACTATGAGATTTTGGATTATTTAATAAAGACTGAAATAGTTCAAGCTGTTGGAAGGTATAATTTAACTGTAAGTCCTGAATTACAGGCGGTCGTGGGTTCAGATATGGTTGCGGTTAAATATGAAGAAAATTTAATTCAAATATTGGTGATTTTTGTGCCAATGATAAAGCCATCTGTTGATTATTTGAGTAATTTTATTATTAGTGTTCCAATTTATGGGGGATAAGGTGTGGATATAAAATTTCAGCCTTTTTCATATAAAACTTTAACATTTTTAGAGTGGATGAATGAAATGAATAAGCATCCACTTTTTGAGGGTAAGCCTGAATGGATTAAAATTTTATTAGCTGCTCGTGCGGATATTTTAGCAAGTTATATTGATGCAAGAGCAAATAATAATATGTTTCATTCTATGTATACAAAACAGGCGGTATATGATTTTGCTCGTTATTTAGATTATATACCAAGTACTGGTCAATGTGCTACTGGAATGGTTAAGGTTACTTTGAAATCGGATGCGCCACTTCCTTTAGTTGTTCCTAAAAATGAATTGGTATTTCAAACTTCTGTTGCGGTTGGTGGTGCGCCTGTTGTTTTTTCAGCGGAGAATGATTTTACATTTAATAATTTAGTTGAATATGTGCCTGTTAAAGAAGGGCAAGTATATTCTGATATTTTGCCAAGTACGTTTACTGGCGAAGAATTTGAAGAAGTTGTTGTTCCTCGTAAGGGTTTGATAAGAGGTACTGTGTCATTATTTATAAATTCAGAAATATGGTCTGAGGTTGAGTATTTATTTAATAGTAAGCCTGCGGATAAGCATTTTAGAATTATTTATTATTATGATGGTACTGTTAAAATAAGAGGTGGTAATGGCACTTTTGGTTCTAAATTTCCTTTTGGTTTTAATGGGGTTTTAACTGCAAGATTTGGTGGTGGTGTTAGGGGAAATGTTTCAGAAGGAAAGATAAATATGTATATAGGTAGTAATCCTTATATTTTAAGTGTTATTAATGAAACTAAAATGACTGGGGGAATGGGTGAAGAAAGTATTGATAAAATAAAAACTTTAGCGCCATTATTGGTTTGTGCACAAGATAGATGTGTTTCAAAGAATGATTTTGTTGCGTTTACATTAAAACATGGTGGCGTTTCTCGTGCTTATGTTGAGCCTAATTTTGCTGGTATTTTATCAGTTAGGATACAAGTTATTCCAAATGGTGGTGGAGTTGCAAGTTATCAATTACGTAATAGTTTGACTACTTATTTGAACGATAAATCTGTTTTATTTGGAATATTTATTCAGGTAGATACGGCGGATTATCAGCCTATTGATGTAAATATGGAAGTTTTAGTTGAGGATGGGTTTACTTTTGCTCAGGTATTGCCGTGGGTTAGACTTGGTACTTTGTTAATTGTTTCAGAAGTAGTTGCAGAATTAAAGGAAGTTTTAGCGTCAGAGGGAATTAAGAATGCTATAGAATATATCAATAATTTATGGGGGTTTTCATTTGATATAGGAGATGATTTGGTTTGCCAGAAGATTTTTAGTATGTTAAGTTTAGCTAAAGTATTTGAATGGGGTGAAAATATTTTTACTAATATTTTCTTTTCAATGATGGATTTGATTGATGGAGTTAAAAGTATTGTGCTTTTGAATCCTGTAAATATTCAATATGTTGAGGCTGGTAAGATTCCTTGTGCTGGAGTATTGACGTTTAATGAGGCGGATAAGCCTGAGCGTATGTGTGCTACTGGTATTAATATTAGTTTATTTGTTCAAGGGAGTATATTATTTGATAATAGTGTTGATTCTGGAATTTATATGGTTACTTTGTGTGATGGAGTGATATAGTGGGCATTTACGATAAATATTATGATGAGTTTCCTGAGTTCATAAAGTCTCTTGATAGTTCTGAATGGAAAGAACTTGGCGAAATAATGGATAGCATTGATGCAATTTTAATAGATGCTATTTATGGCATGAAATTTTTTACTGATCCTGATAGATGCCAGGAAAATTTATTGTTTTATGTTGGTTATCCTGTTTCAGCAAATTTATTTACTGGGGATTCTTCTGGAATAAAGCGTAAAAAAGTTTGGGAAGCTATAGCTAGGCATAGAATAAAGGGGACTGAGAAATCTTTTTTAGATTGTATAGAAGAGGTTACTGGATTTAGACCTATAATTATTCCACCATATTCTGCTTATGATGTATGGGAAAGTTTGAATAATTTAATGCCGTATCCATATGATTTTATGAAGTGGGCGTCTAAAAATTCTATTGCGTATGGGGGTTTTAGTTGGCGTGCAAATGTTGGTGTTTTTGGCGGTAGTTTTGTGCGTGGCGAAATTTATATTGATTTACGTAGTAAGGATTTGTCGCCTTCTGTCATTAAAAAAGTTATTGACGTAGTTGAATTTATAGGTAGTCCTTATTTTAGATATTATCTTGGAGCTTTGACAGAAGGTGGTTGGTTTAATTATGCTAATGTATTTTAGAGGTGTAGTATGCCAAAAAATAGACGAAGAACTACATTAAAAGTTGATCCAATTACTAATATTCCTTTGAAGGATAAAGATCAGTTTTATCCTGAAGATTATATTCAGGATATGGATTATTTGGATGGTAAGCTTGGTGATGTGTTAGAAGATTTATTGCAGGAGATTCCTTGTATATTTCAAGGTACTTCTTCTATTGTTTCTGCTGGTGGAAATAAAATAAATATTCCAGAAGTAAAAGGTTTTGTAAAAGATTCAAAGGGAATTGTTAGACCTGTTTATATACTTCCGCTTAATAATTATGCACCTAACTTTTTTGATGGTGATGGTACGTATTATGTTAAGTATAAATATATTGAAGAAGATTATGGCGCTCAAAGAAATAAGGTTTTTATTAGTGATTCTTATTATTGGGAAACAATAGATTCTTCGCAATTAGTTGTAGATAAAGTTTTGCCGACTGGATTGCAGGATGTTATTTGTTTAGGTTCAATTTTAGTTGTTGGTGGAAATATTTCAAGTATTGGTGTTACTGGTAGGTCAAAGTATGCTACTTTTAATTTTGCAAATATTGCTCCTGCTGAAAAATCAATTATTGAAAGTTGGTTTTCTCAAGCAGTTCAAGATAAGTTAAATGCTTCTGGGGGCATTGCTTCAAGATTATTTAAGTTTAGAGGAGGCAATAGTAGTATCACCCAAACTAATACGAGGCAAGGAACTATTATTGTTGACCCAGTCCCAGATTCAAGTTCATATTTTTGTAAGGAAGATGGAGTAGCTCTAACGAGATTTGATGTAGAACAACAGTATCCAACGAGTCGAAAAGCTGCATATCGTTTAACTGGCTCTGATTTTACTGTTGGCGTGAAGGCAGCTATTTCTGAAGCAAGTGTTGATAAGATTCCATTTATTTTTCCTTCAGGATTAAATTCAACAAGGCATAAATGGACAAGGTTAAAATGTCATACTGTAGGTAGTGGGTATACAAATCTGCGTGTGATTATTCATGATAATATGGATACTGAGCTTGTAAATGAGCTTGTTCCTATTGGTAATTTAGCTTCTGGGAGTTGGTTTCATATTACAGCTGAAGTTGATATATTTGCTCCAGGGGCAGCATATCATATTCATGTATTCGTAGCTGATGGAACGTATGTTAATCAGCCTTTTATTTATACAAACATTCCTGGCTCAATGCAGGAGGCCTACTATCAGGTTTATTATAAACCGACAGCAGGACTTTACCCTTCAGCGGATGTTATTAAGATTGTTAACGCTGCTGGTGAAGCTCTTATTCCAGCAAGAGTCGCTGATGATGATAATATTATTGGAGGGTTTGCCCCAGATGAACGAGGTGAGATTGATATTATACCTGTTGATTTTTCTGATGTAAATGTATGGAATACATGGGAGTATGGAGCTTATGTAGGGGTTGATTGTATAACTGGTAGAGTGAAATTGCCTTCTGGATATACACTGGCAAATTGGGGATTTGCGGAGTTTAATTTTAAGCTTCCTATGGATAAGGTAAATGATAAGTTTACTCAGAGATATAATGCAGCAACTCAATCATTGAGAGATTTTCTTGATAAATTTGGATTCTTAAATCTTATTGATACACCAGCAAGTTATGTAGGGCATGCTAACAAAATTGTTAAGGTTAATTCAGCAGAGAGTGCGTTGGAATTTGGCGATGTTGCTGTTGCTGAGTTTACTGACCTCGAAGATGTTCCATCAAATTATACGGGCGCAGAAAATAAGTTTGTTAAGGTTAAAGGTACAGCAGATGGACTTGAGTTCCAGGGTGCTGATTTGTTGGATTTAACCGATACACCAGATACCTATGTAGGGCAAGGGGGAAAGGTAGTAAAAGTAAAAGGTGACGAATCTGGTGTTGAGTTTGGTCTTGCTGTCTCCAATTTTAAAGAACTTTTGGATGTGCCTTCGTCCTATGCAGGGCAGGCAGGCAAAGTGGCAATGGTTAAAGGAGATGAGTCTGGTTTAGAATTTGGAAAAGTAGCCAACACATTTTTAGAATTAGCGGATACTCCAAATAGTTTTATGGGGCAAGCAAGCAAGTTTGTTAAAGTAAAAGACGTAGAAGATGGGCTTGAGTTTAGTGAAGTACCAATATCTGCGCAATCTTTTAAAAGTTATGTAGCGGCAGAAAATATACAAGTAAATGATATAGTTAAATTAAATAGTGATAATACTATAAGTAAAATAACGTTTGGTGGAATTAGAGGTTATAATCCGATTTATAAAGATTCGGCATTTGGTTATATTTTTAATTTATTTAAAGAATATTTTATTTATATATATGTAAATTATGATGATAATTATATATATGCAACTATATATGAAAATGTAAATGGAAGTTTTGTTGAGTTAATTACTCCAGTATTAATTTATAATACTGTTACTGTTACAAGTTTTTTAGCAACAAAATTAAGAGATAATGCAGTATTAATTTGTGTTTCTCCAAGTGATACGTCAAAACTTACAATGGTGAGACTTACAATTAGAGATGATT
>ERZ795047.2189-NODE-2189-length-19038-cov-5.055576_pt1 | contig 19038 bp, 15 predicted proteins | sample MGYA00375131_ERZ795047 | MGnify/ENA primary metagenome ERZ795047 (study PRJEB30176, sample SAMN05720228) | activated sludge metagenome | isolation source: Anaerobic digester | place: Japan | collected 2015-05-20 ...
CCCCCTGGTGTGCGCAGACTACGATCATGCAGTAGCGCTCCAGCGTGTTGCCTGTGGGCGTTGGGTGACGCCGAAGCCGAACCCGATCGTCCGCCCCGACCAGCACAACTGTTGGAGTGAACCCTGCCTGAATCAGCTCCGCTGCGGTCATTCCTGCAATCATGCGTTCTGTCATGCCGGGCTCTATCCGAAAACACACGCGTTCAACCGCGTCCGACACTCCACGTCCGATCCCGGGATACCGATCAGCCTCCCATGGGGTAAACGGCATCCTGAGCGCAGTCACATCATAGAATCGCCCTTGAGCAGCAGTGCAGCTGAAATCGGCGCCCAACTTGCCTGGTATCTCACCAAGCATTCCATCCTGCCCATGATGCCAAGGGTACTCAACGAATTCGAAGACATCCGCCGGCGCAATGTGGGCCAGTGTCTCAGCTCTCACCCTGTCAATCTCTATACTCGATGTAAGTATGTACTGACGGCCCGGCGTGATCAGCACCGATGCCACGCCCATGTCGGTAGTCGAGGCACACCGGCTGTCGCCTCCGGCGGTGATCCATGCGAAGTTGTCCGCCCTCCCCAGAAGCAGCGCGTCAAGCTCTTGCTCGCGCATGAACTCTCGTACGCGACCTAGCTTGAACTCAACCTCAAGCCTGGCGCATTCACCTAGACAGTTACTCACAGTTGGCGGTCAGGCGACCTTCCCTCCCTGGTACACCTAGTACATCCGATTTTTCAGACGGGCGCCGAACACTGCATACCCGCGCTCCGTCCGCTGCTTCGACGGCAAACGCCACCGGGACCCCGGACGGCGATTCGCGCCTGATCTCACTGAGTCGCGACTGCAGTAGTTCGACTCTATCCCGGCTGACAAGGTTAATAGTGCATCCGCCAAACCCGGCGCCTGTCATGCGCGCTCCAAATACGCCGGGCGTGCCGCGCGCAATCTCCACCGCTTCATCCAGTTCCGGACAGCTCACCTCGTATAGGTCCCGAAGGCTCTCGTGGGACTCATACATCAGCTGGCCGAAGGCGTGCAAGTCTCTGTCCTTGAGCGCCGCCACTGCCTTCACAACTCGCTCGTTTTCCCGGACAACATGTTCGCATCGGCGCGCTATCGATGCAGGCAGCACATGGCTGACCTGCTCGAACTGCTCGGACGATACGCTGCTCAGCTTACACACGTCCATACAGCCGAGGGCCTGCGCGATCAGCGCCTCTCCACGCTCCGCCTCGCCGCGCCTGTCGTTATACCTGGACTCGCCAAGACCTCGCCGAATGCCCGTGTCGTATACGACCATCGCTACTCCCATTTCCTCGAAGAACATGGGCACAAGCTCGTGGTGAAGATTGCTGCAGTCTAGAAAGATGGCATGTCCGGCGCGCCCAATAACCGAGGCCATCTGGTCCATGACGCCACATCTCACCCCGACAAACTCGTTCTCCGCCTTCTGGCAGGCAAGCGCTATGTCGCGCCTCGCGGCGACCTGCTCCGGATCCAGCACATCGTCGCCCACATCCGCAGCCGAGAGCAAGGTGAACGCCGAAGCGACCTCAAGCGCGGCCGACGAGCTAAGCCCGGCGCCTCGCGGGACATCGCCAACGATCACTGCGTCCAGCCCTCGCAAGGGCGGACCGCCGCTGCCCTCGGCCCTGGCGCGCAATGCCCATGCCACACCTCTGAAGTAGTTGCTCCACGGATGAAGCGGATCGCTCTCGATGGCCGAGCTACCGTCGATGCTGAACTCCGAATACTCCCCGTAATCGGCGGAGTATAGCCTCACTGTGCCGTCATCTCTGGGGCGGAATACTATGACAATGTCGCGGTCGATGGCCACCGGAAGAACAAACCCTCCGGAGTAGTCGGTATGCTCCCCAATCAGGTTCACCCTGCCCGGCGCTCTGGCAATCGATATCCGCGCGCGCTCGTCCGCGCCCGAGCCGCGCAGCCCGGGGAAGATGCGGTCAAACAACTCAACGGCTCGATCATGCTCCAAAGCCACCAGGACCACCTCCACTCCCTGCAGTCTCGGCAGTCCCGTTGATGCCCGCGTTATCATCCGCGCTGGATCGTGCGCTGGATTGCCCGCTCGATTGCGCGCTCGATTGTGCGCCGGTCCGTGCGACGGTTGGCTCGTTGGCCCGCCCAATCGCAGCGCGCAGCTCCTCGGCCGTCTGTTCAGGAAGGGTATCGTTTATGAACGTGCCTGCACCCGATTCGCACCCTGCCAGGTACTTTATCTTGGTAGCAGTGCGATGTGGAGGGTAGAACTCGAAGTGCAAATGGTAGTAGTCATACTGCCCGTCATCTGTCGGCGCTTGATGGATAATCATCATGTATGGAAACGAAAAGCCGAATAGACTGTCGTACCCACGCGTCACCATGCTTAGAATCCGTGCGAGATGGCGCCGCTCGAGACGCGACAGCTGCGTAATGGACTCCCTGTGCTGCTTGGGCATAACATGCACCTCGTATGGGTATCTAGCCGAGAAGGGTATGAAAGCAGCGAAATCCTCATTCTCAGCTACTACCCTCCGTCCGTCCGCAAGCTCCTCGGCTAGAAGGTCGCAGAACATGCACCGCCCCCTGGCAGTCGCGTATTTCGACGATGATTCCAGTTCCTTCGCAGCGCGCGGGGGGATGAACGGAAATGCGTATATTTGCCCATGCGGGTGGTGCAAAGTCACGCCCACACAGTCGCCCTTGTTCTCGAATATCAGTACGTAACGCACATAGCTGAGCGCGCCCAGCTCTTCGTATCTATCCGCCCATACGTCCACAAGGTTGGCGATGCGGTCGACTGACAGGTCCGCAAACGTGGCATGGTGGTCGTCAGTGTAAAGGACTACCTCGCACACCCCTTGCGAAGGAGCAGTTGGCTGGAGCTCGGTACCGGGGACTGCGGGGGTGCAAGGGTCGCAGCGAAAAGACGGATACTTGTTCTCGAACACCACAATCTCGTAATCGGCCGCAGGCACTTCCGTCGGGCATTCTCCGTTGCGCGTAGGGCATAGTGGGCAGAATCCCTCAGGGGGTTTGTACGTCCGGTCTTGCCTGTGAGTGGCCGTCACGACCCATTCCTCGAGAACTGGGTTCCACCTCATCTCGGACACCCTTATTCACCTCACGTCCTGCCTTGTCATTGCAAGCAAAAGAGTAGAAGACTAGATACCGACCGTCTTCTCTGATTATGCGCCGCTTCTCCATATAATAAGGCCTCCCCATATATAGGCACCATAAGTTGAGTACTTAAACTAAGTCATATGCAGTATTCTACGCTAAGGGGGCATGTTCCTTCCCAAAGTGCGGGTTGGGTCAGCGATTGACCGAGTCCCGTTAGCCATGATCGCCAACGTAAAGTCAATACGTGAATAAAGAGGTTTCATGCCCCGTCCGTCGAACATCTCACGATGAAGGGGGGCTTTCGGTGAGAGTTCTGGCGCTCGGGGGCGCGGGCTATGTAGGCAGTCATGTAGTGCGGGAGTTGTGTGATCGCGGTCATCATGTGGTTGTACTTGACAATCTCTCCACAGGACACGAGCAGGCGGTTAGCGTTGCGAGTCACGGAGCGGCTGAGCTGGTCGTGGGCGATGTGGGCGACCGAACACTGGTCAGCGAGGTCCTGCGCTCACGCGAGATTGATGCCGTAATGCATTTCGCAGCGGCAAGCCTTGTGGGCGAATCCATGGGCAATCCGTCCAAGTATTGGCGCAACAACGTCTTGTGCGCGGTTGAACTACTCGACGCCATGGTCGAGGCAGGCGTAGACCGAATTGTCTTCTCCTCAAGTGCAGCGGTGTATGGCGAGCCCAGGCAGACGCCCATACCGGAGGACCACCCCAAGTCGCCCACCAGCACGTACGGCATGACCAAGCTCGCCATAGAACACATGCTCGCAGGGTATCACAGCGCCCACGGCGTCAAGTCCATATCTCTCAGGTATTTCAATGCCGCAGGCGCGGACGCCTCAGGCGACATCGGGGAAGATCACGACCCCGAGACTCATCTGATTCCGATTGTGCTGAAGACAGCTCTCGGGCTACGGCAGCACTTACGCATATTCGGAACCGACTACCCCACATCTGATGGGACTTGCGTTAGGGACTATGTTCACGTGTGCGATCTGGCCAAGGCGCATCTTGCAGCCATGGAGCGATTGGCCGGCCAGGACGGCGCTTGTGCATACAACCTGGGCAATGGAGCAGGGTTCTCCGTTCGCGAGGTGCTGCGCTGCGCAGAGAAAGTCGTCGGGCGCCCCATCCCCGCAGCCGAAGACCAGCGCAGGCCTGGGGACCCCGCAGTGCTAGTGGCATCGTCCCAACTTGCCCAGAGCGAGCTGGGGTGGAAGCCAACACAAGCATCGCTGGAACACATCATAGCGTCCGCATGGGCATGGCACAGCGCTGCGCCGGGCGGGTATGGCGAGTGAACTGACTACAACGGAATCGACAGAGGTCAATGCCGCTCACCACGGCGCCTCGTCGCGGGAGGCGTCAAATACGACATTGCCGGCGGCGATGACGAGCTTTGGGCGCCCGGTGAGACTGAACGGATCGCCCTCCCACACAACCACATCCGCCGGCGCGCCGCAGGCAATATGCCCGGGGCCGGCCGTAACCGCATTTCCGAGTCCATTCTGTGCAAGGCCGAACATCGCAGCCGGGCCGCCGGTGATAGCGCGAAGCGCGCTCTCGCGCGCAAGGCCCGCCTTCATGCACAGGGCTGCCATTACCGGCAGGTATTCCGATGGAAGGCTGGGCGCGCCGGTCGAGATAGCGACATCAACCCCGGCCTCGGCAAGCGCCGCTGCCGTCTCGAACGTGGCATTGCGCGTTTCCACCGACATCCGGCCGTCCATCATGGGGATGAACACGACCGGCATGCCCGATTCGCCGAGGAACTCGGCGACCATGTGTCCTTCCGTCGCGCCTACGATTATGCCGCTCAGGTCAAACTCCTTCGTTATGCGCACGGCAGTCACTATGTCATTGGCCTTGGCTGCATAGAATGTAACCGGAGTTCTCTGCGCCATGACCTCAGCAAGTGTTTGGAGCGTGAAGTCGAATTTCGGCCTCTTCCCACTGTCCGTTGCCTCCCGGCAGCCGATTGCGTACTCCTGCGCCTTCATGAACTGCTCCCTCACTACCGCCGCTACTCCCATTCTAGTTGAAGGGTATTGAACGGACTTGGAGTACGTCGTCTTGGGCTCGTGCCCGAGAGCTACCCTGAGCGATGCGACGCCTCGTACCACCCTGCCATCCACAGGACATTCCTCTGTCCGCATGGCAAGCGCCTGCCCGCCAAAGATATTCGACTCGCCGGGACCGGTAACAACCGTGGCGACTCCTCCGGCCAAAGCGCGCCCGAAGTTGGCATCATCCCAGTCGACGGAGTCAAGCGCGCGCAACTGCGGCTGAACAGTCCCGTTTGAGTCGCTCAGGTCACGTCCCTCCGAGCCTGCTCCTGTGCACCAAAGCCCCATATACACATGGGCGTCTACCAGACCCGGAGTGACATAGGCCCCGTCCACGTCAATGCACTCCAAATCCTCCGGAAGCTCAACCGCCCTATCCACACTCACTATCGCTGCATCCAACAGCAAGCTAGTTTCGCCGACCTCGCGAACCCCATCAAATAGGACTGCGTTCTTGATCGCGATCACTTTCTAAACACCACCTTGCCGCCGATCAGTGTCATCTCCACGTCCGCCTGCAGTTTGAAAGGATGGTCCGTCATCACTACTAGGTCTGCATCCTTCCCGGGCTCAATGCTGCCCACACGGTCGCCGACCCCGGCTATCTGAGCGGCGTTTATGGTCATTGCCCGCAGAGCGTCGCGTTCATCCATTCCTGCCCTGATAGCCATCGCAGCTGAATATCTGGCATGCCTCAGGGGCGTGAACGGGTGATCCACTGTGAGCGCCACTTTGACCCCGGCCTTGGCGAGCACTCCGGGAGTAACAAATGACCAGTTGCGCGTCTCGCTGACGCCTCTGGGCCGAAAGAACGGGCCCACCACACAGGGCGCCCCGCTATCAACTATTTCCCCAACGACGAGGTGACCGTCGGTAACATGCTCCAATGTGAAGTCCACGCCGAACTCCTTGCACAGCCTGATCACTGTGAGTATGTCGTCGCCTCTCGACACGTGCACCCTCGCCGGCATCTTCCTCTGTAGCACCATCGCGAGAGCCTCCATGCCCAGGTCCAGGGGTGTGGACGTATCTGCCTCTTTGCGCTCAGTGTAGTCGCGCGCCCGGTACATGGCCTCGCGGAATACGGCCGCAACCCCCATGCGGGTGGTTGGGTGATTCTCCGCTTTGGTCTTGTATGGGTTCTTCGGATTGCCTCCGAAGGCGAACTTCATGCCGGCCGGATGTCGCAGAACCATCTGGTCCGCAACAGTCCCGCTCGTTTTTGTGACCGTGCTCTGCCCGCATATCACGTCTCCGCTGCCCGGCGTGACCAGAACAGTAGTGAACCCGGCCGCGGGCGCATCCTGAAACGCGATGTCGAATGGATCCAGAGCGTCGAGCGCTCGAACCTGCGGAACAGCGGGAGACGACATCTCATTGGCGTCTGACCAATACGTGTCTTCGCCTTCCACGAAAAGCCCAATGTGACAATGAGGATCCACAAATCCGGGCAGTACAACCCTCCCGGCGCAGTCGATAGTCTCACAGTCTTCCGGGATCTCTATCCGGCTCCCTACATCCAGTATCCTGCCGCTGTCGATTAGTACTGTTCCCTCGTCGATGTCGCAGTTCGCGACTGGTATCACTCTGCCGCCTGTGAGTGCAAGCAACATTGCCACCTCTCCTTCACAGAGCTATCAGTTCTTTCGGCGAGAGGGTAAGCACTTCGCAGCCGTCCTCCTTCACGACCACCGTGTCTTCTATCCTTACGCCTCCCCACCTCGGCAGATAGATGCCTGGTTCGACCGTAACGACGCTGCCTGCCGCGAGCGTCCTTTCGCACTTTGGAGACATAAACGGCTCTTCATGAATCTCCAGTCCCACGCCATGTCCCACTCCGTGGCCGAAGAAGTCGCCGAACCCTGCACCCTTTATGACATCCCTTGCGGCCCGATCGGGATCTGTCCCCGCAACCCCTGCCCTGATCTGCGAACATCCTACAGCCTGAGCCCTCTTCACAGTCTCGTAGATCTCCCTCTGCGTGTCGTTTGCCCTACCCATGACGATGGTTCTGGTCATATCGGACCTGTAGCCGCCGTACATCGCTCCGAAATCCATTGTGACGAAGTCGCCGTACTCGATTTTGCGCCGCGACGGAACAGCATGCGGCAGGGACGATCTAGGGCCAGATGCAACGATGGTGGAAAAACCGGCTGCAGCAGCGCCGGCTTTCTTCATGAAGTAGTCTAGCTCGATTTCTATGTCCTTTTCCTCTATCCCCGTCTTCACGATCTCAAGTATGTGGTGAAACGCCTCGTCGGCTATCCTGGCCGCCTTGGCGATGAGCTGGATCTCGCGGTCGTCCTTTACGTACCGCAGCGCCTCCACAATCCCGGCAGTCGGAACCAACTCCAGGCCGGAATTGGCCAGCCTGTAATAGAGGCTAAACATGATAGAGTCTTTTTCAAATCCAAGGCTGCACACTCCATGCTTTGCTGCCAGTCCCGCCAGGACAGTCTCAAGCTCGGGAAATGGATGCCGATAGCGAACTACCTCGAAACCTGCGCATTCATCTTCTGCCTGCTCTATGTAACGCGAATCGGTAATGAACACTCTGGCCGTATGTGACAAGAACAAGAATGATTCCGAGCCCGTGAATCCACTTAGATATCTGACGTTCGGCTCGCTTGTGACGATAAGGCCGTCAACGCCGTGGGTTTCCAGGTTGCTGCAGACTAGCTCACATTGTTTCATGGATAACCCGTACCCCCTTATGCCGCGTCCGCAAGTATGTATTGCACGACGCGTGCCAACCGGCGGCGAGCGAAGGCCGAAAGCGCAAACTGGCCTATGCAGCGATGGGAGTCAGAGAAAGGAGTGCATGGGGGCCCGGACTTGACCCAGGTTTCTCAAATGAGAAGAACGTCCGTATCAGATGAGAAGGCCCGAGAAAGATCTAGAGGCCGTATTCCCGAAGCCTGCGATACAGAGTGGCTCTGCTCACTCCGAAGGCAGCTGCGATGGCCTCCTTGGCGCGAGTGGATGTCCCGTAGCGCTCCAGCGCATCCTCGAGAGCGCTGCGGGTCATGCCCGGCTTCGCGGCAAAACCGATGGGATACTCCCGGTCGTATCGGTCCGGGCCAAGATCGGGTCGAGAACCGGGGACGGAACCGGAGCCCAGAGCGGCACCAGCGGAAGGAGGGCAAAGGACCTGGAACGGCAGGCAATCCGTATCGATGACAGTGCCTGTCGCAAGGTTTACCGCATATTCAAGGGCATTAGATAGCTCTCTAATGTTGCCGGGCCAGTCGTAACTGACCAGCTTGACCATGGCGGCGGGCTACACTGACGTCACGTTCCTGCGCAGGTCGTGCGCATACTTGGCAACAAAGTGGTCTACATACTCGGGGATGTCCTCCTTGTGGTCACGTAGCGGCGGGATAACGATGGGGATCACGGCTAGCCGGTAGAACAGGTCGGGACGGAATCCGCCGCGCATGGACATCTTGCGTAGGTCTTTGTTGGTGGCTGATATGATACGTATGTCGATCGGGACCGCTTTCCTGCCGCCCAGCCGGTCTACTACCCGCTCTTCGACAGCCCGAAGAAGCTTACCCTGAAGATGGAGAGGCATGTCGCCTATCTCGTCGAGGAAGAGTATGCCTCCGTTCGCAAGCTCGAACTTGCCGGGCTTTCCGCCCCGCTTCGCACCGGTGAAGGCGCCCTCCTCGTAACCGAAGAGCTCGCTTTCGAGAATAGACTCGGGGATGGCAGCGCAGTTCACGGCGACAAACGGGCCTTGTCGGCGAGCGCTTTCGTGGTAAATGGCCCGGGCGAGCAGTTCCTTTCCGGTTCCGCTCTCTCCCTGAATCAAGACGGTCGAGTCGCCTTCAGCGATACTTGCGGCGATGCTCTTCACGCTGGCCATCGCCGCGCTGGAGCCCAGTATGTCGTCGAACGTGGAATGTCGTTCGCTTCGGATGTAATTCGCGACCATCCTGGGGATCTCCTCGATCCCGCGGAAGGTAATCACATGCCCGCGAGGACAGAAATCATCTGCGATCGGCCTCACTGTTGTGAGCCAGTATTCCCTGTTGCCTCTGACGCATGAGTAGGTCTCAAACTCAGACGAACTGACTTCTCCCAGAGTATCCGAAGACAACTGGGGGAAAATATCACTTACCGGGCAGGACGCCAGTTGATCCCGCGTCGACTTAAGCAGGCGAGCAGCAGACTGGTTGGCATGGAGGATCACCCCGGAGTCGCCGATGGTGAGGATTCCGTCATTCACGGAGTCAATCACGACATCTAGCTGCCTTGCCAGGCCCTCGGCCCTTGCAGTCTGTTGCCTCTCGTTGAACGCCCGGGAAATCAGATCCGCCATTCTTTCGAGGAAGTTGATCCACCTCTGCATGTCGCCAATGAGAATCTCCTTTTGCGAATCCGTACAGGCCACAAGGATGACGCAGCCGGCCGGTCGCCCCTCGATCATGATGGGGCAGATAATGTCGGCGATGTCAGTACATTTGTCCTTCTGCGTGCATTGGCGGCATACGTCGTCATACTGCGGATTTTCGATGACCATAGTCCGCCCCTCAGCGAGTGCCCGCGCTGATACACTGCTTCGCTCCAGCGTGCGGCCTATATGCCGGGCATACTTGCCTGAACCTACGACGGTCAGCAGGTTCTCGTCGACCATCGCTACTTCAACTCCGGCTACGGCAGCGATCGCGTCCGCCACAGCCTGCGCAAATCCCTGCACCTCCGGGAGAACGGTCATGGCGATCAGCCCTCTACGGCAATCTGGATGGAGCACCCATTCCTGAGATCATCGTACATGTTGTGCCTCACCCTGCTTGTAAGCCATTCTACATTCGCTCACCAGTTCCCTTCCGAAACGATGCCATTACGTGCCGCGGTGCTCTTACGGCTCACTTCGCCAGGTGGCAAGCAACCAAATGCTCCCTGCCCACCTCGCTGAGGGCGGGTTCGTCCTCTCTGCAGACTTGCGTGACGAATCTACACCTCGACGCGAACCTGCATCCCGCCGGAGGATTTATGGCGCTTGGAATCTCGCCCTTCATGACAACCCTCTCTTTGCTCCTTTCCTCATCGGGGTCGGCAACTGGGATTGCGGACAGAAGCGCCTGAGTATAGGGGTGGAGCGGGTTTCTGTACAGCTCCTCGCTCGTTGTGAGCTCAACCAGCTTGCCCAGGTACATCACGCCCACCCTATCTGAAACGTACTTCACCATGGCCAGATTGTGCGATATGAAAAGATAGGTGAGGTTCTCTTCTCGCTGCAGCCTCAGCAAGAGCTTCGTTATCTGGGCCTGAATAGACACGTCCAGAGCAGACATGGGCTCGTCGCAAACGACAAAGTCGGGCTCAACAGCCAGCGCCCGCGCGATTCCGATCCTCTGTCGCTGGCCCCCTGAGAACTCGTGGGGAAACCGGTTTATGTGCTCTCTGTTGAGGCCCACAGTGTGCAGGAGTTCGCAGACCCTCTCTTCCTGTTCTTTGCCGCGATAGAGTCGGTGTACATCAATCCCCTCCCCGATGATGTCCTTGACTGTCATCCTCGGGTTCAGAGACGAGTATGGGTCCTGGTAGACAATCTGAGCCCTCTTCGTGAATTCCTTCCGTTCGCTGGGCTCAAGCCTATGCACCTTCATGCCATCGAAGACTACCTCACCCTCCGTCAGGCTTAGCAGTCCCAGTATTGCTTTGCCGCACGTAGTCTTGCCGCATCCGGATTCGCCGACAAGCCCCAAAGTCTCACCTCGGTAAATCCTGAAACTCACGTCGTCTACGGCTTTCACTACTCTCCTTCGGCCGGCCTGGAAGTACTTCTTTAGGCCCTTTACCTCGACTAGCACTTCATTACCTGGCATGCGCCTCACTCCTTCCTTGAAGCACTTCCGGCACTCCAGTGATGTCGGCGTCTGGATGATGCAACCAGCAATAGGATCTCTGGGTTTCGCCGCATGACACGCCGGCGGGAGGCTCAAGTTTGCAGATCTTCATGGCAAACTCGCATCTTGGCGCAAAGGGACAGCCCTGCGGAGGGTTTATCAGGTCAGGCGGAGTCCCCACTATCGAATACAGGGGCTCTTGCTTTGTGGAGCTTAATTCAGGCACAGACTTCATCAGCGCAAACGTATATGGGTGCTTCGGGCCGTAGAAGACTTCTCTGACGCTCCCCTCTTCCACGATCTTGCCCGCGTACATCACGTGTATTCTCTCTGATATACTGGCCACTACACCCATATCGTGCGTTATCAAGATCACGCCCATGTCCCTTTCGCGCTGCAACTGCATTATCAGTTCAAGAATCTCTGCTTGTATTGTGACGTCTAGAGCCGTGGTCGGCTCATCGGCTATCAATATCTCCGGATTGCACGCCAAGGCTAAGGCGATCATGACTCTCTGCCTCATGCCTCCGGACATCTCAAACGGATACTGGTTCATTCGTTCCTTCGCGTTGGCGATCTTGACGAGTTCCAGCATCTCCAGGGCTTCTGCTCTGGCCTCTGCGTGAGTCTTCTGCTCGTGAATGATAATGCTCTCGGCGATCTGGTCTCCGATTCTCATGGTCGGGTTAAGCGCAGTCATCGGGTCCTGAAATATCATCGAAATGTGTTTTCCTCTGATCTTCGTCATCTCGTCCTCGCCGTACTCCAGCAGGTTCTCCCCGTGGAACCCTACTTCGCCGCCGATTTCCACCTGTTCGTTGGGGAGCAATCCCATAAGGGCCTTGGCAGTCACTGTCTTCCCACAGCCGGATTCCCCGACCAGAGCAAGTGTCTCGCCCTTTTCGAGCTCGAAGCTGACCCCCCTGACAGCTTGCACAATGCCGGCGTATGTCTTGAAAGACACAAATAAGTCCTTTGTATTCAGCATTTGCCCGTTTCTCATGCGTCGACCTACCTCCTCAGTTTGGGATCCAGCGCGTCGGACAGCCCGTCGCCTATGAGGTGGAATGAGAGTGTCGTAAGGACGATCATCAGGCTGGGGAAGAAAAGCATGTGAGGCTGAAACATCAGCTTTTCCTGGCCGTACGACGCCAAGGCGCCCCAACTGGTCTCTGGAGGCCTTATCCCGAGGCCTACGTAACTGAGAAACGCTTCGCCGAATATGAAACCCGGCACGGACATTGTGATCTGGACCATGATAATCCCCAACGTGTTGGGGAGGAGATGCCTCATGATTATCCGCCAGGTGTCCGAACCCAACGCCCGGGCGGCTTCAACATAGTCCTGCTCCTTAAGCTGCAGTATCTGCCCTCTGACCATTCGAGTCGTCCCGACCCATGAGGTAAGGCTCATGGCGAACACCAGGGCGAAGAGGCTCCGTCCCATCACCAGTGTGAGAATTACGACGATGATCAAGTAGGGCAGATTCCCCACGAACTCGACCAACCTCATTATGAGATTATCAACCCAGCCTCCCTTTAGCCCCGCAAGTGCGCCTAGGGTGAAGCCTATTACGATCATGACGACTGTGCACAAGAGGCCGATAAGGATGGATACTCTTCCTCCGTAGCATACCCTTGTGAACATGTCTCTCCCCAAGTCGTCCGTTCCGAACCAGTGTTCAGCGCTTGGCTTTTGGTTCCTGATGGAGGAGTCTATGTATTGATAGTCCTTGCCTGACAATGCAGGCCCCAAGAACAGCATCACAATTATGATCACCAGAAGGCCCAAGCCGAAGACTGCCAGCTTGTTCTGCCTGAACCTTCGCCATACATCCGCCCAGTAAGTGAGGGCAGGTTTCTCCAGGTGTTCGGAAGATACCTCATCGACACCGACTCGCTCGAACACATCGCCCGCCAGAACCGTACCATCCACGTTCATCGCTCTCCCCCTACACTGTCGGTGCTCCTGCTGCTTATCCTTCAGTTCCCGGAATCCTGATTCTGGGATCAACTACGCAGTACATGATGTCCACAGCTATCAACGATGCAACGTACAACACAGCGAAGAACACTGTTAGCCCCAGCACCATAGTGTAGTCGCTGTCGCTGACTGCTTTCACGTAATAGCGCCCGAGCCCAGGTATCGAGAAGACTTTTTCGATTATGAAAGACCCGCCGAATATCCCCGCTATGGAAGGGCCGGTCATGGTGACGATGGGGATCATGGAGTTCCTCAGAACATGCTTCTGCAGGATCCGACGCCTATTGCAGCCTTTGGATTTTGCCGTAACGATGTAGTCTTCGCCGACTACAGATAGAGCGCTGCTTCTCATGTATTTGGCATAGACGGCAATTCCCCCGATCGACATGGTCAGCACAGGCATTATGTAATGCTCGGGCCTGCCCCAACCGAATATCGGCGCCAGTCTCCACTTGAACGCAACGTAGTACTGGAGAATAGCGGCGAACACAAAGAGCGGCGTGCATATTGCCAGCACTATGCAGACTCTCAGGACATGGTCCGCGAGTCTTCCGTGGTTGAATGCCATCAGTAACCCGAGGATAATGCCTATCACGAGGTCGAGCGCAAGCGCTATCGCGCCCACCCGGCCCGATATGGGGGCATTCTCCCGGATCACGTCATTCACTCTTCTGCCTGTGTATACAATGGATTGCCCGAAATCGCCCTTCAGTATCAGGTTCTTCATGTATCTCACGTATCTTTCGAGAACCGGCCTGTCGAGCCCGTATTTCGCCCGAATCACCTGCTGCGCTCTCTCGGGCATCTGCTCGACCTTAGCCGCTATGGGATCGCCCGGCGCCCCGGCTATCAGAAAGAAGGTCGCAGTGATGACCAGGAACAGCGTTACTAGCTCGTAAACTACCCTCTTCGCAAGAAATCTGGCCATGGTATTCCCCCTCTATATCGGGTCGCACATCAGGTGCGATCTTAGGCGGAAAACAAGGCATAAGCCTGTCGGTTCGCCCTCATGCCTTGTCTTCCGCATCACGCGAGTGGACTGCCGGCCTGTGCGCGCTCTATCCTGCCCCTTGCCCAGTCCCTACCGGCCGGGTCTGCCCTTTGTGTACAGCTTGGTATAGTCGACGCCTGCGTGTGGATTCGTGTAGTAGCCGTTGACGTAGTTGGCTACGTAGTATGTTGCCACCCCGCAGTAGTTGGGAGCGATTACGCCCGTGCCGACCAGCAGTTGCTCAGCCTGCAGAAGCAGTTCAGCTCTGGCCTGCGGGTCAACGGTGAACGAGGCCTTATCCAGCAATTGGTGGTATTTGTCCGCGTCGGGACCGGTCCACCCCGATCTCTTACTGTGGAAGTAACCGCTGATGGGATCGAAGATCTCAAGGAGGGCATTGGGGTCATTGTAGTACGGACCCCACCCGGACGTGCAGATATCGTAGTCTCCCTTGCCAACCTTGTCCCACATGATGTTCCATTCAACCATATCTATGGTAATCGTGACCCCAAGTGTCTTCTGCCAGTTCTGCAGGAGCCATTCAGCGGATTTCTTGGAGAACTCGGCAGTGCCTCTCGTCGCATACTTTATCTGCATTTTTGCCGGATTCGGATCCAGTTTCTCTTCCTTGAGGCCCTCAATCAGGAGCGCCTTCGGGTCAGGATACTTCGTCATCAGCGTCTTCACAATCTGGCTCTTGCCGCCTACCCTCTCGCTGTAGAGCTTGTCGCCGCACATGGTGGCCGAAGGCATCATCGAATAGAGAGGCTCGGCCCTCCCATACAGCAGATCCTCGATGTACCTTTCTCTGTCGTGGGCCAGTGAGAAAGCCAGCCTTATCTTGGGGTTCTTGAAGTACTTGTTGCTGCAATTGAACCCGAAGAACTCAGGCGCATTGTCCGGCTCCTTCAGAGTCTTGAACCTGGCGCCCTCTTTCTTGAGCACTTCCTGCCAGTCGGGGTCGCTGGTTGCCCCGATATCGATCTCTCCGCTTATCAACGCCTGCACGTGCGTCGCAGGGTCCTGTATGATCTTTCTCTCTATGCGCTGGAGAGTGAAGTTCGCCGCATCCCAGTGCTTCGGGTTCTTGACGAAATTCATCTGCACCATCGGTTTCCAGCTCTCAATGAGGAACGGACCATTCATCACGACCTTGTCGATGGACGAACCGTAACTCTCTCCCCACTGCTCGTACTTGTCTTGCCTCACGGGCTTGACTCCTGCGAGCAGGTCGGGGAAGTAGGCGCATGGTTTGGTCAGCTTGAACGACACGGTCTTCTTATCAACGGCGGTCACGCCGATGTCCTGCGGTTTCTTGCCCTCGTCGTAGTGGGCCTCCTCGAAATTCTGGATCACGCCGTCGAAGAGCCATGCATTAGTGCAGCCTACGCTGGGGTCAGCCATCATCCGGAAGGAGTAGACGAAGTCGTTGGCAGTTACCGGAACGCCGTCGTTCCACACTGCGTTGTCTCTGATCTTGAAGGTGTACACAGTGCCGTCCTTGCTGAGATCCCACGATTTCGCGGACGTCAGCTTTATGACCGCATTGCCCTTTTCGTCGGCTACTCTTTCAACCAGGCCCTCTAGGATGATGCTCTGAACACCGTTGTCAGGACCCGTGGTGTGGAGCAGAGGGTTCAGCCCTGTAATATCGCTCCTACTGCTGAATACGAACTTCTGGACCTTATCTAGTCCACTTGCTGTGCTCGCGTGTGTCGCGCCTCCACCAAAAACCCCGGCACACAACAAAGCAATCGCTACGAGGATAAGGGTCCGTTTTCTCACGCTTATGCCCTCCTTATGCACTCAAGATGGCCCGTATGCGGTTACGCAGGGACCGTCCCTCCGTACCGCACACGCACATGGGACGCAAAGTCGCGTCTCTGATAGAAACCTCTTCTTCTCCCGGCGTTGATCCGCATCACACAGTCTTCTCGCCTTTCACCCCCTCACTTGGGCAGATCGACGTCGCCTCTTCGCAGCGACAGCATCTTTAGGCCCGCGTCTGTTCGTACATCAACGACACAATGATGTATTGCATGACACGTGCCATCGGGCAGCAGGCAAACGCCCGTGGCGGCGAAACCGGCGCAGTGCAGCAAGAAAGCCCCACCAGAAGCAGTGCCGAGAGGCTCCCAACTAGTCGCTGGTTTCTCAATTGAGAAGGAATTGGGTGTCAAATGAGAAGGCTTGAGAAATGTGAAGGGGGCGAGGCGCTCCTCGTGATTATCATGCTCCAGTAGTCCAGCCTCTCCAGCGTAAACTCGATGATGCGTCCGCGCCCACAAGGTTGACTAGCTGAAGCAACTTGTATCCATGACCATGCCTCACAGTGGCCCATCCTGGCTACGTTCCCTTGCGGTTATCGTGCCAGGCGGCGATCCTGGCAGACTAGGCTGCCGCCAGACCGCTAATTGCTCTCGCGATGTTTGCGGCGCCCACGGAATCCGCGTGCTCTGTGTGGCCGCAGGCGGTACACCCAAAGCGAATCCCCCTGCGGCTGGCTTGGTCGACGACGCCACACGCTGGAACGGGCTTCCTTGTCCTTCATGCGGCGGATAGCGCCTAGAGCTTTGGCCTTGCCCATACGACGGCGCAATGCCTTGAACCTGCGGCGGACAAAGGCGGCGTGGTCCCCGCTGAAGAACAGCGTCTCGCCTTCGCAATTGACCACCGCTAAGTTCGCGAGGCCCAGGTCGACCCCTGCCACCTTCGTCCCGACGCACGGAGTCACCTGGACGGAGATGGACAGAGCCAGGTACCAGCGCCCACGCTTCTCATACAGTTTAGCTGCGCCTTGCTTGACGGTTGCGCCAAGCTTGGCGTTGAGCATCTGTGCGAGCTCGGGCATCGCCGCATTGCAGTCATAGCTCTGGACTTTGAGAGTAACGTGAATCAGGAGCGCCTGAGAGGATTCCACAGCGGGCTCAAACTCCACGACATCGAACCCGTATCCGACCTGGAGATTTCACTTGCCACTTCAGAAAAGGAGAACGGCTGCTTCGACTACAGCGCTGAGCTTGACAAGAGCCCGGTAACAGCGCACAGGCGGTTTTCCGAGATCGTCGAACGCCTCATGTCTTCAGACAAACCTCCCACAGCCGTGTTCTGCTTTGATTACCACACCACGCTTCTTCTGATCCAGAGTCTCATGAGGATGGGGCTAACCCCCGGAATGCAGGTATCAACAATCGGATTCGACGCTCCAAGAACAGCGTGCGCCCCCCGGGTGACAAGCATCAATCAGCCGGCTCTGGAGATGGGCGCCATCGCGGCAAACCTGCTCTTAGAACGCATAAGCGATCCAACGCTCCAGCCACGGACAGTGCGCCTGTCCGCACAGCTTGAAGTGGGCGACACCACTGGCCCGCCGACCACATGAGGTTGGCAGCGGACTGCAGCATCCAGAAGAGCAACCCGCAGAAAATGGCCGCCGGGCGCTGCTATGTACAGGGCAACCACGAAGTCGGCAAGGTTGGGAAGCCCGGATAAAACTGGCACGCTCGGCCACGCTGACGTCGGTCGGGTACGACGACTGGGGCAAGATTCACTCATCCGAGGCGAGACGCTCAATCAAGCCAACCGGGTTGATGATCGGCCCGAGCCTGGTTTCCGTTCCGCCCAGCGAAATGCTGGTGTAATGGGCCGTATCAATCGCGGCCTTCGCGAATTCGTCAACAGTTAGGTCGCCCGCCACCTGAAGAGCCAGTGCGTACATGCCTGCGATATACGGCACACACCAACTCCATCCGCCCACCCTGTAGAAGGCATACACCTCATCCCCAAGCTCGCTCGATACGGTGCGCGAATCCATCGGAACGAGTAGTCGTGCAGAATCCTCATCCGGTAGGTACCACGAGCCAGACTCCTTCGACCACCATGCGCCCGGCGTGTATGACAGCACATCATCGGGATCGCGTCCCGGTTCCCGTCCTAATCCGTGATAGCTGAAATCGTAGTAGCGGTCGACAACTGAGCTGAGTACGAATATTCCCTCGGCTTTGGCTCGTAGAACCGCTGCGTCAGCCTCTTGATAGCCAGGTTCGTCCGGAAGCCATGAACAGGATATCGAAACGACTCTGATTCTCTTATCCTCCGGGAGAGTGCTATTGATGTCCAGGATCCTTCCGATCGCGTCTGCCACATTTCGGCATTTCCTGTGATCCATCCTGATGGCTAAGTAGTATATGTCTGCCTCCGGCGCAACCCCGACGCTCTTGCCGGCCGCAATCGACGCCACAGCGCCATGCATCTGAGGATACCCAAAGCCGTCAACGACTTCATACAGCCGCAACCTTTCGTTGTACTCGGTGTGGCTGAGCAGCAAGTCCTGGTCGATGATGCCAATGGCGATGCCTTTACCAGTGATACCTCTTTTGTGGAGTTCGCGCACCCCGAGCCCGGGATTCTTGCCTTCCTCCAGAATAGCCCTTGGATGAAACCCCACGGGCTTCTTCCATGGTTCGATAGGCCACGCAGTGAGCGAATCGAAACTGGCCTCGGCGCGCAGAAGCGCTCCTTCGTTCCTCAGATTCAGAGCGCGAAGATCAGCTCGAGTTAGGTCTATAGCGGCGAAGTCGCCGGGGTCAGGGGGAAGCTCTCTCAGCCGTCTGAGTCCGTGTTGTGAGCTGTAAGGAATCCTCAATCCCAGAAACGCAGCTGCAGCTACAGCCAACACGACCAGCGATAGGACCACACTTGCAGCGCATGCTCTCCGCTTACTCATCGGGCGCCCTCCCCCTGATACCTTGGTTGATCCTGACGGGATGTCCGTTAGGATTCTTCGACACCAGTTTCACAGCCCCTCCGCCATTGCCCCACCCGGGTGTTGGGTCACACGATACTTCTGCAACTGGGTCGCAAGGCCCATATCGAGCTAGTCGGTAACACCCCATGGCTTCCGAACGCGGCAGGGCCCTATCAAGCGGCAGGTCTGTATAGTCCTTGTAGGCATCGCGAGGCTGAACGGGAAAACGCTGATGCCGTACCATCGGTACCCAAACCGCGGGAGCCG
>ERZ795047.2193-NODE-2193-length-19022-cov-4.556862_pt1 | contig 19022 bp, 16 predicted proteins | sample MGYA00375131_ERZ795047 | MGnify/ENA primary metagenome ERZ795047 (study PRJEB30176, sample SAMN05720228) | activated sludge metagenome | isolation source: Anaerobic digester | place: Japan | collected 2015-05-20 ...
CGCGATCAAAGACCGACTGACCGCCGAGAGTGGAAACTGAAGTTCGTTTCCTGTGTCGCGGCGGCGCGGTTTCACCTGCGGTACATCTCCGGCTCGCAGAACGGCACGAACGCGCAGATCACGGCAATCACGAAAGATTGTTGGCGGGTCAGGATGGAGCCCGTCAGCATGCCCCATATTCCTTCGGCTTTTGTGCTGCACTGCTGTCCACCCAGGCGATCCATGACGATCCCCATCTCTATGCCTCGATCGATGATTGGATTTGCAATGGTATTAGGGACGTAAAGACCGGGACCATGGCCGAAGTAACCATTATGCCCGTCGGTTGCGTAAGCCCAGCTCTCGAGGAACGTCTGGCGCCTGGGGCCGTCCGTATCAATGACCTGAAAGCCGCCTTCCAAGCCGACGTAAAAATCAGCCTCTTGCCTCTCGCGCTTCAGTTGGAGTATCAGGTTCTCAACGCGACTGCGTGCGCCTTCCATTAATTGGTCCAGCCGGACAGGCATTTCGGGCGTCTCTTTGCCCACGTCGTAAGCCAGAAACGTCGCCGGTTCACGGTCATACCCTTTAACGCGCGAACCGATAGCCTCCCAAGCTTCCTTGACGGCCTCAACCTTTGGGATACGGGTGCTGCCGATGGCGATCTTCATCGAGACTAATATTTTAAACTCGAAAGCTGACGTTGGTTGCCGTTTGGTTGCAAACGACTTCGCCGCGATCTCCTGGTTTTTACTTCCGGTCAGAAACCAGATCGCACGACACGCGGCCGCGCCCGTTCTGTTTGCTTCCGTAGAGCAACTGGTCCGCTCTCTTCAACAGACTGCCCAAAGTATCCGATGGTCGTGGCGTCGTGACACCGATCGAGATGCTGAGCCGAACACCGGCCGGAGGTGGCAGGTTCGAAGCGGCAACCAGGGATTGCAGTTTTTCGGCCAAGGCCTGGGCGCTTTCGGATGTCAGGTTGATGGCGATAACCATGAACTCATCTCCTCCCCAACGCGCCACGAAATCGAACGGCCGTATGTTGGCGACAAGCGTCCGCGCAACCATGACAAGCGCCTGGTCTCCCACTTCGTGCCCAAACTCGTCGTTGATCTGCTTCAGATTGTCAATGTCAACAAACAGGAGACCGAAAGTCCAGCCGTAGCGCCGGCATTCTTCGAACCGGCTGCGTAACATGTCTTCTCCGAAGCGCCTGGTGCCGACACCCGTCAAGGGATCGATAAAGGCTATCCGCTGAAGCTCCTCAAGCCGCTCAAGTACCGCCAGTTTCGACGAATTCTCACTGAATGTCTCGACAGCGCCGACGATTGTTCCGTCCCGGTCACGGATGGGAGTCACCCGGATGATGACTGGAACACGATGCCCGTTCTTATGGTGCAGGAATATTTCCGTCTCAACGGGCTGTTGCTTGAGCATTGAACAGTTCAGCGGGCAGTTGGAAAAGTAAAGCAAATGCCCGTGTTCATCCACGTGAGAGAGTATGTTATCTGAACAACGATGGCCGATGACCTCCGCAGCACTGAAACCCGTAATTCTTTCAGCGCCTTTATTCCAATAAAGAATCCGTCGTTGGCGATCGGTGAAATAGACGCCGTCATGCAAGTTGTCCAACAGCGTTTTATAGAAATTGTTGTCGAAATCCTTCATTCCCCTCGCCCGCTACTAAAAATATCAGAAAACCGGTCTCACACCGGTCGAAAAAGCCGTCATTTCTCGGCACTCGTTCTCACCGTGCTGTTCCGGAATCGGTTTTCTCACGGCCCGATCCATGCCATAATGCTAGCCGCGTCATGGCCTTGGCAGATCAATCCGACCAAATTGGCGGCCGGCCGGCAGCTGCTGTTTGGCGGCCAAGCGTACACACCGGCGCCGTTGTCCGGCGTCCGAGCCTCATCATTCTGGCTTTCATTGTTTCTTTCTGCATATACCAGGCCTTAGCCCAGAGAATCGGTTCGAGATCTGGAGGCGAGATGAATCTCCCGAAGCAGGTCGGGCAATGGAGACTAACCGAGGGCCCGCAGCGGATCGACGCCACGACTATCTTTGATTACATGAATGGCGGGGGCGAACTTTACCTCGGCTTCCGTTTCCGCTACCTGGACGTTTATGACTTCCAAGGCACTGATGACACCCGCATCCTGGTTGAGGTTTACCAGATGGAAACGTCCGATGACGCATTCGGATTGCTTTCGCTTGACCGCGACGGTGAAAAGGTCAGTTTCGGCCCTGCCGGCGAGGGAATCTATGGCGCCGGCTTACTGCGACTGTGGAGCGGCGATACTTATGCGCGCATTCTCGCAGAACAGGAAACGCCCGAGTCTCGAGAAGTGGTCATGACGCTTGCCGAGTCTGTTTGCCGGGGACGGCGTCACCCCGCTCCTCCCGCGTTTCTCGGCTGTCTTCCGCCAGAACTCGACGGATATCGGCTGGATCCGGACCGGGTCTCCTACTTTCGATCCTATCTGGTGTTGAACTCGATCTTTTTTCTAAGCAACGAGAACATCCTGATGCTCGGTCTGAATACGGAAGCCATCACAGCTTCTTATTCCCGGGGGCATTCCGTCGAGCGAAAGAGGCCCCGGCTTATTGAGGTCAGATATGAATCGGAGTCGTCGGCGCTTGCCGCCTACCAGAGTTTCCTCCGCACCTACCTGCCGGAATCGAATCGGGATGAGGTGAGTGGCGAGACGTCGATTGGCCTGCAGAACATGAAGATTGGAGCGGGCGAGACCGAAGACGGATGGGTTGGCCATACCTTGGCAGGCAGAACGCTTGTCCTCGCCTTTGAATGCCCCTCTGAATCACTCGCCCGAGGATGGGTGAATACCGCTGTCAGACACTTAATGAGCTGGGAGGAGAGTCATGACTAAGACGAGTGCTTACACCCGACGAGATTTCCTTCGAAGTACTACCGCCGCGGCGACTGTCGCGGCGACCAGTGCTCCGCTGCTCTCGGCCGCCGGGGCGGTCAGTTCCGTCGTCGTTGTTCGGGATCAGAAGGCGATGACCGGCGGCAACAAAGTGGACGCGGCAATCGTCGAGAAAATGGTGGCCGAGACGGTGATGCGAGTGACCGGCGAGAAATCTACGAAATCGGCCTGGCTCTCTTTGTTTAAACCGACCGATATCGTTGGCCTCGTCCCGACACCGCATTTGAATCCCACCCACGACGAAGTAGTTGCCGCCGTGCGCCAGCAATTGGTGGAAGCGGGGATCCCGGAGAGCAACATCAGGAACGCGCAGGGCGGGACGGAAGTGGTGAAGCAGTGCACGGCGCTCATCAGCCTGCCCGGCTTGAAAGCCCACTGGCTAACCGGCATTGGAACAGTCCTCAAAAACTACATTCTCTTCTCCGGAAGAGCCAGGGATTACCACTATGCGGATAGCGCCAAGCTCGGCGAGATCTGGAATCTACCGCACGTCAAAGGGAAAACCAGGCTGGTGCTCGTTGACGCGCTGCGTCCCCTGTGCGACAAGGGGCCGCAACCCGATCCCCGCTATATGTGGCCGTATAAGGGATTGATCGCCGGAAAGGATCCGGTTGCAGTCGAGCGAGTAGGCCTCGAGATCATAACGAAAAAGAGGGATGCCTTACGTGGCGAGCCCTGGCCGCTGTCCCCGCCGCCCTTGTGCGTTGAAGCCGCCGACAAGGACTATCACCTGGGAGTCAGCGACCTGAAACGCATCAAAGTCGAGACGGTTGGCTGGAGTGACGAGCTGTTTCTCTAAGTCAGTTTCGCTAGGGCCTTGACTGCGACCAACTTGGCGACCGAGAGCGGGTCTTGGGAGTTGTCGGGATTAGCCATGATGATGAGCCAGTAATTGCCCGCATAGACGTTAAGCTGGTTGATTCGGCCACCTGCCCAGTAGGCCTTCTCCCCCAAGCCTGAGATGTCTTCCGGGTCAACCCCGGAGAGGCTCTTTGACTGTTTGTAAGCCAAATCAAATGCGCTTTCGGCCTCGGCGGCATTGTAGCCCCGGCGAACCAGGATGCCGATGGAGTTGAACGAGGCTGTCAGCCAGTTGCAGTTGCTGATGGTATTGCCGGTCGTGCTTTCGATGGGCTTTTCCACCGGCTCCCCAAGGATCTCGGCAGCTTCTTCGGCCGTAAGGAGGCTGCAGGCGCTGATAACCTTCGGCGGATCTTGTTGCAGGAGCACCGGGGAGGGCGGCTGTTCTGTCTCGAGCGCCTCTTCTCGTCCACAGCAGGTGAAGCCGAGCAAGGTAACAACCAGTACAACGACCAGGGAATTGCGAAAGGCCATCTTACTCTCCAACGAAAATCCGGGTTCTAGGGTTCTCCAACGAATATCCGGATTCTACGGCCGATCAGCTAAACAGAAAAGCGTTTCCAATCACCAATGCCAATATCTGACTTGTAACCGTTCAGTCTTGAGCGAGCCGATCGGCTAAAATAGAAATCATTCCGCAGCGTATTTCGTCCGAAATGTCGGCCGAGCCCGGGCCTTCCTGAGCCAACCGTCATGTCGCGGTCTCGGACGGCTCTTCACAATGGAGAAATGAAATGGTGAAGCAAGCAAAGAATAGGGTCTGTCTTTGGTACGATGGCGACGCCGAGGACGCGGCGCGATTCTATGCCAAGACCTTTCCAGATTCATCCGTTGACGCTGTACACCTCGCTCCGGCGGATTTCCCGTCCGGGAAGAAGGGGGACGTGCTGATGGTCGAGTTTACCCTGATGGGAATACCCTGTGTTGGGCTTAATGGCGGCCCCGCCTTCAAGCACAGTGAGGCATTTTCGTTTCAGGTCGCGACAGTTGACCAGGCCGAGACCGATCGTTACTGGAATGCCATAGTCGGCAACGGCGGCGAAGAAAGCGTATGTGGCTGGTGCAAGGATAAATGGGGCTTGTCGTGGCAGATTACGCCGATTGCCCTGACTAAGGCGATATCCGACCCGGATCCCGCTGCGGCCAAGCGTGCGTTCGATGCGATGATGACCATGAGGAAGATCGACATAGCCGCGATTGAGGCAGCGCAACGAGGTTAAGCTGCGATCCTTTTGGTGCTGAGTCCGGAAACCTTTCGGCCGTTCTACGCCTCATTCCGCCAGCAAGAATTTGGGGCGAACCTGGTCGCCCCCCGCGACATTTGCCGTGTGCCGCCCGAACAGCGGACAATATCTTGAAGGTATGAGACTGATCCAGATAGCCGTAGCCGTATTCACGACGGGGCTTGTACAGGCCCAAACCATGTCAATCGAGGAATATGAGCCGAAATCCACGCTAGTCGTACCAGAACACAAGGTCGATCGGGCAAAATATCCTTTTATCGATGTCCACAGCCATCAGCGATTCTCGGACCCCGAGAGAGTGGAACAACTGGTGCGCGAAATGGACGCCATGAACATGGCTGTAATGGTAAACCTGAGCGGCGGTTCCGGGGAGCGACTCAAACAGGGCATAGCCCAGTTCGAAGGTCCCCATCGAGACCGTTTTGTGGTGTTTGCCAATGTCGATCTTTCGACGCTCGACGACCCGGATTTTGGGACACGTGTCGCGGCCCAGCTTGAAGAGGACGTGAGAAACGGAGCGCGGGGCCTTAAGATTTTCAAGAACCTGGGATTGACGCTCAAAGATGCAAGTGGAAAGAGGGTGCCTGTGGATGATCCACGGCTCGACCCGGTCTGGCAAACCTGTGCCCGGCTGGGGATTCCGGTACTTATTCATACCGGTGAACCGTGGCCTTTTTTTCAGCCGCATGACCGCTTTAACGAACGCTGGCTGGAACTGAAACTGCATCCTTCGCGCGCTCGCCCGCCGGACCGTTTTCCGACGTGGGAAAAGCTGATGGCCGAACAACACAACTTGTTCGCCCGCCACCCCAAAACCACATTTATCAATGCTCACCTTGGCTGGCTCGGCAATGATCTTGCCAAGCTCGGAGAGTTGCTGGACAGGCTGCCCAACGTCTACACCGAGATCGGAGCAGTCTTGTACGAACTGGGCCGTCAGCCAAGATTCGCCCGGGAGTGGTTTATCCGCTACCAGGATCGTGTAATGTTCGGCAAGGATGCCTGGGCGCCATCCGAATATCCCTATTACTTCCGAGTGCTCGAAACCAAGGATGAATACTTCGACTATTATCGGAAGTATCATGCCTTCTGGAAAATGTATGGTCTGGACCTGCCCGACCAGGTGCTGAAGAAGCTGTACTACGAGAACGCACTGCGGGTGATTCCGGGAATCAACAAAGCGCTGTTCGAAAAATGATGCACTCGGCGGTGACTACAAAGAGTTCGTAATATAAGGCTGTACAAAAAATAGGTATTTTCAAAAAGAGGGACCGGATGGTCCCGGCCCTAATGCTTGGCCAGCGTACCCGCAAGCGTACCCATTTCGGCCATTTCGACTTTTTCTTCTGACTTAAGGTCCGTAGGAGGTTACAAACAGCGAGGCACTGCCCATCTTTTCTGCCGATCTCTCTGACGGTTCCTGGCGCTCTGCGGTAGAATCGTCGACATGAGAGCGATACTCATTCCGGTTTTATGTTCTGCCTTGTCGTTCGCGGCTGCCGCGGACAATTCCACGGTTCGAATATGGGAGGAGCAGGTTAACATCCCCACTTATCAGATGGGACCGCCTGATCCCAATCCCCTCTTTTACATCAATGAGTCTTATCAGGGGGCGCAGAGGCGGATTTATCCCTATCCGATGCAGGATGACCTGCTCCATGTGAAGCAGGATCAGACTTACAACGTCGTTTATCTGGAAAACGAGTACATCAAGGTGTCGGTCATACCAGAATTGGGCGGGCGTTTGTTTTCAGCCTTGGATAAAACCAATCAGTATGACTTCTTTTATCAGCAGCATGTCATCAAGCCGGCGTTGATTGGAATGCTGGGCGCGTGGATCTCCGGAGGCATTGAATGGTGCGTCTTTCATCATCACCGGAACACGACCTACATGCCCGTCGACTATAAGCTCCAGGAAAACCCCGACGGCAGTAAGACCGTCTGGATCGGGGAGACGGAGCGCCGGCACCGTATGAAGTGGCTCATCGGAATCACCCTCTACCCGGGAAAGTCTTACCTGGAGGCGACGGTTAAGCTCTTCAACCGAACTCCTCTGCCACATTCGATTCTGTACTGGGCGAACGTGGCGGTGCACGTGGACGAAAATTACCAGGTGATCTTTCCGCCGAGTGTGGAACTGGCGACTTACCATTCGAAGATCGATTTTAGTCATTGGCCGATCTCGAACGAAACGTATCAAGGCGTCGACTACCGTGGCAAAGACATAAGCTGGTGGAAAGTGCATCCCGAAGGGACGTCGTTTTTTGCATGGAATCTGCGCGAAGGCTTCATGGGCGGGTACGACCATGGGAAGAAAGCCGGGGTGGTGCATGTCGCGAACCATCACGTTGTAACCGGCGCCAAGTTGTGGGAGTGGGGAACCGGCCCTTCAGCCCGCATGTGGGATCAGATCCTGACCGATACTGATGGGCCTTATGCGGAGCTCATGGTTGGAGCTTTCTCGGACAACCAGCCCGATTACAGTTGGATCAAACCTCACGAAGTTAAGACCTTCAAGCAATACTGGTATCCGGTCAGGGAGATTGGCGGTTTTAAGAAAGCTAATCTGGAGGCGGTTGCAAATCTTGAACTTAAATCCGGCAATGTCGCCCTGGTCGGTTTTAACACCTCGTCCGAGTACCCCGGAGCCACGGTTCGATTGAAAGCCGGTGAAAAGACGGTCTTTGAGCAGGTCATTAATATTGCGCCGGACCGGCCTTTCCGAAAGGAAGTGTCAGTGCCGGCGGGCACTGCGGAGACTGATCTCAGGCTTGAGCTGCTGGCCGACGACAAGCGAGAGCTGATTTCTTATCAACCCGTTCCCCGGAAGAACCCTCCTCTTCCTGACACTGTCAAGCCGCCCGCGCCTCCCGAAGATATCAAGACCGTGGAAGAGCTCTATCTGACCGGTTTAAGAGTCGAGCAGATCCACAATCCCGGCGTCGATCCTTTGCAGTACTACCTGGAAGCGGTTAAGAGAGATCCGGGGGATTCCCGCTCCAACACGGCTCTGGGCATCAACTACATTAAGCGAGGTAGGTACGAAGAAGCGGCCAGACATTTACGCAAGGCAGTTGAGCGACTGACTGCGGAATACACTCGCGCCATGAACGGGGACGCACACTATTATCTGGGCGTTGCGCTCCGAGCCTTGGGAAATACGGAGGAGGCATACGACCAGTTCTACCGATCGACTTGGGATTCGGCTTTTCATTCGGCCGGATACTACCAACTGGCGGAGCTCTCGGCGGAAAAAGGGAATTGGACTGAAGCGCTCGAGCAGATTGAGCGTTCTTTGGCCACTAACCGCCTCGATTCCAAGGCGCTCGCCCTGCAAGCCGCACTTCTGAGAAAAACCGGCCGTTTAAAGGAGGCGCAACAGGCAGCGGCTCGAATTATCGAAATCGATCCACTTGATTTCCTTGCCCGCAACGAGCTTTATCTCGCCCAGTCGAAGGGCAATAGCCCGCAGGCCCAGGAAACCCTCACCGAACTCCGGCGACTGATGAGAGACGAAGTGCAGTCATACCTGGAGCTCGCGACTGATTATCTGGGCTGGGGCGCTCGGGATGAGGCGACTGACGTGTTGCTTCGACCGGCCGAAGGTAGGATGAAATTCGCCAGCACCTATCCCCTGGTCCACTATTATCTCGGTTACCTGTACGAGAAGTCTGGAGACTCCGAAAAGGCTGCCCACTACTACCGTAGGGCCTCTACCATGCCTCCCGACTACTGTTTCCCCTTCCGCCTGGAGACCGAGCGGGTGCTTCATGCGGCTTTGAAAGCTGTCCCTTCGGATGGCAAGGCTCATTACTACCTGGGGAATCTGCTGTACGATCTCCAGCCCGAGAAAGCGATCTCACACTGGGAAAAGGCTCGAGAACTCGATCCCCGTTTCGCCATGGTCTATCGGAACCTGGGTTGGGGCTATTACCGCAGCGCCGATAACGTGGCCAAGGCCATAGAAGCGTACGAACAGGCCATTAATCTCGCCAGTCACGACCCGCGCTGGTTCCTGGAGCTGGACAATCTTTACGAAAGAGGCAACGTCGATCCAGCCCGCCGCCTGGCTATGTTCGAGAAAAATCATCAGGTTGTGCAGAAGCGCAAGGAGAGCCTGACACGAGAGATCGAAGTTTTGGTGCTGAATGAGAAGTACGACAAGGCAATCGACTACCTGACGAACAACTTTTTCCATGTACGCGAGGGAGGCGGCGAGATCCACGGTATTTACGTGGACGCGCACCTGCTTAAAGGACTCGAGCTGATGCGCGCCAGAAGAATTGACGAGGCACTCGTTCACTTTCAGAAGGCGTCCGAGTATCCGGCCAACCTGTCGGTGGGAAGACCGAAAGTGGACCGACGCGCTCCGCAGGTTGCTTACTACATCGCAACCGCTTACGAGGCGTTGGGCAACACCGAAAAAGCCAGGCAGTACTATAGTGAGGGAGCTCGACTGGATGGGGCACGTTGGCCGGAAACGCAGTTCTACCAGGGGCTCTGCCTACAGAAGATAGGGCGAGCCGAGGAGGCCGCCGCAATATTCGATCAGCTGGTAAAGAGCGGAAGAGCGCGCCTGGCTGAGAGCGAGGGATCAGACTTTTTCGCCAAGTTTGGGGAACGCGAAAGTCGTGAGGCGCGAACGGCCGCTGCTCACTTCCAGACGGCTCTGGGGCTGCTCGGGAAGGGAGAGCGCGAGAAGGCAAAACCCGAGCTTGAGCAGGCAGTCAGGCTGAACCTGAGCCACGTGTGGGCCAAGTATCATCTCTCGAGCCTGCAATGAACTGGCCAGATCGTTATTAATCTGGACATTGGCGATCCGATTGTAAAAATCAGCGACGGCCTTCGTAGAAGGGTGGGTTTCGAATCCGCAGCGCGCTTTGCGGGGCGGATTGAAACCCACCACTATCCTGGCCAGATTCCTGTTAATAGCAGCCGGCGAACTCCGTCTAGTATTTGTGGTGAGGTTCAGGCGAGGTCTAACCTCAGAAAAACCTCCAGGAACCCTCACCACGATTTGGAGTCCAATTAGGACAGAGACGGAGATGAAGAACTTAGCCGCGGCTAGCGCAGACACGATTCGAAGAGCACAGACCGGCGACGCCAGGGCCTGGGAAAAGCTGGTAAGCGACTACGCAGGCCCGGTCTATGGTCTGTGTTACCGATTTGCGGGCACGCCTGACCAGGCAGAAGATCTCAGCCAGGAAGTCTTCATGAAGTTGTTTCAGGCGTTGAATCATTTCGACCCCCTTCAGGGCAGTTTTTCTACCTGGATGCTCAGTGTGGTTCGCAACTTGCTCATCGACCAATACAGGAAGGGCAAAGCCCGGGAATGGGTGATCCCGATCGAGGAAGCTTCCACTGAACGTGGACTGGAGGAAAGGATCGCCTCCTCCGCCCCAGGGCCACACCGGCAAGCCGAGGCCAGCGAGCGCATCCGGCTTCTCTCCGAGGCTCTTTCTCGCCTTCCTCGGGAACTGCGCGAGGCAGTGGTGCTTCGGGATATCCAGGAGTTCAGTTATTCGGAAATCGCCGGTATGCTCAACCTTCCTGAGGGAACTGTAAAATCGAGAATCAACCGCGGCCGTATCGAGCTCGCGAAGACCCTCCGTCAGCTGAAGTACTTCACGTAGAGCCGGTGGTTGCCGTTTCGTCGTTTCAGAAGCCGAGCACCAGCATTCCGAGAAGTACCGTCCCAATCGTCAGGGGCAATCCAACCTTGAGGTACTCCAGGAACGAGATCGGCGCTTCATCCTTGGCTATTTCGACGACAATCAGATTCGCAATCGACCCGATGAGCGTCAGATTGCCTGCCAGTGTAGAAGCCATAGCCAGCATCAGCCACAAAGTTTCCGGATTGGGTTGATACTGGATGAGAGGGGCGTACAGCATTACGGCGGGCACGTTGCTCACCAGGTTCGAGACGAGGATTACACTGCCGCTGAAACCGAGCCGGGATGAAGCGCTTTGTCCCAGAGTGAAATCCGTGTCGCCTATCACGAGTTGGACGAGGCCCGCATGTTCAACTCCGCGCATAACCACGAAAAGCCCCGCGAACAGGAACAATAAGGTCCAGTCGACTCTTTGAAGAGCCCGGCGCGGTTTCCGACTGCCAGCGAGAATAACCAGCGAGGCGAGTCCCATCGCCACCGAGGGAGGGTGGTAGTTCAGCGAGAGAAGCACAAACATTGCCGCCCCCGCCGTTAAAGAAATGACCAGCATCCAGTAGGAGAGCTGAGGCGGTTGCCTGCGCGGGGGAACGATGAGCGGACCGCCGTGGATCTCACAACGATAACGCCAGAGGACGATGACGAAGGCGAGCGCCAGCCCCAGTGCGGCAACCGGCCAGAGTCTTTCGGTGAACTTCAGAAACGGAATCCCTGACCGCAAGCCGATCAAGGCGTTCTGGGGGTTGCCGATCATGGTCGCAACACTGCCGATATTAGAGGATGTCGCCAGGGCGATCAGATACGGAACCGGGTTCAGATTCAGGCGTTTGGTCACACGAAGGAGCACGGGCGTATAAAGGAGGCATATGGTGTCGTTCATGAAAAGGGCCGACAGGACTCCCGAACTGACAACTACCAGCAGCAGGAGCATTCGAGTGCTGCGAGCCAACCCGATGATCCATCGTTCCAACACCTCGAAAAAGCCCGACATCTCCAGATAGGCGATTAAAATCATCATGCCGAGCAAGAACGAGAGTGTGTCGAGATCTATCGCCGAATAGGCCTCTTCCAGAGAGAGGACACCAAAAGCCACCATTCCGACAGCGCCCAGTAGTGCGCCGGCGGGCCGGTCGATGTGAATTCGCGGTATCCGTTGGATGCCAATAATCGCGTAGGTTACGAGGAAGACAACGCCGGCGGTCACCATGGAATGGGGCTGTCTCAGATCTGTCTAGCTGTCAGCGTTTCCTGAGCACGCCTTTCCATCTCCTCAGGGGGGACGTCTTCCTTATGCGTGGCAATCCACCACAGATTGCCAGCCGGATCCTTGATACCGGCGTTCCGATCCCCGTAGAACTGGTCAGCAGGCTCCATGATTGAAGTCCCACCCGCTTCCAAGGCCCGTCGGTAGGTTGCGTCCGTATCGTCGACATAGACGTAGAGGCAGGCGGGCATCGGCGGGTACTGGTCCATCGGTTCCCCCATCATAACCGGCGAATCCCCGACGCGCAGTTCGCAATGCATGATGCTGCCGTCCGGACGCCGTACGGGAGGATGGATTTCCACTGCCCCAAACGCGTGTTTAGCAAATTCTATAACCTGAGCCACATTCGGCACCACGAGGTATGGTGTAACCGAATGGTATCCTTCGGGTTTTGGTCTAACTCTCACAGTCCTGTCCTCCTTGTTTTGGATGTTTGGTGAACAGATCTGAAGATATTCGATTGTCGCAGAATCGCTCGCTTTATTCCATTAGAGACTGAAAAGACGTTAACCCGTGGAGTTGCGAGGCCCTAATCTGGGGAAGAAGCTAGCTGCACAAAAAGAGAAGCCCCAAGTAACCTTAGAACGCCCGACTCGTAACCTCCACTAGTCTTTCGACTAGTTTCGTGGTCGTCGCTTCATAATCACTTGGGGCTAAAACCAGAATAACGTTAAACCGGATGCAGTTCAAGCTCCGCTGGTCTGGCGCGGCTTTTTTGTGGCCAGATTCTGCGGGCGGTAAAGTCCGGTCCAGGCACGCTGTGGGCGTACAGGAAAAGCAGCCTTTGGAGTCCGACGCGAGTGTGCGATTACTGGTCAAGCCCGGAGCCGGGAGCGGCCGGAAGAACACGGCGGTTGAGACGTGGGCGCGGGTTTCGGTACAACGCGCCCAGAAGGCGGGCGCGTCACTCAACCATCGGGGTTTCGATACAGCTCGCCACAAAACGGTCACTCAACCGCCGCGCTCCGTCTCTAGCTGTTGCATACAAGCAGTGGGAGAAAAAACCCTCGCCCCCTTTACCAGGATGCGGGAAAATGAGGCCGCGATCCGTCCGTGTCAGATTTGTCGATTCCTTTCGAAGTCGCGGGCATCGGAAAAAAACAAAGTAAAAAGTCAACAAAAAAAAGAAAACGCTTGACACCTCAAAAGGGCCTGACCTAACATTAGCTTGCACTGCGTGACTGACCAGTCAGTCATACGTTGGCGGTGATGGAGCGTACGCCGGCGTGGGACAAGAGAAGTCGCCTTTTGTTCTTGTTGAAGACTGGCCGGTCAACCTGGGTTGCCCCCAGATCAAGCAGTTACTCCAAACGCGACTACGGACACTGCCTGGTTGACCCCAGCTGCTCGGCAGCCGGGGTGAGTCGCAGGTGGCGTTACCGATCGTGCGCAGGAACCGACCAGAAAGAAGTAACGAAGATGTTACGGACCAGTGGAAGTTACCACCGACGAGATCGTCTGGAACCGGCAGTGACACGCCTGGCTTACGCCGTGCTCGTTCAGGCTATTCGTGATATCCGATCCAAGGACCAGTCTAAGCAGGCCGGCGACTGGAGGGAAGATGCTCTCGAATGGCTGTGGAGCAAGGAACACGGAGTCGGCAGTTTTGCCTGGGTTTGCCTTGTGCTGCAATGGGACCCGGAAAAAGCCCGAGCCGCAATCGTGGGTATGCCCGACGAGAACCCCCCGCGTTACCCGAGAGGAAACGGCGATGGCAGGAGGCGCCGGCGCAAGCGCCGCGCCAGTTGACGGCAGTCATCGGTCCCAATCATGTCTCTTTCCGCGTGGCCGGAACCAGCCGGCTCTTGATGGGTTTGCCGTTTCGCACTGTCTTGTTCAGTCCCTTGGGATCTTTGACGATTCGGCCATTAACGAACACATACTCGATCCCGACCGACATCGCTTCCGGATGTGCGGCAGTCGCACGGTCTTCGATCCTGTCGAAATCGAACAGAACAAGGTCGGCATCGGCGCCCGGAGTAAGCCTCCCTTTCTTCCGGAGTGCCGGGGCCCCGTGCTCGAGTCGTTTTGCCGGCAGAATCGTGAGCTTCGCCAGGGCTTGCATAAGCGTCAGGACTTTTTCATCGCGGACATAGCGACCGATGAGGCGGGCACACATGCCTGAAGCGCGCGGATGATTGTTGTATCCCGGCTCGAGGATCCCGTCACTGGCCACGATAACCCAGGGACATCGCAACGCCTCTCTCACGTCCTCCTCAGGTATGGCATAGGCAACGGCCAGTTTCCCTTGCTTCCTGTACCGTTGGAAGCTCACGCTGGTCAACCTTTCCTCGGAGCCACCCAGCTGAAGATCGTGGTAGTCGATTCGGAACCGTGATTGCCATCCTTGGTCAAAGCGAGCCGAGTTCAAGTACGTCGCCCAGGAGTCGTACGGGTAGGTGCAGGCAGTCACGTCCACGCCGGCAGCTCGAGCTTCGTTTAGGAAAGCCAGGGACTGGCGCATAGAGAAAGTGCCGCCCGTGCTGTTGATGTGATCAATATGGATGGCCGCGCCTGTTTCACGCGCGTAGCCGACGACTTCCTGCAGAGCCTCCAGGTTGGTGCCCGGGGGGTCAACATCCGAGTAGCGCACATGATAGAACACCGGGACCTTGTACTTGGCGGCGAGTCGCATCATTGAGAGGCATTCTTCAGGAGACACGCCTGGCATGTACTCCAGGCTGATGGATATTCCGATGCACCCGTTCAGAAGGGCGGCTTCGCCCATGCTGTACATTTCCCGAATCTGTTGCTCGGTGGCGGGGCTGTAGCGGTCAATCTTCAATTTGACGCGAGCCTGCGGATAGGAAAAAGAGCCGCCGTAGTGCAGCGGCAGTCTTCTCTTTTCATACACGGAGAACCAACGCAGCGGGTCAGTGGTGGTTCCGTGCATTCCGAGGTTGGTGGTGACCCCATCGGCCAGCTTGTTCCAAACGCCGACTTCGTTCGGGTCATAGGAGAGCACATCGATAAACCCGGGAGCGACCACCAAGCCGGAGGCGTCGATCTCCCGCGCTCCTTTGAGCGGTGTGGAACTCAAAGCCGTGACGGTCCCACCGGTTATGCCCAGATCAAGACCGACTCGATCAAGATTTGTCTCAGGGTCGATGATCCGACCGCCCTTGATCACGAAATCATAGCTCGCCCCACTTTTCTCATCGGCCCGCACCCCGGACCAAGCCAGCAAAAGAATAATCAGAAACCGCGACAGGCGCATTGCTCCTCCCCTTCAAAAACACGCACTTCAGCCCTCAGGCTGCGGGAATCGGGTACAGATGATCACACTCAGCCCCGCCTATGTCAATGGCGAGGGCCTTAAGTCAGTTAATCCCGAGTGCGATTTCGAACAGAAGCCCCGGGGCGGCCCGACTGAGAACATCCAGGCTAGGACCCAGATTTATATGGCTTTGAATCTAGTGCTTTGGCATTCTTATGCCCGATATGAACGAGCAGGGCGGGAACTGGAGTTATGTCGTGCGTGTCTGTCTGGTCGCTGCGCTTGGCGGTCTGCTGTTTGGATATGACACCGCGGTTATTGCGGGTGCCATTGGATTTCTCCAAAAGAAATTTGCTTTAAACCCGGCCATGGAGGGCTGGGCAGCGTCCTGTGCGTTGCTTGGGTGCGTGATTGGGGTTGCTATTTCAGGCTTTTTCAGTGATCATTTTGGTCGCAAGCGACTGCTCGTTCTGTCTGGGGTCCTGTTTGCTGTCTCAGCTATAGGGACGGCCCTTCCTCCAAGCCTGACCTGGTTTGTTGTGTTCCGGACGATTGGCGGAATCGGGATCGGGGCAGCGTCTATGGCCGCACCCATCTACATCGCTGAAATTGCCCCTGCTCGAATTCGCGGCCGCCTGGTGTCGGTCAATCAGCTGGCGATCGTTTCGGGCATGCTGATCATTTATGCTGATCATTTATTTCGTGAATTACTTCATTGCGCGCGGCGGGGATGAGCAGTGGAACATCGAATATGGATGGCGTTGGATGTTTGCCTCGGGCCTGGTGCCGTCCCTGCTTTTCCTGGTGCTTCTGACGCTTGTTCCGGAGAGTCCCCGCTGGCTGGCCAAACACGGACAAAAGGCACAGGCCTTGACCGTGCTGACTCGCGTAAATGGCGCGCGGGCAGCCGAGAGAGAACTCGCCGACATCGAAGCCGCCAGGGAGGTCGAAAGCGAGACGCTTTGGCAGTTCGTGAAGTCCGGATCCATCCCCGCGCTGGTTATCGGCATCGGCTTGGCTGTTCTCCAACAGGTAACCGGTATCAACGTCTTCCTGTACTACGGCCCAGAGATTTTCAAGAAGCTGGGATCGGGAACAAAGGCAGCCTTGCTTCAGACGGTTACGGTGGGAGCAGTCAATTTGTTCTTTACGGTCATCGCGATTTTCACGGTAGACCGCTGGGGTCGCAAACCCTTGATGCTGCTAGGAGTCTCGGGTATGGCTCTGTGTCTGTTTGCCATGGGCGCCGTCTCGTACAGCGGGAACACCGATCTCTGGGTTCTGCTCCTGATTTTGGGCTACATTGCGTGTTTTGCGCTGTCGGCAGGTCCTGTCACCTGGGTAATCCTATCGGAGATTTTCCCTACCAGGATTCGCGGCCGCGCACTCGGGTTCGCCACCTTGTGCCTCTGGACGGCGAACTTCATTGTCTCGCAGACCTTCCCCATGATGAACGAAAACGCCTGGCTGATTGAGACATTCCGACGGGCTTTCCCATTCTGGGTCTACGGGTCATTCTGTCTTGTGGAGATCCTGTTTGTCTGGCGGCTCGTGCCAGAGACGAAAGGCAAGTCGCTGGAACAGATTGAACGTTTGTGGCGGCGACCGGCCGTTGCAGGCCAACTGCCTGATTGAGTTCGCAGGGTTTCGAATCCTCCCCGAAAAGCGCGGTGTGGATTCGAAACCCAACACCCTACGCAATTGGCTCTCTCCTTACACCTTTTTGCCCTCCTTAGCTTGGTTCGCGAGTCCGTTTACTGGAAAAGAGCCCTGAAGAAATGGCAAGATTAATGCAACCTTCTTGCTCCTTTTTCCGTTCTTAGTTTTTATCGGGGGGATGCTGAGAACCCTGCTCCACTAATTTTCGTTTCTGGCGCCCATCGAGTCTGCTCAGGGAGAGAAAAACATGAGACTTCGAGTAAAGGTGTATGGCTTCCTGGCGTTAGTGGCTCTGCTCGCTATCGGAGGCTACCTGGCCTACCAGATGAAATCGGGGACCGCCCAGGCAAGTAACCAGGCGGCGGAACCCGGTAAGAAGCCAGGCCAGGATACAGCCGTCCCCGTAGAACTCGCTGAAGCGGTTTCAGGACAGATTTCCTCCTTCCTGGTTTCGACAACGAATCTGCGCGCCCTACGGGATGTGGATGTTGCCAGCCAGATTGAGGGAGTCGTGAAGAGTATTGAAGCGGAAGAAGGCGATTTTGTCGAAGCCGGCGAGGTGCTTTGCCGCCTGGATGACACTCAGCTGAAGATTCGCCTTCAGACTGCCGAACAAAGACTTGCCCAGGCCCGGCTGCAGTTGGAAAAGGGACGAGTCAGGCAAGAGAAGACCGAAGTCCAGATCAAGAATGGTCGGGAAGATCTGGAGCGATACAAGCGGCTGTACGAGGACAAGCTGGTCAGCGTACGCGATGTTGCGCTTCTCGAATACAAGGTCGAGGAACTTGAGCATGATCAGCGGGTCTCCAGCTCCGAGACCCGCGAGTTGAGTCACCGCGTTGAGGAACTGGAGGCCGAGATCGCCCAGGTCAATCTCGAGATTTCGCGCACTCTGATCCGTGCGCCATTTAGCGGCTACATCGTCGAACGAATGGTCGACCTGGGACAGGTGGTCCGAAATCTCGCGCCCGTGTTCAAACTAAGCGATTTCTCTCCCCTTTTCGCGGACGTTCATTTAGCAGAAACCGAAGCAGGTCAGGTCCGTCCCAACCAGAGTGCGATCATTCGTCTCGGCTCCAAACTTTCCGAGCAGGTCCCCGCTCATGTTGCTCGAATCAGCCCGGTCGTCGACCAATCGAGCGGAACCGTCAAGGTGACAGTCGAAATGAAGAAGGCGCAGGGTGCATTTAAGCCAGGCGCGTTTGTGCGTGTCGAGATCAAGACAGACACCCGAGAGAACGCGGTTTTAATCCCGAAAAGGGCAGTTCTCGAGGAAGACGGCCAGCACTTTGTTTATGTCGCCGAGAAGGACAATGCCAACCGGGTTGCCGTGGACCTGGGCTACCAGCGTGACGACCAGGTCGAGGTGTTGACCGGGCTCAAGCCCGGGCAACAGGTGGTCGTAGCCGGACAGGGAGCGCTTAAGAAAGGCTCCAAAATCCGCGTCATCAAGGGATGAATCGTACCGTGAGGAGCTTCTATGAACATCACAAGGACAGCAGTTGGTCGTCCTGTAACGGTTTCAATGTTCGTGGTAGCGTTCATGCTTTTCGGTCTGGTCTCCCTTGACCGGCTATCGCTCAACCTTCTCCCTGATATCTCCTATCCTTCGCTGACAATTCAGACGGACTACGAGGACGCCGCACCGGAAGAGGTGGAGAGCCTGATTACCAGGCCGATTGAAGAGGCGGTGGGAGTAGTTCCAGGTTTGACGCGACTTACGTCGGTTTCGCGCTCCGGTCAGTCAGAAGTCATTCTCGAGTTCAGCTGGGACACCAGGATGGACTTTGCCAGCCTGGAGGTGCGGGAAAAGCTCGACTTCGTTGAACTACCCGACGACGCTGAAAAACCGGTTATTCTACGCTTCGACCCGTCCCATGACCCTATTCTGCGCATGCGCCTGTATGGAGACATGAGCCTGAGCCAGTTGCGGTATGCGGCAGACAAAGACCTTCGCAAGGAACTGGAGTCGACTGATGGTGTGGCCGCGCTGAAGATCATCGGCGGCCTCGAGGAAGAGATCCAGGTTCAGATCGACGAGAAAAGACTGGCCGAACTGGGAATTCCAATCACCGAAGTCACTCGAGTTCTCGGTCAGGAGAACCAGAACCAGGCAGCCGGGAGCCTCTATGACCTGGACTCCAACTACCTGGTCAGGATGCTCAATCAGTTCCG
>ERZ795047.2195-NODE-2195-length-19015-cov-5.204114_pt1 | contig 19015 bp, 14 predicted proteins | sample MGYA00375131_ERZ795047 | MGnify/ENA primary metagenome ERZ795047 (study PRJEB30176, sample SAMN05720228) | activated sludge metagenome | isolation source: Anaerobic digester | place: Japan | collected 2015-05-20 ...
TGATGTTGTTCAATCCTGAAAATCCTGTCATCCTGTCAATTTATAGGCAAGGAGACCCGAAATGAGCGAGAAAGAGATCAAGACCGATTGCCCCTGCACATGGCCGGGATGCCCACGACATGGAGACTGCAAAGCCTGTAAGGCCTACCACCATGCCCGGGGCGAAAAAACGACCTGTGAGAAACAGTAGTTTGGGTGGACAAAATGGACGGGGTGGCCAAAAAGGGGCTTTGCGGTTATCGCAAGCTGAAGAGCTTTCAGGTGGCGCGGCGGGCCGCTGATTTCGAAACCGCAAGCGGTTTCACGAAGCGCCCCTATCGCGCCCGCCTCCGATTTCGGGGTTGACTCGTTTCGTCGATCCCCCGCATAATAGGCGGCAATCATGGGAACCGGTTTGTTGCCGGGGGAGCCTGCGGGAGGAAGCGCGTCCTGCGGAATACGGGGGATGCGTTTTATTGTCAGTCGGAAAAACACAACATGTCGGGGAGGCTTGGAATGGGAAACAAAACGAGGTTCGCGTGTCTTTTCGGAATTTGGGCCGTGGCAGCCGGTGTTCAGGCGGGTCAAGTGGTGGTCGCCCCGGACGGGATGACGCCAAAGGCCGCGCTGGAGCACATCCGCGCGGCCAAGGCGCAGGGAAACAAAGAGGCGTGGACGGTGATCGTGAAACCCGGCATCTACGCGCTTACGGAGACGCTCACGTTCACGCCAGCCGATTCCGGCACGCCGCAGGCACCGGTCACATGGGTGGGCGAGGGTGCGGGCGCGACGATTTCCGGCGGCGGGGTGATCCAAGGGTGGAAAAGCGAGGCGGACGGCACATGGTCCGCGCCGATCCCGAAGGCGCCCGACGGGAAGCCCGCTTATTTCGAGCAGTTATGGGTTAACGGACGTCGTGCCGACCGTGCGCGTCTTCCGAATGGCGGTCAGGGAACGGCGAGTTATTTCAAGCTCGTGAAGCCAAGCATCTCCGCAGTGACGAACGCGGCCGGAAAGGTCGCCTACATCGAACGCGCCACGTTGACGAACAGCCTCGCCGCAGCAATCGGGAAGATTCCGGCCGACGAGTATCCGTACGCGCAGATGTGTGTGGTGCATAAGTGGAGCACGGCGCGCCGCATCCTGCGCAACTTCGATCCTGCCACGCAGACGGTCGAGACCGAGTCCCCGCAGGAATGGAGGGGGTGGGTAAAATGGAACGAGCGCGAGACGCTGGTCTCTTTCGAGAACGTGCGGAGCGCCTTCGATGCGCCGGGCGAATGGTTCTATGACATGAAGGCGGGCTGTGTGCGCTATCGGCCGCTGGCCGGCGAGACCATCGCGACCGTCGTCGCGGTCGCGCCGAGCGCCAAGCTGAGCCAGTTGATCGCGTTTCAGGGCGATCCGGACAAGGGCGAATTCGTGCATGACATCGCGTTCCGCAACCTGACGTTCGCGTACAGTGACGTCACGCCGACAGTGGGACGCGCCGTGAACGGCCCGACGGAAAGCTGGCAGCATCAGGCGGCCAGCGGATCGGACGGCCTCGTGACCGCCGAGGGCACGCACCGTGTCTCGTGGGACAAGTGCGTGGTCGCGCACACGGGCAACTACGCGTTCCGCTTCAACGACGGGTGCGTGTCCAACCGGATCATGAACTGCATGATCGAGGATCTGGGCGCGGGCGGCATTTGGATGGGTGCCTCCGGTGGCCACGTCGCCAAGGGCGAGGTCCTCAAACGCCGGGTGATCAAGACGCTTGCGCCGCGCTCGACCGCGTTTAACGTGATCGACAACTGCGTGATCCGCAAGGGGGGCCTGTTCAATCCCGAAGGCACGGGTGTGACGCTCACGCATGTGTCGGACTCGAAGGTGACGCATTGCGAGATCTACGATTTCTACTACACGGGCGTCTCGGTCGGTTGGACGTGGGGTTTTCACGGCAGCGTGGCGCAGCGCAACGAAGTCGCGTTCAACAAGATCTACGACCTCGGCAAGGGCATCATGAGCGATATGGGCGGCGTATACACGCTTGGCACAAGCTACGGCACGACGGTGCATGACAACGTGATCCATGACGTGTGGGCCTACTCCTACGGCGGGTGGGCGCTGTACACAGACGAGGGTTCCGAGGGCATTGTGATGGAGCGCAACCTGTGCTGGAACACGACGGATGGCGGGTTCCACCAGCATTACGGTACGGGCTGCATCATCCGCAATAACGTGTTCGCGTGGAACCGGAAGCTCGGCGCAGTGCGCACGGCGCGTCAGGTGGTGCAGGACATCCCCTGCACGCTGCACTTCGTGAACAACCTGGTCGTGGTGCGCGAAGGCCCGCTCGTCGGGCGCGGCCCGCGCGGCGTGGGCGGCATCTGGGCCGGAAACCTGTGGTACGATTATTCGGGCAAGCCGGAACTCGACGGCCTCGCGTGGGAAGCGTGGCAGGCATGCGGCAAAGAGGTCGGCGGCAAGTACGCCGATCCGCTCTTCGAGAATGCCGATGCGTGCGACTTCCGGCTCAAGCCCGAATCCCCCGCATTCGCGCTCGGGTTCAAAGCGTGGGATTACACGCGGGCAGGCCTCCGCAAGTGAGCGAGAACAGGCCGGATTGTGAAATCACCGTATGCGGCTCATCCGGACGCCCCCCCTGTGGAGTTCCGAAGACACGGCATTGGATCGTTTACCCCAAAAAGAACAGTTGAACCTTCAACTCTCTTTGGTTTCAGGTTTCAAGGTTTCATCCAAATCGGGATCGGGATCGCTATCGCTATCGGGATCGGGATCGCTTGCTTAACCACAGCCTCACAGCCTCACAGTCTCACAGCCTTTGAGATTGCGGGCTCCGCCCGCATCTCAATACGTCAAAACCCGATGTTTACGGGGCTTTGCTAGAATTCTACCCGTTTAACTGCTTCTTTTGGGTTTACTATCCGCCAGTCAGGTTTTCCCGCAACGCATTTGAATAGGCTTCGCCGTTCACCACGAAAAAAATGTGGGCTGCTGATAGCGCGGAGAAACGGAAACTGAGCGACACCGATGATAACCCAAGGATTCGGTGCCACACTGTGCCATTGTCGCGTTGTTCCAAGGAAAAAATGAAGGTCGGTCTTCACAAACTCGTCGAAATATTTCTGCCGAACTTTCTGGATCGCCAGTTCCTCATCGTCACGTCCGTATTTCCAAAAAAGCGCACCGAGTTCCCAATCCAAAATCATCAGTGTTCGCTCTTGATCAGTGTCATCTGAAAACCGATATGAGAATTTGTAAGGCAATTTATCGACAACTTTGAATGTTTTACGCCATTCGTTGTTTTCAAACAGGTCATGCTGGCTTAGCTGTTTGCGAATCTCGTCCAGTTTCTTTTCGTCCCATTCACGCTCGTCCTGTTCGACTACAAAGTCGATGACTTTTTTCGGTTTGAATGTCGCAAGAGACCGCTTATCGGCCTTCGCATCCTCGATTAACTCCTGCATATTGGTGAAGACCTGCCCCTTTTCAAGGATGAGAGTTCGACGTTCCCGCCACTGATTCTCGGTTCCTATGCGACCGTCACATCTGATCGAATCAATATCGGCTGGACGACGACTTTCTGGACGTTTGTCCTTTGCGGTATTACGGACGAGATCGCATTCAATCCACTCGTATTTGTGATACCGTTTCTCTAAATCTTCCATCCGCCGAAATGGTATAGGATAGATGCGAATCCAATTTCCGTCCTTCGTCAGTCCTGCGGTGCAAACCGTTTCCCCATAAGTTTTGGAGAGCGTCGGATATGTTTTTACCGTAATGAGAACGCGTTCGACGGGCATAAGCAGCTCCCGTTCACAAGTCGATGGTCTTTTTCCCAATCCGTTTTTCAACCGCACGGGCAATCCTTGTGCGATGGCAATACTCGGGCAACCGCTCGAAACACGTCAGCGCCACGCATTCGCCGGACCGCACCCATGCCGCGATCCGTTCCAAAGCGTTGGTCTGCAAGGGGAGCACCGTCCGCTCGTATTTCCGAAACAGCCGCTGGTAATCCGCCAACTCGTTGAGTTTCTGGCGTTCTCCGGATTCAATCCCCAGATCCGGCATATGCTCATACCGAACGCCCAGGTCTGGGCATACGCTCGCGAGCATCGCCTTCGAAAACCCGAACTTCCGGCTGAACGCATTTTTCCGCACGTCACACAAAACCGAGACGCCCGCTTTCAGAAGCGCATTCAAGTAACCCTCAAGACTCCGGCCCTCATAACCGATGGAACACAGCACGGAGACCGCACGAACCGATCGCGCCTTTTCAATCGCAACCAGCGCCGCGTCGTCGCCCGCCAAAACCGACGGGGCAATCCGGCTGTGCGTTGCCCAATAGGGATACGCCCGGTAGACGGAGGCCACAAGCGAATCGCCCCTCAGTTGTTTCCGACGGTCACTGAACAGCGTCAACTTCCAGCGAAGGTCTTTTGGAATGACATCCGCCTTCCCTTTCCCGACCTCCGTCAGTTGCCAGTCCTCGCTGTCGGCCAGCAATCCTTTTTTGACAAGCCCCCGCTTGTCAGCCATCGCCGTAAATGAGAAACATCCCTTTTTAAAGGGCACGAACTCGTAGCTCGGTTTCTGTTCACACTGCTGTGTAAAGAGAAACAGGAGCTTCTGGAAGTCAACACGGTCGAGTGTACCCCCGTTCGCCGCCAACAAGGCCAGCACCAGTTTCTGTCTCTCCAAAATCATGCCGCCATTTTATCCCTTCCCCGCGCCGAACGACAAACTATTTTTCGTGCTTTGTCCGTAGATCCAACTCCGATGTTTTTTTCCCGATTGACACCCCGGGACATTTTGTGTTTCTCTGTTTTCAGTGCGCTAGCCGACCGCAGGGGTGTCTGGGCGCGTAAAACCTACCGGGCCTGCAGGTTCCCTATGGTTCATAGAGGTGCGGAGGAATCCGTGTGCATTTTTCGTCATGAAAGAAGAACGGCCAAAAAGCACATTTGAGCGCATCGGAGACGAAGTGCTTATGGTGCTTGGGTTTCTTTACCTGCTCCACCTTCTCGGGTGCCCGTCTCTCTGGTAAGGCCTATCCTTTTCCCGTCGGGCGCCGCCAGAACCGGATATCAAGACTCACCTGTTAGCCTCTTGCAGAAACTGCTCCTGCTTAGGGATACCACACCACCGCGCGGATAAAACACTGTTTTTTCAGGGCACAACTGTAAAAAAAGGGCGGCGGAAATTCCGCCGCCCTCCGACTCTAAAACAGGTCCGTTTTTTTTCCTGCGGTTAGAGAAGCGTCTTCACCGCTGCCACGATGTCGCGGTCGTGCGGCAGGAAGGCGTCCTCGAGCGAGTACGCCTGCGGCGCGATGCCGTCCTTGGCCCCGACGCGCAGCACCGGGGCGTCGAGCGAGTCGAACGCCTCGGCCATGATGCGCGAGGCGATCTCGCCGGTGAAGCTGCCGATCCCGACGCAGTGGCTGGTCACCACGCAGCGCCCGGTTTTGCGGACCGAAGCGAGGATCGTTTCCATGTCGAGCGGCACGAGTGAACGGATGTCCACCACTTCGGCGGAAATGCCGTCGGCGGCGAGCTGGTCGGCGGCTTTGAGCGCCTCGTAGAGCATCGGCCCCCAAGTGACGATGGAGACCGCGTCGCCCGCGCGCTTGACATCCGCCTTGCCGAGCGGGATCAGATACTCCTCTTTCGGCACGACATCCTTATAATTGTACATAATCTGCGATTCAACGAAGAGGACAGGGTTGTTGTCGCGGATCGCGCTCTTCAGCATGCCCTTGGCGTCATAGGGCGTGGCGGGATAGACCACGTAGAGGCCGGGGATGTGGGCGAACACCGACTCCAAGGTTTGGGAGTGCTGGCCGCCGTATCCCTTGCCGCCGCCGACCGAGGCGCGGTAGACGAGGGGCACCTCGATGCTGGCTCCGGACATATAGTGCCACTTGGCCGCCTGATTGGAGATCTGGTCCGAGGCCATGAGGCAGAAGTCCATGTACATCAGTTCCACCACCGGCCGCAGGCCGGTCATGGCCGCGCCGACCGCCGTGCCGCAGATGCAGGCTTCGGAGATCGGGGCGTTGAAAATCCGCTCCCGGCCAAAGGCTTCGATCAGGCCTTTGGTGACCTTGAAGGCCCCGCCGTACTCGGCGATATCCTCGCCCCATTGTACCACGCGGCGGTCGCGCAGCATCTCTTCGATCATCGCCTCTTTGATCGCGTCCTTGTAGGTGATCTGGCTGTCTTCGGTGCGTTTGATCACCGGCAGGTCTCCCACGGTCGGGGCGTTGGCAAAGGACTCCGGCACCGTTTCGACGCGGGTGTCGGTGTACATGTAACGGATCACATCCGCCGGATCAGGATCTTGGGACCAGGCCGCTTGGGCAGCCATGCGGGCGTTGCGGTCCGCGACCTTGGCCTTCAGCGCCTCGATTTTGCGCGGGGTGACCACCTTGGCGTCCAACAGTTGACGTTCGAACGTCGCGATGGGGTCGAGTTCCTTCCAGGCGGCCTCCTCCTCCTTCGTGCGGTATTCGAAACGCGGGTCGCCGAGAGAGTGTCCGTAATTGCGGTAGGTATCGAATTCCAGCATCACCGGGCCCTGCCCCTTGCGGCAGAGGTCGGCGGCGCGCCGCATGGCGTCCAGACAGGCGAGCAGATCCATGCCGTTGACCACTTCGGCGTGCATGTTGTTGTCCGCGAAACCTGCGGCGCGGCGCGCAACCGTGGCGACACCCGCGACTTCGCCGTCCACGCGGCCGGTGAAGCCGTAGTGGTTGTTGATGATGGCATAGACGATCGGCAGACCGAAGGGACGGTCCGTGTAGGCGGGATCGGTGAATTGGCCCATGGCGGCCCAGTTCAGCGCCTCCAGCACCACGCCGTTGGCGTAGGCGCCGTCGCCTGCGAAACAGCAGGTGACCTTGTTATCCTGAAAGTAACGCGAACTCATGGCCGCGCCCGTGGCGATCGGCACACCGCCGCCCACAATCGCATTGGCACCAAGGTGACCGGCCTTGAAATCAGCGATGTGCATCCCGCCGCCGCGGCCCTTGCAGTAGCCGTCCTCTTTGCCGAACAACTCCGCGATGGCGCGGTAGACGTGTTTTTCCAGCGCGGCCTCGATCAGCTCCTTGCGCCGGGTCGCGCCGCACTCCGGCACACGCGCCTTCAGCTCCTCGACGCTCATGCCGCGGATGGCCGCGCACCCTTTGGCGAGAGAATCGCCGTGGCCGCGATGGGTGGAGGTGATCTGGTCATCGTACGCCATGGCCGCGCAACAGCCCACGGCCGTAGCCTCCTGACCGATCGAAACGTGGGTGGGACCGCGGTACTCGTACCCTTTGCAGGCGTCGTAGGCGCCCGTGCGCAGCTTGACGATCATCTCCTCGAACTCGCGGATCGTCAGCATGTCCTCCAGCACATCGACCGCCTGCGCCGCCGTGATGTTCCCGGCGGCGATTTCGTCTTTGAGCGTACCTTTGTACTGGTAGGCCGGGATTTTTCCGAGGTCGTACTTCTGGGGTTTGAAACCGGGTTTCCGTGTACTGATGTAGTTGTTGGTTGCCATGATGTGCCTTCGTGTTGGGGGTTATACGAGTACGGTTTCGACACCGGCACGCTGGAACGCCTTGCGTTGCGCAGCCGGCATGCGTTTATCTGAGATCAGGGCGGAAAGCGCGGAGAGGGCACCAAAACGCACGAAACTCGTTTTGCCGAATTTCGAACTGTCCGCCAACAGCACGACCCGCGCCGCCCGCGCCATGGCCTGCTCTTTGGTGTAGGCTTCGGCGGGATCGGTCGTGGTCATGCCGGTCTCCGCCGAGACGCCGATGGTGCCCATGAAAGCGATATCGAGATGCAGTTGCCCCAGGATCGACCGGGTCAACGGACCGACGAAGGTTTGACTGATCAGGCGGCATTCGCCGCCGGTGAGGATCATGCGCGGACCGCCGCTGCTGAACACCTGGGCTACGCGCAGAGAATTGGTGACAACGGTGATTTGGGTGTGGTGGATCAGCAGGCGCGCCAGTGCCAGAATCGTGCTGCCACCGTCGAGATACACGATGTCGCGCGGCCGGATCAGACGCAACGCCGCCTCGGCGATCCGCCCCTTTTCAGCGGCCGACATCGCGGTCTTGTCGTCAAACAACGGCTCCTCGTCCCGCCCGTCGGGCGCGATGGCGCCACCGTGGATACGACGCAACCCACCGGCCGCCTCCAGCGCGGCAAGGTCCCGGCGGATGGTGGCGGCCGACACGTCCAACTCAGCGGCCAACTCCTCCACGCGCAGGATCCCTCGCTCACGTAGCAACGTGCGCACCTTGCGCCATCTGGCCTCGGCCAGTTCTTTGGAAACCGTGTCGCCCATGTTTGATCGTTTTTGCTCGAAAACGATCACAGTTAATCAAAAACGCTCATCGGGTGCAAGCGCGGATGCGCGGAATGACACATTTTCGGTTTTCGTCAAGTCGGGGCTTGACGTCACCACGCGTTTAATCGACAATCAAATGAATGTAACGGGCGGTCACGTTTGCTACGGTTTTTCGTACGGGGCCGCACCGGTTGGCAAGAGGTCCGCATGGGTATCGTCATCGATCACGAGGCGCGCAAACGCGCGATTATCGCCAAATCGATCCAGCTCTTTTCCGAGCAGGGATATGATGGGGTGACGTACCAGAAGATCGCGGACAGTTGCGCAATCGCCCGGACCACGCTATACAAGTACTTCCGCAACAAGCGGCATATCTTCAATACCGCGATTTGGGAGGTCTCGTATCTGCTGATCGAACGGTTTGAGGAGATCCTCTCCTCCCGGACCAGTACGGTGGACCGGCTGGACCGCGTGATGCGCGCGGTGTTGACCCTGCTTTTCGAGCAGCGCGTGATTCTGACGGTGATCTTGGATTACGTGTTGGCGGCGCAGCGGGCGGGGCAGCAGATGGATCGGACGATCTCGCGGCATACGATCGGGCTGCGCCGCATCCTGCACCGGCTGGTGGTCGAGGGGCTCCGCAAAGGGGAGTTGCGCCGGATCAACGCCACGCTCGCCACAGAGTTACTGTACGCGCAAATGGAGGCGGCCGTTCTGCGCTTGACCGTGAGTCAGAATGCGGATTACGACGAGTTGTCGCGGATGCTGCACCAGACCATCCAGAACCTTACCGTGCCGTCGGCCGGTTCCCGATCCAAGAACAGGAGGGCGTAAGATGAGCTTGCGTTTTCGGGATATCGCGTTTCCGCTCCTGTTCGGAATCCTGACGTTGCGCGCCGCAGAGCAGGATGAGGTGCGGTTCAAAACCCGAACGTACACACCCGACCGGACCGCAGGTCACGCGGTGTATCGAAGTGAGGCGTATACGGAGTCCGCCGCGAAGCGCCCTATCGGCAAGACGACCGAGCCGAGGGACACGCGCGGCTTTTTCGGGCGGCTCTTCCGAAGCCGCACTGCGGAGGCCGGTGCATCGTCACGGCCCGCGACGACGCGTCCCACCGAGACGGAGCCGTATGTTCCGGGCTCCCCCATCCGCGTACCGACAATCCAGGCCGACGTGAAGGCGGTTCCCGAGAAGCAACCTTACGTGGCGTCCGAGAAGAAGGAAGCGGATCGCCCCTTCACGGCACAGGCGCCGGATCGCGGCAAGAATCCGCTCCTGCGCCCGCGGCAGGGGATCCGGGAACCCGAATGAGCGCTCCGGACAGACCCGCCGCATGGGGGTTGCTCCCCTCCGAATGGAAACCGCTTTGCCGGGAACGCGGTCTGCCCGGTTTCCGTGCGGACCAGATCGTCACCGGACTTTACCAGACCTTCGCCCAGTCGTGGGATGAGTTCACCACGCTGCCGACCGAATTGCGTGAACAACTCAGCCGGTCGTTCCCTATCGAGCCTTTGGAAGTCGTGCACGTCCACCACGCGGCGGACGGTGTACGCAAGCTCCTCTTGCGTTGCCGGGATGGCGAGTGCGTGGAGACCGTGCTCATCCCCTCCAAAGGCCGTCTCACGCAGTGCGTCTCCTCGCAGGTGGGATGCGGCTTCCGGTGCGCCTTCTGCGCCAGCGGCCAGTCGGGCCGCACACGCGACTTGACCGCCGCCGAGATCGTGGGTCAGGTCATGGCGGCCTGCCAACTCCTGCGCGCCGATCCGCAGGCACCCGCCGATCCCCCGCCCGCCGCGTCCGCAGGCGGCAGGCCCGGCGCCAAGCCCTCCCTGCCGCGGCCCGGCAACATCGTGGTCATGGGCATGGGCGAACCCTTTGATAACTACGACAACGTGCTCCGCGCCCTGCGCATTCTCAACGACCAGAAGGGGATCAACATCGGCGCGCGCCATATCACAATCAGTACTTGCGGTGTCGTGCCCGGTATCCGGCGTTTGGCTGAAGAAGGGATCCAGTTCGAACTCTCGGTTTCGCTGCATGCGCCGGATGACGCGCTGCGCAACCGGTTGATGCCGGTCAACCGACGCTGGCCCGTGGCGGAGGTGATTGCGGCCTGCCGCGATTATTTCGCGAAGACCGGGCGCGTCGTCACTTTTGAGTACACGCTGGTCAAGGGCCTCAACGATACGCCGCAGCATGCCGACGCCCTGTCCCGCCTGCTGCGCGGCATGCCCTGCAAAATCAATCTCATCCCGCTCTCCCCGGTCGAGGGGTTTGACGGCGAACGTCCGGGGGACCGCGCCTGTCTCGCGTTTCTGGACCGGTTGCTCCGTGCCGGGTTCGCGACAACGCTGCGCCAGTCTCGCGGACGAGACGTGGATGCCGCCTGCGGTCAGCTCCGTTTACGCAAACAGGCGGCGAAATGATCCGCGCGCGATACCGACACGTGGATGGGTTCCCCGTGAAGAACCGCACACCCTTTTGCGCAAAGGATCCGTTGACGGCGGATGGGGCCGTTGCCCGTTCACGCGGTTCATGGTATAGTCCGGGTCGCGGCATGCGGGGGCGCGGATCCCGTGAGGCCGGGGTATGCGGACACGCGCGGAAAAGGGAGTAAAGATGATTACACGCAATGGGGAGAGAGAGGTGGAACGGCGCGGGAACATGCGCGGCGGCACCGGCACCGTGCAGATCGAGCACTGGTTCCGACCAGAAGCGTTCGGGGCCAAGGTACGTCTCTGCGCACGTCTGGAAATCCCGCCGGGCGGCTCGATCGGCACACACCGGCACGAGGCAGAGGATGAGATTTACCTCGTGCTCTCCGGACAAGGGCTGATCTTGGAAAATGGCCGTCGTATCCCGGTTGCCGCAGGCGACGCCGTCCTCACCGGCAAGGGTGGCGAACACGGTGTGGAGAACCCCGGCGACGAGCCGCTGATCCTCGCCGCCATAATCCTGCTGTACGCCTGACCCCGTGGTGGGTTTCCCATGACTGTCCCGACACAGAACCATCCAGGGCAAGCAGCCGAAGAGAGCGTGACCGGTACCGTGGAGTCTATCGTCTACCGCAATGACGAGAACGGGTACACGGTCTGCCATGTCCGGCCGCATTCGCGCCTGCACAGCCGCGACGAACTCGTGACGGTGGTCGGGAACTGCGCCGCGATTTGGGAGGGTGAGGAGCTGCACGCCGAAGGCGTGTGGGTCCGCCACAAATCCCATGGCCCACAGTTTCAGGCGCGCGTCATCACCTGTATCACGCCCACCTCGGTCGAAGGGTTGCGCCGCTATCTGGCGAGCGGCATGATCAAAGGGATCGGCCCCACCTTCGCCAAACGCATCGTGGATCGGTTCGGCGAGCAGACGCTGGATATCATCGACCGTGAATCCGGCCGCCTGCGCGAGGTGGAGGGCATCGGCGAAGGCCGGCGCAAGCTCATTAAGGAGTCGTGGACCGAACAGCGCGGTGTGCGCGAAATCATGATCTTCCTGCAATCCCACGGCATCGGCACGGCCAAGGCCTCCCGCATCTACCGGCAGTACGGCGCTGATTCCATCGCCGTCGTCAAGCGTAACCCGTACCGGCTTTGCGAGGATGTCTGGGGCATCGGGTTCAAAAGCGCGGACGCCATCGCACTCAGCGTGGGCATCCCGCACGACTCGGAGCTGCGTGCCTGCGCGGGCCTGATCCACACTCTGCGCACAGAGGCCGAAGATGGCGGGCACTGTTTCACGGTGGACGCTGACCTGCTGCTGCACGCCCAGACGATGCTGGACATCTCGGTGGAAATCCTGGCCAGAGCCCTGGAGCAGGAGTACGGGAAGGGCTCACTGGTAAAAGAGGAGAACCGCATCTATCTGCGCGACCTCTACCGGGCCGAAACACGGGTGGCCGCCAAACTGCGCCTGCTTCTCGATACGCCGCGGACCTTTAAACCGATCGACGCCGGCAAGGCGCTGGCGTGGGCGGAAGGCAAAATGAAGATCCGTCTCGCGCCGCTCCAGCGCGAGGCTTTGTGCAATGCCCTAAACACGAAGGTCTCGATCATCACCGGCGGTCCGGGTGTTGGCAAGACGACGATCATCCGCGCCCTCACCGAAATCTTCGGGGCGCGCAAACTTGATGTGCGCCTGGCCGCGCCGACCGGCCGTGCCGCCAAACGCATGTCCGAAGCCACCGGCCGCGAGGCCCAGACCCTCCACCGTTTGATGAAGTTCAACCCGAACCAGAACCGGTTCGAGTTCAACGACGAGAACCCCATGACGGGCGACTGCTTTATTCTGGACGAGACCTCGATGATCGACATCCGTCTGATGGATCACTTTTTGCAGGCCCTGCCCCATAGCGTCACGCTGATTCTGGTGGGCGATACCGACCAGTTGCCGAGCGTCGGCCCCGGCAACGTCCTGCACGATCTGATCGCCTCCGGCATGATCCCCTTCTGTCGGCTGGACACGATCTTCCGTCAGGACACCTCCGGGCTGATCGTGCGTAACGCGCACCGTGTCAACCGCGGCGAACCGTTTGAGACCCGCGTCGGCGAGAGCGACTTCTATTTTGTCGAAACCGGCGAACCGGATCGGATCATCGCGCGCACACTCGAACTCATGACGCAACGGATCCCCCGCAAGTTCGGATTCGATCCCCTGACCGAAGTGCAGGTCCTGACCCCCATGCGCAGGAATCTGCTCGGCACCGAAAACCTGAACGCGGTGATCCAGGCGGCGCTCAATCCCAACGGGCCGACCCTGACGCGCGGGTCTTCGGGCTTCCGGCGCGGCGACCGTGTGATGCAGATCCGCAACAATTATGACAAAGAGGTGTTCAACGGCGACATCGGCTTTGTCCGCGAGGTGGACACGGAGGATCGTTCGCTGAGCGTGCTGTTCGACGGGCGGCCTGTGGCCTATGCGCAAAGTGAACTCGACGAGTTGGTCCTCGCCTACGCCTGCTCGATCCACAAGTCGCAGGGCAGCGAGTACCCGGCGGTGATCGTTCTGATGCACACGCAGCACTACAAGCTGCTGCAACGCAACCTGCTCTACACCGCCATCACGCGCGGCAAAAGGCTGGTGCTGGTGGTCGGTTCCTCCCGCGCCGTCGCCATCGCGATCAAGGCGAACCAAGTCCGCGAACGCCGGACCACCCTGACCGCGCGCCTCAAGACATGAGGCCGCAACAGCCACCGCCGCCGCGTCACCGCGTCAGGCCCGAGGCGAACTCCAGGGCCAGCAGTGAGTACGAGGTGGCCAGCACCGGGTCATTCTCCCACCAGCGGTTGTTCTCGTTCACCCAAGAGCCGTCGGGGCGCTGCAGGGCGATCAGCTTGCGGACAAGATCCTCGCGCCAGTGGATTTCACCGGGCGCAGCGTGTTTCGGCAATGCGTCGAGCCCCGCGGCACTGAGCGCGCGGGAGATGATGTTGTAGTAGAAATACAACCCCTGCTGTCCTTGGCCGGGGTTCTCCTCCAGAGTCCAAAAGCGGGAACCGTACGCCACGACCGAGCGCACACGCGGATCCTGTTTGTCGAGTTGCGCGTGGATCAGCGAGAGCAGCCCCGCGTACGACATGCTGCCATACGCGCGCAGCATCACGCGGCCAGCGGCGTTGGTGGAAACCCCGCCCTTCGGATCCTGCGTATTGTAGGCGAATCCGCCTGCGGTCTCGCCTTCGGTGTTCTGCAACTGCAGGGCATATCGGAGGGCCGCGCCCCAGTTGATGTCCGCGCGTTTCTCGCCTGCGGGGCGGAACTCCTCGGCCCCCTCGGTACGCCGCATGGCATCAAGGGAGAAGTGGGTGTTGTTCAGATCGGAATACCGCCGTCCCGCATCTTTGTCGTATCCGAATCCGCCCGCATGCCAGTCGTCACCGATGTGCTGCGAAGACGCGATGTAGGTGCGGGCCTTCAAGACCGCAGGCATCACTTCGCGCCGCCCGGTGGCATACAGCGCCGCCGCACAGATGGAAGTGTTGTAATTGCCAAGGCCCCCGCCCCTCCGCCCCGGCGTGGGGGTATAGATGCCGCCGTCCGGCTGCTGTTTGGACAACAGATAGGCCACCGCGCGGTCGGCCTCTTCCCGGAACGCGCTCTCGCCAGAGCCGGCCCAGGCCCAGAGCGGAAGCGCGGTCAGGGCCGGCATCTTGTCATCCGACCAGAATCCGCCGGGCTTCTGCTGTGCCGCGAGCCAACCGAGCCCTTTACGGACCGACGCCTTCACCTCTGTCATCCGCTCCGGGCCGAGCGGTTGCGCTCCAACCCATGCCGCCAACCCCATGATCACCGCCAGACACAAGATTCCCCTTTTTCGCATGATCCGTTCCTTTCGCACCGCCCTCCCCCAAAAGTGCCGGGCCGGGCCGATTCCGTACAGTTGTTAATATATCAAACGCTGTCACGGCCTGTCAGGTTCATAACGTAAACGGCATCCTGCGGTGTCGGACGTTTTCTCCCCTTGTGTGCTGCCGGAGGCTGTAGTATCGTTGACCCCGATCTTTTATCCACCTCCGGTGCACGCGAACGCGTGTCCGGCAACATGAGGCCTTTGCAATGAAAAGAGGATGGCTCGGGGCGGGCGCGGTATGGGCCGCGCTGATGGGGATTGGCTATGCGGAACCCAACCGTGCGCCGGTTCCGCTGTGGGATCTGGCTGTCTCGCCGTTCGCCGCGACAACCGGACGGATCGAGCGCGTGGAGGGGCGGGTGCGGATGGATGGCGCGAGCGCGTTCGCCATTCCCAACCGCGCCATTCCGGATCCCTCCTGTTTCACCATCGAGATGGCGATCCGGTTCAACGCGCTGGAGGAACCGAGCGCCCTGTGCCTTCTGGATCAGCGCGTTTCGGACACCGGTTTCGCTCTGGAAGCGTTGAAATGGGGGCGCGTGGGCAGCCCGCTAACCACCACGGTCAACGGTATCGCCTATGCGCGCAACAGCTTCCGCGCTTCCAGCAATCAGGTGTGGCGGCTGGTTTTCGCGGTGCGCAACGGCGCGGTGGCTGTCTATCAGAACAACGCGCCCGGACCACAATATCTGCTGCGCGTCACGCCGAACCTCGCGCCCGTGTGGGTGGGCCGTACGCCGCTCCGGAAGGACCGGACGCGTATCGCGGACTATGAAATCCTCTCGTTGAAGGTATACGGTCCGGACCTGAAGTATTATCTGCCCGGCGAGTCGGCGGATACGATGAAGAACGGCTATGTCGGCGGTCAGGGCTGGCTCGTCCGCCTGCCGGTCAAGACCGACACGCCGCTGCCGCGTATCCTCTACTATGGGGATTCGATCTCCGTAGGGTATGGCGACCGCTTCACCGCGCTCCTGAAAGATAAGGCCGCATGCTATCATTGGTGCCATTTCGTCGGCGGGGTCCGTTCCTTCCCGACTGCCGCGTTCGAGGCCGCGGCGTCGGTCGCGCCGTTCGACATCATTGTGTTCAACAACGGGCTGCACTCGTTGCAGTGGACGCCGGACAAGGTAACCGACGAACAGATCCGGGAAGTGGTGCGCAACATGATCCGGGCGTTCCGCAAAGGAGCGCCGAAAGCCAAGCTGGTTTGGGCCGCGACCACACCGCACACCGCCAAAGGACGTCCGGTCACTGAGCTGGGCGAGTTGAACCCCATTGTCCTCCGGATCAACACGCTGGCGGATCAGGTCGTGAAGGAAGAGAAGATCGAGCGGGTCGATCTCTATACCCTGCTGAAGGACCGGCTGGACCTCGCCGCAGGCGACCAGTACCACTGGTCCGGCGAAGCCTACCAGTTGATCGCCGAGGCACTGCGGAAAAAATGTGAAGAACTCTTGTGAGGGAAAAAGCGGACGGTTCCGTCAAAACAGGTGATGCGTTGAGAACGGTTGACGGTGCGTAATGGCGATAACGCCGGAAGGAGGGAGGCTTGCGCTTGAAAACAACTTGCTTCGGGTGCCGTGTCGCGTTGGTCTTCGCGCTGGGGACTCTCGGAAGGGTGTCCCCCCTATGGGCGCAAGAAGCGCGGCGGTTCGCCACCGATCCCGGTAATGGCGCGGTCTCGATGCGCCTCGGCGACCGGACCTGCTGGACTTACGTGCCGCAAAGCGACGAGGGGAAGCCGTATTTTCATCCGCTCACGATTCCGGGCACCGATGATGTGCTCACGAACTTCCGTCCCGCGGACCACGTCTGGCATCTCGGTTTCTGGTTCTCCTGGAAGGGGATCAACGGCAAGAACTTCTGGGAACCTGACCCCAAAGGAGGGACCACGCGCGTGGTCGCGCAAACCGTCACGCCCGCACCGGACCTGACCTTCCGCGCCGAGGCCACACTCGACTACGTGGCGGACGGCCGGACCCTGGTGCGTGAACAACGCGCCGTACGGGTGGAAACCGCGCCAAATGGCGACTACACGATCGAATGGGACAGCACCTTCTTCGCGCGGGAGGAGGGCGCGGTTTTCTCCTGCACGCCCGCAAAGCGCGATCAGAAGGGCGTGTGGGCCGCTGGCGGGTACGCGGGACTGATGTGGCGCTTCGCCGACAGTCCGGCTTTCACCTACACCTACACCCATGACGCGGGACGGACAAACGTCATGACCTGCGGCGAGTCGGCCGCGCGCATGGAAATTGTCGCGACCGCAGCCGCGTCCGGTGCCCGCGCCCGCATCACCTTCCGCGATCATCCCGAGAATCCGCGTTATCCCACGCCCTGGTTCGCGCGGCACAGTGCCGCGGCGTATCAAGGCCGCGGTTACTATGTCGTGGGGCCCTCCATGCTTTTCCATGAGCCGCTCAAGCTTGCCCCGAACACATCCGCGCGTTTCCGCTACACCGTTGCGGTTGAACGCCTCCGATAAGGGGGACGCATCAGGCAAGGACGGGCAGACGCTCGTTGAAACATCGGTATTGACTCTTTTCAGCCCCCCGAGATAATAGGGCCCCTATTCAGGGTTCCGAACCGTTTCCGGGACAAACCCAAAGGGATACGCGTGATCCCCGACACAAAAAAGGGAGGATGGAAGCGTGAAAAAATCGTGCTTGATCGGTGTGCTGGCCATGACCATGATGGCGGCCGGGGCAGGGGAAAAAGGCGTGTGCGACGCCCGAACGGTCGTGGAGGGCGAGGCTCCGTCGCTCTTGCCGACAGGGAAGCGCTTTAAGCTCGTTTGGCATGATGAGTTCAACGGGAATCAACTCGACACCTCGAAGTGGGGTTACCGCACCAACTTCTGGGGACAGCGCGCGCATTGGTTCGCGACACCGGAAGACCACGCCGTGGAGGTGAAGGAGGGCAAATGCTTCCTGATGTTGAAAAAGCTTCCTAACGGTCAGTTCGTCTCGCCGCAACTCCAAACCGGCGAGCTGCTCTGGGATTATCCTGTCAATCCCGACGCGAAAAGTTTCTGGCCCTTGTTAGAAAAACGCGCGCCACCGAAATTCGAGCACAAATACGGGTATTACGAGTGCCGTTGCCGGTTGCAGCAGGAACCCGGATGGTGGAGCGCCTTCTGGATGCAGACCATCACTCAGGGCTGCTGTCTTGATCCCGCGCGCGCCGGCATTGAACACGACATCATGGAATCGTTCGTTCCCGGCGAGGTGATTCCGGCGTGCTTCCATTACAATGGGTACGGCAAAGAATACAAAGGGTTCAAGACTCCACGCGCGGTCAAGAACGCTCCGAAGGGGTCAGCCAACATACAGCTCGATAAGACCCAGTACCATGTCTTCGGCATGCTCTGGGAACCGGATGGCTACACGATATACGTCAATGGCCAACAGCGGGGAGAGAAGGTGGGCTCGAAAGGGGATGAGGCGGTTTCGCAGGTTCCCGAGTTCGTGCTGATCACCACTGAGGCGAAATGGTACCGCAACAACCGCATGACCGGGAAAGGGGTTCCCGAACTTGAGGAGGCCGCGAAAAAAGGCGATGCCTTCATCGTCGATTACGTGCGGGTTTTCGACCTTGTTGACTGACGTTGAATTTCGAACCCTGAACATCGAACTTTGAGCGCTGAGCCTAAAAAGAGCAGTTGAACCTTCAACTCTCTTTGGTTTCTGGGTTTCTGGTTTCAAGGTTTCAGGGTTTCTGGTTTCAAGGTTTTCATCCAAATCGGTATCGGTATCGGTATCGGGATCGATTATTTAACCACGAAACACTCTCTTGGGTTTCAAGGTTTCAGGGTTTCTGGTTTCTGGTTTCAGGGTTTCATCCAAATCGGTATCGGTATCGCTATCGCTATCGGAATCGACTGTTTAACCACTGCCTCACAGTCTCACAGCCTCACAGCCTCACAAGCCTCACAGCCTTTGAGATTGCGGGCTCCGCCCGCATCTCAATACGTCAGCCCCGCGATGGAGACGCCAACCTTGGCCCCATCTGTGCAATCTGCGTAATCTGTGGATCCGCATCCCCCGCGTTTGTTCCCGCTCCGCGGGTGGTGGGCTTCGGTACCGCGGCTTACTGCGGCCGGATCGCCTCGACCTTCCCGCACGCATCGCGCAGGAAGTCCGCAATGCCTTCCAGCCCCTCGGTGAACCGGGTGGACAGAAACGCATCCACCGCGACCTTGGCCATGTCGGGACCCCAGATCATCTGGCCGAGGCACAGCACATTGGCGTTGTTGATCGCACGGCACATCTTCGCGGCGTAGACCGACTCCACCACTGCGGCGGTGCAGCCTTTGAAACGGTTGGCCACAA
>ERZ795047.2203-NODE-2203-length-18969-cov-4.977847_pt1 | contig 18969 bp, 17 predicted proteins | sample MGYA00375131_ERZ795047 | MGnify/ENA primary metagenome ERZ795047 (study PRJEB30176, sample SAMN05720228) | activated sludge metagenome | isolation source: Anaerobic digester | place: Japan | collected 2015-05-20 ...
AAGGGTCCTGTTTTAACTGCAAACAGAAACAACACTGCAGTGAGTTCAGAGCAATACGCAGCGGGGGGGCTTCCGGAGTGGTTTCTTTTGGCGGAGATGAGAATTTTATTTGCGACCGGTATACTCCGGCTCAGGCACAGGCAAAAAGCATGTCAGATAAACAGATTAAATCACTCCTGAAAAATGTAAAAAAAGGGTATTGAATAGTAACATTGTCATAAGAAGTGCATCCGGTAAGGAGTTGTAATGGAAAAAACACCTTTAGAGCTTTACGAAACTGCCTACAAGCTTCACTATGTCGAAAACCGCATTGCTGAAGCGGTAAAGTACTATGAGGCGCTTGTAAAAGAGTTTCCGGATTCTGACGAATGCGGTTATGCTGCTATTCAGCTTCAAAAAATAAAGGCCAGTGATATTGCGGAAGATTTGAAGGTAAGCTCGAAGAGCGGGCCCGCATCGACAATAGCCATAATTCTCAGCCTTTTATCGCTTGTTTTCAGCGGTTTGACAGCTTACTATTTCTACAAGCAGGAAAAGTTGGAATCTGTCCGCGCCAGACTGACCGTAAACGCTCTGGGGAAAATGTTTAGAGGTGAACATGAAGAAGCTCTTAAAAATCTGACTGAGCTGAAGATTCTTGCAAAAAACGATATCATGCCTTTTGAGCTTTCAGCCGATATTTACCGAAAAATGAAGCAATATGATAAGGCTCGTTCCGAGTACGAGATATTCTACAAGCTCAATCCTGGATTGCAGCCAACCGAAGATCAATTGCAAAAAATGAAACAGGATGAAATAGATGCTTCAAATGCCAGGAGACAGCCACCTCCCCCACCGGTCCAGGTGGTAGAGAATGTGAGCGAAAAACCGGAACCCGAAAAAGCAGCTGCGGCTCCTAAAAAACCGGCAGTCCAACCACCAAAACCAAAAGCTGCTGTCAAGAAACAGCCGGCCAGTGAACAGAAAAAGATCAAAAGCCTTTTTCTTGTAGATCCGGACAGTATCTCTTACTTTTAACATTTGATCTTTATTTTAAATGAGAAAAGGGATTTTGAGATAATGTTAATTCCGGATTACCTGATATAAAAAGGAAAAGCTGATGCAGGCTTTAAAAGTTGTAGAAGAGAAAGTTCGCCAGGGCTATGTGCTTGATGAGCGCAAGAAGTGGGTTTTGCTTTCTGAAAAGATATCAAAAGGAAAAGAGTTCCTGAAGCACATTGAATCGGGTGAAATCCTTCTTAATGGTGAATGGCTGTCAATAGCAGAAGTCAAAAAACGCAGGAATAAGATACAGGCAGAAAACTCTTCGCCTGCAGGAAAAGCTTCACAGGAAAAAAAACCTGCTGATACTTCAGATGTCATTTCTGCAACAGTTAACAAGAGTGAAGAAAGTAAATCTGATCAGTCACAAGCTGACTTTCCGCCTGAAACAATATTTGTTGCATCTGAGCCTGAACCTTCTCCATCAGTAAATCATGAACCTGAACCAGACTACCCGCCGGAAACAGTATACGCGGAAACCGGAACCGATTATCCCCCGGAAACTTCCCTGCTTACAATAGAAGAAGCAGAAGACAGCAGGAATCAGCCACATACTGATGAACCTCAGGTAAAGCAGAATGATCCTCTGTTTAAGCCAAGTGATGCACATATAATGCTGGAGACAATCTCCTTTGACCACAGTATTATACAGGCTGCACAGGAGGCAATTAAAAAGAAGGAAGAGGAATCTAAAACTGTACAAACCAATAAACCCGATGATCTGGACAGTGATTGGGAAATCTCCCGGACAAAGAGGAAAAAAGCTGTTTTCTGGGGTACAGTTATTACTATTGTTTCCGCTGCTGCAGCCGCAGTTGTTTTAATCAATATTCTTTAAAATAAAGTCAGCGATCAGAGGAATCTGGATCTGACGATTAAAGAGGCGGCAAACTCTCCTGTTTCCTTCTTTCCCCATCTGTTGAATAAGAGAGGGATTTTTCACAAACTGCTCCATCGCATCGGCAAGAGCATCAATATTACCGTTTTCCACAAGAATTCCACTTTTACCGTTCTCAATTATTTCAGGAAGCCCGCCGCTGATAAATCCAATCACCGGCAGGAATGCACTCTGTGCTTCAGCGGCTGCACGCCCGAAAGGTTCACGATCAGATGCCATACAGAGGACATCATGGTTTACAAGCACATCCTGCGGCCTGTTTGTATGCGGCATCATTTTTACAACATCACTTAATCCTTTTGATTCAATCTGCATATTGAGCTGATCCCTGTAGCCTTCTTTCCAATAAAGGGTACTTCCGACAATACTGAGAGTTCCGGCATCAGAACGGTATTTGTCAAATACAATTGAAAATGCATCAATAAGCAGGTGACAACCTTTCCATGGAACGATTCTGCCCAGATACAAAAACCTTGGAGGACCCTTTACTGGAATTCTGGCCGGGTAAATCTGAATTCCATTATAAATCAAGACAGATTTTTCAGAAACACGTCCTGGAAGAGAGTCTTTTACAGCACCTGAAATCGCTATCGCTGCAGCATTCTTTCGGGGGAAAAGAACACTGTAAATGTGGCCGGGCAGAGAGCCGCGGTCAAATATCTCTCTTATATGGTAAATTGTTGGTTTTCTGTATCCCAGTGCGGCGATTATAAACAGGGCAATGTGAGATTTTGGCACATTTGCATGGATAAGATCCGGGTTGATTTTCTCAATTTCCCGCCGGAGCCGCAAAACATAAACAATAAACCGGAAAATCTCCTTCCACTGTCTCAGAGCTGTTTTAAGGAGACCTTTTCTTCTGATTTCACCTACATTTCCTTTACATGGAATAACCCTGCATGAGACACCCATTCCGGAACAGCGCTCTATCAGCGGGCCATCCTCAGAACTGATCAGGAACACATCTGCCCTGGACACCATTTCCTGTAGTATGTCAATAAGAGACAGTTCCGCACCGCCAAGCATCCGGGCCCAATGATTAAGAAACAAAATTCTCTTCTGCTTTTTATTTCCAGGCATAGTGTTTTTCCAGACGTAATGCCGCATTTCTTACAAGCTTTTCCCGAAGTGAAGCATTCTTAAAAAGGTTTACAACTGCATCACATATTTCACCGGGATTATCGGGACTTACCAGAATCCCGCACTCACCCTCAGACAGTACCTCAGGAATCGCACCTGTCCGTGTGGCAATGATGGGCAAATTATATGACATAGCTTCCAGAAGGACGATACCAAACCCCTCTACACCATCACTGGTTTCAAGCGATGGAAATATAAAGATATCGGAAGAGGAGTACAGATCAGCCAGTTGCATATCAGTAAGACCGGTTCTGATAGAGATACGGTTCTGGAGATTTTTACTGATGATCAGGGATTTCAGATGTTTGTACATTGGACCCGATCCGGCAATTGTAAGATGCCATTTCAGGTTTTCCGGAAGCATCTCAGTTGCACTTATCAGAACAGTGTGTCCCTTATGGGGAATCAGCCTCCCGACAGTGAGTAAATTTATACCCGATTCTGAAAGCGTTTTACAATGCCGGTGAAAGTCTGCAGTCATCTTGATTCTTGGCGGCTCATGAATAAAACTGCCGGATATTCCTGCTTTTTGGAGTATAGAAAGAGTATAACCGCTGAGATAATGGATTTTTTCAGCTCTATTGAGAATTTTACGGAAAAGAATCTTCCGGAAACCACCTTTCTCCAGGGGAAAAAGTTCTTTTCCATAACAGTAAACCGAGTATTCTATAGGCTTTATAAAAGATAATAGAAATGGAACTAAAGCAGCATAGATATTACCGGCTTCAATACTGATGTTTCCCTTTTTTTCCCTGAGGATCAGGGCCAGTTTAGTGAACAGAGGTATGAGAGAAAATTTCTTGTTCAGAGAAGAGAAAAATGCTGATACGTACAAGACTTTACAGGAAAGAGAATTGTCAGTACTCCTGGGCATAGAACTGCAGCCAACAATGACAAGATCATCACTGGAATAGCTATATCTTGTGATATTATGCAGGTATTTTTGAATTCCGCCGTATTCCGGCGGGAAATCAATTGTAACAAGCAGTTTCATCTTCTATCAGCCTGGCAGAGGATCTCTGCTGGTATTCGAGTTTGATAAGGACCCCGTTCCAGAACCAGAAGTATACATCTCCCGGGAAGGAGTGAATATGCGTTCCGGTAATATTGATAATTGCAAATACAATATTCATTACTGTGATTCCTCTGGCAAGAGATCTTATTTCATGAGAATCAGATTTGTCGATAAGAGAAAAGCCTTTGATTATTACAAAGATCACAAGAAAAGTAATGAAGATCGCACCCGGGTACCCGAATTCAGCCAGATATGTTACATAAAGGGAATCGGCATTGAGAGTTCCTACTCCTCTTCCAAATACTGCCATTATCGGATCAAATGACAGGATGAAAAGATATTTCCATAATGCGACTCTGGAAAGTAAAGAGTGTTCTTCAAAAGGATTTGAAATGGCAGATGCTCTTTCAGTTACAAGCAGATCTGCATACTGAGGAGTCAATCCTCCGCCCAGGAACTTAAATATCGATTGCAGACCAAGTCCCGACTGGCTGTGTAATTCCATTACCTGAGTCAGTGCAAAGACAGCAAGCAGCGAGGCAAGTATCCCTACTCGTGCGCGTGTAGTTTTAAACTGGATTACAAATATCCATAGAAACAGTGAAACCAGAATTCCTATCCAGTTGGACCGTACAGAGGTGATCAGAGCGCCATAGAAGAACAGGAGGAGAAAAGGAAAAAGAAAAACCTTCCCGATTTTTATGCCTCCCCAGTTGCTCAATACAATAATACTGATTATACCTATCTGCATGTAATCTGCAAAAGCGGCAGGAGACTGGAAAAAAGAGAATGGCCGTGCAATACCTTTAATAAAAAGAGTGCTGAAATTGATGGAAGAGAACCAGATACGCTCAGCCTCGTTATATCCAAAGATGAGTTGCTTTAGTCCATAAAGCGCTGCAAAAATAGCTATCCAGAAAGACAGAAGCCAGATTCTCTTAAGCAAATTAGTGTTACCTGCGAAATAAGATCCTATAAAGAATAACAGAACAGAGGGACCATAAAGACGAAAACGCAAAATTGCATCGGTAACCGGGAGAATATTGAAAAAGAAAGTACGCAGAATGAGATATAAGAAGTAAATAATCACAATGTTGTTAAAAGTTCTGTTTACATTATGACTATCCTTACGGGCCCGAAATTCGAAATACAAACCAATTATTATGAATGTTATTATCAGATCACCAATGATAATCAGCGGGTCAGCTAAAGGACGGGCATATTGAAGGTAATATAGACGCCTGAAAAACGGGACGAATGGCATAATCAAAAACAGAAGGTAGATTCCAAAAACAGGATGGCGGAGAACAGGGTAGAAAAAAGCGATACCAAAAATAATAACAAGGTCTCTCTGTGCCGGGACATTGAACATTTTCTCGGCAATAAAGTGTCCCAGAAGAGCAATGGCGGCAACAGCAGCAATCCGCGCAAGTCTGGAAGTTGATGGAAGGGAAAAAACTCTGCGCATTATCTGTAAAGGCTTTCATCCAGGCTTTGGCCTGATCTTTCAGTAATTATAGTACCAAAGCGTAACGTGAGTCAATAATTGAGCAAATTATTGTCTTTTTTCCGTTCAATAGAAAAGATCCGGATTTGCTTTATCCGTATATTGATCCTAAGATCAAAATTGATAACTGATCTGCCAGTTAACTGCTTCTCCCGGCATAAGAATGGAGTCATAAAACGGTTCAACAGAAAAAGTCCGGGAATTTCCCCAGACAGGCATGGATGACAGAGCATATTCACAAGACACTTCAACCTGCCCGGCTTCAGGATGAAAGATGGTAATTTTCACCGGTCCACCAGTTTTGATGTTCATCCGCTGAAAACAACCCCTTTCCCATTCATAATCCTTGTGCCTGCAGATAACATGCTGAGGATTCAGATAAAAACCTTTATTCTGAGGCACATCAACCGGAACAGAAATTTTACAGCAAGAGAAGTCCGGATTCAGTGGAAAAAACGGATGAGCAAACCAACGAAGAGGTAAAGGACAATTACCTGTGTTTTTCAAACCTGATCTGGAACAGACAAGACGATTTATCAGAGAAACAGTCCTTTCCAGATGTAATCCGAACTCCTCAGGAAACTCTCCTGAGCGGGATGTAAGACAGAATTTCTGGTCTGTTTCCATACAGACAGCATTTTCGCTGACAGAAGTATTCCAGGAACAAAATTTCACCACTTCCGGATTGTTTCTTACATGGAAAGGATGTATCGGGCTTGTTTTACGCACCATCCCGACCCCGATAACAAGTACTTCTTCTCCAACCGGAACACTATCAGCACCCGGAGCCGTTTCAAACACTTCCGGAGCCCCCTGACCATCAAACCTTTCAGGCTCCGGATGGGGATACTGAGGGCCTGAAAGAAGATTAACGCCCCCAGGACCGCTGATCTGCCATATATAACCACCAGTGCAATATCTTGATCCCAGGCGGTCACGGTCAGAAACCGGATCCAGAACGGAAACCTTCAATTGTTGATTTTCCAGAAAAAACATGGTTCCGGTTTTCCAGAATCTTATTTACCAACGCGAATTTCCTGCCATATCTTATTGTAAAGCTCCAGGTTTTCCCCGAGATCTTCTTTCAATTCAGAATTGGCAAGATCCTCGATATTGTAATTTGGAGTTTTAGTGCGATACTGTCTTGCAGCAGTATTGATTGAAGGCATCATCAGGAAATCTGCTATCTGGGCGTAGATTTCCGGTTCATGAATAAAATTTATAAACTGTAAGGCAAGATCTTTGTTTTTCGCGCCTTTAAGGATAACCATGTTATCCATGTACATCGGGCCACCTTCCACAGGTATGAAAAAATCAACATCTTCCCGCATCGATGGATCGAGCTCAAGAAAGACATTTTCTGAATAACCATGCACACCCCAGAACTCCCCTGCAGCAAAACCTTTCCCGAAAGCTTCAGCATCAAACTTAACTATGTTCTCTCTCCATTTCATTACAAGCTCTTTTGCCTGCATCAGTTCTGAGGGATTGATTGAATTAACCGAATACCCCAGGGATTTAAGCGCCGCACCCATAACTTCTCTCATATCATCGAGCAGGGTCAGTTTTCCCTTGAGATCGCTTCTTTCAAAGAGCTTCCAACTGGTCTGATACTCTCCTACCTTCTTTTTGTTGACAGAGACTCCCGCTGCTCCCATCATAAACGGGACACTGAACCGGCAGCCCGGATCAAAATTGATTTTTGATATAGCAGCAGAATCCAGGTTTTTGAGATTCGGAATTTTGGACCAGTCGATCGGTTCGAGCATGTTTTCCCTGATCATTATGGAAACGTAATCGCCGGAAGGGAAAACCATATCATAACCGGTTCCTCCGGCCTTCAGTTTGGCAAACATCTCTTCATTCGACGCGTACATGTCATAGACAACAGAGACATTATTACGCTTCTCGAATTCCCTGATCACCTGATCGGGTATGTAATATGTCCAGTTATAGATGTAAAGTTTGGGCTTTCCCGACCCGCACCCGCTCAACAGCATAAACGCTGATATCAGCAAAAAAACCGCAATTCGTTTCATTTTCAGGCTCCTTTATCTTTGGACGAGGTATTTGGCAAAGTTCCTGGTTGACACAGCCAGAACAATGGTTCCGGCAATAATAGTAACCGAAAGGGCATTTATTACAGGGGAAACACCGAAGCGGATCATGCTGTATACGTGAAGAGGCAAAGTTGATGATCCCGGGCCCGCAACAAAAAAGGTGATAACAAAATCTTCCAGAGAAAGAGTAACTGCCATCAGAAAACCTGACAGGATTCCAGGAAAAGAAACAGGGATAATTACTTTCAACAAGGCATCGATCTCTCTGGCTCCCAGATCATAAGCAGCTTCTATTATCGAAAAATCAAATTCCTCCAGCCTTGCCATAACCAGAAGAAGAACAAAAGGAATGTTGAAAGTGGTGTGGGCCAGAAAGATGGTAAACAGGCTGAGATGAAGTTTAATACCGGCAAAGAAAATAAGCAGGGAAACACCAATGATTATTTCAGGAAGAATGAGAGGAAGAAAAGTCGCTACCTGAAGAATTCTTTTAAAACGGAAATTATACCAGTGAATACCGATTGCTCCAAGGGTTCCAATAATGGTGGAGAGTGTAGCAGAAGAAGCGGCAACAATCAGGCTGTTTAAAAATGAATTCCACAGTGATCTGGAATTAAAAAACAGTTCCTGGTACCACCTAAGTGAGAAACCGCTCCATGACATAGTTTTCGACTCATTAAAAGAGAAGACAACCAGGATCAAAAGCGGCATGTAAAAAAATGTCAGTACAAGAGAAAACATTACAGGTGAAAAAACACTTTTACGCGACATTCCCGGCCAGCCTTTCCTCCTGCTTTTCCTCATTTTTTACTGCAAAGGCATTTCTGTTGAGGCGCATGAAGAGAATTACCCCGACGGTGGTAACAACTGTGAGCACAACCGATATCGAGGAAGCAAGCGGCCAGTTTCTGGTAACTGTCAATTCACGGGCGATGATGTTTCCAATCATCAGCGAATCGCTTCCTCCCAGAATCTGCGGGATTGCGTAAGAACCGAAAGATGGGATAAAAGTAAAGAGTACTGCAGTAGTGATACCTGCGCGAATGCCGGGGAGCAGTATTTTGAAAACTGCCTGCCTTTTTGTGGCTCCCAGGTCTCTTGCCGCTTCTAACAGCGAGAAGTCGAATTTTTCAATAGTCTAGTAGAGAGGCAGAATCGCGAAAGGCAGATAAGTATAAGCTGTTACCAGTATGACCGCGTATTTGTTGTAAAGAAACTGCACATTGTGATCGATAAGCCCGATAGAAAGGAGAAAATGGTTGAGAAATCCGTTATTGCCCAGAATCGCGATCCAGGAATAGATTCTTATAAGAAAGTTGGTCCAGAAAGGGATGATAATCAGGATCAGGAAAAAGGTTTTATATTTACTTCTGGCAATAAAGTACGATGCAGGCAGTGCCAGAGAGACCATTATAATGGTGGAAACAGCGGCAATATTAAAAGTGGAAAGAGTAACCTTGATAAAAACCGGATTCGAAAGAGCTCTGTAAGCATCGAGGCAGAATTCGTAAAGAACCCCTCCGTAAAGGCCTTTTCGCATGAAACTATAAAGAAAGATTATGGCCAGAGGCGCAATGAAAAAGGATCCTATCCAGGCAGTTACCGGCAAGGCATAAAGCGGACCAGGATTCTTCCTCACCCCTTTTCAACCTCCACTATGTAACTATCTTTACAATTCCACCAGATATACACCTCGTCTTTCCATTTGGCTTCTATCTCATCGGTAAAAAACTTCCTATGCTGCTTGAAAACCCGGAACAAAACAGAATCGGAGATTTTGACGAAGTATTTGCTCTGAAATCCGGTATAAATGATCTCATCAACAATGCCTTTAAGGACATTGACTTCACCATAGAGTTTTTCAGGACTTTCCTTTGTAAGATGAATCTTTTCCGGCCGGATAGTAAGACGGACCCGGTCACCGGGATTTAAATCTTTGCCAAGGTAAACCTTGATATTTCCCAGTTGCTCCACTTCTATCAGAGCGTGCTCAGGATCGGTTTTTTCCAGAACTTTTCCGTTGATGAAATTAGATTCGCCGATAAAATTCGCAACAAAACTGTCTGCCGGGCTTTCATATATCTCAAAAGGCGTTCCGATCTGATGAATCCTGCCCTGGTTCATCACCGCTACTCTGTCAGAAACGCTCAGGGCTTCCTGCTGATCATGAGTCACATAAATAAAGGTGATCCCGATTTTATCGTGGATAGAATCGAGCTCTATAAGCATATGCTGGCGCAGCTTTGCATCAAGGGCTGACAAGGGCTCATCCAGCAGCAATACCCGCGGCTGGTTTATGAGGGCGCGAGCTATAGCCACTCTTTGTTTCTGACCCCCGGATAATTGTGCAGGGAATTTTGCACCCTCACCAGGAAGTTTGACCAGTTCGAGATATTCGTTTACCTGCTGGCGAATGGAGCTCTCTTTTACCTTTTTAAGACGCAGGGGAAAGGCAACATTCTCAAAAACCGTCAAGTGAGGAAAAAGAGCATAGTTCTGAAAGACAGTATTAACGTGCCGCTTATTGGCAGGAAGTGGAATAACATTATTGTCATCCAGAAAAACTGCTCCGGATGAGGGATCTTCAAAACCAGCTATAATTCTTAACAGAGTTGTTTTACCGCAACCGGAAGGACCAAGTAAGGAGAAAAATTCCCCTTTTTTTATTTCAAAGGAAACATCGTTTACTGCTTTGAAATTACCAAAGACCTTACAGACCCTCTCGACTTTTACTGCACTCCCTATCACGGGATTTGCTCCTTGGAATATTATCCCGGCCTTATTCTCTTAACCGGGAGTCAAAAAAATAACATTAGCCATTTTAAGCATAAAAGGACTTTTTTCATGCAGGAAAAATGAAACTTGTAATTAATCAAGAATGGTCAGTCGGTAGTGTAAAATAGATGGTAGTTCCTTTACCAGGTCCTTCTGATTCAGCCCTTATCCATCCTCCATGATGTTCCACAATTCTTTTTGCCAGCGCAAGTCCAACCCCGGTACCTTCTGTGTCTGAATGAAGCTTATTAAATAAGCCGAATATTTTGTCTTTATACCTGGAGTCAAATCCTATTCCATTATCCCGGATAAAAAAAGTAACCTCTTTTCCGCTGCCGGTAAATCCAATATGAATCTCAGGCCGGACTTTATTCGATGTAAATTTGATTGAATTTTCAATAAGATTCTGAAACAGCTCCATCAGTTCACTGCGGAAGCCATGTACATCAGGTAACAAGGGATCTATGGTCACTTTGATATTCCTCTGGACAATCTTTTCCTTGAAAAGATCTGTGGACTGGCGAACTATCTCATTAATATTGACATTTTCCTTTTTTTGAGGAGCTAAGCCGACCCGGTTAAGACTTATAAGATCATTAAGAAGCCGCTGCATAATTTCAGTTGCATGGATTATCTGCATGATATCCTGGTGAAGCATCGATTGTTCACCCCTCTGCGCATTCTCCTCGAGATAACCTAAAAACCCTTTTATGGTGATAAGCGGTTGACGCAGTTCGTGAGAGACAGTATAGATAAATCTTTCCAGATCGGCATTTTTCTTTTCCAGCTCCTTAATCAGCTCCTCTCTCTCATGAGTAGCTTTTTTCTGGGCTGTAACATCTGTAATGATTCCTTCCAGAGCAACAGGGACACCATCTTCGGTAATTATAACATTGCTCTGATGCAGCCATTTGTGTTCACCCGATTTACTTATAATTTGATATTCGAAAAAAGGATCAGTATTACCGATTAAAATCTCCTTCCATCTGATTTCAAAATTCTTCTGCCACCCGGGATCCATCAGTTGTTTGAAAAAAAGAGGTCTTGAATAGAATTCCTGCTGAGTATATCCGGTGACTTCAGTTACCGAGGGGCTGATAAACTCAAATCGTCCATCGGGAAGGGTCAGACGGAATATGATGTCTTTGGCATTTTCTGTCAATCTTTGATATCTTTCTTCGGATTCTCTGAGCTTTGCCATCACCTGTTTCTGTTTAAGGAAATTGTAGATAGCAAATGCCAGCAGTGATGATGCAAAGAGAGCGGCAATAGTATTAAGTATCAGCCGGATTCTGTTCTGGTAAAGCAAAGATGCAAGCAGGCCTTCTCTGGGAGGATAGATAATAATCCTGGCATCATGATTTCCAATAGTAAAATTTACTTCCGATCTATCATCGATAGAATAGGAACTGGAAGTTAAACTGTCCATGTTTTCGGTAAGATCTATTTGAATTCCATCAATGATTATCTCTGCTGCAAACTCTTTTGGAATTGAACCCCGGGCAAGCTGTTTCATCAGAGAGTCAAATCTCATAACTCCCACAACTGCAGTCGAAAAATTTCCCTTTTCCGTACTGTCAGAGAGAATCGGACGGAAAATTGCAAGAAAACTTTCTTTTGATTCAGGAGAAGAGATCAATTCAAACTGATCGGTTGAGAGAGCCTTAAGATGCTTACCAAAACTGATTTCAGAAATCAGAGTGTCTGAAGTATTGGATATATGTGAAAGAATATTTCCGGCCGAATCAACTCTGCTTATTTCACGGTATCCAGGTTCTCTTCCCAGGATTCCCCGTGCATCCTCTTTAAATCTCTGCTCTTTATTATTGTTGTTGGCATCTTCCCAGATTGAAGCAAGATGGTTCAGGTCTTTTCCTCTTTCGTAGATCAAGAGATTCAGTTTGGTGATAATCTGATCTGCAGCAGATCTGGCCTGAGAAGATATAAGACGGCAACTGATCTGTCTTGCCTGATACCACATCCACAGGTTCCCGGCAGACAGTACCAGAAAGACCAGCAGGGGCGGAAGATATGTAAGAAGGTTTTTGTGAATGAAGTTTTTCCGGCGCTGATTCATCAAGACCTGCTGTTAAAAAGGTTAATCCTGCGCCTTCACAAGGGATTAATATTCCAGTTCAGCCAGTAGTTGGCTACACAAAGCATCTCCTTCCGAAACTCCTCAAAGTCCAGCGGTTTTACCAGGTAACTGTTGGCGTTGAAGTAATAAGAGCGCACAATATCCGGTTCTGCCATGGAGCTTGTCAGAATAACTACTGGAATAACCCGAAGATCTTCAGAACTCTTCATCTCTTTTAATACATCAAGCCCGTCGATCTTTGGCAGACGAAGATCCAGCAGTACCAGGCGAGGCCGGGGATTGGATCTGGGACGGGAATACTCCCCTCGTCCAAAAAGATAATCCAAGGCGCTCTCTCCGTCGCTTACATGCACTATTTTGGGTTTTTTATGATACTGGGATAACCCCCTGATAGCCAGAATTGCATGGCTTTCATTATCCTCAACAAGAAGAATTACAGATTCTTCAGTCACATTTGCTCCTGGAAAAAAGAATCTCCTCTGAAGGATTCAGGTACAAAATCAATAACTTTTATAAAAGAATTTCTGCAAATTACAAGCCGAGTTAACATCTTTTCTCAGATCTCAATCCTCTTAATCTGCAGGGAATTAGTGGCACCCTTCACGGGAGTAGTACCACTTACCAGGGCAATCAGGTCATTTTTTTTGACCAATCCTGCTTTCAGGAGCATCTCCTCGGCATCCCGCAAAAGTCCGGGAATATCATTTGCGAATTTAAGGAAAAAGGGAGTGATATTCCAGGCCAGAGAAAGCTGGCGCACTGTCTGAATCTCCGGAGAAAAAGCGTAAAGTGGAGACTGGGGCCTTATTTTGGATAAGTACAGTGCTGTGTCTCCTGATACGGTAAAGATACAGATAGGAATTCTGCCCAGATCGATACTGGCATGAGCAGCAGCTTCACAGACAGCATGTGGAGGATAATCAATTGTGGAAAGATCAAAGTTTTCTTTGTGAGCATAATGGCTTTTTTCTGTTATACAGGCAATCTGAGACATGGTCTGAACCGATTCCACAGGAAAAGCCCCTACTGCGGTTTCTCCCGATAACATTATCGCATCGGTTCCATCTAAAATCGCATTAGCTACATCGGTTGACTCGGCCCTGGTAGGTATCCGGTTGGTAATCATGGATTCCAGCATCTGAGTCGCCACAATCACCAGTTTCCCGGCTCTATTGGCACTGTCTATTAACTTTTTCTGAAGTACTGGAATACCATAGGGGGTGGTTTCAACTCCCAAATCCCCCCTGGCAACCATTATTCCATCACTCGCCTCCAGTATCTCATCTATATTTTCCGCCGCTTCCGGCTTCTCTATTTTAGCAATAATCTTGATATCACTGCGTTTTCTGGCTACAAGCTTCCGGAGATCCTCCATATCTTTTGCATTCCTTACAAAAGAAAGCGCCACAAACTGAATCTCTTTCTCCAGCACATAATCAAGATCGTTGATATCTTTTTGAGTCAGAGATGGAATCCCCAGGTCTATACCGGGAAAATTAACTCCCTTATGTGAAGAATAAGTACCGGTACTTAATGCTGTGCAAAAGATATCTCCGGATTTTTCGACCTGCTCCACTCTTAACCTTATTGCACCATCATTGATAAGAATAAGACTCCCACTTCTGACCTTATGTATTAACCCGGGAAAATCGATAAAAATCGTCCTCTCATCACTTTCCAGCCGCTCAGGAGAAATTCTGACTTGAGATCCCTCCTGAACAGTAAAAGTTCTGTTCCTTTTTGTAACACCGGTTCTTATCTTTGGCCCCTGCAGGTCTGCCAGAATGCCCGGCTCCAGACTAAGCATCTGAGCTTGTTCACGGATCTGCTGAATAGTTACAGAAACTGCTTCCTGAGTACTGTGAGAAAAGTTCAGACGAAAAACATTTGTTCCCGCTAGCAGCAGTTTTCTGATCAAACCGGGGCTGCTGCTTGCAGGGCCTAATGTAGCTACTATTTTTACCTTCTTTTTCATGTGTCCTTCACCTCAGCAGATACCCTGAAATCTGTCTTGTCATTCCGGGATAAACCCCTGATTGCTTTCCTTGCAATGATACACCACTGTGATCCGCAGTATTGAACAGAAAAGATGTCATAGTCAGATTGAGAAAGCCTGTTTAAAGTCTCCTCAAGAGCATGACCTTTCACCTCCACCTTTTTCCATTCCAGGCTGGCTGTCACTTCATCTACTCTTTCGTTCAACTTCTTTAGATGTCTTGTTTACCTTAAAACCAACTCATTTTTTGAAAGCAAAGTTAGGCCCTGAAAAAACAGGGACAAATAAGCGAAGTAATTTAGCGGGAGTTGTCTCTTATCAGGTTTTCCGAGGAATGCTTGGGGAATGAAGGGTGTGTAACCGGGAATTACCTGTTTGGATCCAGGGCGTCCCGTAAACCATCACCAATAAAATTGAATGCCATTACTGCGAGGAAGATGAAAATTCCAGGGATGAGGACCCAGGGGTGATACTGTATATCGGAAACATTCATCGCCGCGCTAAGAAGATTTCCCCAGCTTGCCTGAGGATCCTGGATCCCAAGCCCGATAAGACTCAGGGCTGATTCACCCAGAATGTAAGCCGGTATGGAAAGGGTCATCGATACAATAGCGTAAGAGAGAGTCTGCGGCAGGACGTGCTGAAATATTATACGGAAATCAGAGGCGCCGAGTGCTTTTGCCGCGGCTACAAAATCTCTCTTGCTTATAGATAATGCCATTCCTCTGATCACCCGAGCAAAACCCGCCCATCCTATAAGACTCAGTATAGCTACAATCAGTAGATAAACCTGGGTGGATGACAGTTTCATCGGAAAGGCGCTGCGAAGAGCAAGCATCAGGAAAAAAGAGGGAACCAGCATGAAACATTCAGCAAAACGCATGATCAGCCAGTCAGTTTTTCCTCCGTAGTAACCGGATATGCCTCCTGCCAGAAATCCCAGAAAAGCGGTCAATGCCACACCCAGAAAACCGATTGTAAGGGAGACCCTCGAGCCGTAAACAACACGCGAAAAAAGATCTCTCCCAACCGCATCCGCACCCAGAAGGTAAAACCGGCACCCATCCGCATTGTCTGTTCCGAACAGATGATAACTTGTGGGAATAATACCCCAGAGTTTTACTCTGTCTCCCTTTACAAAAAACCGAACCGGACAGGGTCTGGATTTGTCTTCAATGTAAACCCGTTCATAGTACTCATTGAAACCGTAAGAGTAAGGATACACAAAGGGTCGCAGAGAGAAGCGCCCCTCATGGAAAAAATGGATCCTGCTTGGCGGCTGAAAAGAGTTCTGTCTGTCACCGTTGTCATAATGGTAAGGAGCGATGAACTCGGCAAAGATCATGATAAAGTAAAGCACAAAGAGTACAATCAGACCCGGCCACACAAGCGGATGTCTGAAAAACTTGGCAGCGGCTCTGTTGTTTTTTAAACTCATGCTTTCCTTACCCTCGGATCAACGATAACAAGCAGGATATCAGCGATTAGATTTCCCACAATCAGCATTACACCACCCATAAGCATACTTCCCATGACCAGAAAAGTATCCTGAGCCCTTACCGCAGCCAGCATCAGACTCCCTAATCCGGGCCAGTTTACAATTATCTCCAGAAGCGCGGCACCGCTGAGCAGTGAAGAGAACTCAAAACCGAAAAGCGTGATAAGCGGATTGATCGCATTTCGTAAAGCATGTCTGTAGATCACACGATGCTCAGGAAGACCCTTTGCACGGGCAGTCACTATATACTGTTTTCGAAGCTCCTCGAGCATATTGCCCCTGCTTATTCTCTGCAGGCCAGCCAGAGCGCCGATTGTAAGTATTATCACTGGTAAAATCATGTGGGCGGCCCGATCGAGGAGTTTACCGAAAAAACTCATGTTCTCATAGCCTGGAGAGATCATCCCGCCGATTGGAATAGAAGAGATGAAAGGCAGGTCACGGCCTGCATATACAAGAAACATCAGAAGTAAAGCAAGAAAAAAGCTTGGAAGAGACATGCCGAAATAAGAGATAGCCGACATTATTCTGTCTCCCCAGGAATACTGTTTTACCGCAGCATATATCCCCAGAGGTATGGCTATAAGCCAGGTAAATATAATCGAGAAAAAAGAAAGGATAAAAGTATTAAACAGCCGTTCTGCTATAACTTCGGTCACATTCGCTTCCCTGGAAAATGAGTATCCCAAGTCAAGATGCACCAGTCTCTTGAGCCAATGACCGTACTGGACAAGAATCGGCTTGTCAAAGTGGTATTTTGCCTCGATCTCCTTCACGGTTTCAGCATTTATCCGGGGATCAAACCGGTATTTGGCAAGGATATCACCCGGTGCCAGATCTATAAAAAGAAAGGTAATGAATGACATGAGCAGGAGCTGAGGAATTGAAACCAGCGCCCGCCTTAAGAGTTCATCTCTCATAAAAGTGACTTTATCTCCTGTCCTGGTTAATCTCCGATATAGATATATTCCAGGTTATGAAGCAGTCCCCCGTTAAGGGAAGGATTCAGGTTTTTAAACTTGTTAGAGATACAGTAGATCCGTTCGGGAAGAACCGTGTAGATCAGCGGTAGCTGATCGGAAATGATCTGCTGCCACTCATCATAGATAACTTTACGCTTTGAAACATCAAGCTCTTTCACTCCCACGTCAAAAAGGCTGTCAACCCTTCTCTCCCATTCGGTAGCCGGTTTCTTCTGACGAGGATACCACATGTGAAGTGTACCGGAAGAATGCCAGACATTTCTCCCGAAATGCGGCTCGACACCTCCGGTCAATCCCAGCAGAATGGCATCCCATTCATAAGGAGGATTGCTGATTTTCTGAATCAGGCTGTTGAACTCAAGCTGCTGATAATGGATTTTCATCCCCAGAGCCTCGAGATCCTTACGAATAATTTCAGAAATCCTTGCCCTGACAACATTTCCGCTGTTGGTTACAAACGAGAATTCTACAGTATTTCCATCTTTGTCCTCAAGGTAACCATCCCCGTTTTTGTCGCTGAAACCCTCCATTGCAAGAATCTCTTTTGCCTTCTTCAGATCATAAGGATACTGGGTCGTTTTATCACTGAAGAAATAACCCTCGGATGGTGTCATGGGAGACCACTGGGGATACCCAAGGCCGTTCATTACTATACGAATCATATTCTGTTTATCCAGCGCATGAGCAACAGCTTTCCTGAAATTTACATTGGTAAACCAGGAGAGTTTGACTTTATCGACATACTGTTTTCCGGTAGCAGGGTCTTTGTCAAGAATCTGGTTGAAGAAAAGAAAATTACTCCCCGTAGCCGGACCCAGACGGTAAACAGTGTAAGAACCACTCTTCTCATCTTTTTTAAGACTTGGAAAATCCTCACCTTTGGCAGCCAGATAATCGACTTCACCACGTTTGAACTGAAGAAGCTCTGCATTCTGGTCCGCGACAATAGTATACACTACCCTGTCAAGATATGGGAGCCTGTTTCCGGCACTGTCGGTTCTCCAGTACAGCGGATTTCGTTTGAATACCACTTTCTGCGAAGAAATATAGGAATCAAGAAGAAACGGTCCTGTACCAACAATTGATGATGGAGGAGTCTGTATACTGAGAGCAGTGTTGAATTTGCCGGATTTCACGACTTGATAAAACTTATGTTTCGGCAGAATCTGCTGGGACATGGTCCTGAGAAACGGCGCATAGGGGAAGGGAAGAGTAAATTTGACATTTGAACTATCGATAGCTTTAACCCTGATTCTTTTTCCATCAACAAGGAAAATATCGCGTGCGGAATTGGGATTAATTGCCGGATTGAAGATAAGGTCATTAAAAGTAAACTCGACATCATAGGCGCTGAACGGCACGCTGTCTGACCAGAGTACTCCTGGTCTTATGTGAAAAGTCCACTCAAGCCCGTCATCTGAAACCTGCCATGTATCTGCAAGATTAGGTTCCGGAAGAAGTGTTACCCCGTTAGCCCTCACAAGCCCTTCAAAAAGGAACTCGGTAAATTCAGATGTGGTGTTTTCAGTCGATGTTATAGGATTGAAGGATTTGGGATCAGAAAATGATGAGAGAACAATCTGACCACCCTTTTTTCCAATGGCAGGTACAAATTTTTCCGCTTTTTCCTGTAACTCCTCGTAATTGACTCCAGAGGAAACATCAACAATTTGAATTTTATTTTCAGGGGCACCTTTCTGACAACCCGAAAGGATGATAATCTGAAACAGAAAAAGGGCCAAAGACAAAAAGATTCTCATAGATCTGCTCCCCCGGGAGTTGAACAGTTTTTACTCCCTCCTGAAAAATTGTCAAAATTTATCCAAGAAAAAAAATACCACTTAGCACCGTCTCTGTACACAGAGTGGATTACAACAGAGCACAGTGCGTAAATATGCCTACTTTTCCAGAGCTGCAAGTGCCAGTTCAACTTTTCCAAAAGGAGCACTTACCTGAAA
>ERZ795047.2204-NODE-2204-length-18967-cov-5.528130_pt1 | contig 18967 bp, 14 predicted proteins | sample MGYA00375131_ERZ795047 | MGnify/ENA primary metagenome ERZ795047 (study PRJEB30176, sample SAMN05720228) | activated sludge metagenome | isolation source: Anaerobic digester | place: Japan | collected 2015-05-20 ...
CGTTCACACTGGCCGGAATACCGAAAATCGTGCCCACGTTGTAGAGCGTTTCCGTGACCGCCAACGGCCCGCGCGCCGTGGAATCATGGCACACATACAGGCCGGCCTCGCGACCCAGTCCGTCAATGCAGTCGCCGGCGTCCAGCACGCCGTTCTGGTTCAGGTCCACGACCACGTCGTAGCCGTGCCCAAAGCCGGTATAGTCGCCTGTCGCGGCCTGGTACACGGATGCATTGAGCTCGTTCGGGCCCACGATCTGGAACGTGTTGCCCTGAATGTTGCCGCCGGAGAACGTCACGGTCATCGCCCCGCCCGCAGTGACATCAATCAGCGTCGGGTCGACCGCCCACTGGTCTGCGGACTTCTTCTCAACCACGTACACGTCCGCCGTGCGCCCGATGATGAACAGATGGCGGCTGGGATCGATCGCCAGGCTGATCGGAGCATTCACGTGGAAAGCCCGCACGTACTCGAAATGCGGGTACTCCGCCAGCGGGTTGCCGGCCAACTCGATGGGGTGAATGATCGCCGGCCCGCCGGTCAGGATCACCACAAACGGGTCAATGTCGAACACGTTGACCGCGCCGTCAAAGTTGCAGTCGGCATTCATGTGCGTGCAGCAGGGATACTGCGCGTAATAGGCGGTCAGGTCCGTCATCGCCAGCACGAACGCATCGATGTCGAACACATTCGACGCCCCGTCACAGTTCAAATCGCCACGCTGCCGAAATTCGCACTCGTCCGGGATGCCGTTACCGTTCGCATCGCAGCTAGTGCCGTCGGCAATGTCGCAATTATCGGGGATTCCGTTGTCGTTGCAGTCCTCGGCTGTTCCCAGCTCGAATTCGCAAACGTCAGCGGCCCCATCGCCGTCGCAGTCACCGGTGCAAACGGTCCCCTCGCCCAACCACATTCCCACTTGGGAGCAGTCGTACGAGTCCAATTCCTGGCACGCGCCCCAGAGGTCGCAGCAGGCGCCGATCGGGGGCTGCTCGCAAGGATTGGGATCACAAACGGTGTCCGAGCCCTGCCACGATCCGCCTTCAGCGCCGCAATCGGTGGGCAGCATATCCGGAAGGCAATCGCCGTTCTCGAGGCAGCAGGCGCCCGGATTCGGCGTGCCAAACATGTAATCAACATTGATCACCACGTGCACCGGGCTCGTCCAGACCGCGTCGATCGGCATCCAGTCCGTCACGCCGCAAGGTTCAGAGCGCAGGTAGCTGTCGGCGCTCTCGCCGTTGTTGTTCGCGCCCACGAAGAACGCGCCCTGACCGGTGAGGTCAGGCGACCAAACCTCGACAACCATCTTCGAGCCCGCCGGCACGTAGACGCCGCCGATAGAGTTGAAATCGGCCGTCAGAATCTGCAGGGCGGTCCCGGCCGGGACCGCCACGGACACGGAGCCCAGCAATTGGCACGTCGCCAAATTGGGCGGGCAGGCGCCGTCGTTGTCCCGATAGATGTTGATGTCGACCACATGCTCGACGTCGCAGCTCTCAACGCCGAAGTCGACGCAGTTCACCGTGATATCCTGCGTCACGTTGAAACACCGCGCCCAGCTATTGTCCGTCGTCGACCCGTCCGATTCGTTGGCGCAGGCGATCGACGTCGAAGCCTCCACCGTGGTGGGCGACGTGAGCTGAGTCATGGTTTCCGGTCCGCACCCGCGCACAACCGGGCCATGCGTTGGAATGCCGGGCGCAGCCGGATTCGTGATGAACCCGTGCGGTCCAGCCGACCAGCCGACCGCTGCTCCCAGGAGCAACGTTACGGCTACCGTTGCAAAGACACGATACTTCGAACTTCTCAAGGAAGACCCTCCTTTGTTAAGTTGAACAAACAAACTAGCCCAAACGGGTACACTCCCCCCTCCACGCGCCGCACAGCGCGAAGCAAACCAGCTTGGCACACAGGAAACTGCGGTACACTATCTCATATAATTAACCGAAAACCACCCCGCAAATCAACTGCAATCCAACCTTTGTTTTGTTTGCGTCGCGACAAACTCACTATGTGCACGCATCGGCGCGACGCCTGACCCAGGCCATGTGCGCACGCCTTGACAGCGCCCCGTTGCCCCGGCGCCACTGAGGCGGTTATCCGGGCCGGCGCCCTCGCGCAAGCTGTTGCCGAACGGCTAGTTACGGCCAATCAGCACCACGTCCCCTAAGCTTCGCGCCAAACAGTCCAGATCCAATAAGAGATGCTCAAACGGTTTGCCGACCGATGCCCGAATCTCCAATACTCTCACACGTAAGCTGCTGAAACACAACAACTTAGACGCGTTACCGCGGCCTGATTCGCAGATCGACCACGACCGGTAAATGGTCCAGCTCGCGACCGTGAGAGTCGTGGCAACAATCGAACCGCTCCAACCCGCTGTTTGCGAGCTCGGCCTCGCTCATCAAAATTGTGTTCAGAACGAACTGATTCACTGCCTCGAGCACGCTATCTGAATACAGAACATAGTCGAGCCGGCTCGGATCAAAGCCCGAATCGTCCTTCCGCCACGTGTAATCATCCGGGCCGGAACCGTTGTGCAACGGATGTGCGTCGGTCAGGTACGTACCGTCCCAATCCGGCGCGAAGTCAGTCCCAAAGAGCGCTTCGTCAGAGATGTCGCCGGTCAGCAGCGTCAGCAGCGGTTGCGGCCCGCCGACCAGGTTCAAATCGCCCGCAAACACGAAGGCCGTGTGCTCAGGAATATCCACCTCGCCGCCGGGCGTCCGTGCGTCGCGCAGCCAGTTCATCACGCCGTCGGCCTGCTTTTGGCGTATGGGATCGTTATTGGCATCGCCGCAGCATTTGAAATGATTACTTACCACACACAGGTCGACCGCGCAACGGTTATCGGGCAGATCGATCAGCGCGATGACCGGATCGCGGTAGGTCGGCGGGTCCAGACGAGTAATGGCCCGGATCAGGGGAAACCTGCTGGCGACGGCGCCGGACTTACCGCGACAAGCATGCCACCGCTCCCCAGCCGGTCGCGGGCTGATTTCGTCCAGTAAGGCCGCAGTCTCGCGCGCGTCGAATTGCCGAATCTCTTGCAGCGCCAACACGTCGGGCGCGACCGCCCTGACGATCCGTTGGAATCTCTCGGCCCGCGTGGCGTCCTTACTCGGAAAAACGCTGTCCCAGCCGACGTTGTAAGTCATCAGCCGGAAGTCGGCCGACGCCGGCCGGTCCAGAAAGAACGCCCGCCCGCTTGAATCGGCGGATGTGATCCGGTCAGGCTGGGTGCTTCGCCAGGGACCCAGGCAACCGAGGCGCTCACAGGCCAGCATCGAGCCGGCGACGATCAGCAGCACTGCGACCGGCGCACCACGTTGCTTACGCCGGCCGATGACCCGATAGCCTCGCTTGCCGAGCACGATGCGCACGGCCGCGTTCTCCACCGCCCGCGTGCCGGGAGCGCGGCGCCGACCGTCGGCGTGCGCAGCAAATTACCCGGCGCGCGTCAAACTACTCGCACGCGCGCCGGGTGAAAAGGGTTTCGCAGCTTGGCCTATTCCATCGGGCCCTTACTCGCCGCTTCCTGCTTGGCCTTCTCTCTCAGCAAGAACGTGCGGGTGTCCATATTGGGGTCCAGGATGTACACCTCGTTGGCCGGGGCCTGAGCCGGACTCGGAGCGGCGCCCGGAGTCGCGCCCGGGCAGGTGCCAGGGCACTTCGGAGTGGAAGGCTGCGCTGCTTCGGTTGTTACATGTGAGCTGGAGCTCGGTACGCTTGGGCTGGCAGTAAAGGATTCAGGCGACGTCATCTGCGCCGACCGGCGCGGCTCAAAGAGCCTCTTGAGGAATCAGCCGCCGCCCGGGGAACACGTTGCGCTTCCCGAAACACAGCCCCACTGAGAGCCGGCGAAAACGGCCGCAATTCCGGCGATCACCAAATATCGCATGTTGTTCTCAACGCTAACAGTTATCGGCCCGGGCGAATTGTGGGGGCATCCGGCGCCGCTTGCAAGTAGTCCGGCAAATTTGCGGTGGTTCACCGGGCGAACAGTTGCTCGCGCGAACCACTATTACGTGCTAATCGATTAGGCGATCCCGTATCTCGGATGGTTAGTCTGGCAGAGCGCGGCGGCGACGTCTGCGTGCCGAGCCGCCGATCGCGCCGAGGTCGAGAGCGATCCCGAGAATGAACAGCGCCAGCCAGAAGCCCTGCAGCCCGGAACCGTACCGATACGCGAGTCCGTAGGCGAGCGTCGCGTAAGGCAAGAAGATCAGCCCCAGGAGCGGCCAGAGCAGCGTGCTCCAGACGCCGTTGAAGATCCCGCCACACCACGCCAACACGAGAACGACGCGTGGCGCGAACAGCCCGAAAATGATGATCAACAGCGGCACGGCCAAGACCCAATCGCCCGCTCGATTATACACTCTGCCAGTACGTGGCCTGAGGGCCGGCCCACGCACGGATGGGTGACGCCGCGGGCGGCGCAGCGGCCGGCGTCACGTACTCAAAAACGCTTGCGACTGGGCGCGCCGGTTGCAGCTTCCGACCAACTGACATATAGTACAGGGATTAACAGGCGGTTCCGGCTGCCCTGGGCCCGAAGGTCCGGCTGGAGCCTGCCCTAGCGTAAAGGTAAGGGCCATGCCATTGACGGCTGACAAAAAAGCAGAGATCAGCAAGGAACATCGGCGCCACGAGACGGATACCGGGTCGGCTGAGGTGCAGATCGCGCTGCTCACGTCGCGCATCTCTCAGTTGACCGAGCACCTGAAGCTCCACAAGAAGGATCACTCCTCGCGGCGCGGTTTGCTCAAGATGGTCGGCAAACGCTCGGCGCTGCTTAAATTCCTGGCTCGCACTGATCGCGAGCGCTATCTAGGCACAATTGCCAAGCTCGGATTACGTAAGTAAATCCCGCGGTTTTGCCTGGCAAATGCCAGGCCGGCCGGGTGCAAACCGGTCCCACAACAAAGGGTTACCGGTCCCGCAGCGGCGGTTGTTCTACGCTGCGCGCGCCGAGCGCTGGGGGCGTTCAGTCTGTCATTTCGGCTTGATCAAATCGTGTTGTTGGACGGCAGAGGCGAAAGACGGTTGTTAAGGTGTGTAGGTGATGATGGTAAAGGTTGAAAGACAAATCGGTGCTAACACGTTGTCGATCGAAACGGGGAAACTCGCCAAGCAGGCGCACGGCGCCACTCTGGCTCGCTACGGGGACACGGTCGTACTCGGAACCTGCGTGACGGCCGACCCACGCCCGGGAATCGATTTCTTCCCCCTCTCGGTCGACTACCGTGAGAAAATGTCCGCCGCCGGCAAGTTTCCGGGCGGTTTCTTCAAACGCGAGGGGCGCCCCACGACCAAAGAGGTTTTAACGAGCCGCATGATCGATCGCCCGATGCGGCCGCTGTTTCCGGAAGGTTTTCGTAACGAGGTACAGGTCCAGGTGATGGTGCTCTCGGCCGACGCCGAGAACGACCCGGACGTCATCGGCATGGTTGCGGCGGCGGCGGCCGTTTCCATTTCGGGCGTGCCGTTCAACGGCCCCGTGGCCGCGGTTCGCGTCGGCCGGATCGACCGCAAGTTCGTGATTAATCCGTCGCGCGCCCAATTGGAATACTCTGACCTGGACATGGTGCTGGCAGGCCATCGTCAAGCGGTGAACATGATCGAGGTCGGTTGCCGCGAGCTGTCGGAGGAAGAGGTAGCTGAGGCGGTCAAGTTCGGCCACGAGAACGGTATCGTGCCGATCTGTGAGATGATCGAAGAGCTCCAGCGGCAGGCCGGCCGGCCGGTTACGTGGGAAAAGCCTGAGCCCGACGCGGCCTTCATCGAGGATATTCGCCGCCGCGTGCTGGACGACCTCAAGGCTGCCAAGACTATCACGGGCAAGCAGGAACGAAACGAAGCGGTCAAAGCGATTTATGACCGCGTGATAGAGGAGCTGTGCCCCGAAGGAGCTGAGAACCCGGAGCACACCCCGGATGAGGTGAAGGCCATCATCTCCTCCATCGAGGAGGAGTACGTCCGCCAGCGCATTCTGAAAGACCACGTCCGCCCCGATGGACGTAAGCTGACAGAGATTCGCCCCATCAGTGCGGAAGTGGGCTGGCTGCCGCGCGTCCACGGCTCGGCGTTGTTCAGCCGCGGGGAAACGCAAGCCATGGTCACGTGCACACTGGGGACGTCGCGGGACGAGCAGATCGTTGACGACCTGGTGGAGGAATACAGCAAGAAGTTCCTGCTGCACTACAATTTTCCGCCGTTCTCGGTGGGCGAGGTTCGCAAGATTATGGGACCTGGGCGGCGCGAAATCGGCCACGGCGCGTTAGCCGAGCGCTCCCTCGAGGCGGTCCTGCCCTCGCCGGACGCCTTCCCGTACACCATTCGCATCGTCAGCGACATTTTGGAGTCGAATGGTTCAAGTTCCATGGCGACCGTCTGTGGCGGATCGCTCAGTCTGATGGACGCCGGAGTTCCCATAAGCTCGGCCGTTGCCGGGATCTCGGTCGGCCTGGTTGAGGGTGAGAAGAAACACGTGCTGCTGGCCGACATCATTGGCGAAGAAGACCACTTCGGCGACATGGATTTCAAGGTGGCGGGGACGCGTAAAGGCATTACCGGCATACAGTTAGACATAAAGACCCAGGGCTTGAAGCACAACATCATGGTTGAGGCCCTTGAACTCGCCCGGAAATGTCGGCTTCACATTCTCGAGCAGATGGACAAAGCCCTCGCCGAACCGCGCCCGGAGGTCAGCCCGAACGCGCCACGCCTGATCACGATCAAGATCAATCCCGAGAAGATCGGAAAACTGATCGGACCGGGCGGCAAATCCATCAAGGCCATCCAGGCCGCCACCGGCGCCCAGATCGACATCGAAGACGACGGGACCGTTTTCATCTCCTGCACCGACGCCGCAAAGGCCAAGAAAGCCCAGGAGGCGGTGGAGCGGATCACGGAAGACATCCAGATCGGTCGGATTTACGAGGGACGGGTTACCAGCATTAAGGACTTCGGAGCGTTCATCGAAATCCAGGACGGCCAGGACGGCCTGTGCCATATCAGCGAATTGGCAGATTCTTACGTGAAATCTGTTGCAGATGTAGTGCAGATTGGTGATCATATAAAAGTCAAAGTGATCGCGATCGACGAGCAGGGCCGTGTCAAGCTCTCGCGGCGCGCCGCGCTGCGTGAGGAGAACGGTGAGGAGCCCGAGGCTGTCGGGCCGCGCCGCGACAAACGCAAGCACTAGTTGTCTCCCGCGACGCCGGTCAATTCAATGCGTCTAAACCGGCGTTTGGTGGAAGCGTATAAAGAAATGCCCGGTTCCACTCCCGCGGCGCATGGCCGCGGGAGCGGCACGTTCCAGTTGGCCGTCCGCGCAAGAGGCACATCTGCGCGGCTTACGGAGGTCGGCCATGGCGACCGGCGTCGTGAAGTGGTTTGATTGCAGGAAAGGCTACGGTTTTATTATGGGCCCGGGGGGAGAAGATGTGTTCGTGCACTACAGCGCGCTCGTTTGCGACGGGTTCAAACTGTTGCGCCAGGGGCAGGAAGTGGAATACGACATGCATAGCACTTCCAAAGGCCTCCAGGCGCTAGTGGTCCGGCCGCTGGAGCGCGATAGGACGATCGCCGCTTTGCAGGTTTAACGGCGATCCTGGTGGTGTGCTTTGGCCACGCTGATTGTTCTACAAGGTCCCGATAAGGGCAAAACGCTCAACGCCGACGACGATGTGATCTCCATCGGGCGCGGCGCCGGCAGCATTCCCTTGGGCGATCAGACCGTCAGCCGTAAGCACGCCGAGATGCGGCGCTTGAACGGCGACTGGGTGCTGATGGACCTGAACAGCGCCAACGGCACCTACCTGAACGGCATGCGCCTGCTGCAGCCGGTCAAGATTAAGCGCGGCGACCAGATTCGGGTGGGCAGCACCTTGCTGGTCTACACGGGTGACGACCGCCCCGCTCAACTCTCCGGCGCCAGCATTCCCCGCGACATGGTCAGGCTCGACGCGGGAAGCGCCTCAGTCGACGCAAGCATCGTCGCCATCGCACCTTCCAACGAAGACAGCATCGTGTTGGCCGCGCCGGAAACGGCTAACGCGGTCAAAGCCTGGAATGTCCTGCGTGAGCTGTCAGACGTCATCGGCAGCTTGTTGCCGCCGGATCGCCTGCTGACGCGCGTCATGGACATCATTTTCGACCAGGTGGACGTGGAGCGCGGGGTGATCTTCCTGCGTAACCGCGACGGGGAGGTCAGGCCGCAGGTGGTCCGCTTCCGGGACGGCCAGACGCCGGCCAATCCGGACCAGAAGCTGGTGGCCTCGCGTGCGATCATTGACCACGTGATGAATTCGCGGGAGGGCGTGCTCTCGTCGAACGTGGTAGCTGATAAGCGGTTTGGCGGCGGGCGGAGCATGGCCAACGACGGGCTGGGTTCGGTCGTCTGTGCGCCGATCGTGGCCCGCGACCAAGTGTTGGGCGCGATCCACCTGGAATGCCCGGTTAGCCAGCACACGTACAACGAAAACGAGCTGAAGCTGATCACGGCGATTGGCTACCAGGCCGGGCTGGCGATCGACAACGCCCGCCTGGTTCAATCGCACTTGCAGCAGGAACGCCTGGCGGCGGCGGGCGAGACCGTCGCCTATCTCTCCCACTACATCAAGAACATTTTGCAGGGCATGCGGAGCGGGGCCGACGTGCTGCAGGCCGGCCTCGACAAGCAGGATCTGGCGCGGGCCGCTCAGGGCTGGCAGATCGTCGAGCGCAATCTCGAGAAGACCTACCACCTGGTGATGAACATGCTCGCCTTCAGCAAGCAGCGCGAGCCGTTCCTCGAGATGTACCAGATTAATCGCATCGTCGAAGAGGTTATCGCCTTGGTGCAGAGGCAGGCCGACGATGCACACGCGATACTGATGACCGAACTCGACGAGAATCTGCCGGCCATCCCGGTGGACCACGAGGGGATTCACCAGGTCGTGCTCAACCTGTTGACCAACGCCATCGATGCCGTGCCGCCCGGCAAGGGCGCGATCACCGTGCGCACCGCTTTCGACGCCGAGCGCCGCGAGGTCATCATTTCGGTCACCGATAATGGGCCCGGAATCGCGCCCGAACATCGCTCCAAAATCTTCACCCCCTTCCACTCCACCAAAGGTCATGGCGGTACAGGCCTGGGACTGGCAGTGGCTCGCAAGATCGTGCGGGAAATGCACGGCCGGCTGATATTGGTGCAGCCGCCCGACGGCGGCACCGAATTCCGGGTCACATTGCCGGAGTTGCAACCGTCCACGCGCGGCGTCGCCGACACGCACGGGCCGGGCGGGACGTAGGCCACCGGCCGGCCTGCCTCACCACGATTTGGCTGCACGGCGCCGCCGCGGCCGAAACCCGCCATGAACCATCGCCAAGCCGTCCCGCCACCGGCTCAGCTCGCGCTGCGACATAGCCCTTTCCGGCCTTTCCGCATGCCCGGATTCACGCTATACTACCCGGTTCCCGGTAGACTGGCGGCTGGTTGAATCGCCTGGCGGCAAGCAGGAAACGATGGCGGGAGACGACAAGAGCGAGGCCCAGAACGAATTCTCCGAAGCCGACATGGCTAAAGCGCGCGCCTGGTTCACCAAGGCCGCCAACTGCCGTGAGCGCCGGGAGTACGACTACGCCATCGAGTGCTACATCACCGGTCTAGGCTTCTGGCCCGAGGCGGTCGAGGAAGGGCACATGCCCCTGCGCTCGCTGGCCATTCAGCGGCAGCAGGCCGGCGGTGCCAAGGCGGGCGTCTTGGAGGTTCTGAAGAAGCCGCTGATCGGCCGAAACGCACGGCAGGCGATGCTCAATGCCGAGTACCTGCTGGCGAAGGACCCCAGCAGCGGCAGCTATCTGGACAGCTTGCTTAAGAACGCGTTCAAAGCGGGAATGCTCGAAACCGTGCGCTGGGTTACGCCGCTGGTCCTGGACTCGCTTCGCAAAGACAAGAAGCCGAACAAGAATCGCTTCAAGTCCTTCCGCGACGTGGTCATTGCGGCGGCCGAGCAGGCCGACGCGAAGAACCAGGCCCCCATCGCGGTCTGGCTGCTGGAACACGCGGTAACATCCTTGGAATTCCAGCTCGCCCGCGAACCCGATGAGGGACTGCGGAACGAGCAGCGCGATCTGGCCGGCCGCTTGGCGATCGTCAAGGGCAAGTACCAGGAAGCTGAAAGCTTCCGCGATTCGCTGCGCGACGCCGAGCAGCAGAAGATTCTGCACGACAGCGAACGCGTCAAGCAGGCCGAGGAATCGTACGAAGCCCTGGTGGCTGCGGCCCGCAAGGCACTGGCGGAAAACCCGGATGTGCCGCAGAAGATTTATGCTTTGGTCGACGTCCTGACGCGGCGTGAGAGTAAGGAAAGCGAAGGCGAGGCGATTGCCCTGCTGCTCAAGTCGTACGAAAAGTCCCGTAATTACAATTTCAAGATGCGGGCGGATCAAATTCGCTTAGGGCAGCTCTCGCGCCAGACGCGCCAATTGTTCGAGCAGGCGCGGCGCTCCGGATCCGAGGAGGATCAGCAGCAGTACCGCCTGGCGAAAATGGAGCAGTCGCAGGTTGAACTCGAAATCTACCGCGAGCGCGTTCAGAAATACCCGACCGACTTGGGCCTGAGATACCGCCTGGGCCGGGCTCTGTTCTTTGCGCGCGAATTTGACGAAGCTATTCCAGCGCTGCAAGCTGCCCAGGGCGACCCGCGACACCGCTATCACGCCCGCCTGTTGATGAGCCGCGCTTTTTTCGAGAAAGGCGCGTTCGCTCAGGCCGTCGACGTGCTCAAAGAGATTTGCGACGTCCCCGACTTGCCGGAAGAGCTGGGGAAGGATATTTGCTACTGGCTGGCGCGCTCACTTGAGGCCGACGGCCAGATGGACGAAGCCCGTGCGGCTTATAGCAAGCTGCTGCGGCAGGATTACAATTACGCCGACGGCGAAGCCCGCCGGCGGCTGGATGCATTGAAGTCGAACTGAGGAATCCCAAGTGGCCCATTCACTATCGTCAAAGAAACGCATCAGGCAGAACGAAACCCGCCGCGCGCGCAACCGCGCCCGCCGCAGCATGCTCAAAACGCAGTTGCAGGCCTGCCGCGCCGAAATACAGCGCGGCACGCCCGAAACGGCCCAACCCGTCCTCCTGCGCGCATTTAAAGCCCTCGACAAGGCTGCTGTGACCGGCACTATTCACCGCAACGCGGCCGCCCGGCGTAAGAGCCGGCTGGCGAAGCGCTTCAACGCCCTGCGGCAACAGGCCAGCTAAAAACCGGTCAATAAGACCGCGCTTGGCAGTGCGCCCGGTGCCGTTCAATCCGAGCCCGAAGCGCTAGCGAGGGCCAAATGCCCGCCGAATTCACCGGCTAAACAAACACCGGCAGCCGCTTCCTGAAGCGACTGCCGGTGCGAGAGTAAGGAGGGTAGTCAGCGATACTACCATCGACGCATTCGGCCCGGCGACTTGACGTCCACGGCGTGCCAAACCCTCTGTCGACAACGGTTTGCGCGCTGCAAGCCAAGAAACCAATCGCGGCAAAGCCGCAACACGTCCTATAAAAGACGGCCAGGCAGCAGCACGACCCGTTATCTTCACCCAAACTGCTCTGAAAATATCTGCTAGCCGCAGGATCGCCTAAAGACTCCATCTGCTGCCAGCAAGAGCGTCTGCTTAACGTCTTCAAAATCGATTTCTGTTGAATTGAACGCGATCATGTCGGGAACTGGGCATCAGCGAGATGGCACCGGCTTCCTCCCCCCCCCCTTGTTCGAGGGCAACTTACGTATATATTCGAAAGCACGGCGGGGCGCGGCTTGGCGATGTGGGAGAAGTGGCGCGGTCTTCGATCATAAAGAAGTTGCAGCTTGCGCGAGCCTGGGCTTGGCGCAACCCCGTCTGGTGCGCCTGGCAGGTCAACTATCGCTGTAATTTCCGTTGCAGTTTCTGCCATTATTGGCACGACAAGCTGGGCGACGCTCCCGAGCTGCCCGTCGAAGCTTTCCGGGAGGGATCGCGAAAGCTGTCCCAACTGGGCTGCCTGTTGGTGAGCCTGGCCGGCGGAGAGCCGTTGATTCGCCCGGATATTGTGCAGATCGTCGAAGCGCTGGCTGAATGGCATTTCCCCTTCATCACCACCAATGGCTGGTTCGCGACTGAAAGCTTGGCTGAAGACCTCTTCGCCGCCGGGCTGTGGGGCGTTTCGGTCAGCATCGATTACGCCGACGCCGAGCGGCACGACCGGCGGCGTGGCACGCCCGGCGCGTTCGCGCGCGCCCTGCGAGCCATCGAAGCCTTCAGCCGGGCGCGAGTCCACAAGTTTCAGCGCGTGAACTGGATGGCCGTGCTCATGGATGACAACCTCGATCAGATCGAGCCCATGCTTCGCATGGCCGCTGAGCGGGACGCGTACTTCATGCTGCAACCATACGGCGTGCGGAAAACCGGCTCGCGCCGTTTCATCTGCGGCGCTCAGGGCCGGGTGGCTGACTACCTGCTCGGCTTGCGCCGCAAGTACCCCAATTTCTTGAGCAACCCGTACTTCCTCTCGAAGTTCGACGCGGCTCTTAACGGCGGCGTGCCGGGCTGTAAGGCGGGTCGCGGGTTCTTTAATATCGATTCCACCGGCGAGATCGCGGTTTGCGTGGAAGAGCGCGAGCGGCCGGTGGCCAATCTGTTTTCGCATCCGGCCGGCGAGATTGTGCGGCGTTTGCGGGCCCGGGACATGTCGCAGCGCTGCAAGGCGTGCTGGTACAACTGCCGCGGGGAGGTCGAGGCCCTTTACCGGCCGGACGGGCTGCTGCTCAGTCTGCCGACGCTGCTTTTTGACCGGGGGCGTCCGCCGCTGGGGAATTCCGGCGCGAACGGCCAGGCCGGCGGGGTGAGCGGCGTGCAAAGCTGCCGGCCGAAAGTCAGTTCATGACACTGGCGGAGCTGCGCGAAGCGGGGTACGACCTCGACGCCGAGTCCTATGCACGCCTCTGCCGCTACGTTGGCTTGCTCTTGCAGGCCAACCAGAAGGTGAACCTCATATCGCGCGCCAGCACCGATCAAATCTGGGTCGCGCATATCTGCGACAGCCTGGCGCTCTTGCCGCTAATTCGCGAGCGACGGCCGAAAAGCGTGCTCGACCTCGGCGCCGGCGGCGGCTTGCCAGGTGTGCCGATCGCCTGCGTTCACCCGGAGCTGGAAGTCGTGCTGATTGACGCCACGCGCAAGAAAGTAGCGGCGGTGGAGGCCATCGTTAGCGGCATCGGCCAGATGCACGTCCGGTGCATCTGGGGGCGGGCCGAGGCTCTGGCGCGTGAGGCCGAGCTGCACGAACGGTTTGATGCGGTTACCGCCCGGGCCGTCGGCACGGTCGCGGAGCTGCTGAGCTACGCGGCCGATTTTCTTCGGCCCGGCGGACAAGGTTGGTTCTTCAAAACCGCGCCAGCGGCGCCGGTCGAAGTCGCCGCTGCTGCGAAACAGGCCCACAAGGCTCATCTGCGGCACGTTGAAAACCGGGCTTATCGATTGCCGGCTACGGGCGCCGCGCGCGCGATTGTCGTTTACGAGAAGAGCAGTGCGCCAGACGGCGCCTCAGGACGGGCCGCCATCACCTAAGCAACGGGACACGCTCCGTCATCCGTGGGCCCGGACAAGTTTGATCGGATCGCGTAAACTGCGCGGGACGAGTCGGGCCGGCTTTCGGCCCTACCAGCCCGGATTTTCGAGGCTCCACATGCTTGTTGCTCTTTCTGTCGCCGCCGCCTCGCTGTGCCTGCCTTCTCTGAACCTGCTCGCTGTCACTGCCGCCCCGGCGGACGCGCCACCAACGCCCACTTCCGCCGAAGACGCCGGCCCCGCCACTCAGCCGCCTGCCGGCACAATCCCGCTAATACCCTATTCCGACCCCACCTTTGGCTTCCAGATGCAGGTTCCCGCCGGCTGGGTCTATGACCGCACGCGCTTCGGCGGTCCCCAAGGTTCCGTCGGCGTGCTCCGCGGCCGTAACCCCAACGGGCAGGTTGCCCTGCAAATCCTCATCTTCCGCAGCGATGAAATCACGGATTTCGACACCTGGCTGCGAACGTTTGTCAGCCGGCTAAGCAAGAACTATGGCGGAAAGAAGATCGCCGAGCAGCGCGTCACCGAAACCGAAAGCGGAGACCGCTCCATTCCTGGCGAGCGGGCCATTCTGTTTGTTGAAACCGGCACGGCCTCCAGCCTGGCGCATACTTACTACCTCTGCATCCCGTTCGACCCCAGCACGGTCTGGGTGCTAATCATGGCCACGCCGATCGGCGCACCGTCCGACGCGGAACAGTGCAAGGTCGAATTCCACCGCATGGCCGATTCCGTCCGCGTGCTCTACGACCCGCTCGAAGCCGCCAAACTGGAGGTGGCTTTCCAGCGCGGGATGGAAGTGCTCGCGAAACTGCGGGCCACGGCGGCAGACGTGGAGATCGACGAAAACGAGCGGTTCTATGACGTGCTGATCGGCGGCAAGTCGATCGGGTATGTCTCGCGCTGGGCGCGGCGCGAGCGGCGCAGCATCGGTGACCCGCGCTACTCGCCCAATCTCGTGCCCGGGCTGCGCGTGCACGAGGAAGTCTGGCGCTTTGCGGACGACGGCACCGTGCGGCAGACCGTGCTCGACATGTTCAGCAGTGCCGACCTGACGAAGGAGCTGATCGAGAATCACTCTACGCAGATTCCCGCGCCGGACGTGCCCTCGCAGCGCCTGTTCATCCAGCTCGACCAGTGCGTGCGCGAAGGGCACGCCCTCGTGTCGAGCTTCAGCACCAACCTCGATGCCGAACTGCCCGAGCCGCGCCCGCCGCTGCCCATCGGACCGCGTTACCTCGACCTGGCCTGGGTGCGTCTGCTGCCGCGCTTGCTGTTGGACGCGCCGCTTGAAACCTACGCGTTCGCCATCTATGACTCGGAGACGCACGGCCTGATCATCTGCACCATTGAGCCACTGGGCCCGGTCGAGCTTCCCGGGCCGCGCGGCGGACGAACCTATGTCTTCGAAACGCGCGAAGGCTTCGTCGCCCAACCCAGCCGCATTTACACCGACGAACACGGCCAGATTGTGCGCGTTGAGAGCGGCGATCTGGCGATGGTGCTCACCACGGCCGACCAAGTACAACACCGCTACGGCGCCCTGTGCGAAGCCGCGCGGCAACGGATGGCTATGCCCGGCCAGCCGTGAGCGGGCCGCGCGTCAGCCGTTAGTTGTTAGTCGTTAGTTCTGAGTTGTTAGTTGTTAGTTTTGGCCGGTCACGGTCTTCAAGTACGCCGCCAGTTCGTCCATCGTCAGGATCTCGTCGCGCTTTGCCATCGGCGGCTTCTGCCTGGCCGTCTTGCCCGGCCAATAGCGCGGCGCGAACCGCTGGTTCATCCTTGGCATGCGCCAGGACGGTAATCTGGTCCCAGCCTTGCAGGCGCGTACTGCCCTTGGGAACAACTACATCCTTGCCGCGCGTGATCAACGTGATGACAGACCCGGCCGGCAGCTTCAAGTCGGAGATCCGAGGTCCTGGCGCACCTTGGGGATCGGGCATGTCCACGACGATCAGGTCCATGTCGCTTTGCGCCATCGTGACCAGTTCAAGGTTGTAGAACGGCTTTGGACGAGAACGCGTGGAAAGATTGAGCCATCGGGCCAGCACGCCCAGGGTTGAGCCCTGAATCGCGATGGACAGGATCACCACGAAGAACACCAGATTGAAAACATCCTGGCCGACCGCCATTCCCGCAGCGATCGGATAAGTCGCCAAGATGATCGGCACCGCGCCACGCAGGCCCGCCCACGAAATAAACAGCTTGTTCTTCGCACCCAACTTCATTCCCAGCGTGCCGAGCCAAACGGCCGCCGGCCGGGCGACGAACGTCAACACGAGGAAGAGCAGGATGCCTTGCAGCCACAAATGCGCCCACTGATGCGGGAAAACCAGCAAGCCCATCATGACGAACATGCTGGTTTCAGAGATCGTGGAGAGCGCCGATACAAAGTTGGCCGTGCCTTGCTTATGAACAAAGGGCCGGTTGCCCATTACATAGCCGGCGATGAAGACCGCCAGCATCGCGCTGCTCCTGACCACCTCTCCCAAGCCGTAGATGAGCAGCACCACGGCGAACGACAGAATGTAGTAGTGGGCACGATCCTGGGGGCGGAGACGATTGAACATCCAGATTGCCGCGTGGCCGAGCAACCAGCCGATGCCAACGCCCGCGACGAATTTCCAGATGAACGCCAAAAGCACAGCGTACCAGCGGGCATCTCCAATGGTGAAGGCCTGGATGGCGGCCAGGGTCAACAGGATTGCCATCGGGTCGTTGGCCGCGCTTTCGATCTCCACGGTCGAAGAGAGCTTTGGGGGCAGCGACTGGCGGCGGAGAATCGAGAACGTGGCGGCCGCGTCCGTGGACGAGATGATGACCGCCAGCAGCATTGCCTTTTCCAGCGGCCACCGAAACACCAGATGAAGCACCAGGAAAGTGACGGCGGCCGTGAGGATGACGCCCCAGGTTGCCAGTCCGCCGGCCGGCAAGGACACCGCTCGAAAGTCTTCGCGCCGGGTGCTGAAGCCGCCCTGAAAGAGGATGAAGACCAGGGCCAGATTGGCCATCCGGTTGGTCAGGGCCACATCGTCGAAGTCCCACCAGGCGAGTACATCGCTGCCGAACAGGATTCCAGCGCCAAGGGCGATCAGAATGACCGGAACACTCCAGCGATCCAGCAGGGCCGCCACCGTGACGACCACGAGGAGGATCAAGGGGGCGATCAGGTACATTTCAGCCATCGAGCGGGTTTTCCCTCCAGGCAGGTGAATCTGGCCAGCCGGCAAGCGCGGCGGTTACCGGAAAAGCCCGGCCATCCGCACCCGTCGTTCGTCGCTTGCGAAGGCTCACGCCGACCATTATCCGTATTTCGCCGGCGTTCACAACCGGAAACCGCTGAGCTCGGCGTATCTGCCGGACGCCGAGGAGAGCAGAGCCGGGGCGTGCCGCCCCGAAATGCCGCTAAGAACCTCGCTTTCGCGCAGCGCGCAGTACCGCGTTTCACACTCCGCGCGAGCTTTGCGCCCTGGGCGCTTCCACCCCCGACCGCGCCACACACCGGCCTCCTGTAAGCACAATTTGCACTAGCCCTCCATTGCGCCTGCTGTTGGCCCGACGGCCAGCAGGACGATAAAATCCCACTGGACGCGGTGCAAGGGAAGCAACCATTCATGGAGCCGTAAAATGAAACGCGCGAAGATCACGATTATCGGAGCCGGCAACGTGGGCGCAACCTGCGCGATGTGGGCTACCGCGGCCGAGCTGGCTGATGTCGTGCTCGTGGACATTGTCGAGGGCATGCCGCAAGGCAAGGCCCTCGATCTGGCCCAAGCGGCGCCGATTATTAATTCTGACGTGCGCCTGGTCGGGAGTAACGGCTACGAAGAGAGCGCCGACAGCGAGATCGTGATTATCACGTCCGGCCTGCCGCGCAAGCCGGGGATGTCGCGCGACCAGTTGCTGGAAACGAACGTCAAGATCGTCGCGGACGTCACCGCTCAGGCCGTGAAGCACAGCCCGAACGCGGTGCTGATCGTCGTCTCCAATCCGCTGGATGCGATGGTGTATACCGCGCACAAAATCTCCGGCTTCCCGCCGCACCGCGTCGTGGGACAGGCCGGCGTGCTGGACACGGCGCGTTACCATGCGTTCATCGCCGCTGAAATCGGATGCAGCGTCGAGGACGTACAGGCCATGTTGCTGGGCGGGCACGGCGACGACATGGTTCCGCTGCCGCGCTACACGTCGGTCGGCGGAATCCCGGTGACGCAGCTCATTCCGCCGGGGCGGCTGGACGAGATCGTCACGCGCACCCGCAACGGCGGGGCCGAAATCGTGAACCTGCTGAAGACCGGCAGCGCGTATTACGCCCCGGCCGCGGCGACCATCGCTATGGCCGAATCCATAATCCGCGACAAGAAACGCGTCCTGCCGTGCGCCGCGTACTGCAAGGACGAGTACGAGGTGGGCGGATACTTTGTGGGGGTGCCGTGCATTCTGGGAGCGGGCGGGGTAGAGAAGGTGATCGAGGTCGAGCTCGAGCCGCGCGAGCGCGAGATGTTTAACGCGAGCGTCGCACACGTTAAGGAGTTGTGCGAGGCGGCCCAGAAGTTCCTGCCCAAGAACAAGAAGGCGAAGTAAGCGCCTCGCCGGCGGCAGGCCGAGTTACAATCAACCGGAGGCCTGATTATGCGCCTTGCGCTAGTTTTTCTAAGCATTTCGGCCGTGACGGCGGCGTTCGCGCAGAGCAAGCGGGCGGATTTGCCCAAAGAGCACCGCCGGGCCGAGCAGGCTGCGGCGGCCGCGGCGGCTGTGGCGGCGGCGGTCGAGCCGATCCAGTGCCCCGTGACGGGGCGGCCCATCGACCTCAACGTCTCGATTGAATTTGAGGGCAGGCGGGTTTATTTCGCCGACGCGACCGCGCGGGAGAAGTTTTTGGACGACCCCGGGCAGTACGCGGAGGCGGTGCGGAAGCAGTGGGATTTAATGCGCCCGCCGCGCGTGCAGGTGCTTTGCCCGGTGACCGGCAAGCCGGTGGACCCCGAGGTTTCGACGCTGTGGAACGGCGTGCGCATTTACTTCGCTTCCGCGGAGGCGAAGGCGACCTGGGAGAAGGACCCGCAGCGCTACGCCGCCAAACTTGAGGAGTCGTACACGTTCCAGACCGTCTGCCCGTGCGGCTACGGCGACATCCGGCCGGATGTGAGCCTGGAGTACAACGGACGGACGTTGTATTTCTGCTGCCCCGGCTGTCGCGAGGGGTTCAAGCGCAATCCGGAAGCGATGCTGAAGCAGGTTGACGAACAAATCGCGGCCAACAAGCTGAAATGGGAGCGGTGGCGCTCGCCGCAGCAGCGGTCGGGCGAGCAGCGGGGACAAGGGCCAGCGACTCAGGACGCGCCCGGCGGGCCGTGAAAGCGCGCGTCGGTGATC
>ERZ795047.2217-NODE-2217-length-18888-cov-13.043328_pt1 | contig 18888 bp, 23 predicted proteins | sample MGYA00375131_ERZ795047 | MGnify/ENA primary metagenome ERZ795047 (study PRJEB30176, sample SAMN05720228) | activated sludge metagenome | isolation source: Anaerobic digester | place: Japan | collected 2015-05-20 ...
AAGAATGCGGCCCTTTCGAGGCCGTGGCACGGGTTCAAATCCCGTACGGGGCACTGTGCCCCAGTTTTAATGCCCAAAAATAAATTGGACAAATATTTCAAAATTGAACTTTTTTATATTAAAATTTACTCATAATAAAAATAAAAAAATTAAATTAATTTTGATTTAGAATTCTTTTAGCCGAGATTATTATCGTCATTGCCATGGCCTTAATGTATGGATCACCTATTTTGCACATCTCTTCCAGGAACTCTTTGTTTTCTAGATAATATCTTACAGCCCTCATCTTTGATTCTGGAATGTTTTTCTCCATATTCTCACCCCTAGTAAATGTCTCCTTTCAGGAAAGCCGCCTTCCTCTTTTTCTCATTAACCTTGAATCGGTGCACTTCCTTGACAAGCCCTAGATAATCCTCCATGCCTTTGATGACCGCTTTGGCCTTATCTGAAGATCCGTCGCTTCCAAAGCACAAAAGCAAAAATCTGTACCCCTCGGTGTAGCTTATAGCATGTTCGATGGCCAGGATCATCTCTGAAAGATCAAAGATGTTGAAGCTATACAATGCTTCCCTGGTAAACATGGGAAGAATGCCCTTCAACCTTTTTTCAAAAACATCAACACTTTTTGCCAAAATTTTTCCTCCTTACTTACTACTTACTTACTACTTACTTACATACTACACTACACTACACTACACCCGCATTAATGCGGATCTTTTCTTTTAAGTCTCCAGTGGAAATGCATAGGCCCTTTGAAAAGTTTTTCAACATGCGCTCATCATTTATGACATTCTCAAATCCGTGCTCTGAAATCTTCTTCTTGACGATAGGCCAGATGGAAAATTCCCAGCGTTTCTCTCGCTCTTCTTCGGTCAACTGCCTTTCTTTGGCCTTAATTTTAGGGCCAACTTTATTATTTATCTCTTTTTTAGTTTCTTTCAGGTCTTTCTTCGTTAATTCATCAATCTTGGCCTTAATCCGTGTGGCTTCTAGAATAACGCCCTCGTACTGGCTTTCAAGCTGTTCTAGCTCTGATTTGTTCTTTTCTACGTATTGAAACAATGCCTCAGTTATCGTCTCAGTAAAACCCTTCGATGAGATTTCACAGCACCTGTCTAAAAGATCCTCAGGGATCCATGCCTGTATCAGCCGCTTCCCGTATCGTATGTGGCTTTTTCCCACGCTAAATCACCTTGATTTCATTTTTTTGTGTAAGTAAAACTGGCCCTAAAAATGGCACTTTGTAAGTATGGTGTAAGTAAAATAGGGCCAAAAACGGGTGTTTTGTAATGATGGCTGTAAGTAAACTTATGCCGATTTTACTTACAAAACAGCTAAAGTGTAAGTAAAATAGGGCCAAAGTGTAGTATGAAATCAAGGTGCCACCCTGGCGTTAGCTGTGTTTTCCCGTAGCTTTGAATATGCAAAATTTTCAAAGAAGCAGTTAGAGATCTTCTCACGAGCTTTTTTCAGAATAGCAAATTCATTTGGCTTATTCGAATTATAATTTTTTATTTCAGAATAGTCTTTCATTGAATCAATGGAACTTTCTTCTTTCACCTCTTTTTCATCTTTTTTTAGACAAGCAAGACGGGAGAGCTCGTTTATCGAGATCCCGTGCTTGCTGCAGATTTCCTTTTTTATTTGTTCGTGGGCCATTTTTCATGCACCTTTGGATAGAGCAAATAGCCTAAAGCTTGGCTATACGCTTCCATAACAATTTGGCAACACAGGAATAAAGGGATTTACCGCGTACTGTAGGAGTTTAGAGTAGAGGTGCAATTATTATTTTGGATATAAGTGTTAATTTTAGGGCCAAAATCCAATTAATTTTAATTAAGATTTATGCTAAGAGAAAAGATTGAAAAAGAAACGGGCCAGGCAGCCCTTCAATGCAGTTATTTACGGTAGCAGTAATCCAATTCACCTACTGTACTCTACCGCTCGAACCAGTAAATCCACTGATTCTGGTGACTAAGCGCATTTTTTCGCTTATCATATTTGAAGCCTTGAGCATAGGGCCTATCGGCCTGAATATCAGACCTCAAAATTTTCAACCAATGCACCACCATAGTGTGGCCAAGGTGTACTTCTCCTCAACCTCTTTAGCGGTGAACGGCATTATACCAGATTTGATCACATCTAGAATAGATGTGTCCATTCTTGTATTTGACATATTTACCGGTGCAGTTCAAGAAGGAGCTTATTTATAATTATCGTGCATGAAAATAAAGCATGCGGTATTCCTGATTACAAATTTATTAGTTGTGAGAAATCAAATACATTAACCTATAATCGTGGTTTGAATCACTGGGTGGGCGCCAAGGTGGTACGACGCATCGCTAGGAAGGTTTATTAGCGAGGACCCGATAAAGGGAAGCATGTTAAGTTCGCAGTCGCAAAATCCATACGTCTACTGCATGAACAATCCGCTTAGGTTTGTTGATCCGACAGGCATGATGGGCGACATACCTAGAATGTCTCTTGATGAATGGCTAGGGCCAAGCTATAGATCGGCATCCGATCTACTAAACGAGATGAGGGCAAGCCAAGAGTATTTCAGTGGCCTCATAATGGAGGCATACCACGACATTATGTTCGGCTCAGGCGATTACTGGGACTATGTCAATAATGTTGTTTTGCCTGGATCGCCTAAGCATGTCTATGAAAACAAACTAGACATTGCCGGAATTAGCATTAACTATATTCAATCACCGAATGATGGACGTAATGTCGCTGATTTAACAGTTAGAGTGCCTATCAGTTTAAGCTCATTTGACATAGCAGAAATTATTACAAGTGTTGCTTTCCCATATTCTTTTCTCATGCCAAATTTATCAGGGCATGAAACCTCCTTTAATACTTTACATGAATACGACACAGCGATAATGAATAGGCCTTCAATCACCAGTCCCATCATGCCGATTACGATAACAGACATAAGAACTGAAGTTACAGTAATGTGTGTGACAAGTGACACTAGATTAAAAGAAGGATCGGTGTCACTATTCACTATTTTTGGGGTTCAAACGTCTGGAGAGATATTCCGTACTAGGGTTTATACGGGGGAGTGGTAAACTGGTCGAAGCTTTGATTACAATTACAAGAGAAAATGCAGTATATTGGGGGATAGTAAATATTTTAATTGGATTTTTAATTATTTTTATTTCTGTTTTTTTGTATATTAAGTTTAAAAAGGGCTTTCAAAAGGAATTTGAGCAAAATAGAAGCGAGCTGGAAGAAGCGGGCTTGGCATTTGGGGGTTACCGTATAATGTCTTTTTTTGTTGGATTTGTTACATTGGGCACAGCAATTTATTTTATTGGAGCAGGCTTTTGCTTATACCCAGCATTAAATTATGGCCCCGGGATAAAATTAATAATTGTGTTGTCCCCTCTCTTTCTTTTTATAATTGGCCTAAAACTATTTGCCCAAAAAATGGAGGGAAAACCCATATCAGATCTCTGGAAAGGGGAACCAAGCTAGATACAATGAATCACTCTAAGATGCACATACGGCCTTCAGGAAACGTACTCAGCATGAACGACTGGGAGTACGAGTACGACGGCATCAACAGGCTAGAGGCAGCGACATCGGTCTTTGACATCGACTTCACCTACGACAGCATGGGAAACAAGACGCAAGAAGTAGAGGGTGCGGTCACGACAAACTACGCCTACAGCAACATGATGAGGCCGCTCTCAAAGATAGAAGGCGGGGTATCCACTTCATTTGGCTATGACAGGAACGGAAATCTCACTTCAAAGACAGAGGGAAACAGCTCCTACTCCTACGTCTGGGACTATGACAACAGGCTAAAGGAAGTGAGGCAGAATGGAAATCTGCTATTCAGCTACACATACGACCCCAACGGAAGGAGGGTGAGATCGCTTAACAGCGGCACAGGCGTCACAACGACATACGTCTACGCCGGCATAAACGTGATTTATGAGGCGACTTTAACAGAGTCAACAGACTACCTCTACGCAAACGGCATGCGTATTGCCAAGAAGACAGGCGCAACTGTCAAGTACTTCCACTCTGACCACCTTGGCTCGACAAGGCTAGTCACAGACTCATCAGGCCAGCCGACTTTCGAGAGCGACTACAAGCCCTTTGGTGAGGAGGCAAACGCCACAGGCACAGAGAAGTACACCTTCACAGGCCAGTTCATCGAGGCCGACATCGGCCTATACTACTTCGGCGCACGCTGGTATGACGCATCGCTAGGAAGGTTTATTAGCGAAGACCCGATAAAGGGAAGCATGACCAGCTCACAGTCACAAAATCCATATGTCTACTGCATGAACAATCCGCTTAGGTACATTGATCCGACGGGCATGATGGGCGACATACCGGACTGGTCGCTCCCCGAGAATTATTTCGATGGCTACGTTAATAGCGTGGGATCCTTAATCAACACCGTCGTAAACACAGCAACAGAATTTGCAGCAGGAGTAAATTGCGGTGTCGCCGCAGGCACAACTTCAGCCTCAGGAAGCGCAGGTGTTCCAAGTCCTGGGACAACTTACAGCCCTTCAAGCGAGCCTGGCTACGGGTCAGGCGGCCAGGAGTACTGGGACAACGGGGACATTAATCTCTCAAACAGGCCAAGTGAGTACTTATCGGAATGGGGTGTTGAACTTAGCTTTGTCATTGTTTCTGCTAGCCTTTACGGTACACACAAGGTCACAACGGGCGAGTGGAGATACTACCTTGGAACTGAAGTGGGTAGTGTTGCTGTCGGTGCTAACGCATATGCAATTCAAACACCATACAAAAATTATTCAGACTATGAGAAATGCTCTGCTCTTGTTGATGTTACAGTGGCTTCACCAGTAGTTGGGGCGAAAGTAAGATATTACGAAGGAGAGGGTGTGGTAGCGGGATATGCAGTTGGATGGTCTCCTATAGAATATTACATACCTTCTCTTGGAGCTGGAAATACAGTTAAGGACGTTACCCCATGGGTACAAGAAAATTGGTCTAGGTTAAAGAGGGTCTTTAGATGATAGAAGATTTACTTTTTTTCTTAATTCCTCTTTATTTACTTTTGATGGGTATATGGGGAATAAGGAATGGGGTAGTATATTTCAAAACTGGGGACTATCAAGGGATTGTTACAAAATGGACGGACGAAGAGGCAAAAAGAGCCAAATCGAATTATTTTTTTGGTGGAGGGATAGTTTTTACTGGAATAGGCATAATCCTAATATTTATTTCACTTGCTGGTGCAATAAAATCATATTTCAACTTTGCCAATCCAATTCCACTTCTATTGAGTGGGGCTATTACCTCTTTGATCCCCCTAGCCATAATATGGTACTTCTATAGATACTGGAAAAAAGCAGACGTTCAGAGCACATGAACGACCTTGATTTCACCTACGATCCCAACGGAAGGAGGGTGAGATCGCTTAACAGTGGCACAGGCACAGAGAAGTACACCTTCACAGGCCAGTTCATCGAGGCCGACATCGGCCTATACTACTTCGGCGCACGCTGGTACGACTCATCGCTAGGAAGATTTATTAGCGAGGATCCGATAAAGGGAAGCATGACCAGCTCGCAGAGCCAGAATCCATACGTCTACTGCATGAACAATCCGTTAAGGTATGTTGATCCGAGCGGGATGGCAGTCGGTGAGAGATATACTGACCAAAATGGAAATACACATTGGTTTGCAACTGTACATAATTACAAGGGAGGTTCAGGATTACAAGCAAGTGGAGGATTTGCAATTTATCCAGATCTGATTGGATTAAGCCCTAGCACTCAAATTACTTACAATTCTACATCTGGCGAATATTCTTTCTCCCTTGAGTGCTCCATTCAAGATAAAAATTCAAACTCTGCTGGATTCTTATACCTTGATTTCGTAATATCTAAGGATAGCAACGGCTACAATATGAAAATAGGATATGATATGTCTTCAGTAATGAATAAACAAACTGCAGATTATATGCCTATAAACTGGATGTCAGGAGGAAGAGTAACTTTTACCCTCCTCGAAATTCAAAAAAATAGCTATTTATCCTCTACTGGCGAACGTCGTGTTAGCCACAACCTTATATCTACTAAGACCTCTTCATACAACGGTCTATCCGGTAAGGGGGAGATACTAATGGATTCCCTAAATATTGACACTTCAGCATATAATTACCGTCTTGGGGTAGATGTTTCTGCCTTTACTATATTTATCAAGGTAGAACCTGTTAGCAACGATGTTTCTGCAGGAGGCAATGGAATGGGGGCCATTATTTTCCTTCCAGGATATTCGTCACTAAGAGCAAATGGAACGATTGACATGACCGGATTTTTCAAAGATATATCATAGGTGACCTAATTGAAAAAATATATTTTTTTATTTATTTTAATTCTAATGAATGTGGCATACATCATTCCAAATTCTTCAGGCAACGAGTACACCCTATTAACTGATACTAATACCTCTGATCCACCTTACTGGAGCAATGACAGCGAAAGCATCTATTTTAACTACTGGAACGGTGATTCAATATTATTAAGAGAAATTAACTTAAATAATTTTAAAATAAATGACATTACATCAGGAGCTTTTCTATTAGGTATCAATCCAATCAATGAGAATATTCTCTGTGTTCAAGTGGACGAAGCAAATTCTACTAAATTGAATATACTAACAAAGGAAGGGACATTTGTCAAAACGCTTGAGATTGGAACTCAAGATTATTTTTGGCCTGTATTGTCTCCAGACGGCAAATATGTTTACTATGCTATAATTGAAAGCCCATATACAATGTCAATAGAAAAAAACGTAATCTTTGACATAGAAATAAATCAAGTAGCCAAAGAGTTTAAATCTAACATTATAAGAAACACTGACAATTGGAGCGTTAACAATGAGCTTTTGTTCATATCAAGTAGTAGTTCTTTATTAAAGGGGGAAGACAAATTTCCTATGAACTTATATTCGCTTAATCTAAATAATGGAACTTATAAAAAAATTACTAAAGAAAATAATATACTTTGGGGTGCGTGGTCTCCAGACGGGGAAAAAATTATTTCTTCAATATACCTTACCCATTCCAAATCAGATTTGGCAATTCTGGATCGAAATGGCAATATACTCAAATCCTTTGTCCATCCTAACGATAGGACGTCCTACCAAATGCCGGCATGGTCTCCAGACGGCAAAAAAATAGCCTTCAAAATTGCGGAATCAGTAGAAGGGCAGGATTACCCCAAATACAGCCTCGCCTTAATCGAACTTGACCCATCTCTCCAGTCTGGGCCCAGACCTGAAAAAATACCGGAAATAAAACTAGTGACATTCAATGTATACATTTACGCTGGGGTAGCAATTGGAATACTCTTATTGGCAATAGCCGGATTTCTTTTCATCAGAAGAAAGAAATGACCGCATGAACAGACTCAAAACTGCCGTGTCAGTCTTTGATATCGACTACACATACGACAGCATGGGCAACAGGACGCAAGAGGTAGAGGGTGCGGTCACGACAAACTACACCTACAGCAACATGATGAGGCTGCTCTCAAAGACAGAAGACATACATAAAAAAACTAAAATAATTTTTCTATTCCTTCATTTACTTCAAACTCTCTTCCAGAAAAATAGCCCCACTCCTCACTTGGCCCTAAAACTAGGCCGTAGTAGATTATGTCGTTTTCTGGCTTACCATTAATTATTGAGCCGCCTGTCTCGTCCCCTACTCTCCTAATTTCGGAAACTTCAGTTGCAAACCAGGTCCAGCCTGTAGAGCTCTTCCAAGCGGCTATTATTTCATTTCCACAAACAAACTTCTTCCCGTTCATTTCAATAATTGCTGCCGTTCTGCATCACCTAGTTTTATTAGCACATTAGACTGATTTATACATTGTCCTTAATAAAAGAACTATGTTTTTCCCATATATCATCAAAATCTGTTAGGCCTAGATTTTCAAGTCCTTTGTAATTTAGCCAAATAAAATATTAATCTTCGAGGCCGAAGCGCAAGGCAAGATTGTTGGCCATAGATAGAAAGTGACTTTTAGATTTAGTACATTTGCTTTGATTAAGCGAATTGCATTTAAACAGAAATAATCTATTCCAGGCATGGGTGCTGATTGGATTAAGGGCGCTGCTCTTTACCTCAAGGAAAGAGATCCGATTTTAGCCAAAGTTATCGATGAAATCGGTGAATGCACTCTCAAAACTTCCAATGATTACTTTGGAGCCCTTGCCAGATCTATTATATTTCAGCAACTTTCGAGGCATGCGGCCAGTACAATCTACAAAAGATTTATTGATGCCAGCGGCGGCGCCCTGACCCCCGAATCTGTGCTTTCTATGGAAAAAAGGAAATTTAAGGAATCTGGGATATCTGAAAGAAAAGCAGATTACTTGATTATCCTAGCTGAGAAATTTGCCAGTAAATAAATCGATACTGAGCTGATTGAAAATCTTTCCGATGAAGAGATAATTGAAAAATTAACTGCTGTGAAAGGCATTGGAAGGTGGTCGGCCCAGATGGTTCTTATATTTTCCATGAACAGGCCGGATGTCCTGCCTCTAGGGGACGCTGGATTCAAGAGGGCAGTAAAGATCAACTATAATCTTGGCCCTAGCCCAAGTGAAGAAGAAATTAAGAAAATTGCTGAGGCATGGCGGCCTTACAGAAGCATAGCAAGCTGGTATATGTGGCAGACGGTCAACAGATAAGAAAGCTATTTAATAATTTATTTTAACAATGGCTATATAAATTCAATATTATAATATTAGCCATGACTGAAGAAAACTCATTTCCTAAAAAAGGCGATATAATAATTGAAGGTGTTAGTGATGAGTATTGGATTTACAATGCCTGCCTTTTACCAGGAAGATCAGAAGGATATAGGGCGGGATTTAAGATAGCGGCAGATATAATTGCAGAGAGGATAGCAAAGGATACAAAAGATATAGACCGCATAATTTATCCTTTAGTTTTTTTATACAGGCATTACATAGAGCTTTCCATCAAAGATACAATCATATATTCAAAAGAGTATTTTGGCGAAGAAGTGGATTACAAAAAAATTTCCGGCCACACAAACAGTATTGGAGCAGGCAAAACTATTATGCAAGGATTGGGCTGAAGAAAAATAATTTTTAATTTGTACTATGCCCGAATAATATTTAAATAAGAAACTCCTTATTGAAAATTATGGGAGAATCCTTTACCATAAAAATAAATCCTAAAACACTGGCTTACGCTATAGATAATTCTGGGTATACTCCAGAAGAGCTAGTCGATAAAATATCATCAAGGTTTAAGGTAAAATATTTCAATAATGAATACCTTGCAAACATAATAAAAGGTAAAATTACTCCCAAATATAACGATCTGAAAAAAATCGACTCTTTTCTCAAAAGAGGAGTTCCATATTACTTTTTAACTAATCCTCCAAAAGATAGAACCTTTGTAAAATTTAGAAATAAATACCCTAACTTCAAACTTTCTCCAAGCTTAGAGATTAAATTAAGAAAATATGAACTTCTAAGAGAGGATATAAAAGATCTATGTAACCTTGAGAACATATCTTTTGAGAGGGCCACCCCGATTTATACTTTAAACAATAATCCAATAGAAGTTGCCCACAAGTTCAGGAATTTATTCAACTTTGATGACATTGACATAGAAAACCTAGAATCAAAGGACATATTCAAAATAATAAGAGAAAAAATTGAGGATAACTTAGTTTTTGTTTTTAAGGATGATCTAGAAAATCTTAGGGGATGCATCTTCATTGGGAATAATCTCCCGGCCCTAATACTTGTCAACTCAACAGATGACAAGAATGGGGAAATATTTACTTTACTGCATGAGTTTGCTCATTTCCTACTAAACGACGAAGAACTTGATATTGATATGCCAAAGTTTGAAACTGATCCAACTGTTGAAAAATGGTGCAATAGTTTCTCTTATCATTTTATGATGAAAGACGAAGATGAATCTGAAGAAAAATTTTTAGGTAAAAATATAGACGAACTATTGGATCTATCTTATCTAAATTACTTATCCGATAGATACAAGATCAGTAAGCTGGCCTTTGTCTATAGATTCTATTTACTTAATTTAATTTCGTCTGACGATTACAATAATTACAAGAAAAGATTCCCATATAAACAGAAAAATACTTCAAAAAAAGGAGGAGGAAATTATTATCTAACTTTAAAAACACGCCTAAGCAACAAGTTCACTTCTTTAGTCTATAGAAATTATATCACGGGAAATATTTCAACTTATGAAGCTTTTAATTATCTGCAGGTCAAGGATCATTCAAGAATGAACGATCTAGTAGAGGTGTAATATTTGGATAAATACGTAATGGACACCTCTGCTTTGATATCTGCAAAAGATTACTACCCGCCTGATAATTTTTCTAGTTTTTGGGAATATTTGCATAAAATGAATCTTGATAATAGATTGATTATTTTAAAAAAGGTAAAGGAAGAATTGGCTGTAGGCAACGATTATCTTAGTAATACTTTTTTTCAAGAGAAGATAATTACAAATGAAGAAGATCAAGAAACTATCGAAAATCTAAAAATAATTGTTAACAAGTTAGAAGAAGATAATAAGGCCGGATTTCAAAAGTGGTTGAATGGGGCAGATCCATATATTGTAGCTTACGCATATGGATTAAAAAAGCAGTTTGGCGACGGTGTCATTTTACTTACAGGCGAAGAAGAAAAGGGGGATATCATCAAGATCCCTTTTGTATGCCGTAAGTTTGGTATACAATTTGGGAAAATTCCAAAGTTAATAACCGAAGAGAAAATTAATTTTTCAATCGATTAATTACTTATTTTAGTTTTGTTTTAATAATTGTAAGGACATAAAAGATAATGTACCAAGTTATATTTCTGCAAGTTCCTTAATCAAATCTTTTCTCTCTTATTTGACTTTAAGATACGATTCCCAAATTCCTTTCGCGCCATATACCCTTTTTTCCATATTAGCGGGGTAATTAATATCGCAAGGACAAACATTAATCTCAAGCAGATCTTGATATTAATGCCGGCATTTGTTGCAAAATTTCATTTGTGGCTTATCAGACATAGATTCCTTTCCCATATATTTCGCTCTGAATTTCTGTTTTTAAGAATGACGCATAACCCAAATTCATCTTCATTATGATTTTATAATAGTTAGTATTAGAGTTACTGGGTGAATTAATTGGACATCTATGAAACAAGAAAAATTGGCGATGAGACCGTTATAAGATTGATTAGATTAAAAAAAATTCATAGTAGATGATTTGTCTGAAATAATGGGTAATCAGAATATTAAGGTAATTGATTTAGGAAATACTGATTTTGTCGTTGAGTTTGTCTCTTAAAAGTTCTATACAATGGAGATGGAAAGAGGTATTTGGATGTGCAGAGCAGATAGAAAATTCACATTAATTTACATTATTTACAAATACTGGTATAAACACAAGCAATAAACTTATTACGTTGACTAAGAAAAGACTAGGAATAATCTGCTTGTGGATCCTTATCGCTAAACTAAAGAATGTATTTAACTTTAATTCTCGTTCAATTGAAGGAATAATGAGCATTTACAAGGATGCAAGAAATGAGATAACAAAGAAACATCAGAGGTAGCTACTATTACCAAATACTATAAGAAATAATTTAAAATCATTTTTCCTTTCTTTTGTCCTTAATTTTAAGTCCCTATACCAAGCGAAACAAGGTATGGGAGGATCTTCGCAAGGACCTCAAAAACCTGTATGTCGGACATCTAAAGTCCTCGATGTCCAATATTATACATTGGTGTTTAAAAAGATTGTCCTTCTAGATTCTTATAAAAATTCGAGACCTGCTTTTCTATGAATTTATGTTTTGATTTTAGCTAGAACGTTCTATAAAAAAGATTAAGGAGTTTATTCTATAGTATAAAGGATGATTTTTTTTAAAAATATTGTTAGGGATAACTATCGTAAGAAGTATTCTAATTATAATTGTGTGGTCATGTTTGATATAGGTGGTATATCTTATAAAAGATAGATATTATTCCAAACAATGTTAACAACTCTGCTATCACCATAACAGTTATGTCTGTGGTTATCCTAACAGGTACATAATGTAAAAAAGATACGAGACAAACCAACATTATCATCACCAATTCAAGAGAAAGGATAAGAAATAAGGATAATAAAATATTATAGTTTATTCCTCCCTTCGGTTTTGTAAACACTATACTAAAACAGATTAAAAATAACCCTAATAAAGAAGCGTTTGCACTGATTATTGAGTTAGATATCAAATGACTTTTTTCAATTAATATATCGGCGGGGATTAGTTCTGTGAAATATGGGAAGAAATCAAACATTATTAAACCACCCGATATTAAAACAAGAAAAACTAGAATTGTATCGAGTGCAAAAAGTAGTTCAAACTTACCTAATTTCTTAATATACTCGAACATGTGTAGGAATTATGTCTTTTATTTATATCTTAATCGTTTTGACCTTGTGAAAATCTTTAGGTCTCGATTCGAATAAGCAGATAAAAAATTATGGCAAAATTAGCAAAAATCCCGAAAATGAATAAGAACCTCCTTCTAATTATTGATTAAAAAAATGAAGACTTAGTTTTCTTAATAATGCTCTTTTTATACTATTTCTTTTATTTTTTTAGTTATTTCTCTTTTTTTCTTAGTCTTTTCCATTGGAACAACCACTTTATTTAAAACATCCTCAAATGTTGACACTATCAAAGAAGCTACAAATCTTTCTTCTTTGTTTTCAATTTTTGAGATATCAAACTTATTATTCTTTTTTCGATATTTTTTAAATGGCCCATAGCCTTCAATGAATTCACTAAGATAATCCAAAATCTCTGTGTATTTATTAATCTTATTCAAATCTAACATCATCTCGCGAAAAATAGTATTCCCATTAATCAGATTATTATTTGATGAATTAATAGAAAATTTTATTATATAATCTAAAACTTTCGATGCAATATTTTTATGTTTTTTTATAATATTTGGAAGTGTAAGGGTATTTCCAAACGGGTATACGTCAATTTTATTCTCTATAAAAAGGTTATTCAACTTAAAAAGGGTTTTTAAGGCATTATAAGAAATGTTTGAGATATTATCATCATATTCTTGGGCTAAGCTCTCATTTAACATTTCTGTAAGACAATCAATAACGTACTCGGCTATTTTTTCCTTAGTATCTTCGTGAATCAAATCAGTTTTAATCGTTTCATATGTTATTTCTTGAATATAATTCAAAGATGTATGAAATTTATTTTTGTAATTATCCCTACATTTATCCATTATCCGATATGATTTATTTAAATTCAAATCTTCATCTTTTGTAGAATTATTCTTTATTTTCTTTATTTCGCTCGTCAATAATGTAATTACTCCACATTCATGTTTTAGTATATCATGCCACGTCCCAACATAGTATTCTATAAAATCTATTTTTTCAATTGAAACATCAAAGAAATGTTCTTTATATTTTGTGTATTGTGTTTTTTCAGGTATGTCTCCATTTGAATATTTTGTAATTATCTCTTCGTTAGAGATTATATAATTTTGATTAATTTGGATTATTTTATTAATAGAATTAGAATAAACCTCTAGATATGTTTCTAGAGTAGTTTCATTTATATTCGCAGTATTTATTTTAGAAAATAGATCTTTGTATCCCTCTAGCCAAGTTTTATTAATTTTTTCATATTTTAGATAATCAAATTCTTTTTTCATTTTATCCTCAATTAATATAGTTTTAGTCTAATAATCCATCCTCACCAATTCTGTCCACGCCTATGTCTTCATCGATGTATTCTACATGCCTGTCCCCTATGAATTTGATTAAATCATTGATATCTTTTTTTTCATTAATCAGATTTTCTATATATGCATTAAATGTCTTAAGTTCTTTACCATAATCAATTTGTAACTTATAGGATTTGGGGAAAAATTCAGTTAAAAATTTAATTTTGTCAAATCTACTAATACGAGGGATAATAAAATAAATGTAGGATAAAAAGAAAGTTAGATCCCAAAGTAATATAAGAAATCCCAAGGAGTTGGGGCTAATTTGAAACAGGGGAATATCCTCAATATAATACCCATGATTTGAAAAATATAATGTTGAAATATTTAAATCTCGATTTGGGTTGTTTATGTTTTCTGTATTAATAGTAATCCCGCTTAAAAATAAAGTGACGAGTAATATACTAAGAATATAGGATATCAAAAATCCATATATAAACTTTTTATTGATGAATTTTTCTATGTATTCGGTGGGCATAGTTCCGTGGCTATAACTTAAGAAAAATATGAAAATTGTCATGAAAATACTCATTATTGTTGCTAACATTGTTGCAATCGTACTTAGAGGGGCATTGCTAGATTCAACAAGATTCAATATATTCATCCTCATTAGACACCATAAAATAAAAATGATAATTGCACCGATTATAAGTGTCAGATATTCTATGGGCATACTGGATTTTTGATACATAATCTCATTTTTCATATAGGTCATGTTCATTTAACTTTTTCCTATGTCTTTTAGACATAATACTATAATATTACTTAGAGTCTCTTATCTAAATGTTTAGAAGAAGGAAAATAACAAGGATTATTTTCTAAAAACAACTATTCTTTCTTCCAGTTCCAGAACTTGTTGCTTGGCATCACTTTCCACTCCTTGTCCCGACACTCTGTTCTAACTGGGATCCAAATGTCTCTAATCTTTTTCATCGGGCAGATGTGGCATGGGCCCGGACTCTGCTTTTTGGAATTACCGGAATAGTTGCACCTGATGTATGAGAAAGATCTACTGACATGCGATCTTTTGATATAGGGGCATGTTATGCTTTCACAATCGTTTCTTGTGGAAGCTATCGTTATGCGCCTGTCATGCACCTTCATCCTCCTGATGCTAACATACTCAGGTATGGTCTTCTGGACCTGTATCCTATAGAAAAAATCAAGCCTTGTCTGCACTAGATTGTTGCCCATGGCCCTAATTTTAGGGCCAGGTATATTATGCAAATCCTAGAGCAAAATAGTATTTAGTATTTCTAGGGCCTAATAGAATATGGAAAAGAATTTTTTTTCCCTATTTCCCTATTTTTTTCCATATTCTTATATAGGGGGAAAGATATAATAAAGTCATTATATTACAAAAAAAGAATTAGGTGATCAATTGAAAAAAAACATATTGTTAATAAGCTTTTTTTTATTCTTTTTAATGTTCGCTGCTGTTAGTTCTTCCTCAGTCCCTCAGAGAACTGTTGTTAATAATAATTTTGAGGGCTCTATCAAATCTATTTCTATAACTCCAGATGGAGAATATATTGCAGTTGGAACCACTAACAACCTAGCATATTTATTATCAAAATCAGGAGAAATAATATGGAGTAAAAAAGTTAGCGGAAATCTATTACATTCAATTTCAATCTCCTCTGATGGAAATTATGTCATTGCAGCCATGGGTGACGGATTTTACTATGTAGATAAATATGAGAATAGATTATTTCAACAATCTGCTTCAAGTTTAGCTTATTCTACGTTTCTAAATACCAATGGAGAATATTTAGCCGTTGGTTCAGGGTATACTGTATATATGTTGCATGATTATGGGGCAAAAAAGTGGGAATATGTTAGGGATTCTTATATTACGGGGAGTGTTGTTTCTTCAGTCGCCTTGACATCAAATTCTGACTATTTAGTGGCTGGTTCAAAAGATATGCATGTATATTTTTTTAGATGTAATAACTCATATTTAAACTATTTGTGGAGATATAATGTTAGTTCTTTTGTGTATTCGGTCTCTATATCCCCGAAAGGGGACTATGTGGCAGTTGGCGCTGGGTCAGGGATATTTTTAATTGATAAAAATGGCGATTTGCTGTGGGAACGAAAACCAGGGAACTCTATCAATTCTGTTTCTATTTCTTCTGATGAGAGGTATATTGCAGTTAGTGCCGGAAGTGGGATATATCTGTACAACACAAAAGGAGATTTATTGTGGAAGGATAATTACCCGTCAAGTATAGATTCAGTTATTGTTTCCCCAAAAAGCAACTACATATTAGTGGGCTCTGGAAAAGTCTTGTATAAACAAGATATAAATGATGATTCAAATGGTAATGGAGAATCTACCAATAGGCTTAATAATGGCCGCTATGTGTTGAATCCCAATTTAATCAATATCCAAGGCAATAAAAGTAATTCTTGGTGGATAGATCCTTATACAGGTAATCCAAATGTCGTTATCGTAGTGGGTGCAGGTGCACCAGACGAGAATGTCAGAACAGCAAAACTATTGGCCACGGCAATAATAAATAATGGAAATTCTAAAATTGAATCCATAGATATTATAAAGCTGGATATCGAATTTAATTCAGTTACAAATAATAAGAACGTAATACTACTTGGCGGTCCAGTAGACAACAGCATAGTAAAGGACTTAGTTGACATGGGGGTGTCCACTGTCGACTGGGCAACATCCAGAGGAGAATGGGAATGGATTGCAGACCCATTTGCCAAAGGGTATGATATACTTATCATTTCAGGTCCTGAAGAAGGCGTATTAGCTAGAAACGGCCAATTTGTAGTAAGAGAAGTTTTGCCTGTTCCTGTGTCTAAAACAGCACCTACACAAGAGTACTATTTTAAAAGAACAATGGTAGTTGAGGATTCTTTCTACAATTTACCTGACAAGGATGGTGATGGCGTACCTGATAAATATGATAATAATCCCAATGGAAGCGGAGGTTCATCATACACATACTTTTCGTGGGATGACAATGGTCAACTTAGAACTTGGGAGTTAGAAGCCCCATATGACTATATTAACTTCTACGATAAAGCTAGGCCCCAATATGATAGTGTGGCACAATGGACCAAATTTATTGTTCCAAATGATAAAGTGTCAGAAATTCTATCTAAGGCTTTTAATAAAATAAGTAATGGGTATACAGAAGAAGAAAAAGTATCATTGGTCTTGAAATTTGTTCAGAAATTGGAGTATAAATCTGACGATACCATAACAAGAGATAACAAGTTTTTTGATTACCCACGTTATCCTACTCAGACGTTATTTGACAGGACGGGGGACTGCGAAGATACATCGATACTATTAGCAGCTTTATTAAATGAAATGGGCAAAGATGTATCCTTAATTCATCTACCAGATCATATGGCCACAGGAGTATATATCCCAAAATTTAATCCTAATTACAGTGCTTACTACTACACATTAAGTGGCAAGGAGTATTATTATTGTGAAACTACTGCGAAAGGTTGGAAAATTGGACAAATTCCAGAGGAATATATAAATGCAACTGCGCGTATCTACGAGATAGATTAGATAAATAGATTTTTATATTTTAAATTTTTGTTTCTTATTTCGTATTTCTTATATTATCCCAATTCCTATTTGTCCAACCCTATTTTTAAGGCCAGATCCCATTAAACAAACTGGCCCTATCTTTTAATAAGGATTAGTTCCATTAAAAAAATAAAATAATTTTCTAAGTTTTAGGTTGGCCCCTCCTTCTCCTTTCATCTTCCAAGCTTTCTTGTATCTCTGCATCGTTTTTAATGATCTCAATGAATTCTAAAGCCTTGTTGAACTCTCTTATTAAATCGATGTTTTCTTCTGCGGCCTTATAGAAGAATTTTTTGAGGCTGTTCTCTTCCTTTTCTATTTCAAATACTTTCTCTTCCTTAAGCGGCATCCCGCACCTATAGCAGTATTCCGAAGTGGGCCCGCAGCTCTCCTTGCACCTGGGGCATTCTACCGGTTTGATATTGTTCTGATGCTTGCTGTCCTCAGTTTTAAGGCCATAGACCTTATTGTATATCGCATTGTCAATGTCCCTGCCCGAGAGGTGGACGTATATCTTGGGCATGTCCGAACCAAGCTCCCAGCCGAGGTAATGGCACATTTCGGATTCGGTCAGTGTTGATGCCAGGTGCGTCGCTCTGGAGTGCCTGAACGTATGGGGGGTGATCCTCTTTTTGATTCCTGCTCCAGCGACCGCTCTTTTCACGATGTTTCTGTACATTGTGTAGGAGAGCGAGTTGCCATAACTCTTGGTGCAGAGGCCGACGAAGAGGGGCTTATCCTCTTCTGGCGCCGGGTGCATGCTCATCCATACCTTCAGGTAGGACTCCGACATTACAAAAGGCACCAGTCTCTCGCCTGTCTTGCCCCTCACCTTCACCTTGCCCCCATAACTGTTGAACTCAATGTCCTTGCATTTAACCGAAGCAAGCTCACCTATCCTAAATCCCCCCTCGTAAAGGAGTGCTACCATGGCCCTATTCCTAGGGTGTCTTGCGGCCTTAATCACGGCCAATACTTCATCCTTGGACAGAATGTCGGGCTTTCTGTCAATCTTTCGGGTCCCTTTGATGCACTCAAGCCCCTCCCAGTCCTTCCCCTTGTGCCACTTGAAGAACTTCTTCAGGGTCTTGTCGTACTCCCTTTTGGTGTGCGGCGAGTATTCAGCGATTTCAATTTTCTCCAGAACTTCAATTACGTCCTTTTTGGTCCAGTCAGAAAATGTCTTATTATTAAATTTCTCAGATATCAGCCTCAGCACCATGATATAACGGACCGTCCGGAGGATGCCGATTCTTGTGGCTATAAGATAGCTTTTGTATTCAAGAATAATTTTTTTGTTCTCTTCATTCATTGAAGAATTTTCTATCAGGCATATCTCTCGCTCAAAAAGCCTTTTCTCATTATAGATGCTCATACATAATGAAATCAAAAGTTTGTATAAGTCGTTTGTCCTAGGGCATTCGACTTAATTTTTTCGGTCCGTACGGGGCATTGTTTTGTAAAACTAATGCCCTATCCTGTTTTTTACTAAAAA
>ERZ795047.2224-NODE-2224-length-18857-cov-3.960004_pt1 | contig 18857 bp, 17 predicted proteins | sample MGYA00375131_ERZ795047 | MGnify/ENA primary metagenome ERZ795047 (study PRJEB30176, sample SAMN05720228) | activated sludge metagenome | isolation source: Anaerobic digester | place: Japan | collected 2015-05-20 ...
ACTCCTGCAAACAATACTATTGCCAGCAGGAAACCTGAGGATATACCTACGGAATAAACTAATGATTCAACAAAGGTGTATTCATAAATAATATTATTTATGGCAACACCTAAAACCGCACAGTTTGTAGTAATCAGGGGCAGGAAAATTCCAAGGGCCTTATACAAACCGGGAGCTGATTTCTTAAGGAACATTTCAACAAATTGTACCAAGGCAGCAATTATCAGTATGAATACTATGGTCTGCAGGTATTCCAATTCAAGAGTAACCAAAATCGCATAATGAATGATATATGTTATAATTGATGCCAAGGTTATAACGAATATAACCGCTATACCCATGCCAGCGGCAGTATCTATTTTCTTTGATACTCCGAGGAAAGGACATGTTCCCAAGAATTGCATGAATATAATATTGTTAACAATAAAAGACGTTATAAATAAACCAACTAATTCCATTTCCTACCTCCTATGCTTTCTTTCTTCTTGAAAGATAGTTTACTATACCTATCAGCAAGCCAAGGAGAATAAATGCTCCGGGTGGCTGTATCGCCATCATCATAGGTTCGTAAGCTTCAGGAAGAATTCTGAGTCCCAAAATTGTACCATTGCCTAATATTTCTCTTGCAGAGCTGAGTAATATCATAGCAACCAAGTAGCCTACGCCCATTCCCAAACCGTCTATGATGGAATCCATTACGCTGTTTTTTGAAGCAAATGCTTCAGCTCGGGCAAGAATTATACAGTTAACTACTATCAGCGGTATAAATACGCCTAATGCTTTATATAACTCGAATGTATATGCATGCATCAATAAATCAATTATAGTTGTAAAAGCTGCAATTACTATTATAAATGCAGGAATACGAACTTCATCGGGTATAAATTTACGAAGTGCCGATATAACTATATTTGACCCTGTCAAAACCGCTATTACCGCTACTCCCATTCCTATTCCGTTCATAAGGGATGTAGTGATAGCCAAGGTTGCGCACATACCAACCTGTTGAACCAAAATAGGATTTTCCGTCGTTACACCATTTTTAAATATTTTTAATTTATTCATGAGATCCTCCTATTTCACATATTCCGCATAAACAGCTATCGCATTGTTTATGGCACTTAAAAATGATTTAGAAGAATACGTAGCACCTGAAATAGCATCAAAATCACTTTCAGAAATTTCACCGCTTGCATCCTTGCCAACAAACTGCTCTCTAAATTCGGGGGTTGTTACCCTTGAACCCAAACCTTCGGTTTCCGAGTGAGAAAGAACGCTTGTTCCAGTTATTTTCCCATCCGGGGAGAAACCTACATATATTTCTATATCTCCGTTAAAGCCTTTTATAGTGCTTAATGTTCTGACAACTTTACCCAGTACGTTGCCTGAAGCGTCAACTGCCGTAAGAAGGTTTACGAATTGTTTGTTTTCGGCTTTCATTGTTTCTACAAAGTCAGCATCTTCTTCTTTAAATAATACCGAGCCGGGCATAACAGCTTCCAATACAGCCGGATCCATGCTTGCCATGGCTTCATTTTGAGCAATCAAATCCTTCGTTGTATCGTTAAGCCATGCCAAAACGCCTGCCGAAACGGCACCGATTATTAACAGTACGCCGGCAAGTCTTACAAAATTATTTTTCATTCTTTTTACCTCCTGTCGCTACTCCGAATACGTGAGGTCTAACAAATTTATCAATCATAGGGGTCAAAATATTCATCAGTAATATTGAATAAGAAACTCCTTCAGGGTATCCTCCCATTTTCCTGATAAACATTGTCAGTATACCTGCCCCCACCGCATATATTACTTTTCCCTTATCGGTAACAGGGCTTGTGGCATAGTCGGTAGCCATGAAAAATGCTCCCAACATCAAGCCTCCGCCTAAGATGTGGTATGGCAAATTTCCTGCATCGAAAACCAATGCCAGAGCTGCAACCGTACCAATATAAAATACCGGTATTATCCATTTTATTGTTCCGGTGTAAATCAAATATATTCCGCCTGCTAACAAAAGTATGGTCGAAGTTTCACCTATAACACCCGGTATATTACCTATTACCATATCCCAAATCGAGGGCAGTTGTCCGGATGCCGCACCCTTTATAATTGAAAGGGGTGTTGCGGAAGCAACCGCATCAATCGCCGGGTCTATAAATCCTCCTGACAGGTGATGGGGCCATGATGCCATTAAGAATGCTCTTGCTCCCAAAGCGGGATTTAAAAAGTTAAACCCTATTCCACCATAAACCTGTTTTACTATTCCAATTGCAAATGCCGATCCTACAACGGCTATCCACCATGGTGCTTCTGCAGGAAGATTAAATGCCAAGAGTATTCCGGTGACAACCGCACTTAAATCAGTAACGGTTACAGGTCTGTTCATAAACTTTTGACAAAGATATTCGGTAACAACTGCCGATGCAACGGAAGCCAGCACCAATATCATTGCTTTATTCCCAAAATAATATATACTTGCAGCCAATGCCGGAGTCAGCGCTATTATTACATCCAGCATTAGCTTTTGTGTTGTTTCATCGGATCTAATATGAGGCGACGATGAACCAATCAGTTTAATTTCCATCTATATTTCCTCCTATTTAGCCTTTTTGCGTCTGGTTAAAATTTCTTTTTTTGCGACGCTTATGGATTCTTTCAGCGGTCTTTTTGCAGGACAAACATAAGAACATGCGCCGCATTCGATACAATCGGTTGCATGATATTCATCTGCACCGTCAAAGTTTCTCAACAAAGAAAATCTGCTGATTTTATAAGGCATGAGGTTAACAGGACATGCATCAACACATTTGCCGCATAAAATACAGTTTGACGGTTCAGGAACTTCTGCTTCTTTTTTATTCAAAACCAGTATTCCCGATGTTCCTTTTATAACCGGAACTTCGTCCGTATATTGTGCAATACCCATCATTGGTCCGCCACTGATTATTTTTCCCGGCTCTTCCTTGTAACCGCCGCACATATCAATACAATCCTTAAAGAGAGTTCCCAGTCTCACTAATAGGTTTTTAGGTGTTTCCACGGCACTCCCTGTTACTGTAACAACTCTTTGTACGCAGGGCATGCCGGTTTTAATTGCATTGCCTATTGTTGCAACGGTTCCAACATTTTCAACCACACATGCTACTTCCATGGGAAGTCCGCCCGATGGTACAACTCTTCCGGTTACTGCGTTTATCAGTCTTTTTTCATCTCCCTGAGGATATTTAGCCTTTAGTGATACTACTTCAATGCCTTCTTCGTTGCCGACAACTTCCACCAGTGTCTTAATTGCATCAGGCTTATTGTCCTCAATGCAAATATAGGCTTTGCCTGCCCCCAATGCTTTTTTAATTGCTTTTGTCCCAAGCAGAACCAGTTCTGGCATTTCCAACATAATTCTGTGGTCTGCCGTCAAATACGGCTCGCATTCGGATCCGTTGACAAGCAATGTGTCAATGGGCTTGTCAGGCGGAGGACTCAGCTTAACATGGGTTGGGAAAGTTGCTCCTCCCATTCCTGCCATACCTGCTTCTCTTATTATAGAAAGGATATCTTCCCTGGACAGGTTTTCCAAGTCGCCTTTTGGCTGAACAGATTCATGAACATCATATTTACCGTCATTTTCTATAATAATGCAATTAACCTTTGTCCCGCCCGGCACCGGTCTCTGCTCAATCTTCTTTACAGTTCCCGATACGCTTGAATGAACAGGCACTGAAACAAAGGCTTTTGAGTCGCCGATTTTTTGCCCGACTTTTACAGTCTCTCCTACAGCTACCAAAGGATCGCATGGAGCCCCTATGTGTTGTGATAGTGGAATTACAACAAGTTCCGGAGCCGGTGCTTCTTCTATAGGCACATTCTGAGTAAGAGCTTTACTGTGAGGGGGATGGACTCCACCCTTAAATGTGAACAATTTTGTGCTCATTTAACCACCTCGTAAAAATATTAAAAATAAATTATAAAAAATGCTATAATCTCAAACATTAAGATTATAACAGATTGTTTTCGACTTTTAAACACCTTTTTTATTATTTTTGAATTTTAGCATTTTTTATCTAATAAAGCAAGGACATTATTAAACAACTTATTGCTTAATTATAAAGCTTTTATGTTTTCATTGATATATTCCTTTATCCACAATAAAACATTTATGTCATAAATATCCATCCCCTCAAGCATTTCCTTTACTTCTCTCGTATCAAAAATAAATTCTCCCCTATCTGTCTTATGGGTATAAATAAGATCAAAATTATTACCTGAGTTTATGATTGTCATAATCGTCTCCCCCATGTTGCCCAGTGGGGCCCTGTCAATATTATCTCTTTCAAAGCAACATAAAACCTTAGTTCCTTTACCCAACTCAGACTCTATTTTTAAATAACCGCCGCACCTTTCGCAGGCTTCTTTTAGCATTGGAATTCCCAAGCCCACCTTTCTGGTTGTACGGGTAGTGAAAAAAGGATCAGTTACCTTGTCGATAATTTCCCGGCTCATTCCCCTCCCGTTGTCGGTAACGGTTATTTTTAACCAATTGTTTTTTTTGCTGTCTTCAACATTTATTTCAACCAAGCTTGCATCTGCCTTTATGCTGTTCATGGTAATATCCAGTATGTGCATCGAAATTTCCTTCATGATTCCTCCATAAGTAAAAGCCGCTTAAGCGACTTTGTCAGATACCAATTCCATTATTCTAGTTTTAAAAAGCTGTAAACGTCATCAATGCTGCTTAAGTTAAAATAATTAACCTTTTCGGAAATATCAATAAGCTGATGGGCATCAGAATTTACTAGTATCTTGTATTTTTTCGTAATCTTATCGTCTATGGGCAGTTTTGAATATACTTCCACAAAGTCGATTTTCAGATCAGGAGGCATGAAGCCCAAGACTCCCAAAATACCGTTGGTCATTTTATTAATATGGGCAGGAACCATCACTCCCCTATATTCCTCTACCATGAAATTAATATCTTCGATGGTATAATTTGAAGCATTTATTAAAAGTTTATCTATAGTACCGATTATATCATCATTTGAATTATAAATGTTTTGTTCCCCAAATATTTCGGGGTTGTTTTTTATGGGAGGCAAGGATTCATATATGACCTTCCCGAATTCTTCAGCATTTTCCAAATCCTTAAAATAACAGAGAACATGAACCTCTTCCCTTGTGGTTACTTCTAACCCGGGTATTACCCTTATACCTGCCTTATTTCCAACCTCCGTTACGGCACGCAAATTTCCGGCTGAATTATGGTCGGTGACAGCTATAATATCCAGCTCTTTTATCAAGGACATATTGATAATGTTGTTAGGGGTCATATCCCCTGAGCTGCAGGGAGATAAATCCGAATGAACATGCAAATCATAATAAAATTTCATTTTACCCCTAATTCCGCCATTCTACAAGCAACTTGATATGCGCTTTCCGAAGTTTTAAAAATCGGTATCTTTAATTCCCTTGCCTTAAGCAAGGTATCATTGTCAACTTCCATGTTTTCAACTACTATAATGCAAGCAAGTTCCAATAGTTCTGCAACAGCCACAATATTAATGTGGGTTTGGATGGTTATCCATGCATAGTTCTTCTTTGCCTTTGCCATCACGATACTGAGCAAATCACCGATATACACACCTTCGATCTCAATGTTTCCATCTTTTTCACATAATGGTGTAAGCTGCAGTTTTTCTGCAAATTCTAAGCAGTTCATTTTTCCCTCCACTTATTTTTTTGCTCTTAATACGACACAATCATAAAATTCGGATTCCTTATTGTACACATCTTCAGCATGGGCCAAACATGTGGGTGCCCCGCAGGAACCGCAGTCCAATCCGGGAAGCATGTCAAGGATTTCTTTTATTTTTTCCTGCCTTTCAACAGCTTCCTTTAAATTCAGCTTGCCGGGTCTTTCTTCTTCCTTGAGCTTGTAATTAAAGAAGCCTGTCGCATGCATTTCATCAAATCTGTCAATATCAGGATTTATGCATTCATCCTTCAAACTGTTTGAAATATAGTATATATTGCTTGTTGCTATAAAGGGATTTACCACATTAAAGGTTCCTCCGACACAGCCGTTAACACAGGCTGAAGCTTCTACAAAATCTATATTGCTTAACTTGCCGTTTTCTATTTCCTCCATGATCTGGATGATGTTTTCCATGCCGTGAACTGCCAGATAATTTTTCAATTCCGCATGTTCCGACTGCCCCCCTGCTACCGACCATCTTACCCCTTTTAGTGACGGGTATGAGCATATGTTATTATCCTCTTTAATAACTTCTCTGTAAAGGTTCCCGTATATTTTATTAAGGGGTATTACCCAATCTACCGAAGGCGTGTAGTCCCCGATAGGATTTGTAACCGCCAACAGCTTGGCAGGGCATGGTGATATATAGAATACCTTTATATCATCATCCTTCAGATTATAATTTTTCCTGACTCTTTCCCTTGCAAGTATGCCTGCGATTTCCATAGGTTCCCTTATTAATATAAGATTATCCATCAAAGAAGGATACCTGTATTTGATAAGCCTTACGGCTGCCGGGCAGTAGGTTGAAATATAAGGTCTGATAGTTTTTTCTTTTTCTATTTTAAGCTTTATAGCCCTTGCAACCAAATCTGCCGCCCAACTGGCGTCATAAACATAATCAAAACCTACCTTCAATATAGCATTTTGGACCTTGCATATATCTGTTCCCCTGGGGAATTGTCCGTACAGCGAAGTTGTAGGAATAGCAATTTTGAATTTTTTGGGTGAATCATGCATTTGATTGTACCACTCTATTGATTCAGGAGTATAAGCATTATAAGGACATATTCTTATACATTCACCGCAATGAATGCATTTAGCCGTATTTATAAACGCTTTCCCATTTATTAGCCTTATAGCCTGTGTAGGACATCTTTTCATGCAATTGGTACATCCCCTGCATTTACCCTCATCTAGCATGATTGAAAAGTTCATGGTAACCTCCTACAAATTGATTGTCGCAACTATTTTAGTCCCGGTGCTGCTTGAATTGATCTCTAAGTGATCGGAATATTTTTTTATATTAGGAAGTCCCATGCCTGCACCAAAACCAAGCTCTCTTACGCTGTCTGACGCAGTTGAGTATCCTTCTTTCATTGCCAAATCAACATCCTCTATTCCGGGACCGGCATCTTCGGAAATTATTACTATTTTGTTTTCATAAATATCACAGTGAAGTTTTCCGCCGAAAGAATGTATTACAATATTTAATTCCGCTTCATATGATATTATTGCAATTCTTCTTAATATATCCGAATCAATGCCCAATGATTTCAAATTACTTTTTATGGCGCTGGAGCTTTTTCCGGCAGCCATGAAATCATTGGCCATAACATCGTAAGTGTATCTTTTTAACAAGCTGTCAGCCATCTATATCCAAACCTTCCATTCCATTCAAAACCAATAATCCACACGCTTTAAACATGGTGTAATCGGATGCAAGTATTGTTAGCTTGTTTTCTTTGGCTAATTCTATTATTTCTTTGCCGGGTCTTTTACCCCTTACAAACAGTACAACACTAATATCCAACATTTCTGCCGTTCTTATAACCTGCGGATTGTTTAAACCCGTTATAAGCAAGGCATCACTTCTTGCATATGCAAGCACGTCGCTCATTAAATCACTTGCAAAACCATATTTAAGATCGGTGTTCTCATCATGAAAGCTAGTAAGTACATCTGCCTTTACAATATCAACTATTTCTTTTATTAGCATACCATCCCCCGCTATAATTTAATATTATCTTCAATATTAGCTTTACCGCCGACATAAACGTCCATAAGACCGTCATGCCGATCGACTTTTACATAAATAAGGCTTTTTTGGTTCATAGCTTCTCCTTGAATTACTTCAATCTGATTCGAAAACCCTTTGCTGATAAGCAAGCTACCCAATGCTCCGTTGGAAGTACCCGTTGCACATTCTTCGTTGATGCCTACTTTCGGAGCAAAGTTTCTCGCATAAACCTTTCCATTTTCAATTGTAAAAACATGATAACCCACTACGTCATTTTCATATGATATATCCTCAATCATCCTGAAATCAGGTTCAAGATTATTTAGCACATTTCTTGATCTTACCGGCACCATAATATCCTTTAAGCCCGTAGAAACTATCGTAGGACCTATATCACAGTCAGCCAGCCCTATGAACCTTTCATCAATGTTCAGTGAGGAGGCTATTTGCTTTTTATCCTTCAACTCGCCGTATATTTGCGGCCTGCTTTGCTGCATGAGGACATATTCAACATCATGGTCCTTAAAGGTTACTTCAATTTTAAGCCTGCCGGCTTTCGTATTTTGATAAACAGTCCTTGTTTCATTACAGCCTTTAATCTCCCCTGTTTTTCCTAAATAATAAAAAGCGGCTATGGTTGCATGACCGCATAGGTCAACCTCACAAACAGGAGTAAAAAAACTTACATTATAATCGTTTTCATCTTGTTTGAAAATAAATGCAGTTTCCGACAAACCAACCTTGCCGGCAATTTCCTGCTTCCTGTCATCTGATATCTGCTCGTTTAATAAAACTACTCCCGCTCCGTTGCCGCCCGTATTTTCATGAGTAAAGGCTTTAACAATTGCTACTTCCATGCTTGCCCCCGCTATTCTATTATAATATCATTATAATTCAAAAGCAGCATAATTACAAGTAAAAATAGCATATAAAAAAATAGCTCCAGGATTGCCTGAAACTATTAAGTGCGGTTGGGGGGATTTGAACCCCCACGAATATACATTCGCTAGCCCCTCAAGCTAGTGCGTCTGCCGTTCCGCCACAACCGCATCACCTTTCATATTATAATTGATTGAATAAAATTTGTAAAGTGGTTTTTAGATTTTTAAACTTGCTATCTTTTTCCTCTTTCCCCCATATAATAGTAGGGGGGAATGTTATGTTTTACAAGATATGGAAAGTTTTGAAAGAGCATATATTTATTTTAATATTTATTATTTGCTTTATTATAGTTTTATTTTCTCTTCTTTATGTAAGGTGAATTTTGGGGAGGAATTACTCCTCCATGCCTATAATAGGGCAAGCCGTGAATACATTCACGGCTTGAGGCAAAAAATTTAAGAGGCATTTATAAATTTTCATTTACAAATGGTAATTACATTATACTACTTTTTTCAAGAATTTCAAATAGTTTTTTATATTCTTCGTTTATGTATGAACTCAATCAGCAATAAGGTTCTTAATATGCTTTGCATGTAATTCCAACACCTTGTTCAATGTAGTGATTTGATTTAGTATTGTGTGAATTGTATGTTCCATTTCGGTGTTTTCCCTGTAGTCGGCTTTAACGACAAAATCAACCCTGCCCTGTGAAAGCAGGCTGTCTGCAACACTTCTGTCATCATCATAGACAGCAATGGAATGCCCTCCGTTCATCTTCACCAATTTCATGCATGGCACATCAGTCATACCATCGCCAATATAAATCATATTAGAAAAAGGTATTCTCTTCTTATTGTCAGGCGTTGATTCATTCAAACCTTTATGCTCGGTTACATCCAGCACACCCTTATTTATCCTGAACAGAAACTGAGTTTTGCTGGTATAGTTTACGGCCATAGCCGGCCATATGGGAATATTCTTTTCGTTATAGCAGTACTCGGCAGCATATATTTCCTTAAAATTATCAGCAATCTTGGTCCCCTGGATTATCTCCTTCAATCCGGAGGATATAATATAATGCTCTATGTCCAACCCTAATTTTTCCCCATATGAGTTTATCCTGTCAAACCAGGTGTCTAACCCGTCAAACAGCTTTACATTCCTGCCCATTTCATTAAAGATGTTCCGGGTCAAAAGCATCCTGCCTTCCGCTTCCTGCAGCATGGTTAACATATATGCAAGAATCTGGTCCATGTTGTGATTAACCATATTAAGCCTGCTTTTCTCCCAAAAATCCTCAGGTTCCATTCCCAACTCGGAGATGAATCCATATTCCTGCATATCCTTAGGCGAGAGGGTTTTATCAAAATCATACATTAACGCAACTATTGGTTTTTTGTTCATGAATGTTTTAAATCCCCTTCTTTGCATTCTTTTATTGAGTATTAAATTTATTATATTTTAGATATTTCTTTTTTAATTTATATCAAAATCCTAAAGAATAATCAGTTTAACTTTTACTTGTCCTTTTTTCAGTAATAGATTGGGATTCCAAATATATGTATCATTTAAAAAGCCTCATATATTTACCATTACCTTCAAATTTAATTAACCCTAGATCTCTTAATTGTTGAAGGATTTGTCTTACTTTAGCTTCAATATAGTTGTTCTGTGGATGTAATGACTTAAGATATGGTAAATGTATTTCAAAGTCTCGTAAAGTAAAATGATTATCTGGAAATTTAACAATTATATCATATACATCTTTCTTCCATCCTAATAAATTTGGAGAAGATCTGATAATATCATATGAATATACCTCATCATTTTCCAACTCATATTCTGGTAATTCAATCTTTGTTTCTTTAGGAATAGAATCAATCAACTCTTGAATATCACTCAAATGTTCTTGTTTCAATCTACCGGTTACATTATTATCACACATACTTTTAAAGTCAACAATTGCAGTATTTATTAAATCTTTATCATCAGTAATAATTCCATATTCTTTATTTTTCTTTAATCCTGATTCAGTTAAATTTGCAGACGTAATGATTAATCTATTTTTATCAAAAATATAGAATTTTGCATGTAGCATAGGGTAGCTATATATCTTGCCATTAGAATCAAGGATTTTAGAAAGCCCTTCAATATCCAAAACCTTTCTATAAAAACTCATTAGTTTTATACTAGTAATAATTTTTATATTCACATTTTGTTTTTTAAATGTAAGTATATCATCTACAATATTTGTTTTAATAAAAGGAGCACATAGTTTTATCTCTTTGTTTGCGTTTTCAACTAAACCCATAAAATCATCATAAAACGAATTATTTAAAATATTAACCATATCTTATACCTACACATTTCTCTATTCTATTAAAGTAATTTCACATCCAAAAAAATCATTAGAATCCAAAACTATTTCTTCTTCATTATATTTACGCATTATAATTTCATTAGCTTCCTTCTCATCAAAAGCTTCAATATATACTATTCTTTGTAGTGTTTCTGTTATTTCAAATCTGTATTTGTTCAAGAATTACACCTTCTTTCATTTTCAATCATGAATTAATATATCCGCTTATTAGGAATTACACCCCTTACACCGCCTTTAGGATTTTCAATATCACCGCTATATCTAGGAATCAAATGAATATGCAAGTGCATCACTGTCTGTCCTGCTGCCTCTCCGCAATTAATTCCAATGTTATATCCTTGAGGGGTAAACTTTTTATCAGCCATATTTTTGCATTCATCAACTAATTTCCATAATTGCTTCTTCGTATTCTCATCAGCATCAAAATAGTTTATTATATGTTTTTTAGGTATTATCAACATATGACCTTTAATAACAGGAAATATATCATAAACTGCAAAGGCGTCATCATTTTCCAAAATTATTCTATCTTTTTTTATACTACAAAATATACAATTCATTCGATCACCTATTCATTATAATATTTCTTTAATGCATTATCACAAAGATTTAATATTTGCTTTTTTATATCATTAGTCATCTTATTCCATATATGTTTATTAAATTCAACATATTCAATATCCTTGCTGCGTTTCACGAATCCCATATCTTCAAATCTTTTGAAAGGATTGCTGAAAATATTTCTCATGACTTCGTTTCTTGTATAATTACCGCTTAAATAAATACATTTCTTTTTTTCTACAATAAGACCTTTCTTTCTTCTATTCTCATAAAAATTTATGAAATAGTCAATTAAATCTTCTACAGCTACTTTTCCTTTATCATCTGCATTTTCAATCATTGCATGAAGCAAAACAGGCTTATAGGAGTATGACATATCCATCTTTTCAACCATTTCCATGAACTTATCCATCATATTTGCGGGTGTTATTATATCCCAGATATACTTTTCAGCGTAATATTTTACGGTGTCCTCATAGAAGAAATTGAAATCTCTGTAACCCGTTTCAATTACCCTATCCGGAATTATTTTACCCTCATTTATATACTTTGATATTGTTTCATTCTGTACGGAAACCATACGGACAAATTCATTTTGGGAGATCATATTTTTAACTTCATCTCTCCAATTAAAAATATTGATTTCTTCATAATCCGTTTCATAAATAGGTATGTCCAAATATAAATCAGGTCTTCCACCTTTTCTCCATAAGTCAAGCTCAAACTTTTTCTTTTCATTTGGAGCCAATACAAAGCATCCCGGTCGGTATTCTTTTACATTGAACATTCTGTGCATTGATAGTGGTTCATTAAACATATTGGCGTTGTCTACAAAATCAAACACCAACAAGTATTCCTTGTCTTGAGATTTTCTCATGCCTCTTCCTAACTGCTGTAAATATACTGTTTTTGACATGGTAGGTCTTGCCATAAACAACACTTCTGTTTTTGGACTGTCCCATCCTTCATTTAACAAATCACAGGCACACAAAACATTTATATTGCCATTTTCATAGGAATTCAATATCTCTTTTCGTTTCTTATAATTCATGCTACCTGATACAGATTCCGCTATAATTCCTTTTTCTCTTAATAAACGTGCTATCTCTTCGCTATGCTTTACAGACACACAGAATATAACTGCCTTTTTGTCTTTTACATAATTAACATAAGTATCAACAATAAGATTATTTCTTTCAGGTATGTACATTTTGTTTTCCAAGTCAAGAAAATTATACTTAATACCGTTAAATCTTACATTGGACAAATCAATATTTGTCTTTATCCTTATACATCTTACAGGAACCAATTCTCCTCTTTCCACGGCAGTTTGCAAATCCAGTTTATGTGCAACATTTTTAAATAAATCAAGGATTTGTTCTCCGTCAGCCCTTTCAGGTGTAGCAGTAAGTCCTAAGGTGAATTCAGGTTTAAAATAACCCAATATTTTTTTATATGAATCAGCAGCACCATGATGTGCTTCATCTATAATGATATAACCAAATTCCTTAGGATCAAACTGTTTTAAATCGGCATTAACACTTTGAATACTTCCACATACAACATCTCCATAATTTGCCTTTGATTCTGCTGCGTAAATATTAACGTTCGCCTCGGTCCACATCTCTTTAAAAGTATTGTATGCTTGAGTAATAAGCTCATTTCTGTGAGCCAAAAATAAAGTTTTTTTGCCAAGGGCTTTTGCGTCAGCTACTGCTGTTACTGTTTTGCCCGTACCGGTAGCATGATAAAGCAAAGCTATGGAATTTCCTTCTTCCCTAAGCTTTGCCAAATTATCCAGCGCTTCTTTCTGATGCTTTTTTAGTTCAATTACTTTTCCCTTTTGTTTGGGCAAAAAATCCAGCAGTTCTTTAAATACCGGATACTCCCCTAAAAACAAAGTCAGTTCATCCTTAACTTTATCCGAATATTTAATCAACTGCTTGTCCGTCCATCGGTAGAGCTTCCAGTTCTGATATATTAAGCTGTTCTGGCGCATAAATTCATCATAATACTTCTCATCTGATATTTTTCTTTTGTCATGAACTATTTCACCGTCTATTTCTATAGCAATTCTTACATCTTCACTTTCGAGAGCAAAGTCAATAAATCTGCTGTTGCCATAAATATCAACAAAAGGATATTGGATGGCGATGTATTGAGTGTTTTCTATACCAAAAACTTCGGTGAACAGTTCTATGAATTTATCTTCTGAGCTGCTAGCGAGATGAAAAATATCTTTTTTCATATTCACACCTTAAGAAATTTTATGTTGTATTATTAGTATTCTTCATCAAGGTATCTAAAACTTGTCTTTTCAAATATATGCTACATTATTTACTCTTTTTTAATGTATACATACATTTTGGATAATTAGTGCATCCAAAGAATGTTCCATATTTACCATTCCTTTCTACTAGCTTCCCTCCACATCGAGGACATTTCCCAATTTGAGCCATAAATTTCAAATTATTTATTCTCTCAATATGTTCTCTTCTTGTACTTGAATCCTTGTTATTTGCATTGATAATAATTTGATGAATAATCTCTAAATCTTTCTGTGGAAGATTTAATATTACAATAATTATTACAATTATGATAAAGTATTCTATAAACTCTCCTTACCCAACCATAACATTCCCACTTGCTTTCTTCTTGATAAACTCTGGCATCTTGTTATCTAATTTCCATACAATACTCATTGGTTTGCTTCCTTCATAGCTTACAAACTTAGCTGTTCCAAGGCAATAATATGGTTCTGTTATACCATTTACACTTTTCCTTTCTCTTACGAACAATATAACCTTGCTACCTAAGGATTCATGATTTATATATCTTTGTCCAGTTGGTGATGCGTCGGATGTTCCACTTTGAGATTGCCAGTGGAAATATTCATCATCTATGGCATAGTCATCATACATTGTGGTTTCAGAGTAATCCTTAGCTGATTTGTTTAAAGTAATAAAGAATATATCAGTTTTCTTTTCAGATAAATACTTAACCCCCTCCCTAAATGATGACTTTCGGTGTAGTTTATGTTCTTCGAATGCGGCAAGGACTTCAGCCAAGGAATACCTGCTATGGAGTTTTAGCGGACAAGGATAATTTAATTCTAATTTTCTTTCTATGAAATCAATGTTCTCTAAATTATATTTAAGTATTGAGATAATTTCATTTAACAAATATGTGCTTTTTTTAAGTTTAATTATACAATCATCTATGTTGTTAAATCCTGATCTCTCTAATGTATCTTGCCATAGTTCATAGTAAAACATATTAAGCATTAACTTTTCATCTTCATTTAAAGAATGATAATCAATTTTATTAGACACTAAAATCTTTATGATAAACTGAATATATTCTTTTGAATTAATATGTAAAAGTCTTGAAATACCAGCAGATTCTTTCTTATAATTGCTATAGTCAAAGTTGTTTATTACTCCAGCTTCATGTAAGAGCTGAGTAAAGCTATAACTTTTATAAACATCTATTAATTTAACATTATATAGTTCACAAAATTCAATTACATCATATTTTTGTCTGTTGCGTGCATAGTCTCTAATTTTTCTTATAATTGATGTCTTATTATTAGTTACATTTCTTATGCTTTCTAAAATATATTCTTTTGCAACCTTTTCTAAATGTATATAACACCCTTTTGGTATATTAGGAAATTCATTTTCTATTTCCTTTTCAATTGAATTATTCGTTTTACCTATGATAGCTCTAAATTTCTGCTCATAGATATTATAATTTTTATTTGCTTGTCCCACGTAGTCCAATACTGTCAAACAGTCTTTACCATCAAACAATCTTAATCCTCTTCCTAATTGCTGCAAAAATACAGTAATACTTTCTGTAGGACGTAGAAATAAAATAGTATCAACTGAAGGTATATCAACGCCTTCATTATATAAATCGACAACAAATATAAAATTAACTACTTTTTTATTTAATTTTTCTTTTGCACTATCTCTTTCTTCAGGACTTGAAAGTGCGGTTAAATATATAGAAGGTATTCCAACTTTATTAAAATACTCGCTCATGAATTCTGCATGTGCTTGACTGACACAAAACCCTAAAGCTCGCACATCTCTAATATTTTTTGTGTACCTTTTTATACTGTCTATTATAAGATTAGCTCTTTGATTATTTTTTGTATAAACTTTTTCAAGTTCACCAACGTTATATCCGCCTCTTTTCCATTCTATTTCTCTTAATGAGACTTCATCAGTAATAGCAAAGTAATTGAATGGACATAGTATTCTTCTGTTAATTGCTTCTTCCAAACGAATCTCTGCTGCAATTCTATTATCGAAATATTCCGTAATGTCTTGGCCGTCCATACGCTCAGGTGTGGCTGTCATTCCTAACAATATTTTCGGCTTAACATATTCTAATAATTTTTTATAACTTTTAGCTGCAGAATGATGAAATTCGTCTATTATGACATAATCATAAAAATCTTCTCTAATATTCTCTGTAAATTCTTTGGAATTAAATGTTTGAATAGAGATAAATAAATGTTCTATTTGAGAAGGTTCGTATCTACCAACCCATAGGTCTCCAAAATTTTTATCTCTCAATATCATCCTGAATACATCTAAACTTTGTTTTAAGATTTCTTCCCTGTGGGCAACAAAAAGAAGTCTGTTTTTAGAATTGGGGTTTTCTAAAACAAACCTTTTATAATCAAAGGCTGATATGATTGTCTTCCCTGTTCCTGTTGCTGCAACTAACAAATTTTTATATCTGTTATGTACTTCACGTTCAGCTTTGAGTTTATCCAAGATTTCTTTCTGATATGAATAAGGTGTAATATCGAAATAAAATTGAGAACTATTATTATCTGCATTATTATTTTGTCTTAGAGCATTAAATAAAGTTTTCGCATCATCTTCATTATCTTTATTAAATAAATGAAATTCATTGTCATGCCAATATGATTCAAATGTTGCATTAAACTTATTAATCATTTCTTTAGATGTATATTCTGAAATTTTTAAATTCCATTCAAGACCAGAGGTTAATGCTGCATTTGAAAGATTTGAAGACCCTATAAAAGCAGTTGTAAACCCTGTATTTCTGTAAAACATATAGGCTTTGGAATGAAGTCTTGTTCTTTTAGTGTCATAAGAAATTTTAATCTCAGTGTTTGGTAATTTTGATAATTCGAAAATTGCCTTATAATCTGTGGCTCCCATATAGGATGTTGTGATAATTCTCAGCTTATGTTCTTTTGTAAATTCTTTTAATGCATCATATATTTGAACTAATCCGCTCCATTTAATAAAAGACACCAGCATGTCTATTCTATCTGCTGTATTAATTTCTTTAACTAGTTCGCTTCCTAATGAAGGTTCATTTTTAGCACCCGTGAAAAGTGAATTCATTGCAATTGATGTTACAGGTCTTATTTTATTAATTTTTTCCACCAACGATCTATTAATGCAATTTAAAACAGCAAGTAATAACTCGGCGTTTTCACTAATAAGAAAATCGTCAAAATCATCCAGGTCTAATTCATCTATTAATAGATTTATTATTTTATTGCATATTCCTATTTGTTTATTTAATCTGTCTTCACTGGAAATTCTCATGAGGGATTTATTAATTACAATAGACATGTACTTGGATAGTATTGAACTGCTTTCTTCTTCGTCCATTTGTTTTTTGTCAATATAGTATTCTCTATTGTTTTGAAGTTTATGGATTTCTTCATCTATAAGTTTGTTAATAACGCTTTCATAGAAACCATTATTAAGTCCCATAAGTCCCTACCTTTGTCTATAACTATGTTTCTCTTAATTATTAATGTAAAATTTTGGATGTTTTTATTATTATAACATTTTTCGATAAATTAATCCATATAATATTAAATTATTTAACAAAAAAGGCTCTAAATAACCCTTATAGAGCCTCTTAATTCATTTTTTCAGGTTTATAATATCTTATACTCTGATTTTTTTTCAAGCTCTAAGCTTTGTATACTCTTCCCTCAGCATTGACATCAAGTGCAAGTCATAGTATTTGCCGTCTTTTTTGGCTGCGTGTCTCATTATTCCTTCATATTTAAAGCCTAACTTCAAGTATAAATTACCTGATCTATTACCTGTATAGTGGTCTATGGTTACCCTTTCCATATTTAAAACATTGAAACAATAGACTAAGAGCATTTCCAGGCACTCGGTTCCGTAACCCTTTCCCAGGTATTCCTTTTCTCCGATATATATACGGGTAATATCCATGAAATCAAATTCTCTGGAGATGTTGGAAAGGTAGACTCTTCCGATAGGGCCTGTGTTTTTCAGAATAATCGTATATTGCTCCTTGGTTGGGTCCTGCTCCCTTAAGATGAATTCCCTTACAACTTCCTCATATGTACGTTCCTTGTTTATAGTTAGGAATTCCTTCACATAATCTTGTTGCTCCCATTTGGTAAATAATACACAGTCATCAAAAACACTCTTTCTAAGAATTATGTTCTTTGATTCCATTTTCTCCCTCCTCATACATTTATTCTTATTATATAACATAATGGTCTTTCCAGGCAAAGGTTTTTGATATCTCACCCTCTTATTCTTTTATTTTATTATTTAGTAATAAAGCTTGTAACACATTAATAAAATGTACTGGAAGGGGTGGAGAAATGAATAAAATAGTGAAAAAAAGGCTCAATATCAAGAGGAAGGAAACCTTTAACAAGAAATTGGCTTTGCAGGTTATTTTCAGCATAGTTTTGGTTGGGGCAGTCATTGTAATGAAAAATATAAACTCTGACTTGTCGGAAAAATTCATGGAAGCAGCAGATGAAAAAATGAACGCAAGCATTGAGTTGTTGGAGATAAGGGATACCATTGCAGAGGGTTTTTCAACAGCTGTCAGGAAGCTGCCTTTTGTGGGAGAGAAAAAATCAACACCGGTTATAGGGACCCTATACAGGAAATATGGCTTGAATAAAACCGATGACTCGACATATTACAACCACGGTATAGATATTAAGGCTGATAGTAAATCTGTTCAGGCAATAACCGATGGAAAAGTAGTATCATTGGGAAGTAATGAAAAACTTAACGGTTATATCGTTATACAAAATGAAGACCAGACCCTTATTTACGGTCAAATATACGAAACTTTTGTAAAAGAGGGGGACGATATATCCAAGGGGGATCTTATAGGTGCTCTTGACGAAGAAAATATGATTCTCCACATAGAAGTCTGGGAGGATGGTGCTTCAATAAATCCTGCATCCTTGTTCAACCTGACAG